>Ga0065711_1027079_pt1 | contig 54571 bp, 26 predicted proteins | sample Hoacrofraction12_FD_59098 | JGI IMG/M metagenome (GOLD analysis project Ga0065711, IMG submission 59098) | Hoatzin crop microbial communities from Cojedes, Venezuela - Epithelial fraction 12 v2 (version 2) | ecosystem: Host-associated > Birds > Digestive system > Esophagus > Crop | place...
AAAAAAAAAAAAAAAAAAAGAACTGCGTTTCAGTAAGCTGGAAATTATTTGTAAAGCCGTGACTTTGGACAAACCCAAGAGTCTTGCTCTTCCCTCACAACTGTGCTTGGGACAGATTTCAAGCTCTGGGGTGTCAGCAGGCTGAAAAATATGTTGTACCAAACAGGTATCTGTTAGGGGACTGTGCTCCCTTATTTAGCCACTAAGAAGCCCAGTGACTTAAATCTTGTAAGAAAGGAGCATTATATGCATTACTAATTGATCTAAACTGTGGAGTTTGGATTAGGGCTTGAACACTGGTCTGCGTTTGTTAGGTGGATTTCTTCTGTAACAGCCTATGTGTTTGCCTTCACAGGGCTAATAGTAAAATTGAGTGACAGAATAGAAACTGTGGATGGCTGCAGATACCAGTAAGCTATAGGAAACTGCTTGGATGAATAGCTGGCTGCTTGACACTTACCATAATTGAGTCTATTCTCCTCCTTGTACATTTGATGCTTTTAGTAAAGCGAAGCTGCAAATTCATGGCAGAAAGAAGCAGCATAGCTTAGAAAACAATGCAAACAGTTACTTCATATACATGCAGATAATCTTTTGTTTGGAAAGTGAAGAATCATATGAAGTGGTCCTCAGAAGAAATGCTACTTAATCTGTTTATTGCCTAAGGAAACTCCAGAAGCACGTAAAGAATGGCAGTACTGGGTCAGATAAAGAGATTTTTGTCTACCTCTGTATCCTTTGTCTAAGGGTAACATGTTGCAGATACAAAGAAAGAGTGTAATTTCTCGAAGTATCCCTTTCCTGCTTCTGGAGCCTTGTCCGCTCTTTCACAGCCCTTGGTGGACACCTCTTCAGTGAATTTTAATAATTACTTTTTTTGGAAACCACTTGAACACTTTGCAATAGTTTCCTCAACCTGTGCTAGCAGAAGGTATTTCATTTAGCTTTATACAAGTTGCCTGAACAAAGTAAAGCTCAAGTAATGACCTGACCAACTTGCTTTTTACACTCGACTGGTCTTGAGACATCTACCTCGGTGTGATAAAGTAGCACTGCCGGGTAGGCAGCGAGCCCCTGGCGTGGCAGGAGTGCCTGTGTGTGGACCGAGGTGTATCTGCCTCGGTAGTCTCCTCAGCCATGGCAGGACCCGTCAGCATGTCTGGCTTGACTTTCTGTTGTGCTGGATGGTGTACAAACATCAGAAGTGTGTCATGATCGTAAATTGTCGCTGTGGGGCTGCTGGCATGGGTACGCGTGACTCTTGCTCAGTTGAACCTCTTGTTCAGGGGCACGGCTGTGTGGGTTTGCAGGCAGCTACAGTAAATCCAAAACCAGGGGCTGTTGTCTCGGTGGTCTGGATGTCGTTGGTCTGGCTGTGCTCCCAGGAGCTTCCGAGAAGCTGTGCTGACACTTGTAGCCTGCCTTCATCTCATGAACTTCCAGTGACTGCTGAAGTTAGAAAAAGTTGAAGGTTTCAGTAAAAGGGGATTTCCAGACCTGTAAAGAAAGCTGCTCTGTCTCTGTTAATGTCGGGTCCCTTTCTTTGCAGAGGAAGACGGAGAGGGGAAGTGCAGATGATACTTTGTTTTTTGTACTTTTGGATCTGCTTCCTCCCTTCTCTAAGCCCTGTTTACCTGTAAGATTATCCTAAATGGCTGACTGGATAACCTTTCCTGCAGCAGCAATAGAGTAGCAGCAGCATGCTGGTCAGCCTAATACTAATGCTGTGTCTGGTGCTGATAAATAGTCTTCTGAGCTAAACTGCCAGTGGGAACAGTAGCACTTGGAGCCAAAGAAGTGATTAAAGAGCACGTGTGCAGACAGCAGAGCTGCTATAGTATATGGCTGTCTGATTCTCTGATTAAAACACCAGATTTAATGTTTTCTTTGATAACTGAAATGCTTATCTTGCTAGCACAAACAGCAGCAAACACTGTGTGTCATAGTTGGAGTGTGACTTGAAAGGCTTGGTTATAGATTGAAAGATAAATTCGGATTGTCGTGGTTACCGATATGTAGAGATAACACTGTCTATGAGTGGACTTTGGCTCTTAATGCGCTGCAAGCATGTTGCATTTTGCATCATGCAGTGGAGGTTTGCAAAAGGACACTAAATCTAACCTATATGGACAGTACGTTTGGCTGTATGAAATGCTATAATACTTTAAAGGACTGTGTAAAAAAAAAAATAAACCCTGCTTCAGATCCTTCTAGCGCTCTTGCTAGTCGCTCAGTTAAATCCTGCTTGGTCACAGACGCTGACTGATGGAGAAAATAGTACATGCAAACAAGTCAGGGAGGGCTAATGCTCAGCTGGCTTCTAAAAATACTGCAATAGCTGGATGGTACAGTAAGTTAAGTAACATGCCTTAATTTCATATTGAGAGCATTTATTGGAAGAGGAGGGAGAGCTGGGGATTAAAACACGGAGCAGCCGCATGGCTTACCGGGAGCCTGGTTTCAGCGGCAGCGGGGGGATGGAGGTGGCCCAGAGCAGGTGTCCACCTTGCCAAGGGCCTCGGCCATGGCCCCAAGCCGCAGCCTGACAGCACGGTCACTGGCACCGCACAGTTACAGAAGTTGGGGTGTGGTGGTTTTTTTTCCTTTTCTTCTTTTAACCTTGTTCCAGTGTCTGATCTCTGCTGCAGCTGGCCAAGTGCCACCGTTTGTCTGTGCACAACGGACACAAACAGATTCTGGAGGGTCATGTGAAACTACCCTGAGCTCTTTAAATCGCACCGCCCTTACCTTTTCTCCTCTGCTGCCCGCATTGCTTTAACAGGTGTGGCTTTGTTTATGCACTGCTGTCGCTTTGCTTTAGCACCTGGGTTTTGCTGGCCCTCAGCGCCCAGAGAAAACCTTTGGCTCCTTGCCTTCCTCCAGCTACAGGGGAACCTTCTAGGCAGGAGCTTGCACCTAACGAAACAGGCAGGGCCGTCAGCTTTGTAAAGGCAGCACCGGCCATCATTGGTCATTGAAACCTCTGCTTCTGAGAACTGCGATATATCTTACCGTGGCTTTGGCTTAAACTTTGTGAATAAGGCCTGTGGTTCTCAGCATCTTCTGGTACAGCTGTAAAGTGATTCTAGAGAGGGTGTATCCTATTCCTGTGAATTATTGGCAATTGTTAGTTAAAAAAACAAAACTAAACTGTTTTAGTTGAAGAGTTATGGGCTTGCAGCCAGCTGTAAGCCTGAAGTACTCAGTTGTTTGTGTGTTCCTGCTGTGGGAAGCCCAAAGGTAAAAAGGTGCATCTTAGCCTCATCTCACCTCTGTTACTACACAGCACTGCAAGAATCTTACCTTCCAGTGGGGACTTTTGTGTCTTGGGGCAACTTAGAACACATTTAAGTGTGTAACAAATAGCTTAAAACTGATTTTATTGTTGCACATTTCATTTCTTTTGGGATGTCCTGTCGCTCTTCCCAGCGAAGAGGCAATGTGGAACTGCGTCCACGCGCTGGACACCTGCGCTTGTTCCTGGGAAGTGGTATTAGTGCTGCTAAACTGCATCTGTGGGGTTTTAGCTACCCGATAAAAATACATGATGTTGACTTGCAGGGAGGGAAACACACAAAGAAAAGCTCTGTGCTAGGAGGAAGGCTGGTCTGCTGCATTCTCTATGCCCACCACGCTCACCTCTCAGCCTTTGTACTGAGAGCAACCAGCTTCAGCTTGAAGTTTTGACTGAAACTTTTGCTGGATAAGCATCTCCTCCTCCTGTTGTCCTTCGAGTCATTGAAAGAATTACACTAAACTTTTTGAGGAACAGACTCTTAATTTTGTACGTGCTTTCCACAGTTGCCTTCTCATGCTGCAAGTCCCAAACTTCCTGCCTGAAATTTAAAATTGAGAGGTTGTGTGGCAGGTCGGTGCTGGCTGTGTGGTGTCCCAGGGAAAATGAGATACATCCAGTGAAAAAGACTAGTGCGCCAAAAGGCGGTAGTAATGTTAGGATGCAATACCCTGCGGTTGCAAGGGCTTTGACAGACAGGAGCTCATGAGTTGCTTGTTCCCAATACATGTTCAGTTAGCTCCAGTGAAAGAGCTAGCAAATACTGCTGTTTCAAGAAAGTAAGAACAAATACAGTCATGCTGACAGGAGATCTGGTTTTGTTTTGTGTTGTTTTGTTTTTTATTATTTCTCAGAAGCAACTACAAAAACTTGTGAGATTAGCTCGGTGTGGCTCGTGAAACAACAGCCAGTGTGATGAAAATCAGTGTCAAGAATGTAAAGAGCTATAAGGGGAGGTAGCCAATATGGAGGCAGAAGTCTGAGGGGTCCCAGTTGTATGTGGCATAGATAGATGGATGCCATATGTATCTTATCATATATTGTTTACTTGTAAAAACCTCCCTCAGTCATACCACTGTTGGCAGTTCTTGTCTTGTAAACACCTGCAGGCTCCTGAATCGATCCCTGATGCTGAAGGCACTCATGAGTGGTGCTTGAGTACTTGAATCAAAAGCTCAAGTATTTGCTGTTTGAGATGGAAGAAGAGACAATTTATTTCATATGCTGTATAGCTATATACAGTTCTTACCCCCAAACACTACATCCATTATGGTTTTGAGCATTAGCTTATATGCTGTAAAGTGGGAATGCTGGGCTGAGAGCTCATGGTTGCACGTAGCTGAATTGTCGCTCGCTGTGTGCGTGTTATGGCTCTGCCGCAATTACCACGTCGTTTGCCATGAGGGTCATTCCTATGTTTTGACATAAATGAAAGTCATGCCGTTGTGTAATTATCCCACCCCTTGGGCACAGCGGGAACACATATACAATCATGTATATCACCGCAGCAGTTTATGATTGGTGATATATCTATGCAGTCAACTTTATGCACTTGCTTCTGTTTTTCCATACCCACCCTTAACTGGTGTACGCAAAGGTATGCTAACTTTGTAAAACTGTGTACCTGCTCTAAATTTCTTTTTCGTGCTTCTAGAACTCAATGTGACTCATCCTGCTTTTCTTATTTTTTGTTTATATTTCAATTTTCCTCTTTCTCCTAGTCATCGTCTTTTGGCAAGATCTGTGAGAAACCGTGGTATTTTAGACTTAGCCAAATTCAGTCTGTTAAAACTTCTTGAAACCTGATCTTGTGAGAGTTCTAGTATGAAAAAAAAAAACACCCCAAAAACAGATTGGCATCCAGAGCCATGGATGTTTATCTAAAACTGAACTTCTGATTCCTCTTGAGGTTTAGTTGTTCACTACCGAATCTGTTTCAGTCCAGTTAATTAGTTACAAACCTCTAAGCTGCAGATTTTGAATTAAACAAAACAAAACTCCAAGCCTCTGCATAATTTGATTAAAGAAGAAACTTTTGTTAAACTAGGAAGTGCATTTGCATCACTATTTCCAAGTTTGAAATGCAGACTGATATACAGGTGAGCCAACGGCATAGTCATTGATTCTGGATTCATGCCACATGTATTAATGTGACAGTCTAGTGTCCCCCCTGTAATCTCGTCTGCCCCCCGCCCTTCTTCTCTGACACTGGTTTCTTCTTTCAAGAGGTATGGCAGGAATTTTTTTTTTTTTTGTATCGGCGGTTTGGCTCTGTGCAATGTAGCTTGTGGGGAGTACAGAATGGCTGGTTTTCACAAGATTTTCTACTCTTCTGTTTTTAGGACAATGTAGATCAGACTTCGGCTCATGGTCGGCGGGATCTGGTGGAGCCGGGTTTCCAAGAACCATCTAGCCGCATCTCCCTGAATCACCAAGGTAAGGAACAGTCGGTGGGAATCCAGGCTCCTTAGGGGAATGCAGAGGTTGTTTTGCCTCCATGTTGCCATTGCTCTTTCTCATTTAAAGAAAAAAAAATTGTTCTGGATGCTTGGAGGAGGAGAGCTGAAGAAACCGGTTTTCATCACAACTGTCCTTTGAGCTACAGATGAAGATGATGAAGAATTTGTGGTGCATTTCAAGCCTTGTAGCCCAAACTGGGATTGCTAGCCTGGGTGGTAGGGATAGTCTCCTGTGTTTAGGAGCGGGGAGGAGGGAAGTACTGAAATTGAATTCAGCATTTGTAATGTTGAAGTTGCATTTAAAAAATCTCTGACTGCCATAGGAAGGGTTCAGGGCTGTGGCTCAACTTTTGCAGTAGGAGAAAAGAAAAGTACGTTTACTTGCTTTGCATGACAGAAATCAACTCATTTGGGGAAAGAAAGTCTTGAACTAGGCATTGTAACGCTATTGCCGAAGTTTAGCTTCTGTAATTCAACAGGACCGTACATAAAAAGTTAAAATAAATCTTAGAAGTCTTTCTTTGCCAATTTCTGTCTGTTCAGATACCTAAAAAAGGCTGTTACTATTATAGCAGGGATGTTTTGGCTCAGCGTTGGGTTTTTGGCTTTGAAATAATTAACAGTAGAGAGTGCAGTCTTAACCAGTGAACCCACTTACCCTCAGGGTTCCTGATGGCTTAATTTGGAACCAAGTCCGTGATGGTCATTTTCAAATGTTGTCTCTTCAGTGCAACAGCTAATAGTATTGCAGTCAGAACAAAGCTATTGAAACAAAAACAATCATGAACACATTACTTAAAATATTTACGAAATTTCACATGCTTAACTTTTCCTTTAGAAATTCAGCTTGTTTCGTTTGTCAAAGGCAGCAAAACTGGAATTTCATGACCTAGAGATCCTCAAGACTATTTAAGTTTCACAAAAGTCCCACAATATAACGAGGATTGTATTTCATGTACTCCCTTCCCCAAGCCTTCCAGTTTTTTAAGCTTTGATCTGACTTGAAAATAGAAGGTAACAGGTTGCCATATTATCCAATCTGAAACTCCTAGTAGCACAGGCAGTGTCTTGTGTCATGCTTGCATCCATATAGCACAGAGTTCATAAATTCCCTTTTTCATTCACATTAGGATGGCACTGTTACATTGGGATGCTCAAATCCTGGAGCAGATTATATATGTGACTTCTTATGAAGCTGTTGGTAAATATCCCCCTTTAATCAGGGGATTTGGGGGGGGGGATCCCATAAATCCCGTGTGGTCAAAGTTCAGGTGTTAAAGTATGTGTGGCTGTTGCTTAAGAAGTCTGAACATTTATTGAAGAGCTAGGTAATACTGCATTTTAATGGCAAAATGCCAGCTTTGTGGCCTGACATTTTCCTACTTGCTTTTCAGATCCTTCTTTTCCTCTGTCCATATTGTAGTACTGCAGGAAGATCCGTACAGTGTCCCCTGATGTGTGGCTCTGCCTCAGCCACCGAGACAAGTGTCTGTATGCAGACTGGTCCAAATTAATTTACAAAACAGCTATCTTTAAAGAAAATGTTTTGCATAGGAGGCACTGGTAGTTTAATGCCTGTTTCTGAAACAAGACCCAGTTAACGTTTTTCCCAATACTTTCTGAAGTAAAGATCACTTTTGCACCCACAAATTGAGACTTTTTTTTTCTGTCAGCTGGCTGACAGCAGTCGGATTCAGTATTTCTAAAATCTTCCTGATTTTGTTGAAGTAGGTATTTAGAATGTTATTAGTCTTGCCTACCCCCGTGACCATGAAACCCTGTTACGTAAGTGGCGTGGATTAAGAACTGAAGCCTGAATGCCCAGAGGTGGCCTTTAGTGCTGCTGCAGCACCTTCATCTCTTTGCAGCGTTGGGGGGAAGTGACGTGCTTTGCAGGTATGATAACCTGCCGCCAAGTGTGAGCATCTACAGTCTTTCATAACTTATGAAATAGACATTCTTGTCCAATAACTTGAAAGTACAAGGGTTTTAAGAACTGCCACATATTCCAGTAACTGATTAATGAATAGTACATAGAAAAATGAAAGACAAAGAGCTTCAGAGGGAGTTGTGACATGGTCTCAACTAGCTCAGATGCAGTCACATCAGTCACACAATGAATAGGAAGGCTAGATTATTAATGAAAAGTGGGTTTCTGTGGCAGCTGTTTCCTTTGGTTTTTTACCCATACATTAAACTATACTATCCATTAATTTATATTAAAGCTTTGCTGGCATTGACTTCAGTGAAAATCTTAAGAGTAAACTGGTATCCAGAAGTAACTTGCAGGACCACTGCTTGCATTTAATAAATTAATGTTTGGTGGTATGTCTTGATTATACTGGTGATAAAGATATTTGCTACAGACTGTGGCAAATTTTGCTTCCAGTTATGTACAATATTACTTACTGATTCAGCTTCTACTGACTAGCAGATCTAAAGCTTTTATTTGCATGTTTCACAAGAATTTTAAGGAAAACTGATAGGCTTGCAACAAAGCTGGTTTGGTGTATACTTAAAGCGAGCGGAAATCAGAAGGACTAGAATTGGCTAAAATATTTCGTTTGTTAGGTGCTCCTGGCCTTTTTCCCTTTAATGTGGTGTGCCCTAAACGCTGCAGCTGAACTCTGAGCAACCATACTTACTACGTTATTTTATGCTGACGCTTCCAATTCGTACCTGACCACGTTGCTCAGGGCGCACAGCAGATTTGCCGGTTTCTGTTGAACATTAACTTATAGCCCTTTGCTTTTCACTGGGAGAGCTTTGGTACAAGCACTTGCAATTCTAAACCAGACCCTGCTTTCCACAGCCTATAAAAATGGTGATTAGCTTCCTCCCAGGCATCTGAATCCCTTCAACACAAGCTGGAAAAAGAGCATTCAAGTGGAGACTGAGATATCCCTGCCAACTGTCCCTGCGTGAATAAGCTCTTTCTTGTGAAGGGTATTTCAAGTACATGTTTCCTGCTGAATCACTCTTTTTACACAGGCAGATGCTTTATAACTGTTCAGCTTTTTATTTTAAAAGAACACCTTCTAAAGATTTGGGAGCAGAGAATACTTTTTGTCAGGTGAGGAGTCTTTAAAATAGGCAGGTTTCATGTGAAACAGATGTAAAAGGTTGAGTGCAGATGGAATGGTATTTTTTCCTAGAAATAGTTCAATAACTGCTTGTGTGTAGGTATGCTGATAAACTCACTTACTTGAACAATGAGTATTTTTATATCTAAGCCAGTATTTAGTGTTCACTTTTCTATGATTCTGCGAGTTGGGCAAATTTCATAAAGGTACTAAATACAGAGAGCAGGAACTAGGATTTCTTACCTCTATTCCCCAAAAGCTACCTCATAAATTAAATGCAATAGGAAAGAGCAAGCTTCATCCAGCTGAACAATACTAATATCCACTGATGTAAAGGAAAAGATACTCTTTCAGCTACCTATTGAAAGTTAACAATAGCCAGCCAAGATTTGGCATTTAATGAACAGCCAGTTGGTTATTTTCTTTAGCAGCCCTTTCAGAAGCTGTAGTAAAGCCTTTAGGCTTGGAGAAGAAGAATGTATCTGAACTATGTGGCATTTTCTGAAGAGTTAAGGAAGGAAGTGAAGAAACGATCAAAATAATGATTTACCATCTTTAAAAAACACCAAGAGAAGGAGGCAGTGAGAGCGTGCTTGGGATGGGTCAGGTGATGCTGTTTTTTTCTTTTCTGTTTTTCCCTTCAGGAGTGGAGTGTGGAGGTGAAAGAAACTGTAGCCTTCTCAGCCACGTTTTGCTTTGCAAAACATTTAGCACTCACAAGTCTTTAATTTAATTTCACAGTGACAGGTTCTCTGCAGTGTGCAGCCTGCAGCGTTTGTCCCTTGTTCAGTAGTGAGTGGCAGAGCTGGGGAGCTCAGCAGTGATTTTAGTCGAAACACGTGCACGCGCGGGGAGATGCCATTTCGAGGCCTTTCGTAGGGGCGATGGGCTCCAGCACTCGTTCTCCCTGTCTCGTCCCGAAGGACGCTGCTGGCTCTCCTCTCTCCCCACGCAGTCCCCGTCCCTCTTGGCTGAGTGCGCCGCTGTACGGGGCCACCATGGTTAACCTTGAATGTGTCCCGGTAGCAAGGCGAGCCCGTCCTACGGATTTCCCTGCGCTGCCGAGGAGCGGCCTTGCCGCGTTGAAGTACGGTAGCAAAATACACCATGCAACAGAAAACCGTAAGCCCAACTGAATTTGTTTGCTCTCGGACTTCAGGGGGGACTTTAACCTGCCAGCCGTGCCACTGCTGTTTCTCATCTTGCTCTGTAGTTCTGGGTTTTTTTGCTGAGGTGTGTTTCTGAGCTCATTTTTCTGTTTGTTTTTCTAGCAAGCAGCAAATAGTGCCAACTCTAGTCCCGGATGTGAAGTTTATGGGTAGTACCTTTTATTAGTACTTGACATGTACCTTTTCAGATTGTGTAGCTACTACTTATTTAGGATTTTGAAGCTGGGCATAAATCAGAGGCATTCTGTCACCTTGACTTTGAGTGGAAGCATTAGACATGCAATTCTAGCACTTCCCGGGTGTGGGGTTATTGTCGGTGTCTGTACACATGTGTTTTGCCATGGGTCTGTGATGAAAGATTTATCTTTCTTTTCTTAACACATTCACATGCGGCCTTCCTCTGCTGAGGCGCACTTGGCTCTTGTTGGACTTGGTGCTTTCTGTCACAGCCGTTGGCAGACAGAGCTGAGCCAAACATTGTGGTACGTCTGGCTCGACAGTCAGGTGGCTTCGGCAGCAGAAATAAAATGCTGATATGAGTTGCTTTAGCCAACAGCTGTCCTTTGTCAACAGCCAGCTCATCATTTGGGCTTTTCTTGCTTGGTCATTGTCAGAAATCTTGCCTGTAGCGAGACGATGAAGATGCTGTGGTTGCGGATCAGTTGGAATTAGGTTTTCTGCCTATATGTACAGACAACTTGTTCCCACAGAAACTGGAGGGATCCAGCCTACAAAAAAACTGGAGAGGGACGTTTTACAGGGGCATGTAGTGATAGGCCAAGGGGTAATGGCTTTAAGCTGAAAGAGGGAAGATTTAGGTTAGGTATAAGGAAGAAATTCTTCGCTATGATGGTGGTGAGGCACTGGCACAGGTTGCCCAGAGAAGCTGTAGCTGCCCCCACCCTGGAAGTGTTCAAGCCCAGGTTGGCTGGGGCTTGGAGCAACCTGGTGTAGTGGAAGGTGTCCCTGCCAATGGCAGAGGGGTTGGAACTTAGCTGATCTATAAGGTCCCTTCCAACTCAAAGCATTCTGTGATCCAGAGCAGCTGCCAACTTGCATCCCACTGCAGCCTGCTTTTGAGGTAGATGCTCTGCTGTACCTTGCTGGCTAATAACTAATACACTAACTTCTGCAGAGATGGTAAATGTCAGTGGTGGTGGAAACTACCCTTCTAGCACACTGCCTGAGTCCAAAAAATACAAGTCCGTGTAAATACAGGCAGACTTTTGAATGAATATGGGCTTAGATGAAGTATTACAACGCCCAAGATTTAGCCCAGAGAAAAAATCTTGTGTAGCACTCCTTTTCTTCATCACTGTTGTTATTACTTGCTTTTAATATCTTTGCTGTTGTATCTGCCTCAGGATAGGCACGAGAGGTTGAGGCGATTTTGTTATTCGTTCTGTAGCTAAGGAGGAGCATGTTTAGGAACAGCCAGTGCTACTTCTGATAGGCTTCAGTTGTGGGATCTGGCTGTGAGGAGTCGGTTATTTGGTGTATCAGAACTAACCCGTGTTTTTGCAGAATCCAGCTGGTACTGAATTGAAAATGTAGAGTGAAAAACAGATAGTGTTGTTTCTATTGTAGGGACAATACTGCCAGACATTCATGAATTCCCATGCTTTGTGTAAATGTTGTTATCATTCTCCAGCCTTAGAAAAAACCCCACCATTAGTGCCAGAAAGATTTACACTGACTGCTCTTACGCAGAGATCGGAGCCTCCGCTTCCTGCCTAGCTCATTACGGTACCTTTGTCTTGCCTCGGAGAAGGCTGCCATTATATTTGGTGATGAATCTTGTTAGCACAGCTACTAGGAGGGCACCCATAATAGCTGTGTAGAAGTTTAGCTTCCCTCATTATATTAGTTCCCAAACTCTTGGGCTAACAGAACTCTGGAAAAAAAAAATAAAAAGTGAAAAGAGGAGACAAAAGTAGGTTGGTGTTTAGTACAGATTATTTCAGAGATCTGCAGCAAGCTACAGGAAGAAAAAATAGACCAACTGATTGAGTTTAGCAGGAAGATTCTGTATATAATAAGGCTGCTAATGAAGACTGAGTGAAATTGGTGAAACGAGAAGAAACAGACCAAAAAGAGTTTAAAATGTTGCATGTTCAGAGAAACATATTTGCAGGTGGCTGATGGATTTTCTTTTAATTTTGTTGCAATTTTAAATTTTGTTTTTAATTTTCATATAGCAACTTTATAGTGTTAGCTTTGCAAATCTTCAGTTTCAGCCGTATTTAAAATTAAATGTGTTCCTCTGGAGCCACCTGATACGAATAAAAAACGCTCGAATATCTCATAGTTGACTAGCATGAGATTTTTAACCTGTGTATAATCTCTCAGGATTCATTGTGTCCTTCAGGTAAATTTCTCTGACAAAGTAGGATTCAGTGCAGGGAAGGAGCCCTCTGTCGTGATTGTATAGGGTGTAACATGATTTGCCTTGGGGCCTTTATTTGTTGGGAATTTTACAAGTGGCGATGTAGAAAATAATCAGGAATTTTAAAGTAAACCTAAAGCAAGAAATATTGTATTAAAAATTAATCTTCCCTATTTACGTGACTGTCGAATTAAGTTTTAAGCCTCTTTTCTTCTGTGGCCTGTAGAAAAATGGTTATTACCAGGATTGCAATGAACTTCTTGCCGTGTTGGTGGGGAGCTGGTTGCTGGGGTAGAGCGATTGCACTGGGAGAGAGAGTGGAGCCGGGTTGGGGAGTTGGGTTCCTCCCTTGAGGCAGTCCATGATGCCCTGTGCCTGTCCCCTGGGGACTGAAGCTGTGTAGGTGTGTGGCCTCTGAGAAGGTGGTGGGGTTCATACTAAAGATGGAGGGATGGTGTTTCTCCACCTTCTCTTTCAAGATTTATATCTCCAGTTAGCATGGAGGCAGGGGAAGGAGAGTAGATTCACAAGGTGTGAATTTAGGGTGATTAGAAGCTGGTTTCTTGTTGTTAAATTCTTGTCTAAAGCTTTGGGAGGGGAAGGTGTAAGTTGGGTACCTGGGTGGGGTGATTCTGTTGCTTCTTTCCAGATCCTTCTCAGTGCAAGAGGGCAATTACCTCCCTCACCGCTCATGTGTTACCTATTGGAGAAGTTGTTACCTTAGTGTAAGTCTGGAGTGATAGATCTGGAGAAGAGGAGGCTGAGGGGAGACCTTACTGCTCTCTACAACTACCTGAAAGGAGGTTGTAGTGAGGCAGGTGTTGGTCTCTTCTCCCAAGTAACTAGCGATAGGACGACAGGCAATGGCCTCAAGTTGCGTCAGGGGAAGTTTAGATTGGCTATTAGGAAAAATTTCTTTACTGAAAGAGTGGTCAGGCATTGGAACAGGCTGCCCAGGGAAGTGGTGGAGTCTCCATCCAAGGAGGTGTTCAAAAAACGTGTAGATGTGGCACTTCGGGATGTGGCGTAACAGGCATGGTGATGTTGGGTTGATGGCTGGACTTGGTGATCGTAGAGGTCTTTTCCAAGCTTAATGATTCCGTGATTCTCGTTAAGAAACTCTCCACTGGTCGCACAGGGAGAGGGAGGCACTGTGAGGTAAACTGGACTGGGGTGCGGTGAGGTGGGTATGTGAGCGCACCACTCTGTTGCGGGAAGCGAGCGCTCGCCTGGCGCGTGTGCTGGCTGTTGGCACGCGTCCCCAGAGGCGTGTGGGCTCAGCGAGGTGATGTCACTGCGGCACAAACGCTTTCCATGCTGGTGTGGCTTCTCCAGTTGTGTCGGGGCGGCTGGCTGCCCCCTGAGCGAGCGTCCGCCAGCAGCCTGGTGCAACAGCCGGACGTGGGTGGCTGCCCGGGGGGAGCGGCCCCTCGGCGAGAGGCGTCCTGGGGTAGAGCGGCCCGCAGGCCCCTCGCAGGGATGGCGGTGTCCGGGCTCCTCGTTGCTGGGGTCTGAGTTCCTGACTCCCAGCGCTTCTGCTGGAAATGGGGAAATTCAGAGACCAGAGGGGAACTAGTGACTGGGTGTCATGGTGAGGTGCTTCTCCCAGGTACCCAAGCTGAGCTCGTTTCTTGTGTGCCTATCTTGTGTCTTTTGCAAGCAAAAAAAGTCTGAGATCCTATGGGTAGTGCACGCTCTCCTCTGTAAATCTATTTACTTAGCAGCTTGCATCATCCCCATCTTTTCTGTAAGCAGATCGCTAGAGTATCCAAGTGCGATAGATTTCACTATTCTTTGTTTGTTTTATATACTTATTTATTTACTGTCTAACAGGTGAGGGGAGACGTGTGGTCTCGGGTTGCCTTCTGCCTCCTAGGTGGCTTATTTCTTCCATTTGAGTTAATGGTCCATAATTGAGCTTGGTGATCTGAAATGCCCTCTTCTGATTTAATTGATGTAAGTTAACTGTAAGATCTTGGGATGAGGTCATATGTTTTCTGGAACAACTTTATTGCCTTTGTTTTCTTTTGTAATCTGACTAAATTTGTACTGTCAAGAAGTTAAGAGAGTGGAAAGATGGAAGTTGATGCTATCAGCAAAGGCTCTTTCAGTACCTTCTGGGTGACATTTTTTAATGTGACCGAGTTGGATTCTTGCCTGTGCTATTCCACCATCTACCTGCACGTCCTTGGGTTCTGCACATTCTTGCCTGTTAGGGGGTATGTTTTAAGTGTGTTTGGCTTTATGTAAGAAGCTTTTGCACGTTTCAGTGAAGATGTTATAGGCAAATGTCAAAACATGGCCGTGGGCACTTAAATAGTCTCGGTACTAACGAGCTTTCCAGCTAGGAAAGTTGATTTATTATGTAGCCTAGTTTTTAATCATGCTGTAACAATGGCAGTTGTTCAGTAAAAACAGTGTCTCTGCAGCATCAGAATATTAACTTCAAATTCTGACACTTCAACCAACATCAAATCCTAAATCTCAAAGGCAGTTTGACAAGTAAAGAGGAAGGGTATATTTAGAGATGGAAACAATCCATACTCGCTGCAGCTATACTGCCTGCTATGAAATACTGCTTAAAAGAATATTTTCGAAAGTGCAAGTATCTCTAATTTTTGAGATAAAAGTACAATGTCACAATGCAAGGTCAGCTTTAGGGGAGAGAGAACTGCCTTTCAGTATCTGATTACATGGAAGGCTCTAGGGTGCTAATCTGGTTTCATGACTGTTGTGTTCAAGTCTGAAATACCTGTCCCGGTAAGCAGAATAGCTTTAAGAGTGTCACTTACAAATAGATCAGAAATTGATTGCAATTTATCTGCAACACATGTAATGTTTGAAATTACTGTGACTGACTGGGGGGGCTATTTTCTTTTTTAAATCTGTCTACTTTGGTAAAATCTGTATCAAGTGCACAGTGTTACTGTATGTCTCTATGCTTTCTGAAGGCAATGGGGGAAAGCAGACCCCCTTTCCTATGAAACTTATTTGCAAGAGTGGTAGCAGTGGTGTGGCAAAGTGGAGGTGGTTGTAGTGCCAGAAACTGCTCCCTGAACTCGAGATTGGCTGGACTTGAGGTTTGCAAGAATCCTTTTAGTAGCCTTGGTTCACGAGTACATTTAGCAATGCTGGGACTAGATGTATAGACTTTTTTAGCATCCCCCCCCCGAGACTAAATCCATTTGACTCCTTTAGATAAAGCCCTGAGTTACTCCCACCCTCGTTTAAAGCACACTGAACTGATTTTTGTCCTCTGATCAGCCATGCACCTTGATCTCTCATGATGGCAGATAATTTCTGATAGCTGACACAATGCAGCCCTCTCTTCTGCAAACAATTCTGAGACGTGTATTCAATTTTTGTTTTTTTGTTTTCTGCTGACCTTCAAGGTTATATTTTTTGTCTTTATCAAAGTAGTGAGAGGGTGGAGAGCAGGCAGTACAGCTCTTGGTTTCCTTCCATTGTTTGTCTTCATGATAAAAGTGTCCTAACCTTTGGTTTCTGTCTCTTCTTTCCAGTGCCTCAGGTGGAGAAAAATATAAGTTAATTGACCTTTTTATGAGCTCCATCCTCTAAGCAGAGCTTTTATCATCTTAGGAATGAAGAACAGAAATTCACTTTGCTCCTCTTTTAAATAATAAAAATAATTTTAAAAAAACCCCAAGCAATTTCTAAATCTGTAACGTTTCCAGGAGTAAGGAACAGAACGAGGATGAGGTAAGTCTTGTTCGCAAGAGTGAAATGGGGCAGATTTGCGCTACAGCAGCTCTCTCGGCAGAGGCTTCTGTTGCTTTAGGATTCCTTATGATTCAACAACTTAAAGCCCTACCTTTTCAGTTGTTAGCTGGCCTTAATTAGAGGAAGAATTATAAATGCTAAACAAAAGTTGACTTTGTGCTTAAAAAGTGAATGGATTTTAGAAGCTGGCTGACACTAATACAGTAAATTTAGGTTAAGCAGTCTGGACAAGTATAGAATTAGTTTAAGGTTTTAGTATCCTTTTCTGCATATTAGAACAATTTTTGGGAGCTTATGTACTAGAAAAATGGGATTGTCACATAAAGATGTAATGCCCAATTCAAGTTCTAGCTTAAACATCATCTTTCTTAGAAATGCCTTTTGTAGTCTGTTTATAAAAGAGACTGGTTCTGCCAGATGACTGGGAAGTTGAGGACTGCGGATTTTAAGATTTTTCCGGCATGGGAATGTATTTCCTTCAGTCGAGACATACAAGTTGTGCTGGAATGTGCTTATGGTCTGTATCAGTAAGCATAGCTTAACTTAGTTATGTCAAGAAGTATATATACTGTGGTATATCTGAAAAAATGGATGTCACTAAAAATACCTGGCTAATAAATTTTTGTGGTGTTGGGTGAATGTGAAAGTAGGCTTTCTTAGTGGCAAAGTTGTGTTTATTTAAATATCAACATGATTTTCTGTGTTTAAAAATGATGAAAGGTGAAGATAGCAAGACTGGGGTAAAACAGTACTGGGTTTGCTTACAGCAGCATGCGGATTCTTTCTGTAAGCCCCGCATCTCTGCGGAGCATGCTGCCTGTACCCCCAGCCAGTCCTCACTGGAAGCAGGAGATCTGGGGGCCATGCAGGACCTCGGGCTGGCTGCTTGCTTTACTGATAGCAGGGTCTCTGCTGGGGGGATGGTTCCTTTTTCCCTCATTTTGGAAGTTGCGTGGAGTAACAAAACTCCGAAGTCTGCGCTGCGGGGTTGCACGGAGACTCTTATGCTCATCCGTGAATGAGTGATGGCCAGCTGCAGCGGTTTATGATGCCAGCAGCAGGCCTGACTCCCAAGTGTTGTTAGTTAACCATCTACACCTCAGGCAGCCATAAGCTGCTCAGAGCGATTGGGCTCACCGGCGGTTTTGACGAAACTGGACCACAGAAGTAGTACACTTGGCAGCGTCCTGCAGCGTTTCTTCACATGAGCATGCAGAAGCAGCGATGGGGTTACCACGACTTCCTCCGGCAGGAGTTGGGAAATTTTTGCTGGGGCTGGCCACTGCTTCTGTGCGGAGCAGGGTGAAGAGCTGGAAGCACTCGTTCAACAAATTAGCTGCTACACAGGATGAAACAAATGACTGTAGATGTCTACCTGTGTTTTCCCCATCAGCAAAATGAGGATATTGCGGTTGCAAAACTTCTGTCAAATATGGGGATGAGATCTGCTTCATAGTGTGCCTGCTATTTTTGAAGATGAAGTCCCACTTTGTTCACGCTATTAGGTTGAGCGACAGATCTGAAGAGATGAAATGAAGACTGAAACGTGAACATAGATGAGATTGTATCCTAATATATAGGGTAAACCACAGACTTACCTTGACATGGTGGATAGCCTTGCTGTAGATTGACTTGTTTGTATGCAGCGTATGACATGGAAGTGGTGAAAGGTAATGCAGCTTCTAAGTACTATAAATGTGCTTTGTTTGAAGGTGTATAGTTCTTGACTTGCAGTAGGGAGGGGGTCTGAATTTAGCTGAAGGGTAGTTGAAGCTTTCTCTTTGTGCGTACGGGGGTTGAAATCAAAGCTGGGAACAGGGACCAGCCTTGCAAGTTGACCTTGGATCATTTACTAAAAAGAAAAAAACAAAATTGACATTAAATGTGGGATAATGAGGTAAGGGAAAACCACTTCAGGCGTAAAGCGTGGTGAAAAGCCATGTGAGTTTCTTTAAGATGGTTTTAGTATGTAGCTGAAGTGAAACTATTGAAAGAGATGTAATTCATTTTCATTACTGTAGGAGCCGAGATGTCTACTAATACAGTATTTATGTTTGTGGTAAGATCTTTCCACCACTGTGTATCTCTCTAAACTTTCTGTTTAAAAAAATGACCAAACAAAGCAAAATAAAAAAACCTCTCAACCCTTCCTCTGTACGGCAATGGTGCTGAGCTGTTTGGGCCAGGATACATGTCTCCTGCTGCGCTAGGCTGATGAAATACAAAACAGAGAGATCTCTTTCTGAAGAGCAAGTTTAGAGATGAATCTGGCAGATTGTTGGCTCCAAGGCGAATTGAGACTATGGGGAGAAATTTGTTGAAGGCATGGCCTGGGTGAATGCCTCCTTTCTTATGATGGGGGTGTTTGAGCAAGAGGACTTGGTGATCAACGGCACTGATGACTTTGCTGTGAAAGAAGATGTCCTTTCAAGCAGGCTGTTCTCAGACCGTTTACATTCCCTAGGGTCTGGTGTCTCCCAGGGGTTTGGTGGTACAGCTGTGCTGGCACACTTCCTAATGTACTTATAATAGCGAAAAAACACTTTCTCCGAAGGAGGTTTATTCTAGTTTGACAAGTGACATGAAATGGAGCAGTAAAAGCATTCTTAGGCACTTATAGCTGTATTTCTAGCCCAGTATTTTAACAGTTTCTACTGAACTTGTTGTGAGCAACCTTTCCTTGTATTTCAGGCAAATACGCAGACCTACACAGAGTGAGGGCAGTGAATTCAAGAGGTTAAAGTTGAAAGTTGCGTGTGTCTCCGCTCCAGCCTGAAATTAGTTGCTTTGATGTTATTATATTATAGTATTTTATAGTATTACAGTATAAAATACTATATACTACAGTATAGTTTTTTATAGTATTACAGTATTTTATATGTGTAATGGGTCCTTGTATATAGATTGAGTTGTCCTGGAAAAATGCTGCTGTTTAGCATACCTCACTTTATTCACTAACCTGATGTAAGCAACATGAGTGCTTTTCGCATGTTAATGAATGCCTGCCTGAAAAACATTGGTCAAAATACTTGACGTGTCTCATGCAGGCATCTAGATTACTTCCAGATGCACTTTCTGGAGAGCGTGCGGGAAAAGAGAGTCTTCTAGTGCATCCTCAGTTTTGGAGAGGCCAACAGACAGACTAGCTAATAAGGGCAGAATTGAGGGGTGTTGTTGACAGAGTAGATACTGTAGAGATTAATATAGTTGAAAAGAGCGTAAATGGATCTCAATGAAGTGGTGCCCACTGTGGTGAAAGAGGAAGACAGTAAGAATCTGAAATTTATTTGAATCAATTACAAAAGAAAGTGTTGCTCTGCAGCTGATTGATGCAAGAGAGCTCTCAAAATTAGTTCACTGGAAGTTGAAAGGAAGCCCAAGTGGGATGTCCACTCTGGAAGGCTGTTGGGGATGGAGAAAACTGATTCTAGTGCTTTACGCGTTGCAGAAGCTCTTAATGCAGGTCTGTCCTGTGCTCAAATCGTACCTTGGGGTTTTATTTGTTTTGTGGTTAGAGTCAAGAACGTATAGGTGCATAAACACATCGGAAAACAGAAAGAACCTTAATTTATTCTTTACTACTAAAACTTTAAAATATTTTTGGGTAACTGTACATTCTGATATTATGCTGCAGCTGCTGTGGCTTGTGCTTTAAGCTGTGTGTTTTGTCAAATAAGGAAACAAAATCTGTGCTTGTTTGTTTCTTTTTCTAGTCAGATGATCCTCAGGTTCATCTAAGAAAAGATTTAAGAGCATCAATGAAAACAGTTTGTCATTCCAAATAAAATACTTTTGAATTTTTCAAAGAGTAAAATAGCATAATTTATGATGCCTGTAGCTTTAAAAAAAGTAGCTTTGTAAAAAACTTCACGTACTAAGACTGCCCCAAAATGACCTGGAAAGGTACACTTCTGCAATTCTGATTCCTTACATTGTTTATAAAGCAGATACACGAAGCTTGGGGCTGATATTAAGCTCACATAATAAGAGGGGGAGAAAAAAAATGCATAGCTTAATAAAATAAGCAAAATCTACAGAAAAATAACTTTGTTGTAATTTGGTGTCAGTTCTGCAGTAAAGTTTTTCACCACAGTGCAGCATTGTAACAATAAACCTCAGTCATCCCTGTCTTTGAACTTATGTGACTGTGATAAGCAGTACAGTATTTATTTCTGCCTTTATGTAAACACTGTGCTGCAAGTGGTTCATGACAGCACTTCAGTATGGCAAGCTGTGTCATGTGAGGATACTTTAGAAATGCAGAATTTCAAAGCAGCTGACATTCTTGCATGGAGGATGAAGAAGGTTGCTGCACTTTTTTTAAAGCCAAGAAGCTTCAAGGGGAGATTAATCTGAATTTGTTAGTTTATTTAAGTCTCTTTGTGCCTAATAAAAAGGACAAGATTCTGTCAAGCTGGTTGTATTTTCAGCTATAAAAACCCAGACTTTAATGGCGCAAACCAGTTAAACAAAAAAAATTAAAATGTAGCATGAGATGTAACTAAATTTGGAGTTCTTAACAGCAAGCAGCTGCTTGAGTAATTAAAATATGTAAGGTGCTACTGACCAAAGCAATTAGTATGTAATTTCATGAATGATATTAGGATTGCAGTAACAATATTTGAGTCTTTCTGTCCAAATGAAGATTGCTGGCAACCAGTAACGTGTACAAGATGAGGTTAGAAGCAGTGCAATGTTACGGTGTGTTACAGCACCACTGTCTGAGGGGATTTGTCACTGCGCGAGGACATGCCGGACGCTGGCCGTATACCTTGTTGATGCTCCTAACTGGCATACATTGCTTGCAAGTTTACACATACGTGCACCAGTAAATTTTTGTAAGCTTGTGTGTTTGTAAGATTATATATAAAAAAGGCTTCATGGGGGCTGATAATTTTTGGTTTGTCTTTGCAGTTCAGTTACGAGCTTGCTGCTATTCAACAGCAAGAGAGAACTACTCTTTTTGTATATGTTTTTTGTGGTTTGTCCGCAAGTGGTTGAAAAATCCTGGAGAGCTCAGGCATAGTGAAATATTCCAAGTCCCTCTGAAAGTAGAAGTGCTGCAGATGGGGGGTTTCTAAAGTAGAAGGTCTGCAACTCCAAGACAGGTGGACAGTGTGCCCAGCGACCACAGTTAGGTGGCTTCTACCCTCATGAATAACCATAAATATTCTTCAGAAGATGACAGCAAGCTTTAGAGACTAGGCAGAAAAAATACGCATCGGAGAATGAATCTGGAAAGTCCTAAAGTCCAAATCCAGGTCACCTCCAAGGCTAGGGTAGCACCACTGAAGGCAGGTAAGCGAAGGAGTGGAAGCTTGCTGCCATGACACCGGTGGGTGTCACTACCACAGCGGCTAACGTGGAGTTACTGACATCACTAAAAAGCCATCAAAAGTAGTCCTTGAGAGCGTTGAGTCTTTACAGAGACACTTCTGGCCTGCCTTAAGCTCTGTCTTGTTCACGCGTCGCCTCTTTCTAGGTCTAAGGCTTTCTAGGTCTGTAAATACGTGGGCGTGCTTTTGGTGGAGGAACCAGTCTCCTCTGTGGGCTGCGTTTCAGGTGTGGAATGGAGCGAGGCGTGCAGGTTGTCTGACCTCCTGTGAAGACCGAATCTATGCCGGCAGGTTTTCGGGATGTCTTTCCTAAGAGGAGTGTTGGGGTGGTTTCAAGAGTCGCGGTGCAAGGCGTTGGGGCCCTGCAAGCTCGTTTGAGCGAGTGTGCTTGTGATATCCTTGTCATGTGGGGTGGTAGATGTGAAGGCTGCCTCGTAAGGAGCAGTGGTCTGCTGGCAGAGTAGTGCCCTTGGGGAAAAACGTCTTGTGTCCTGCTTCCAGCACCGTTTCTGGGCGTGCAAGGAGGCCAGTCTGGGCAGGGGCTGGGGGTCCCTGCCCACAGCCCCATGAGGACTGGCTAGGCAGAGAAGAGCAGCAGGCTGGCTTCCCAAAATCGCGGGGTACCTGAGCTGGGAGTGCTCACACCTTGTAAAATCGGGCATGTGGGTCTTGTAAGGAAAGGAGGGTGTAATGGGAAGCTGGTTTTGGTAGTCAAGCTGCGGTGAACCTTCTGTGCACCACCCCTGTGGCTTTTGCTTTTGGCTGAGCCTGATCCTGGCTTATTTCAACTGCTGCAGCTCACCTGCGGGGTGTTGCATGACAAAGGACCACCCTTCGAGTAGCTGATTTAAAAAAGGAAACTTGATTTGGTGAGTCTAGAAGAAACATAAATACATTTCTGTTTTTCTTAGGCCTAGATAAATTCAGGCTAATGTGATAGCTCTTCATTGAAGGTCTGAATGGTGAATTCAGATTATTTTTTCTTTTGAAAAGAGGTTCGCGCTTTGTTACAGCCGTGATTCCTCCCAAATTATCTTCCCTTTGCCGGCGGGGCCGGGGGAATCTTGTTCTGCACCCTGAAGGACTGTGTGATTTTTCTGACACAACAGCTAGGCTTGCATGAAAGCAAAGCCTAAAACAGATAGCCAGTTATTCAAGGACGAATTATCTGTATGCAGAGGAAATTAAGCATGTGCCTCAAGATGTTGTTCCCTTAGCAGGGCAAAGAAGTGTAGGGAGAGCGTCTGTGGAGGTGCTGCCAAGGCAGTAAGAGGACATCTGATGGCAGCCGCCTTCACCTGTGAAGCAAAGCTGAGGTAGGTGAGTGTGCTCAGTGTTACTTGCCAGGTGTTGGCTTTGAAAGTCCCCAGTCAGGGGCTTTTAGGGGGCTTTTTTGATGCAGTGTTGCAATTCCAAACAACTCTCCCCCAGTTTAGTCTGCTGTAGATAATTTACCAAAATGACAATGAAAGTTAATACTCAACTATTAAAACAACTGGTTAAAGAAGCCAAAATTACCCTGGTGGTAAAGCATTTTGCTTTTTCATATGACTTCTGTCAGAGTTTAGTTAACAGAACTGAAGTACCTTGAATATGAAATATTCCCATTTTCTGCTTTGTAAGTACATGGGTCACAGCTAGGTAACTATTAGGTGCTGAAAATGCAATCTTTAATTAACTCGAAGGAATAGCTGATTCGTTAATTGCTGTGTGCAACTTTTGGAACTTGTATTACATCCTCTGAAACATGCTTTCTAAGCCAGCAATGAACCTGTTCAAAGCAAATTTTAAAACTCATGGTTTAAAGTTAGTAGGATTAAAGGTTAGCCCGGGTGTCAAGTGGTGAGGTACGCGCCTAATTTAATAACAGTAATGTTTCAGCATCTCCTGAAGAGAAACGTTAACGAACTTTTTGGGTTAATCCAACCACTTTTCACTTGAAAGCTTTACTTAAGTTGTCGCCTCGTGGCTTTGAAATGAAGCCCCTGGTGCAAGAAGCCTGGGTTTTGCTGGCTGCCCGGCGGGGACTTCCCCGAGCAGGCGGGCAATGCTCTATCCGAGCAGCCGCCAGCACCGGTGCCGGGGCAGGAGGGAATTTTGGGCTTTGGCTGGAGCTGCGCAGCAGCACGTTAGGACGTTACCCATGACGTTTCCCGGAGCGGGGATAAAGCTTGGGCTTTCTTTGAAGGACAAGAGGGGCTAATCCGTGCAGTGGTACTTATGTTGATTTGTAAGGTTTGTTCAGCTGGGATGATTTGGCTGGGTATTATGGTGTTTAATCAGGGAGGGAGAACACAGGTTCACTAAAGGAAAGCAATAGATGCTTTGACTGTGGTTTTTAACTTTGCCTTTAAGAGCTTTAGACTTGTAAGACACGTGGTAGCCCTTCTGGTCTGTCTGAATTTTTAACTCCTTTTTGAACTGTCTTGTCTGTTAGTGTTGTTTATGTGTATGTATTTGATTTGAGCTCTCAATATTATTTTTTCTCTAGCATGGGCAGTAAGAAAAAGATATGCAAGTAAAACTTTAGAGAAGCATTATGAGTAGAAATGTGTATATAGGAAATCGTGGAAAAAAATTTGAAAAATAGTATTTTTCATTCATGGAAGCATAAGGAAAACACAGTATTGTAAAGCTTTTTATTCCATTTCCTTAATGTAGAAGTATGTAATCTTAATAAATACGCAACTACACCTGACCTTTCCTGTGTCAAATTGCAGCTTTCGCTGATACAGAATATCATCTTAAAGCCACTCACCCATAAATATGACTGCCTAATACAAGATGCAGTCTGCCAAGCATTTCCCATGTGGCCAGCAGACAGTATTTCAATTCATCTATCCATTGCCATCCAACGTTGTGCTTCCCGAGTTCTGACTTGGAAGTACCTTAATGACTCAGTAGGTTAGCATGGGTTTCCCTGTCATCTGGAAAGCTTAAGTGGATTTTCTGTTTCTTTTTGTGTGGCTAGGAGCTGTTCTGCTGCCTGGGTGTTGCCCCGACCAGGTCCTCTTGAAGGATGGGAGACGGTCTTTCTGTAATCGTCATTTTGGGATGTATTGCCAGAGCTTTCCTTCCTGATTTTGCTGTAGAGGTGGTGCACTAAGATTGAGGCATCTAGTTAGCCTTACCTTCAAGGTAAGACTTGAATAGAGAATTCCTGGGTCAGCTGGTTGGTCTGTCTCATGCATTGTTAGGCACACTCTCCTTTTCTTTTTTGTCCTGAGTAAAGAAAGGGCCACAATAAGGCTGAAGGTGAATGAGTATTCCTTGCACAATTATGACTCGAGCTTTAGGTTTCCCTCTGTTCCTTTCTCCTCCTGGGTCAGGAGGATCCGTCTGGCCTGCTCACCCTGTGGCATGTCACGTCCTTCACCAATGCAACCACTCCGTCCTTCTAGAGGGTTTTTTAAGGATTAGTCTGCTCTGACCCCAGATTTGGCCTTGGAAAGGGTAGCCCATTCTGCCCTCTGCGGTGCTGCTGCTCTGCTCAGTTAGTGTTCTTTTCTGTCTTCTCGGTAGCTGAGGCTGGTTTGGGTTTCCTTCTGTCTTGATAAACCCAACCAAACAAATGCTTTCTCTTAAACTCATGAACTAAAGGTAGGCGACATGAGAGAAAGGTTCAGGGAAACCACTGAACCTAGTGTTCATGGAGGAAAGCTGCAGGTGCTACCAGTTTCTTGAAAATTAATCTTCTGACTGGATTTTGTAATCAGCTCGGGAATGACGATTTCCTAGAGCTCTGCTTAACCTCAGATTCTGCTTGAAGTGATCTGTTTACTCAGTATTTACTATGCAGCAGTGGTTCTGCAAGCTTTGGCCTGCACAGAGGGGTTTGGAAGGCTGGCCAGCAGTTGCTGGTACTGGGAGCTCGGCTGGTGGCAGTGGCTGGGCTGGGGTGCGTGGTGTGCTCGCCCAGCCGCCGACGGGCAGCCCCACTGCCAGCAGCATCCTGTGGGCTCTGCGGCTCTCCTGTTCAGTTTCAGACCTCAACCTGATGCTGCTTTGAGGAACGTATGCTTTTCTCCTACTTATTAGTTTTTTTAAAAGCTGCAATTTTACTACTAATGATTTATTATTCGTGGAGAATGTATATTATTTCTTCATAATAATATGCATAATCAGCATTCTAGAAGTCTTAGACATTTTCTTTGTGTTTCAACCCCCCCTCTCATAGCAATGCCATTAGTGCTTCAACACCTGTGTGTGCCTTAAGGTCAAGCAAGAGCTCAGCAGTGGTGGTGCTGGTTATACCCTCCTACAGCAGTTGTCTGTTGAGGCGACCTATGTCCATCCGACTCTACGGTTCTTGGGTTAGAAAAGGGAACATGCACACTGGGAGATGCTTCTGAATGTTGTCCGTGAATAACTGCAGCCTCATCAAAGGGCAAACCTGTTAAAACCTTTGTCAGAGATGTGCTTTACCTTAGTTTGTCCCTGGAATTAAACAAACCCTCCTTATCCAGCCCTCTCCCCCCAAATGCTTAACGTTCATCATCTTTACTCTTTAAGATGTGAAGTGTTAGGTGTGTGAACTGGACAAGAACTGAATTTTCCATTTTTTAACCCTTCATTTCTTCCCATCAGAATTCCTGAAACTTGTTTTATGTGGTAAGGACTAGTCCGAGGGTACAAGTTCATTTCTTCCTGCTATGGGACACCTAAAGCCAGTTGCTCCTGTTACTCGTTAATACTTGGATATTTTGACAAATGCCTTTCATATGTATCTGGTTCCTATAGTTGTTACCTAGCAACATTAATTTTCTTCAATTTAGTTTGTCTTCTATTTCAAGAAATCCATCAGGTGTTTTAAGAATGTTTCTGGAGTTCAACCATGAACCTTTAGTAAAGAGGTGTTTAAAAAGTGAATTCCATCCAGCACCTGTAGTTCACGTACATACATTTGGTGTTAGCCACTCCAGCCTTACTGGCAGGAATGGGAACAGATGCGTGGGGGATTTAAAAACTACCCAGAGAATACTGGAGCAGTTACAAGTTTGCTGTTGGCTTCTCTGTGTGGCATTTCATTGCCCATGGAGAGCATCGATGCCTGTCTCGATTTCGTGCTCTTCTACCGTCCAGCAGTTCTAGTTCTTGCCGCCCTTTCCATGGCATGGTCCATTTAGCATTTTGGAAGCTGCTCATACACTGATGTGACATTTTGCAGGCCAGCAACCATAGTTACAGTAGAAAGTAGAGGATTTCACTTAAGCTGATGAACGTTGGAAAGTAATAAAGGAAAGGAATCTTCAGTGCAAAGTCCCGTAAGGGGACTTACAGGGTACATAAAGTTTTCGGGTTCAGGCTTGTCATTTTTAATTCAGATCATGACCACCTTGGAGATGGTGATGTCTCTAGGTCACAAAGTTGGGAATGTGTCTTCTGCCTTCACTTGAAACTAACAAAAAAACCTCTAAGCTTCTAATGTTCAACAAAGGCAAGCTCAGTATTTTTACAATTGGGTCCGGGAGCGGGCCTGGAGAACATTGTGAAGGCATAGGGTTTGCAAATGTTTTTGAAATTATCTTTTTGTTTCTTGTGCAAAATTACCACCTGTGTGTAGTTTTTAATGAAATAGGAGGGAAGAGATTACACAGAACTGGAGCTGGTGTTGGGAACTGGAGAGTGTCATTCAGCTGCAACAACACTGTAGAGGTCACTGTGGGGTTTTTAAAAACTGGTGAGAAATCTGCTTATTATCATCCATCTTCTGTTATATGTGTTGCTCAGAGGTGTAGAAGCTGCCAAGTACTAAACGCATGCAACGGTAGTGGAGCTGTAGGTGACTGTTCCAGTGCACAAGAATTGCAAGTCTGAGTAGGCAGCTGGTGCCTGTGGCGTTAGTGGAAGCTGAAATGGGTATGGGGGGGAGGCGAGACACTTCTGTAAACACAGCAAGCATAGTTACAAGCTCAGAGGGAGAAAGTGACAGGGGAGTATGAGTGTTACCTAGAGTGGACTTATTTGTGCATCATTATGACTATGTGTTGTCGGCAATGGTATATTTTAAATAAGTTTTAGTGGTTGGAATTTCTCAAAAATCCTGTCAAAACAGCCTGGAGGGACATGCTACAGTGCTCTTGTGCAAGGGCAAGGGAATGTCCCCTTAATAAGGGAATGTCTCCTAAAACGAGTTTGTATGCATATCTCACTGTGATAATCCTTACCTGCATTTTTGATCATAAAATGTAAGATTTCCACAATGCCAAAAAGTTTGCAAAACATACTTGCATTGCCAAAATGAATCAGAATAACTTATATGCGGTTTTAGAAGATTTGAAACAGGATGTTGAGGTGGATACCACAAGTATTTTAGATGTCTTTTTTTCCTTTTCTGTTAATTTTAATGTAAATGTATTTTCTCTGTATTGCCTATAATGTACATAGTGTTTCACTGCATCATCAATGCAGGGTGCTAGGGTATATGCAACTGCACATTCGTTTTCTTTTACTGTTTCCATCTGTCTCCTTGAGCGTTAATTCATGTGTGCAGGAGGGCCTGCTAACCACTTCGATATCATCTTCTACTGAGCTAAACTTGCGTGAAATCCTGTGTTAGTTACATCTTAGCTTCTTTGCTTTGTCAAGCTGGATCTTGAACGTGCTGCACTGAAACTCGTTTTGGGGAATGGACTGCCAGAGTTAGGCTGTCAAACTGGAATAGGTGATCAATCAACAGCTGCCTTTCTGTAATATCAAACACTTGTTTATATAAATGCTGTTAGGCTTCACATAGTATCAGATTTTACTTCCATGGCGACAGAAAAGTGGGTGCAGCCTTCTTATAAACCTTCTGCTGAATTCCTAGTAGCACTTGCATCAGTCCTCTCTGCGAACTGATATGAGGGATTATGCTGGATGGTTAAATTCTGAAATGAGCAAACAAGAAGGAAATGATTTATGTATGTATACAGTTTTTAAAAGCCTCTTAAATCACAGCTCACTTAAGTCCTGTGATGTTTTTCATAGTATTCCCTATGAACTGCAGACCATTATGTAGAAGGGAAGAGTGTTTGCTGGGCTGCCATTTAGAGACATGAAATGCATCTTGGTCTGTAGTCCAAAGGCAAGATTCTTTCTATGTTCAGCTTTTTTCAGTAAACAGAATTTCTGCAGTGCAACAAGCCCCTGAACAGCCGTGGAAATACCTTCTTTCTTCGGGAGGCTGGCACGGATGAAGCTGAGCAGGGCTTGTTTCAACTTTATGTTGCTTCAGAATAAGCAGGATCCCGCTTGGTCCTGTTAGCTGAGCTTGACACGTCAAGGCCAGCTACCACCGAAATAAGCAAATAAATTAGAATCTAGGGGGATAGAGAAGGGCTAGAAGCAGAAAGGCAAGTGGGACGTGGTTAAGCACAGATTAAAGTTTGCTCAGGCCTGATTTAGGAGTTGTCACCCTCCTGTGGTGTGCTCAAAAACATTCAAATAGTATTCAAAGTGCTTTTGTTGTTGTGGAACGTGATAGCTTAGCTCAATGGAAGTTTTATAACAACGTTTTCTTCTTTCCTTGAATTGAACTTTTAAGTCTTTTCTTGTAATTGAAATCATGATTTACTTTAGCAGAAATATTACTTGCAACATCCAGTGGAGCTGGTTTGTGAACAAAGCCAAAGTTTAACGAGTGTGGGCAAAGAAGCAAAGTGAAGTTCATACAGCTGCCAGCATATGCACTTTGGTTCTAGTTTGGGAAAGAACGTTGCTCACAGATATACCAAGTATTTTCTATGGTACAAGAAGTCTGCAGAACTGCCAGTGCCCTATGCACCACCAGAAGTATGTCAGAGCTAGGTTTTGACAGTGTTTTCCTTTAAAAATGGCTTTCAGAAGCAAAAGGTTGCTTGCATGTTTGTGCATGGAAGTGATAAGCTAGGCTTTGTGCTGTTCAACTGAGAGAGGGGAAAAAAGACCTCGAATATCCACTTTTGTACTCCTTGATTTTACGGCAAAATTCAGTGCAGGTTGAGGAAAACAGCCTTTAGTATCCCTGGAATAGCTGGAGAATGCAGGATAGCTGGAGGCTCCTCAGCTACTTGCCACTGCCTGCTATAACCTGCAAAGGTGATTCTCCCAGGTCAGTCGCAAAATTTGCCTGCGCATACTTAGAGGGCGAGCGTGATGCCGTACTGGCTCAAAGCCCAGTGATTTGCAAATTTGCAAATTTTGCTGTTAGCTAGTAAGCCTCTTCAAAATAAGTTTTGTCAGCTTTTTTTCTTTTCCATGTATCTTTATCGATAGAGGCTGGAACTCACTGGTTGGTAGAGAAAGATTCTTTGAAGGACTGCACTGTATATGAAATATCCTTCTCAATAGCATACCGGCAAATGGTTAAAGTGGCTTAGAAATAACACGGGTGGTTTATTTGATTTTGATTTAGTTAAGCTCTGTAGAGAGCTGTGGCAAGCAGCGTACTGGATTAGTTGGCGGGCTGAGACATCTGCTGGCACCTCCGAGGTAGGCTACGGCAGCGAGGCTTCCTCTTGCAGCGTCCTCAAATCTCACCATAGTGGTGTCTAGTAGTAAATGCTGTTGTATGGAGATGAAACTGTATGAAATGCAAGACTGCAGGCTTTGTCTTCAAAAAGCTTAAGGATCTGCACTCCTGCAAAAACTTTATAGCAAGACAGGGCTATTATTAGCAGTGTTGCACATGCAGAGAAAAGGAGCTGACAGAGGAGTGAAACCAGATTCTGGACTTACTGCAGCGTATTATTAGGAAAACTCTGTATGCACCATGTCAGTGCCTGTCCTGTTGGAAATTGAATTTAGGTGTGTAATTGATATGCTTGAAAGCCTGCTAATGGTAATTCAATGCTTTAAATTATGTACTTGGTTTGCTTAGTATTTTGCATGAAGTGCCTCATTTTATGAATATTAGACTTCGTATTACACCTTTGTGCCTGTTTGATTATTCGGGGATAGCTTGACTCTTAATCATTCCTCCCATGTTGAGATCATCTAAAAACTTAATGATCTTGCAGGGTAATAGGTTTGTCTAAGTTGTTAATAAATTAGCACCCTCAGGGACCAGGCCACACGGACTTCCACAGAATGTACACCTTCACTTTCTTCCCTTTCTGCATCTCACCCTGCTAAACAATTGCTGTTAGTTGCTGTAATATACTCCCCGACTCTGTGGCCAGGGTCTGTCTTTTACTTCTCCTTAATCCAACCCCTAAGCTTTTACCTGACAGCCATCTGACACCCTCCAGCTCAGTGTTCTGGTATTTTAGATGAATGATAAAATTCAAAGCCCTGGTAATTCTGCCTCTCCCTGTTTATACTTCTATTCCTGTGGTTCCCTTGTGATTGCTCAAGAAGTGTTTTCAGTATGTCCTCTCCAAATAGGATAAAAATCTGGAGGATGGAATGAAATTTAAATTGCAACTCTGTCTCAAGATCCCTAAAAATAGCAGGAAAATTATTGTAGACTTCGTCCAAGCAAAGCAAAGTCTAGATTATTGAAACGCATGAACTAGCTGACAGACAGAGAACATGGTGTAGCCTAGTAAAGGTGAGTCTTAGTAGTAGGGCAGTGGCTGTTAAGTACAGAGACTAAGGGAAATAACCATGAAGAAATGGAAGGACAAAACATGTTTCTGGGTTGATGGGGTTTTTTAGCTTTTTTAGCACATGTTCAAACCTAGAAATTGTGTGAGTTCTCTTTCAGTGAAGGCTAAGTGGCTTTTACGTTAGTAAAGGGCCTACCAACTTCCAGTGAGGAACAGTGTTGCAAGTCATTTAATAGAGCTCAGATGTAGGTACATGACCAGCACCTATTTAATTCTGAGCAGGTCTTTGATTCATGGAACTGTGAGAACTGGGGTCATTAGCGTCCAAAACAATTGCCGTGTAAATGCCATGTTCAGATCCCCTTATGGGTATTGAGGCATGTTGGTGGTGGACAGAAATTGAGTGGTGCTGTTTTGGATTATTTATAAAGAATTTATAGATAAAAGGAAGAAACTCTTCACTGAGGGTGGCAAGGCACTGGCACAGGTTGCCCAGAGAAGCTGTGGCTGCCCCCTCCCTGGAAGTGTTCAAGGACAGGTTGGCTGGGGCTTGGAGCAACCTGGTCTAGTGGAAGGTGTCCCTGCCAATGGCAGGAGGCTTGGAACTAGATGATCTTTACAGTCGATTCCAACCCAAACCATTCTATGATTCTATGATATCCTCAAGAAAGGTGATACCGGTACAAAATCATTTATGGTATCTCAAAGAAAGTATTGTAATTGATCAGAAGCTGAATAGCTGCTCCTGGTGGTTCATGTACCTAGAAAACATGGCAAAAGGATGAGTATCAGAAAATATTTGGGCTGAAAAGCAGATTTTAGCCGCATAATGCTGTGTAAATGTTTGCTACCTCCATTGCTTGGCTCTACTTGCCATTCATGTTGTGTAGAGTTTTGCGAGATACAAGGTTTGCAGGCAGCATTGGTATATTTTTCCAGGCCGCTTGATACAGCTGGAAAATAAGGGCACATTTTTGGATACACAAAATTGTTTGGTCTGAAATAGCTGTTCAGGCAGTGGCTGTGCAGTAATTGGCAGCAGATATCGATGTGTGTGTTCATCAGCCCGCCGAAGTGCTGATAGGGAGTGATGTAACTTGTGGGTAGGGAGTAATTACAGTACTCAGCAATATGAGTTCAGAGAGTGGTTAGTGCAAAGGACTCGCAGAGTTTTGTTGTCTTGCAGAGTAATTATGATCGTTAAGGAGGAACGAATGAGCACAAGTCCACTTACTGTGAGATAAGGTGGCATGTATAGGAAGGTTGGTGCACTTTGTAGGGACTGATGTTCCCCCAGCCACCCGCACCATGTACCTGATTGATTACTTTGAGCTTTTGAAGATAGGGTTCTCTCTATCACATTGCAAGAGCAAAGGTACAGATCTTTATAAAAAGTCCTTGGAGTGACAGTTAAAAACTTGCATTGCCCTTCAAAATATCGTATCACAAAAATACGCAGAAATGCAGATGGGATTTTTAAGAAACAGTAATGATCACTGTCTGATGTGTACAGCAGAGGAGTGTGTCTTCCACTTATTGACTTCTGCAACGTGATCTTTTTTTTCTTCTAAATTGCTGGATCTTGCGAAGTGTTTATTATGGTGTTTGACAATCTGAAGTTGATACATTGACAAGCTGAACTGAGGTATTCCTAAGTGATATACTTTTGAAATGTATGTCAGTTTATCAGTAAGTGAAGTGGTGCTTCACATGAGCATTGGCGTTACTAAAAATCCCACGAAATGTTGATTATATATAATGTAGTACAGTAGAAATATTTCATTCTGTGACAGTAGCTTTTCACCAAGGAAAATAAAATAACTGTCCATCACTGGCTGTTATTAGCTGCATTTTTCTGCTCTAAAATAAATAAATGTTTTCTGCAATAAAAGCTTGCACTGTGAAAATACAACTACAAAATTATGTGATAACTTTACTGAAATGTACTTTTCGGTCTTTTCAGGCCTCTTTTATCTGGGGATTCCAGATGTGTTACTCTGCCTTTACTTTGTCTTTCAGATGATGATGTGGACCTAGAAGCTTTGGTAAATGACATGAATTCGTCATTTGAGAGTTTATACTCTACATGCAGTATGCAGTCGGAAACCACTCCGCTCCTTCAAAATGGTCAGCTCAACCGCAGTCAGTTGCCGTCCTCGGGATCCGGCGCGCTGCAGCCCATGTCTCCACGGCAGAAGGTGCAGCGGTCTCAGCCAGTGCGCATTATGGCAGTCAGGTAGGAATGAGGGACTTGCCTCCTTTTTGTTAAAGTTGTCTTGAACTAGCTTTAAAAGAACTACATGTTAAAATAGGAGATCAACTTCAGTAGGAGCCTAGTAGTGTTAGACTGGACTTTTGCATAGGAGAAAACATGTACCAGGTAGGTGAAGGACGCAGATTTTCTGTGTATTTTGCAAAATGCAAAAGTGTCACATTTTCACCATTTTTTTCAATCAATGTTTGATGTACCTGTAGTGGCAGACTTGCGTATCATTGGTATGAATTTTCAGAAATGATGCCCATATTTGGATTTATTTCCAAACTCTTAAAAATCGTTCTCTCAGGTGTGCTGCCTACTGACAGCCTCTTGGTTTTATAAAATGTAGGAGATCACATAGATGGATGAGGGTGTATTCAGACAGTTTCTGTGTACAAAGAATACTTGTCTTTGTGGAGGTTTCCAGAACGGTCCAAGCCAACCAAACAAAAAAGGAGCACATCGTAGTTACTTAACTGCTCTTCTTAGAGCACTTTCAGCTCTTTCATTTGAGTGCATTATGGGAGTCATTACAAAAAAAGAAGTCTTTAAGTTGTCTGCCTGTTGTCAGGATGTGGGCTTGAATTCAAGTGGAATACTCTTGGTGGTGATGGGAGAGTCTATAGGTGATGCTGAGGTTCTGAAATCCTGTTTTTAGGCAGCAGGAGCTCCTGTCAGCGTGAGTAGGTAAATTGCCTGAATTGGAGAGATTTGGAGTTTTCCTTTCATTCTAACTAACAGTGTCTTATCCAAAAGAAGTGAGAAGTAGCAATAACAAAAGAAAAATCCCAAATGTGGAAAGGTGGAAAGGATTGCACCTAGTTCTCTATGCTGATGTATTTCCTATAGGAATGGTATTCTTAAGAGAGGCAGCTTTTCTATATGGATGGGTAGTATGCATGAACTGCAGTACAACCAAGTCGGTTAATGATGCAACCATCTTTACAAGTATTTCATATTTAACCTTGAGTAGGGTTTACTAGAAAATGCACTCTCTGGAGTACTGTAACTGTCGATGTTTTGTAAATATCTCAATGAAAACACTTCATCTGAACTATTTTTGGCATTTCAAAACTTAGCAACTCTTTTTTGAGAACTCTGCCTTTCTGAACCCTGGTACTTCCATGTGCACAAGAACATCGTGTCTTTATCATTAAAGAAAATAACGGATAAACTTTTATTCGGGGTTATCTAGACCCTTTCCCATAGAGGGGGATGGCCGTGTCTTCTTTTGCAGCCAGAACAGAATGGTTGACTGTGGTAATTCTCCAAAGAGCACACTGTCAGCCATGAAGTAAATAATGCACTGCAGCAGTATGGGCAGAGCAGAGCGCAGCACAGCGATTTCTCATTTTAAGGAAACCACACCTTCCAAACTATGTCAAGTCTGTAGTTCCACTTCTTACAGTGGAGGTCAGTCAAAAACTTACGATGCAGAGCACCGTTACGCAGCTGCTGATGGGATGGGTCTGAGGTGGTCTCATGCCGCCCTTCGCCCTGCACTGTCGGGAGGTGCATGCGTGGGCAGCGCAGGAGAAACCCAGCAGGTCAAGCAGTCATTCTCAGGACGAGAGGCAAAGGCCTCAAGTTGTGTCAGGGGAGGTTTAGATTTGATATTAGGAAAAATTTCTTTAGGGAAGGAGTGGTCAGGCAGTGGAACAGACTGCCCAGGGAGGTGGTTGAGTCACCATCCCTGGAAGTGTTCAAAAAACGCGTGGGTGTGGCTCTTCGGGACATGGTTTAGCAGGCATGGTGGTGTTGGGGTGATGGTTGGACTTGATGATCTTAGAGGTCTTTTTCCAACCTATGATTCTATAGCTCATAGTTATGGCTGGAAGCTGCTGTTTATAACAAGACCCCGGACTATAAGGCTCGTTCATGGAACACGAAGGCAGCTCAATGGCAGGACAGAGTTACCTGCAGAGCAGATCTCCCCGCCATTTCTCTGCCAGTGCCCAGGCCGTGGTACCGGCAGTGCAGCCGGCATGCTGGGGCTGGGACACGCTGCTGGCGGCAAACCCAGCGGCTGTCTTCCAGGCAGCCCTGTTCATGAGGCTCTGCTTGCTGGAAGGCATGGGAAAAACTGAGAGCAAACGGCATTTTTACAGCTATGCAGTTTGAATCCCGAGCGCAGCAGGCTGCGTGTGGGAGCTGCTGCGGCTGCCCATAGGTGGGGCGTGCTGCCCGGGCCTGGCTGGGGTTGCCCCAGCAGCGGGGACACACACAGCCGTCCGTGGGGCCGTGAGCAGGTCTTGCAGCTTTTCAGGCTTTTCAATGGCAGCTGGTAGGCTTTAGTTTTCCTTTTGTTGGTGTGGGCAGTGCAGGTGTGTTATAAACTGGAACATGAAGCTCTGTTGGTCTTGCGTAGGCTCGTGAGGCGGATGGCAGGAGGTGCAAACCCGCCTGCACGGTAACTGTACAGCTAGCGTAAGGTGGGAGGGTATAATTGCAGTTTATTGCTCAAGCTGAATCTTTGCATTTGCATTTCTCCAGGAAATGCCAAGTTGCTTGGAGATGAAACCTGGTATTGTAGTGAGGTGACAATACTGGCTTCAGTTGCAGATTAGATACTTTACCTTCGTTTGCAGATCCACGTGGAATTTGGCTCCAAGTGACTGATGTTGCGTTCTCCTCTTTCACGTTGGTTTGGAAGAGCTTGGCTGACTTTCTGGCACAGAGCTTAAGCTTGTAAGCTAGTGCTTACAACAGCAAGTACAGATGGATATTTCTGTTTATTTTACGTGCACAGTTACTCACCCAAGTAGTCAAATTATAAACAACAAAACAAGCATAGATGTCTGACTGATCCTTTTTCACATGCAGCTACCTTCTTTGTGCTTGCAGTTGCTGTAACCGTACAGTAGTTGCTTAGGGAAAGACTGGGTTTGATTCCATTAGCATCATTATAGTAAATGGTGGGACAGGAGATACAGGTCTAGTGATGCCAGTTTGCTCCTCTTAATGCTTAGTGCTTCTGTGTTTATAGGCGTCTTCAAGAAGAAGAACAGCAGTTCAGAACATCGTCTTTGCCAGCCATCCCAAATCCCTTCCCAGAACTTTGTAGCCCTGCAAGCTCTCCAGTGCTGGCCCCTGGATCTTTACCTCAGAGTCAACCTGCTAGTAAGCATGTGAGTATGGTACGAAGCTCTGGGTCATCCAAGCGCGTTCAGACCGATAGTGGACTGTTTCATTTTGAAGGCAGAAAGAAAGTTTCAAGAGAAGTAGAAACACTTGTAAGCTTTCTCTGTGAGTAGGGCAGCACTGGCCGAGAGAGTGTCTTCAAACAGGCTTCAGACCTTTTTTACAAGGTTTGTAAGAATGAAGTGTAAAAATGAAGCAAGTCTCTTTCAGATACGTGCAAGTTGTGAATGAAGCAGTAATGCCTAGTATCTTTTGGATTTTGTTATCCGAGGTGATGACTAATTCAGAAGTCCACTTAATTAGTTTAGAATTGGAGGAGGATCTGTGCATGTTACACTGCCTATTCTAGGTGCCACAAAGACACCGAACAGCTGTATTTTTTTTATTTTTTCGTGAAGCTGCTCAAAAAGATGAAATAATGTTCTTAGAGCATGTAACTAGGCACAGCTCCTTGTAATGGGGCTTAAGGGGAGCACTGTCACATGGAAAGTTGGTTGAGCAGTTCTCTGGGTTTTTGGCAGTGAAGATAGCATAGACTGAGCTCTCGGGTGGTCCAGAGCGATAACCTTAATGACACTGCAAACAGTTTTTCTTCTCTATCCTACTTCACTCTGTGACAACCAACCATCTTGTTTTGTATCAGTCATTGGGCGCGTTCAAAGACTAAAGCTGGGCTCAAAAACTTTTATTCTGTAAACTGTGCTGACTTGCGTGGTGGTGAAAAGATGGGTTGCTCTTACTGGCTATTGGCTTATAACAGTTCTGTGCTTGAGTACCCAAAAATATGATTATGTTCTGTATCACTGGTCAGTTTGTGGGTAGCTCTTACATCTGCTCTGACGGATAAAAGGGTTTGGATGAACAGTTCAGCTACAAGCAGTAGACCCTACTGTACGCTCTTGCATCTTACATATTGCTTCACATTGCCATAAACAGCTATTTCCTTTCTCAAAAGACACAGTGCATCTTCATTGGTTTTACTGTATTTCTTATACATTCAAGACAGACAGGTAACCAGATAATGCCCTAGGAAAAAATCAAATCATCCCATTGGGAATTTCGCAGGACCTCGTCAGAGGCCTGGGTGCTGGCTAAGCAGATGGCTGTTTTGTCATGGCAGTGCTAATCTGGCTCCAGGGAGGCAAAACAAGGGGTGATTCTGCCTCCTGGCACTTGCCAGCAGGACAGCAGCACAACTGCCTTCTGAGACAAGCTGCTGATGAAGCTGCGTTTTACCTTTCCAAATATTCCCCAGTTTCAGGGATTCTTTGCGTTTTAGCTTTGTGTTTTACTAAAATTAACCAAACTGCCCTAAACATCTCTCTGTGAAGCCCTAAGAACCCTAAAAGATCTGTGCATCAGTTTTCGATAGAATTTAGAAACTAGTGGTTTAATGTCACAAATAGAAAAGTAAACAATCTTTTAATGTATGCAAGAAGGATCATATAAAGACAGAATAAAAGTAGATTTTTTTCCTGAATTTTACTTTATAATTTTTTGAACAAAATTACCTGATTTTTAAAAGTGAAAAATCTGACAAGCCTTTTTAAAGCCTAAAATGAAGTAAATATTTGTATTGCATAGATACTCTTGCTGCTGAAGTTTTTAATCAAAGACAATCCATTATAGTGGTAAAACCTTTTAGGGTATGAGATGAGGAGGTAAAGCATGTTGGACAATAGTGGCTTCTGTAGGTGCAGATACACTGTTCATTTCAGTTTAGCAACTGACTGGAGACAGATGAGAAACACTGGCTGAGGGGAGGATATAAAAGTGTTCTTTTTCTCTCTCATGAATTATTTTCCCCTGTTTAGTGAAGGAATAGAGGAACAGAACTGGGAAAAAACCTCTAGTTTTAAAGTATCGATGGACAAAAGTACGAGATAAAAAAGAGTAGGTTCAGTTTCTTCATGAAGGAAGAAAACTTTACTTTGTTATCCAACAACACTATGTTTAAAATTCAGGTATTAAAAATAATCTGTCTAGTCTTCTCATAGGATGCTAGTTGTATTTAATCCAGTTCTAGTTCCCTTGAATGGGGTCTGCTAAACATCAGGAGTAAAAAATGAGTAACTTAAGAAATGTTATATATCTTTCCAACTTCATCCTATTAAAAAAATGTAAAGTTTGGGAATTCGAGTAAGTTCTTTTAGGACATGCTCTTGCTTAGCTAAATGTCCATAGATACAACGTAAACTACTGATTAATAAAAGAAGTGATGAGCTTAGTTAAAGGACTGCAGCGGCACGTCTTAATGACTGTCAGTTGGTGAAAATGAGCTGTGTTTTAAGAAAAATATAAATACAACATTAAATGCAAACCAAGGTTAAACATAATTATGCTTAATTTCAGGTTCTCTGCTTGCGGATTATAAACAAGGATTAAAATTGGAGATTGGAATGAGCTATTCTGATCACATGGGATATATGAGGTGTTAGTGAAAACCAGTTGCCTTCATACTTCTTGAGAATTTGCAGGTAAATAGGCAAACAGCAGCTCTAGCTGGCAGTGCTGCAGCTCTGTTCACACAGGGTGTCACGGCACATGCGTGACATGGAGGAAATGTTGCCTTTGGTCAGCTTGTGTCTAGGGCACTTGAGAAAGGGACCCACGTTAATGTAGTCTTGGGGGATTTCAGAAAGGAGCAGGTATTTTGTTTGCTGACCGTGTGAAACAGTGGGGGGCCACTGCGAAGCTGGGATATCTGATACAACTTCATAAGGAATGAAGTGTCATTAGTGTTGTTCCTCATGGAACAACTTGGTCTTATTCTTTTTTATAATTTTAAAATACAACTCTGCAGTGATAAAACCTGGTAGTGGTTATGCAAGAGGAATTTAAAGATCCAATCATGTTAAACGCAGAAGAGACTGATGTCATATTGCCAAGTCTTGGGCATAAAGAAATACCAGCTCTGTTCAAGTTTTACTAAATTAAAACTTTTTCACAGTATATTGTTCCTTATAGGAAAGGCACGCGTGTGTGAATGAAGGAGTGAGTAAAGGAGCTTTCAGGTCATAAAGCTTGAATTATATTTGCCGCTGAAAAAATGGAGGTTTTCTTTTGTCATATGCAAAATTGTATGTGTGGAGCTGGAGCCTGAGCCATACATTTCCTAAGATGTTTCTGATCCTTTTGCTTATTTTTTTCACACAGTTGCCACGGCTTTTTTTAACGGTTTGCAACATTGCTTGTGCACTGCTCTGCATTTGTTTCGTGCGCTTTCTTGGCTCAGCAAAGAAAGGTAAAAGCAGTAAAGCAATGAAAAATAACTGTAATGAATCTTTTGTACTTTTTTGCAATAGATTTTTTGTTTTTTTTCATGATAAGCGTTTTCTTTATCTTACTGTAAAAAGTGCACATATTGGGAATAATTTCTCTTTTATTTTAATATATTTTCTGAGCTCTGTTGGGTAACAGTACCGGTTTCACCCCAGCAGGAAGCAGTATGCCACCTCTAGCTCTGCTGCCAGTCAGGCACTGCATACTGCTTTTAAAGCTGACGGCTGCAGGAGCGTACTGCAGCTGCTCCCCAGAAGACAGAGAACAGTGAGAAATACAGGTCTTCTGTACTAGCACAAAAGTAAAAACAGGTGTAAGCAACTGGGATAGTTATTTAATGGGAGCATCAGTATATCAATCTGAGAGGTAAAACTGGAATGATGGGCTTATTGAAATAATTGCAGATTTTGTTTATTTTACTTGACTCTGGATAATCTTCTCTGGTTTAGAAAAAAAGCCTAAATAAAAAGATTTTGAGGATACTTTTTTTTTTTTGAGCACGTAGGCAGGTTGAGTACCTGACGCGTAATTTAGTAAAAGATTTAGAAGAGAAATAACTGTGAAACCTTAGGTTACGTTTCACAGGCTATCCGGTACTGAGCAATGTCCACAATGGTGTGATCTGGGCTAATATGGTTGTGTGACCAAATACATCTGGTGGTAGGGGTTAAGAAGTGACTTGTAATTACTCAGATGTATGCTCCTTGGGAGTTCAGTGCTACAATCCTTTATTGCAGTTCTGCAGGTAGAAACAGTCCACTCGTGAACACGAGATCACCTCGCGTCTGAGGGGACAGTGATTGCGGCCTGGGAGAAGGGACAGCTGAAAGTTTTTAAAACATCATTTACTTAACAGGATAAATATGTTTGTCTAAGAAAAACAAAAACCAGAAAATGACACGAAACCAAGACCAAACATTTGTCCAAAAGATAGCTAAAAACATCAGACAGCTAGGTTACCGCTAATTGAAGTCCATCTTTGTGTTGCTGGTATAAACTAAGAATTGGTTGGTAACTTAGGTTATAATTTCTGGTTGTGTACAAATATTTTGGAAAAAGCATGCAATAATTACATGTAGGTCACTGCAATGCCACAGGATATTAGGCTAAAGTATCTTGTGTGAGTCAATGAAGCTTTCAACTGTAAAAATAGGGCAAATTTCTCACATCCCCCCTCCATACAACCCAGGCAAACTTTCAAATAGCAGTTTGATGTAACAAAATTATTTACTCTTTTCTAGCAAATTAAATTCACAAATGGGTATGAATTAATGCCATTCTTTTTTTCCAGATTTAGTTACCCTTCAAGGGAACTCCTGTAAACAGACTTCTTAGTTTTAATTGTAAATTCAAAGAATGGTTTGGGTTGGAAGAGACCGTAAAGATCATGTAGTTCCAACTCCCCTGGCAAGGGCAGGGAAACCTTCCACTATATCAGGTTGCTCAGAGCCCCATCCAACCTGGCCTTGAACACTTCCAGGGAGGGGGCAGCCACAGCTTCTCTGGGCGACCTGTGCCAGTGCCTCAGCACCCACATGGTGAAGAATTTCTTCCTTGTATCTAATCTAAATCTTCCCTCTTTCAGCTTGAAGCCATTCCGCCTTGCCCTATCACTACATGCCCCTGTAAAAAGTCCCTCTCCAGCTTTCTTGTAGGCCCCCTTCAGGTACTGGAGGGACTCAATAAGGCCTTCCTGGAGCCTTCTCTTCTCCAGGCTGAACAGGCCCAACTCTCTCAGCCTTTCCTCACAGGAGAGATGTTCCATCCCTTGGATCATCTTTGTGGCCCTCCTCTGGACTCGCGCCAACAGCTTCATGTCCTTCTTACGTTTGGGACCCCAGAGCTGGATGCAGGACTCCAGGTGGGGCCTCATCAGAGCAGAGTAGAGGGGCAGAATCACCTCCCTCGACCTGCTGGCCATTCTTCTCTTGATGCAGCCCAGGATATACAGTTGACTTTCTGGGTTAGAAGCGCACACTGTTGGGTCATGTTGAACTTCTCATCAACCAGCACCCCCCAGTCCTTTTTGGCAGGGCTGCTCTCAATCCATTCTCCACCCAGCCTGTATTTGTGCTTGGGATTGCCCTGGCCCAGGTGCAGGACCTTGCACTTGGCCTTTTTGAACTTCATGAGGTTCGCACAGGCCCACCTCTCAAGCCTGTCCAGGTCACTCTGGATGGTGTCCTTTACCTCCAGTGTGTCAACTGCACCACACAGCTTGGTGTTGTCGGCAGACTTGCTGAGGGTGCACTCAATCCCACCATCCATGTCGCAAACAAAGATGTTAAACAGTGCTGGTCCCAGTACTTTCCCCTTGAGGAACACCACTTGTCACTGCTGTCCCCTTGGACATTGAGCTGTTGAGCGCAACTCTTTGAGTACAACCATCCAGCCAATTCCTTATCCACTGAGTGCTCCCATCATCAAATGCACGTCTCTCCAAGTTAGAGTTTGGGTGTTGTGCGGGACAGTGTCAAATGCTTTGCACAAGTCTGGGTAGAAGTCAGATGCTTTTCACTTATCCAGCAACTCTGTAATTCTGCCATAGAGGGCCACCAGATTTCTGACGTGCAATTTGCCCTTAGTGAAGCCATGTTGTCTGTCACCAATCACCTCCTTATTTTCCATGTGCCTTAGCATAGTTTCCAGCAGGATCTGCTCCATTGATCTTGCTGGGGATAGAGATAAGACTGACCAGCCTGTGGTTGCCCAAGTCTTCCTTTTTACGCTTTGTAAAATTGGGGGTTATGTTTCCACTCGTTTGGAGAAATAACACTTTCCCAAACTAAATGAGCTAAGTTTGATGGACATTGTAGGAAAGGTGTTCCATTGCTTGTCACCATGTCCCCTGTGTCACATGAACAAGTTGTCTTGTTCTTTACTCCTGAAGAAATCGGGGGTGGGCTTGCATTGTTTTTAAAGTCTTGTTTGCTTGTTACTGAAGGAGAAAGTAATGAGTAACTGAAGACTAATGAGCGCGCTGGCCTAGGCTGAAGCCTGGCAGTCGCAGGGCTGTTGGTGCCAGGGGCTGGTGGCCCTGCAGGCTCGGCAGCCGGAGCCCCGCGCGTGCTCTGCCAGGAGCGGCACGGAGTTGGAGCTGCTGCTTTGCCATCGTCGCGCCGGTGGTGGCAAGAGGCTGGGTGGTGGAAAGAGATGAGTTTCTTCGCTCTTGCTTTTGGGAAGTGCCAGAACAGTAGTTACAGCCCCAACATGAAATACAGGAAATATTAAGGGCATCTCACGCTCAAACCAAAAAGTATGTTGTTTGTTGGGGTTTTTTTGTTTTTAATGACACAAACCTGGCCCCGCTCCCAGGAGTGTTTTGGCTCCCTCCCGGCGGGCGATGCTCCGGCAGCGGGAGCATGCAGGGAGGAGGGTTGCGTGGTCAGGACCGGTGGCAGCGCGCTGGGGGACGCATGGCCCGGCCGAGGGTGGTCTGGGGCATGCTCCACGGGGTGGCATCGGCCCGACCCAAACCTGGTAGCCCCACTGGGTGCTCGGCTACACAGCCGTGCTTGCAGTTGTTTTGAAAAGCTGTTTTACGGTAGTAATGCCATTGCAATTAACCTTTAGGACTGCTTTGTGTAAACACTGAGCAGTCTGTAGTATATGCTGCATAGCGTATTCACACTAGATTTTTGTGTGTGCGTCTTAGTTACATGTGCCCTTGCACATTTTTGATGCGCATCATTACTTTCGCTATGTTTTATTAATGGCACAGTGAGAATATAACTTAGCTGTTCTGTGCTTTGATCAGGGCTTGACAGAATTGAGAAGCTATCAGGTTGAGAGTGCGGGGGAAAAATGAGAAAACGTAACATGAGAGAAATTCCAGTTCACTCTGTGCCTAGCGAGGCAGGCAGGAGTGTGTTTGGGTGTAAACATCAGTGCAGCAGGGAATTAAAATAACCCCAGAACTATACTGAGTGATTGCAATTATACTGTAAGCGAACGGTTGAGATGAATCAGAGATGTCACAACTTTATCCTGATAGCCTTTACGGAGTTGCTCAACACAGTGGGAGTAGCTACACTGAGTCTCAGTCCTCCTCGCCGTCTGTGCTGTCTGGACTTAAGGTGTGAGTTCAGGTCAGCTTCAGACATTTTGGACAGACGCCTTTTTGGACCTCTGCTACCCAGCAGGACAGATGCAAGAAACCACTGACCCCTAGGTTAGAGCCTCTGCTGTGTATCCTGCGGGACCTTGCGGCACAGTGTCATTGCCCGCGATCGGCAGGCGAGTTGGCCACGAGGTCCTTGCTGCGGCGAGCTGAGGCAGCCCTTGCAGGGCTGCGCTGGCACCGGCGGCTGAGCTGCAGGTGGTCCCTTGGTGGGTGCTGCGAGCGTACGTACCGCATGACTGGGAAGATGCCCAGTTTTTTGCTTGCTTGCTGGAATCTACTTCTAGGGATGGAAGGCAAAGCCAGTGTTCGGTTTGTTCATTTCCAAACCATCAGCACAGCAGTTGCTTAAGTATCAGGAGTAATGCTGTTTGTTCACAGCAGGAAAAAGGCTGCTTTGGGCTTGCTGTTGTTACCTGGATGGTGAACTGGGCCCACGTTAAAATGGAAATCTGTTTGAAACACCTGTCTTCAGTGGTGTCTGTGTGTGGACACACAGGGGAAGAATGAACTTGCAAGTTCAGTGGCGTGGTAATGGAATGTTTATGCATTGCTCCAGAGCTTGAAAATACAGTTTTGTTCCATTTCCTAAACAGAAGGGATGTTGGTTGGAATTTAATAGCATTTTTGCTTTGGAAGAGTACCGCTGAGTTAATTAAATCATTGTGGGATGAGTTTCAATTCTCTGTTCTCTTGATTTATAGCCTCCTTATTGCTATCAAATTCTTATTGTATTATTCTTTGTTCTAATAGGAGTGCAGAATTACTGTACTAAAAAGTGATTTTGTTTAATTAATGTAAAGTACCTTGAATCTTTTGCTTCAGCCTGGCTGTAGTCTGAACATCATTTACAAAACTTATGTAAAAATGAGTTTAATCTGGATTTGTTAAAAGGCAAGCTGTCACTGATTCATAAAAGCTACATGTCATGTTCCTCCATTGGCATTAGGATTGCTTCTTCTTGCTAGAGGTGGACCCTGCTGCTGTCATGTAAGGGTCACTGGAGCTGGCTTCTCTTGCTGCATTTCAGGTAGTGGTTGGAGTTGGAAATACCTTCATTATGGCATGAAGCGTAAGTGTTCAGTTTTTCTCCTGTTGCTGAGGGGGCAATGGGTAGCACTCAGAAGCAAAACAGATTGACCATCAGTTAGGAGTTTGGATGTGAGAATCCCATGTTGAGCATGGGATGTTTCTGGGGAACATGGATAAAGCAACTGTGTCCCAGCAGACTTATTACTGGTGAAATTTAATGAACAGCAAAACAAAAATTGTTCTACAGTTTTTTATGGAGGAAAGGGGTGAAAGTGGGAGAGACCCTTAAAAGCTGCTTTTGTTCCTCAACAAACAGGTGTTACATTAGAGCACCCAAATCTTCCCAGCCACCTATTTTATCTGCCAGAGTGAGAAACTGCTCTGCTTTTGGGGGATATGTAGATACGGACTGTACCCAGTGTTCTCAGTGGAGACTGATTTGCCCTGCACACCTTGTGACAACGGTGCACGCTGCCTGTCCGGACATCTAGGAGCACCATCCCCACCGTGCCGGGCGCTTGCCAAACGGCCAGCACCCTCGCAGGAGGGAGGCACCAGGCTCCCCGAAGCATGCTCAGCAGCTGCTGAGGGCCCGAGCCTGAGGAAGCGGCTTCGAGTGCTGGGAATAACGTCCGTGCCCTGCAGCTGCCGGGGAAGGTTGGCTGCCTCACTGTATGGTGACCTTGCACGTGTTCTTCCTCTCACCTTCTAGGTTCACTTTTAAAAATCACACTTCTCCACTATCCTTGCCAGAATAGGTAATGAGAGTAGGAACGAGCCATCCCTGAGGGAGAAAACCTTGCTTTTAAGAAAAGAAAAAAAAAATATCAACAAATGGGTTGCAAGACGTTGCAGAAAAGAGTATTCAAAGTTAAATAACAGCATGGCAACAGTAAAACACCAGAACTTGATTTTACAGACAGTTTGCCCTCAGGCTTCTGCAAGTCATTTTTGAGCTTGTTCTTGCCTGCAACTGTTAAGAGCAGCTAATTACTCTGAAGTAACTTGCTTGTCATGCTGTTGCTGGTCACACTTATTTTCCCTATTGCTTGCTAAAATCCACTGAAAGCAAGCCAACCACAGTATTTCCAGACCTTATAAATAGCTTAACAGATGTTTGCAGCAATTCCCATTCCCCAACTACTCAGTTATGTAGAACAAACTATATAGACGGAGTCTATGCTAAATGGTGGGTGTCAGGTACACAGTTTTAGCATTGAAAAATACCTGCCATGCATCAGATCAAGAATGTTCTTTACTGTTCAACTCCAGAACAGCGTTGATTTTAATTGTGTGCAGGTATATGTATATATATATATGAGAAGACGAAAGGATTCCTTTCAGTAGTCACACACCTTTTAATTGATTTATGGATCAATTTGAAAAGAAGTAGGCATTTGGTGTATTAAGATCATCCTCCTCTCCATTAGGCAAAGAAGTGAAAGCTAATGTTACAGGAATAGCAACATCTAATCATACAAATAAAACCTTGTATTTGATATTCTCAGAGTATTTTTCTGTGTTATGTACTGGTTTGTTCTGTTGGTTTTTTTCACGGCTAGGCTTTGAACTTTTTTCTTTAACAAGCGATCTAGCTTGCCAAACCTTTGCAAAGCTTGTCCAAGTGAGGCTGAGCCTTGCCTCTTGCGTTACAGCCTGGTCAAATGAGCGTCTGCCGATAGGCAGGCTCAAATAATGTCCGGCTGAAAAATGTCCTTGCTGTGCTTGAAGCTAATGTCATTCCACTTGTAGCATTTAAAAGGTCCTAAATGTATTTGAGAGCCTACTATTAATTTCCTCTTTTGTCTGCTTCACGAGAGGCACCAAGGCTGGGTTTTATTCCTGAATGTGGATCCAATCAGTGTTTTAAATGCTATTTTGTGAAAGTTTTGCTTATGCTTTTTGTTTATCTTTGAGCATGCTTATCCATTGTTATTTGTATCCCAGTCTGTTGGGGTTTTTACTTGGTTTTTTGGAGTGGTTTTGTGGTTGTGGGTTTTTTGGTTTGGTTTTTTTTGACTGCACAGATGAAAAAGGTAATCCAAATCCCAAATCTTTCATCAGCTGCAGAGAGAGGCTGTCGTTCCAAGGGGAACGAAATGCTCATCAGCTGAAGGGGCAGGAGAGCACCACATTCAGCTCCAGGAATAGAGAATGTGTATTTCTAACCATTTGTACAGTGTGACACATTTCTTAATATTTTCTAGGATGTTAATAAGGAGAAAATCAGGAGGCAGCCAGCTATATTTGTGCAAATGTGCCTTCAGTGTAATTTCCCCTTGCTCTCAGTGAACATTTAGTTCTGTGTTACACTGCATGCGAGTTACAAATGAGCATTTGCTTGCAGGCTAATTAAGCATAGCTTAGAGCAGTACTTAATTGCAACACTTCAAGCAATACAGAGGAACTTGAAGCCAATCTGGCTAACAAGAGATTAACTTAGTACTCAGCTCAAGGCTGTGCTAGCTGCTGTGTCTGTAAGATTTCATTACCGCTTGCCCTCTCTTTTGTGTGCATGGAATAGCACTTGGGCAGTCTCCAGAAGTCACTTTTTGTCCTTTAGGATTTAAACTACAGCAGGAAATTCTGCAAGAAGTGAGACAGGGCGAAGGCATGATGGAGCCTTTCAGTGGGTAGGGAAATGCTTGTGCAGCAGACGCGGGCTTTGAGTGTCTCTAGCAGTTCATCCATCGAACAGATGTCCAAACGGGTCGAAGTTGAAAGACTCTGCTATGTTGATGTATAACCATTAAAAAGAAAGAGCTGAATGAACTTTACAGAAGGCTTTCTATATGTTACTTTTATCCCTTAAATAAATAAATAATCTGGTAGTTCTGAAGATGATGAAATAAATTTTACAGCACTGTAAACATGCTCACATCAATTTCTCCTCTTTACCTCTTTCTCAAGCCTTTTCTAACATGCAGCTGTAAAAACTGTGGTGGTGAACTGATTCTTGTCTAGCAAAATGGTTGGGGATTATGTGCATGCAAATGGCTAGTTTTTCCCCTAAACCGGAGCCTTAGAAGTGCTAATTGCCCTACATTCAAATAGCAGCTATTAAGGAAAGAGAGACCCTAATAAAAGTCCAGCAAAAATAATAGAATAAAATGTTTATAGTGCCAGACGTATTCACAGTGACTCCATTCCTTTAGAATTTTGCAGCAGCCTCTGCTTTCTGCCTAACTGATCTAATTTCTACTGCAGTTACGTCTTTTCTGAACATATATCTGCAAAGTATCTGGAGATGCAACTTGAAGGCAGTGGCTGAGTGTGAGTACTGATGGAGAGTAGAGGAATTGGTTTCTTTTTTTGGACTGCTTCATTATTCTCTTTTAAAATCTGTAGATGGTGGGGAAGTAGAAACTAAATTTTCTTCTCTTAAATTGTGTGACAATGTTTAAATTGAATTTCAAACCCCTAAGGGCTCACTGCATTCAAGAAATACATTAGAAATATTTGAAGAGGAAGTATTTAAAGTCTGGGTTGGTGGCAGCTCAGAGTGCTTGGCTTAAACTTTCGTGTCACTGCTGCACTCTGACCCTGATATAAAAGGGCTTCTTCCATTATGTGTGTACAAAACCACTTTTGTTGGTGCAAAACTTTCGTAAGGCAAATTTTGCTGCGGTAACTTAGCAGATCTTTTGAAGGATTGTTGAAGAGTATTTCTTTTTTATGCTGGGTGATTCTTCTTTTCCACTACAACCATAATAAAATATTTTGGGAAGCATGTATATGACTTAGCGTAACATAGCTGCAAGTTAGGTGTGTGTGCTGCAGCTGAACTACCACTGTCTGGAATTAAGTACCTGTATTGATCGCACACTGAACTATAAAATGTGTGCATTAATGCAAGACAAGCTCTTTACCTACAACAGACAAGCAGTAGGAATAGTCATGCTTCTCATACTGTTTGCTCTGCATGGGCATTTTTTTGGCTGCTGGACAGTGGCATGAAGGCTAGCGAACATATCCAGCATAGTTGTTTTTCCCAGCTGTAGGCAGCCCTTTCTCACATCTCAGCTTGCAAGAAGTGGAGATGAAAATCTTTACCTTTGAAGGAGGATATTGGGATTTCTTGCTGAAGATAATCTTCACCTTTTTGTGTCTGACTTGGCATCGTGAATGTTCCTATCAGCGGTTGGCTCGAACTCAACATACAAGTCACACAAGCTCTAACACGGAGTTGGGTTTAATCAGCCTTAGGTTAGCAGACCCTTGCTGTCCAATTCATTGGAGGTAGACATGATAGTCCCAAGCTTTTACTGTCCTGCTCAAAGACCTCTTCAGGTAGCTGCTTGCTTCATGTTAGAAACAACTTAATAACAGCAAGTGCCATTTTGGGAAGGTGCGGCATTCCACATTTTGCTTGATTAGTCTCACGTCTGACCAAGGGACCTTTGCATGTGCTCCACTCCTCCTGACCCAAGGTTATGTCGATCTGTGCAGGAAAAACAATTTCTTTGCAGAATTGTATCTGTTTGCCTTTAAGTTTATTTCGTAGTAAAACAAAACTTCCTAACAAATGTCACTACTAAGCAAATCTTAGATAATACTTTTTTTTGTAAAGGATGATAAAGAGACTAGGAAATGTAATATGAGTCAACCACTGATGGTAGTTTTTCAGTGTCAAGAAACGTGATCAGCTTTAAACAGCCTTTGGGTGGGAATTATTTCTGTGAACTACGGTTACGTGAAAATCAAATCTCTCATTTGGGTTGCTTATCTGGGTATCTCCAGTCAGTGGTTAGTTAGAGTACCTTTTGAGTACGTTCATGCCACTTTAGGGTAGCAATCTATAGAAGATGATCAATTGTACTGAAGTGCCTCTTTCTCTTTACATTAGCCACGGTGGGAACCTGTATTGTTAGTGATTACTAGATGTGCTTAGATTGAGGTGGCTAGTAACAGCTGAAATGGCTACCACCTCTGTGTAGTTTGGGTGGAATAGGAGAAACCTTTATCTAGGCAGTGACGTGTGGTGGAGAATATCCTTTCCTTCCCCTAAGTTACTGAACTGTTTTATTAGGACCAAATCTGGCCTTGTTTCTAAGAGGGAAATTTTTGTTGACCGTTCACCTGAATGGCCAGCCTCCTTGTGAGTTACTGCCCCTGGCAGAAACAGCGGAGTCTGTTTATGTGGAGAGATGCTGGCAGCTGCAGGGCTGATTTTTTTCCGTTATCTGTTCAGTGCCTGTGAAAAATGATCAGTTTCTAACCACAGTCGTCTTGTGCAAATTAAAGTCAGTGCTCTTCCACACATCTCCTTAGTGTTTTAACTTCAGTGTGCAGTGTTCAGAGGTAGCCATTTTCTCTAGATGTGCATACATAAGATTTAGGGATGGAATACAGACTTTCCTGCGCAGATACTTTTAGTCATTAGTACTTGATACACAATAGTGATGCCAATTCTTGTGACTTTTTTTTAAGGAATAGATGGGAATGTGAGAAGCAGGGAGGTAGGGGAGGGGGGTAAGCTCCAAGAGCCAGTAAGCCCATGGGGAGAGTAATAGCAGCAGTTTCTAAGGTAGAGTGTTGTGGAATTAGACCACCATTTCAGAAAGTAAATGACCTCAGATTTGCCTGCTGATTTTGTGCCACCAAATGCAACAAACATAAGTTGGTTTGTAAAGAAAGGAAGGTTAGTTTGCCAGATTAATAAACTTCACAAGGGACTATCAAAATCGCTAGGATGTTTCTCTGATGTTTTAGATAGAAAAGCTTAATTTGTGATCTCAAGATGCTTTCCATGTTGAACCTCAGAATTAAGTTATCTGGTAATTTATCTGCATCAGTCTGTACATGTGGAAAATAGTGGTCTTCACAGAGAAGATGGTGTGGTTTGGCCTGGCAGCTGGCAACTAAGCACTAGGCAGCCGCTTGCTTACCGGTCCCTGACCCTCCCAGTGGGATGGGGAGGAGAAATGGACGGAAGGTAAAACTCGTGGGTTGAGATAAAGGCAGTTTAATAAGACAATAAAGGAAATTCTGCTACTGCTAATGATAACGATAATAATGAATATGCCAAACAAACTATGTACAGTACAGTTGTCTCACTGCCTGATGACAGATTTGCAGCCAGTCCCTGAGCAGCGATTGCAGAACCTGGAACTCATGGATTTTGCAAATTTTGCAAAACTTCCCAAAAAGACCGAACTCTTGGACCACAGAGGATTCGAACTCATGGAAATGAGAAAAGCTCAGATTCCTGCACCCCCCCCAGCCAACCCCCATTTGTAAACTAAGAATGATGTCCGTGGTACAGAGCATCTCCACTGGCCAGCTTGGCTGGCTGGCTGGCTGTGCTCCCTCCCAGCTCCTGCACACCTGCTCGTTAGCTGAGTATGAGAAAGTAGAAAAAGTCTTTGATGTCATAGCAACAACTGAAAACATCAGTGTTATCAACATTCTTCTCCTACTAAATCCAAACCACAGCAGCTACTGGGAGGAAAGTTAACCTTGTCCCAGCCATATCCGGGACAGAAGCTTAAGGCGTTAGGCTTAACACAGCACTGTCCATGGAAGGGCAAATATGTTGTATGGCATCTAGAGCAGGATAAATCTTTTCAGTTATTCTTTAAACACAGTTTTCATGGTATACCTTGAGTAACTTCATGCACTAGCTATTTTATTATGTTTTAAAAAGTGAAATTCAGAGTGTATAGGTTGGCAAAGCCTCAGCTGGTGGGAGCCAAGCAAACTTGGGTTGTTTTCTGTACAGCTGGGTGCACTGACAGCAGAACCTGCAGAACTCTGGCAACAAACCCCCAAAACCACTTATTTCTTACAAGTTACACTCTGGGTCTGATCAGTGTCTGTTATGTGGAAGGGTGTGTGAGCAACAGTTGAACTGAAAATAGTTTCAGTACAGAGTATTTTTTGTTAATACCCTGCAGCTAGCCAAAATTTTTACTTTTGCCATGTGTGATCTTGTGCAACAAGATGGAGAAGTTGTGGAAGAAGCAAATGTTGTGACACTTTTCTACATTGTACAAAAGGCAAGATAGATTTTTCTCCCATAAGAAACCTTCTGGTGGTTATGCTAAACCACCATCCGAAGACAAAACTTTCTGAAGCTGGAAAAGGCAATAAAGTTTTTCCCATGTGTGGAATTGTCTCTATGTGAATGAATAAAGATTGATAAAGAGTGACATTTGCTGAAGCCAGCAGATTTGTGTTGGACAGTGTTAGAAATGCAGTAGGAATTATTAATAGCTAATAATGATTAATTATTAGTTATTACCAAGTATAGTTATTAATGCAATATGTCTTTAAAGTTTATGCTTTTTTATGTTTATGTTTTCACTTCAAAATAAATTAGTTTTGACATATACAACTATGTATTTAACCCAATAAATTTTACGTGGTGGCTGAATGGAAGAAGTAGGTGTTGTAACTTGAAATCTAGAGAATAAAATTTCAATGTATGTTACTAGTTTATAGAATCACAGAATCACAGAATGGTAGGGGTTAGAAGGGACCTCTGTGGGTCATCTAGTCCAACCCTCCTGCCGAAGCAGGGTCACCTACACTAGGCTGTAGAGGACCTTGTCCAGGTGGGTCTTGAATATCTCCAGAGAAGGAGACTAGTCTGAAGAAAGCAGATCTCAGGATTCAGATTCATACCAAAACCAAGCTAGTGTTTAGGGAAGAAAAAGAAAAAAAGAAAAACACTGTTTACATTCATATATATTTATTTATAGAGTGAAGTTTTGTCTAGAAGGGACTATTAAACTATTACGCTGCCCAGGATCCTAAACCAAGATGTTTACATATCTTCTGTTATATGTTGCTCTAAGTTGTACTTTTGCCCTTTAAGCCTAGACTTCTTGAAGTTGTTCTTATATAGCTGGCTCTGTTTGCCAAGTGAACAACGTTTTTTAAAATGTTCTGGATGGGAATGGAATTAACTCACTTATGGAAATAGAAACTTCAGAATAAGAAAGATGTCCGAAGGTTGATCTACCTTCTGCCAGTCAATCTGGAAAAAGAATGAGCTTGTGCAAAGGCAGAGTAAGCCTGACATCAGTGCCTTTACACTTTTTCAGTTTCTCTGTGGTTCCATTTAAGAAGGCTTCAATGACCTAGATTTTTCTCAGCATCATTCTTAAAGAAGATCCATGATGCAAATACAGAGCCATCAAAATCCTTTTAAAAAAACTGTCACTTGTGTCAGGATGGAAATAAAGTTACAAGTGTCTTTGCAAGGTGGATTTCTTTAACTTACTGCCACTAATTTAGGGGAAGGGGGAAGGGGAAGAAAGGAGCATGCTTAAAGGTAATGACTGTAATGAGTTATCTATAATATCTAAAAATACAGAGTTAACTCCCTTGTCATTGCCTTTGAGTCTTGGAAATGATTGATTCCTTCACAATCAGCTACAGTAGTAATCCCGCTGTTAAAAGATTTCTTGTTTAATACCATGCAGAATTGGTTTCTAAGGAGTGTCTGTTGTCTCAAAGAAAAGATTCGCCCAATATTTGGTCTTTTCCTCTGAGGATCATTTTCATATTCATTTGCCTACGCTAAACAAAGAAACTAGGCGTGTGAGCTATTTGAATACAAATGTCTTTCTAATATAGCTAATTATTTTAAATGTTTAATGGGAGTCTCATGAAAATTGTTGCACAAACTTTTTCAATTAGAGAGAAGGCTTGTTGATTGCATTTGTGCAGGATGTTTAATTGGGTGGACAACACAGAATAAATACATTTGGAAGTTATATCAGATTACCTACTTTTAGGGGGGTGCCTATAGGGAGGAGAAGGCTTTGCTTCCAATCAACTTCAAAGATCAGATAGCCTAATTGGAAGCTGACTGTGCCTTGACAGCTTCAGAGCAGCAGTGACTTCCATGTAAAATAATCTGAAGCAGATGCTGAATGAGGAAGTAGCATTTTCTTTCTTGCAAGCTTTGGCATCAAATCTCTAGCATTATGTTATCTAGTTCTATATCAGGAAGCGTTTTTGTGTTGTGGCATTGGTTTCAGCACACTACCTCATATTTAGACTTACACAATTAAGTTCATCAGCCTTCGACAAACGGACTTTTTGGACGTTCCCAAAACGTTTAAAGGGAACGCTGAACCACTGTAGCATAGCTTGGGAAAATACTGATGAAAAATCCTAGTAGAAGACCCATTTAGGGTTCCTAAATGATGATCAAGCTTCACTAGATTTTTTTATTTTTATACTTTTAGTATTTATGCAGCTCTGCACTATTTGTATAATAGATTGCAGGCTAGAGAAATGGGCTGCCAGAAACCTCATGAAGTTGACCGAGGGCAAGTGCAAAGTGGTGCCCCTAGGGAGGAATAACCCCAGGCACCAGTATATGCTGGGGGCCGCCCAGCTGGAGAGCAGCTTGGCAGAAAAAGACCTGGGGATTCTGGTGGATGCCAAGTTGAGCCTGAACCAGCAATATGTCCTTGCCACAAAGAAGGCTGATGATATCCTGGGCTGCCTTAGGGAAAGCGTGGCCATCATGTCAAGGGAGGTGATCCTTCCACTTTTTTAGCAGTGGTGAGGCCACACTTGGACTGCTGGGTCTAGTTCTGAGCTCCCCAGAACAAGAGAGTCGTGGTCATACTGGGAAGTGTCCAACAGGGCCGCAGAACTGGAGCATCTCTCCTGTGAGGAAAGGTTGAGAGAGCTGGGGCTGTTTAGCCTAAAGAAGAGAAAGCTGGGGGCAGCTTGTGAATGCATGTAGGTACCTGAGAGGAGGGTGCACAGAGGACAGAGCCAGGCTCTTTGCAGTGGTG
>Ga0065711_1001908_pt1 | contig 54546 bp, 32 predicted proteins | sample Hoacrofraction12_FD_59098 | JGI IMG/M metagenome (GOLD analysis project Ga0065711, IMG submission 59098) | Hoatzin crop microbial communities from Cojedes, Venezuela - Epithelial fraction 12 v2 (version 2) | ecosystem: Host-associated > Birds > Digestive system > Esophagus > Crop | place...
TTTTTCCAGTTTTTATTAGTAGAAAGCCAAGATTTTAAATGGAACAGTAAGAAATAAACTTCATTTTCACAAGCCAGTCTTCTGCCATTTTCTCACTTTCATTTTCTGCTGAGTATTTCTCCTTAGTTGTTTTTTTTTTTCCCCTCTATTTTAGGTTGGATCAGTAGGGAGTTGTTATATACTGAGATTTTTACTAGAGTGTTCAGCTGGTAGGGTCATAAACAGAAATCAAATGGTCTTTTAAAATCCCAGGCTTGTTTGTTTTCAGCATGCAAGAAGGAAATCTAATATTTTTACTGCTGATGTGGATGGGGAGAAGCTAGCAGCAAGTGGGAAGGACGATTATCAGACTGAGAATTTATCAACAAGGGAAGACTAAACGCATGCAGTGAAAGCCAGGGGAGCTACAGAAATAGCTGCACAGGCGAATATGAAAGAACTAAGTGCAAGATCAGCTAATAGGTGTCGAGGGCCATTCCAGCCTTGAAAGAGTTTTGATATGGGAATTTCTCACTCAAATAACTTGCTGGTATTCATATCTGGATCTGCTTTCGCATCTACTAAAGACGGTTGTTTTTGTTTTGTGCTCCTGCTATGGTTACGGGGGTGGTGTGCGTAAGAGGGGATAAACTCATTTTTTTGTCTTTCTTGGGTTTCTCAACCAGAATTGCTTATGAGACTCTAACAAGCACACCCATGTGTGCACAACCAAAGTGAAGAGTTGAACAAGAGAAATAACTAAAGGGAATTGGATAAATTAAACGGTAAAGGGGATGAAACAGCAGCACGTTCCAGTGGATTGAATTCAGAGCGAGAAGGCTGAAATCCTGGGCAGGTGATATCCCATTCCCATGGGAGCTGGTGGCCAAATGCCACCGATGCCTTTTGGTCTAAAATTTTCTCTTGGTGTTCTGCTCCAAGCTATGCTGCTACCTTGCTCTGCAGTTGCGGGTAGCCCTCGCTGAGGTGGCTCAGAGGCCGAGTTACCGGGCACGCGAGCAGGTCTGTGTGGCTGCGTGCTCTGAGCATGGCAGTCAGTTTTCAGACTTGTTGTCCGTCCCCCTCCAGGGCCCTGTAGCTGCCCCCCGGCCCTGTACCCCGGGCAGTGTGGTGGGCTAAGCGCTGTGGCCCGGCCCCCCCTTCCGTGCTGACACGCTGAGGCACGCACACCGTTCCATCCCAGGTGCCAGTGCCTGTCCGTCCCGTCACCCGGCTCCGTCCTACACACCAGCGTGCCAATGCGTACGTGTGACGTGAAGATGGCAGCGCGCAAAGCACAGAGGGTGCTGGCAGCCGGACGGGCCAGCTGTCCCGGGGCTCTGTCAGCCCCTTGCTGGGGGAGGCAGCTTCCGTCCGTGTCCTAGCGCCGTTGACCACGAGCGCCGCGACCCGCAACAACCCTCCAGGGAGCGTGGAGGAGTCAGCGTCTGCAAAACACTTTGATCTCGATGCATTGGCAGTATCAAAAGAAACGGTAAAAGGAGGAGAAAAGCTTGCTTGGTATGTTTCTATTTCTAGTATTTGCCATTCTGATTAATGATTAATAACACAGACATTTCGGCTGAGTATCTGTGAAAAGCTTCCCGACAATAGGAGACTTCAGAAATTATCTGCCAGCCTAAGTGCTAGAACTTTGTAATTTATGATGTCTTTATCTCATTTTTGGATAAAATAGTAGTAAATATAATGTAGAAGAAATGTTGCAAGGAGTGTAGATGAATTGACGTAAAGAGAAGCAGCTCATCAGCTTGAAAGTCCTTTCCAACTCTAATTTCTGTGCACTGGGGAAGGTGACAGATAACACCATGAAAATTGCATTTTTATCGTGTTTAGTGAGTAAACGTTTCTGTTGTTCGAAGTAATTCTTATATTCAGTGGATACGCTTAGCTGGATGTTAGCAAACCATCTATAAGCAATAGAAAATGTAGAACTACTCTGACTCCTGTGCTGAATGAAAAACAGAGGGAAAATTCTTCAAGTCATGGGTGTTTATCTTGAAAAACAAGATAAACGTCCTAAGCATGAGCCAACATGCCTACTACGTTAATCATTCTGCCTTTGGCAGAACTTAGTGCATTTATGTGATATATTCTGTTCAATAACTTTAATCAATCCCTTTCACTGTTGATCAGAAGAGGAATGCCATAATTTAGAAAACTAACCTGCTTTTTTTTTTTTTTTTGACAAATGATTGTGGAATTCTCCCAGTACTTCGGCTGTGTCTGCCCTGATAGATGAGCAGCCATATATTGCTAAGGCTTGATGTGTGCAGTAGGTCACGTGCTTCACCTGCCCAAATGGCTTTTCTGTGAGAGGTCGCAGACCCTGAGTTCTTGCAAACTGTCTGATGCTCACCTTTCAGAGCTTATTCCACTGGAAGTAGACTTTAATGAATTGCTTTCTGATGCATTTTGGGACAGCCTGCCTGTCCTCATATGAGTTTGTGAGCCCAAAATACTGACAGCTGTTACTAGCAGCATCATGAGAACGTTATGAGGTAGCCAAGAAGAGGTGGAGACAGGAAGGTCTGCTGGAGGTAGTCAAGCTGTGTGTCAGCACCGATTCAGATTTGGAGACACGCTTGGCTCATGACAGAGCGGAAGAGACGTGTCACATGCTGCTGGCCACACCAGAGTGAGAAAAAAGGCCCAGCGTGATGCGATTGCAGCCTTCTCCAGCCACAGCGTGAGCGATTCTGGCTCCAGAGTGTCTCCGCCAGTTAGCTGGCCCGCATGGACCTGCGCCAGAAGCTTGCTCCCACCTTTTGCTACCAGGGACTACGGTTCCCGCACAGAAGTAGCTTGCTTTCTCGTGACCGTGTCCCAGCTGTAGTAGAGGTCAGGAAAGCTATTAGCAAGTAATCACAATTTGAATAGAAATTCTAAGCTCAGCTCACCCGGACTGATACTCAACCCCTCTGCAGAGAAGGAGTAAGAAAAATGACTGGGCTTCACTAGGGAGAACTTTGCAGCTTTATCGTGGCTGAAATTGCTGTCTGACGCTTCTGCCAAAAGAGCCTCCCGTAACACAGATCCCGTGGCAGAGATGAGCACAGACAGCACGGGATTATGGTGACCTTCCGCTTCAGCAAACGTTGTGCAACAAAAAGGTCCAAGTAACTCGTAACTAATTAATCACTGCGTTCAGAAGAACTTATTTATTAGGCTTTAATCCATTAACACAATGCTTATGTGGAAAATAAAAGACTATTAGGAAGCAAAACATTTTAAATCTTAACCTCCTGGGAACTGTGTTACTGTATAATGTTAGTGAGAATTACTAAGGCAATAAGCAAAACAGATGCTTACTATTTGGCTAAGGCTAATTTTTTCTCTTCTTCCTGCCTTTCGTTAACACACGAGCGAGTGGGTTCCTAAGGTTAGAGAGTTAGGAGTGAGGGGGAACTACTGGACGTATGAGCCTCTGACATGGTGTGTGCCTCTAAGGAAAGCCACTCATTCTCTTCTAGAGGGTCTCTGCCTGCTTCTTCATCGAAACAAATCTGAAATTGGCTTTTGAATCCATCCTTAGACATGCAAGTATAGATTTGCCAGCCTAACTTTACAGAAGTTCTTAGGTTTTACTTACAAAATACATAGGTCAGAATTTTCAGTGGTTGGAGTCTACTTTAGATTGTTTTAAAAAGATAAATAAATTCAGATTGAATCTTTGGTCCAATAGATGGAGCCAAATATTTTGGCTTTTAGCCAGATCAGTGTTTTCAAAACATTTTCCCAGATTCATCCAGCTGGTTCTGGAATTACCCGTCCCACTACCAAAATTTAAGGTAAAACATCTGTCATTTGTGAAAAAACTGAGTAACACTATGCCAAAGTTGGTTAGGAACCTGGAATATTAGATGTGGACATGCTAATTTGTTCAATATTTGTAGCGGTAACAGTGACTAGGATTGGGCGGGGCAGTAGGGACGTGAATGGTGCTGTGATTTTGATAACGCGCTAGCACTAATGTCACTGCCTGAGAGCAAAAGGAAGGCGCCGGGCCCGTTTCTGCTGTCGTTCACGGCAAAAGCGATACTGAGCTTTGTCCTTTGGCTGCAACAGACGCGTTCTGTCTAACTCCAGATTCTGAGTCATCGAGGATCTGCCTTGAATCAGACGAACTCAGGCTGGAGCAGGTCTGTGTAGCTTCCCACGGAGCGCTGCGTTCCTGGTGGTTCTCCCAGCCCCACGCGTGGGTGCCTGCCGGCCGCGCCGGCCGCCAAAGCTGCCTCGTGCGGCGGGGCGAAGAGCGGGGCTGCGGTGCCCGGGTGCTGCAGGGGCTGCAGCCGTGTTCGTGTGGCAGTGCCGCCGCTCCTCCCCCGTGTCGAAGGGCAGTCAGTCGTGTGCAGCAGATACAGCAGGGCTGCAAAAGCTGCACGCGGTCTGGCAGTCGCGCCTGGGCAGGTTGGGCGTTCTGGGCAAGTGGTTTTGCAGTTTCCTGAGTGTGATGTAGCCCAGGCGTGTAGTTTTTGCTGACGAGCATACTAATAACATCCTCTAGCAGGGCAGAGGGGAAAGCAGAGAGAATGATGAGGTTTTCGGTCAGTTTTGGTAGTTTTTTAATGAGGCAGGATCCGAGAGTACAAAGCAGCGTAACAAATTCACCCTAGGGCAATAATCTTCAGTTTTTTACTTCAGTCATTAAGATTATTTTATTTGTCTCTGTTAAAAGTAGCTTGAAAAAATTAAGTGAACCGGAACTAAGCATGGAAAAGTTCTGCTGTTTCTTTCCTGTTGTAGCTGCCCGTACTCAATAGGCTGCACATAGATGTGTACAGAACCACACGCTGGAGCAGTCTCTGTGCATTACAGATCTTGTGATGCTTTTGAAACACACTAGGAATGACTGTAGAAATTGCTTTTTAATATAAGGTCACATCTACATTTCATAAGGTAGAACATTTCTCAGACAGGCTTTCCTAGTGCGTTTGTAATTTGTGTTTTGTTCAGGGATTTTTTTTTTTTTTTTAGTTTTCTGGCTCTAGGAAAGAAGGAAAGAATATTGGGGAATCAGTCCTGTTCAAATGTTGTCAAAACTCAAAATACCAATGAAGGTGATCAGAATTGCCAAATGAAATTATAAAAATATTCTTCCCCCTCCCTAGACCTCCTTAGGGACTATGTTGTAGTGGCGGAGTACTTTAGAGGCGTTAATAAGTTTGTCCTCACAACATCCTCTGAACAGGCATCCTTACATCATCCCTCTTTAGAAGAGATGATCACAGAGAGCTTAAGCAATCTCTGTGGTTTGTATATTCCATACTATTACATACCTAGGATTAGAATCCAGTAATTTCTTGTGCCTAGTCCCAGATGATTAGAACACATAAAGTGGAAGACAAATAGTTGCAAAATATTAACCGAGTTTTAATTGAACCTCAATAGTTTTGGTTCCTACGTTCCAATGCTTCACGCTCTGGGTAAACATTTAACAACTTTTTTTGACTTCCTGAGAATGGAGTTCCATCCCTCATTCTTTATATCTGTTCCATCTCACCTCCTTCTATCAAAACTCTTGGATATGTTTCAGTAATGGTGAGGAGAGATGACTACGTGTCAGAGTGTGCTGCAGACCACTTAGCCATGTGGAGCTGGAGCTCGGTCCAGGTTTTTCTGAGTGCGTCATCGATTGCGGCTTGTTTCTTTAGCAGTTATGGCTGAAGGGAGTCCTCGTGTGATATAGATCAACTCTGACCAGCTGACAGTAGGTTTGGCATTGAGCCTTATGTTTCCAAATGTTTGTGTTTCTGTTGGTTGTCATTATAGCACTCAGGTTCATTGAGAAGCTGGGTGAGTATTTTGGCAGAACTGGCAGGAGTTTATTCTCTTCTGTGACCTATCAGCTCAAGTTTGTGTTGAGTATCCGACCAACTCCAGGGGACTTGCGTTGAGAGATGTATGGAGCTTGAGTGTCATTGCTGGTATTCATCCCTCGTCTTACTGGTATAGTGCTAACTTTTTCCATTCCAATAAACAAAACTTGCACCGAGCCATCATTTATTGTAACTTATAAAATTTAATCAGATAGTGTGTTCTGGTCAAGGATCAAATCAGAGCTTGAAAAAGCAAGATTACAAGTGTATGCTTTCTAACCACATGTTAAGGTCATAGTTTGTATTAGAAAACAAGGAAAATATGTTTTCCATGAGTAGCACAAAGCAACATCAGCTGTAGTTTTTTTGGAAATTCCAAAAACAATTACATACTACATCCTGCACAAAACCATGATCAGCTTTTTGAACCCCAGAAGGTGGAGAGGCTGCCAGCTTACTGAAATGACATCTGTATAGCACTTTCATAAACAACTGCAGGCTGACACAGTGGTCCTTGGTGGCACAGGCCGTAACTGTGGCCTTCCTGTGTCCAGAGCTCTTCCTGAAAGAGGAATTTCTCCTGTGTTAGCGGCCCACTTAATCCCCAGAGTGGACAGAAAGTGGTTATGTGGCAAAAGCACAGCATGTAAAAGTAACCTTTTGTAGAAGGGCCTTATCCTGTACAGAAAAATACTTTAGAATTCTCCAGAATGCTTTAGAATTCTCCAGAATGATTAAAACAGAAACCTAACAAGCTATACAATAGATTTAGTTCTGTATTAAATTAGAGAGTTGCCTGAAATATTTTCTAAGGAAATGAGTTTCTCAGGAAACTCTCAGAGCTCCACAGAACCATATAGAAAAGGGGTAGTAAATCAGAGAAAGCCACCTGGAGATGTCACCTGCTCCCCTAGGAGCTGCTCTTCCCTCAACCACAGTGCACTGTAGTAAGGAGGGTTCTACAGAGTCAAATTTGAAGCCATCTGGGTCAAAGTTGTCCCCGGACCTAGAAGGATGGCACATACAGAATATTGACTCTAATAGATGGTGAGGATTGAAATGAGTTGCTTAAAAGAATATTGCTCCCTGTGTCTGTCAGGGAGAAAGAAAAAATAAAAAAGAAACAGTAATTTCTTTAAACACACAGAAGAGAAGCAGCTAGTTGTAGGAAGTTATTACAAATAAGAGAACTGGTGTTAAATTTAACAGCACTGGCAATAAAGTTAAAGGTCTTTTGCCTTCAAACATCTTTTCTTCAAAGTATGGTTCTTTGAGGGCAGATGATCTCCCTCAGTAATCCCTGTACTGAAGAAGTCAACAGATTCACAGTGCTTGAGCTCCTGACTCTGTTCATCTTGCACTGACATGAAAAGTGCAGACAAGGGGCGTCTAAGCTCTTGCTAAGTCGAACTGTGCTTTCATTTGAATAGACGTAAGCGGTATAAGCCAGTGGGCAGTCCGTGATGAGTTCCAAAGCTCTGTAACGTTCCTTCTTTCTGCCATGTGGTAGATCACCTTAAGGGCTGCACATCGGCAGAGACATTTGACTCAAGGCATAATAAATTGTTTATGCAGCAGACAAGTTCATAAACGTATGTTCTAAGGCAAATTGCGGAACTGCCCTACCAGGAACCTCTAGACAGGAACAGGAAAAATCAGCAAAGTCAGAAAGTTCGAGAAAATCCATGCAAAAAAATCAAAAGGCCTTCAAAAATATCCTTAATCATTCCTAAAAGAGTAAATAAAACCCCAGCCTTCTTTATTAATAAGGGTGTCAAAGAGTGACTTGATCATATGCTATGAACAGCAATTTCAATAAAAAACTGTCAACCACAGAGAAAACCAACTGTGATACCTCCTTTCTGTAGGGAGGCAGAGATATTCCATGATCTGTTACCTAGCAGTTGAAGCTCGATAAATTCCGTCTGGAAGTAACAGCTATGTCTGTAAAGTGAGGAAAACAATTATTGATGGCTATAGCAGATTTTATATTCTTAGCAATTATTAAATTGATATGGATCTATTTTTCTAAAGAAATGTTATATTCAGAGAAACAAACATTCACTGACATCTGTGATATGAATTTTTACCGAGGCTCTACAGTCCTGCTTTTGGCTTTGTAATGTATGAATCTAGAAGTGAATTGTAATGGCAGGTTTTTCAGAAGAATATAAATGCAGATCCTTGGTTTACATAGTTTCCCGTGCAAGGGCTAGGCAGATACTTCACTTCATGAAAACTGACAAAAGTGATCAGGGAAATAAGAATACCTAGATAAAGTTTAGTGCGGTGAAGCCAGCAATTGGATTTTTCTAAGCATTAGCCTAAAAAACTGCATTAGTCTAAACAACTGTGGAAGAAATTATACTGTAAAATCTGACATTTCCCTCCAACTGCGAAAAGACGGGTCCAGCAGCGGTGTCCCCGATGTGCCGTTTGTGAGGCACACAGTAAGCCACGGAGCCATTAACGGTGAGGTATGAAGGTGTTACAGGGCTGGAGCGCGGAGGGCTCACAGGACTGAAAAAGCACTTCGCTGTGCAGCATGAGGCTTCAAAGAGAAAAAGAAAGCTGGCATTATTGCCAGAAACGTCTTTAAATGTGTCTAATTAGGATCTTCAACTTAATTAAGCTGTAATGCATTATAATTTTTGATAAAATTGGTTTGATTTGTTCTGAGGACAGATGCTGCTGACAGACTAAGACATATTAGCTCTTTACTGTACAGCAGACCTTTAGTAGTGTTGATATCTGCAGTCAGAAGCTGTGAATTTTCTCAGCTTAGCAAGTATAGTCTGTAAGGAAAACTGTTGGACCAGTAAAGCAGATTTTCTTTTTTTTTTTAAATTTAAGATAATTTTAAAAAATATTTCTTGACGCTTTTCTTGGTTTACAGTCTTCTAATAAATGAAATGCTTAGGGCAAATTTCCTTTCTGTTGACAGAAGTTCTATTTGGCATTTAGAAGAGCAATTGGGCAGCAGAGCTGGCTTCAGACTGCTTTAACATCACCTAATATTCAGGTTTGTTCTGCCAGGGTACAATAGAGCAGGCTCAGGTCTACTCTGCATAGCGTTCTTTTCTGACGGTACCTGAAGGACCAAAAGAGTTGAATGAACTTGTGCTCGATATGGTGGCTGCTCCCTGGGTGCGCTGTGCCTAGTTTGCGTGAGTCAAAAATCGTATCCTATGAGCAGTTCCTGGGGTAACTGGAGTGTGGCGTCTTAGCACTTGTGAGGCTGGTGCAGTCTGTCCGTAAATCCATGAATGGAGAATATTCTTTTCTTCATTTCCCAACACTGAGTCCTTATAGTTGCAGCTATGGTAGAAGGAGCTGTACCTCCTCTTCTTGCGTAGAAAAGGCAGGAGGATGCTAGAGGGAGAAAAGTTATTCAGGACCTACGGGAGCTTGGTCAACACAATATTCTGCTTTCTCCTTTTGGTCCTTGAGGTGGGTTGGCCATGGCTGGAGGCCAGGTGCCCACCCAGCCGCTCTGTCTCTGCCCTCCTCGGCCGGGCAGGGGAGAGAAAATGTAATGGAAGGCTCGGGGGGTGGGATGAGGACGGGGAGAGATCATTCCCTAGTTACTGTCACTGGCAAAACAGACTCGACCTGGGGAAATTAATTTACTTTATTGTCAACCAAAATCAGAGTAGGATAATGAGACATAAACCCAAACCGTCAAACTCCTTCCCCCACCCGTCCCTTCTTCCCGGGCCCAACATCACTCCCGATTTTCTCTGCCTCCCCCCCGAGCGGCGCAGGGGGACGGGGAATGGGGGCTGCGGTCAGCTCATCCCACGCTGTCTCTGCCGCTCCGTCCTCCTCATGGGGAGGACTCCTCACCCTCTGCATTTTTTGCGCAGGTGAATGAAGTTCTGTCCCACCTGCTCAGCCACAGGCGTTCAAGAGAGACATTTGTGCATCCGATAGTGTAACGTTTCTGGGTTCTTTTCTCCCTGTTTCTCTTTCTTTCTTTTCAAGAACAACTAAACGCAAGAAAAGGGCAATGCAAATGTAGTCCCCTATAATGAAACGGTAATTGTAGTATTGTCACAATGGAAATTCATGACTGCTAGGGATTTTAGCTCTGACGACTCTGTTCTCCAGCCCATGGCTGTGCCCAGTCACCTCCCATCTAACAGTTGTGAATAAACTTTGCCCTCGGTTATTTATAACTTTACTGCAGATTGGAAAGTTCCTGTTTTCTTAAAACGACACGCTTTGTTGCGGAGTTGACTTCTGTGGAAAGCTGTGTGGTGGCTCCAGGAACACGGCTGCCGGCACACCACATCCTGCGTCTGCGGCGCGTCTGCCAGCTGGCTCGCGGAGCGGCGCCGGGCGGGGGGCACTGACCACCCCCTGCTGCGTGACCGGCCCCTGCAGCCAGCGGGGAGCTCCCTGCGGAGCTGGACGGAAGCGTCCCGCCATGGGGATGCTCAAGTAGTTAAGTAGCGTGTTCGTTAAATTCAGCTAGTTGAGAAAAGCACCCAAAGCCGAAGGCAGCAGTTCACATCGGAAGGATACTATTTGATACGTGGTGTTCTGCAAAATTTCAGTTCCAGCCCATCTATGTAGGGCTGCCTGCACTGGGCGCGCTCGGTGATCCAAGGGGTGTTGTGCTCCGCGCTCTAGATGTGACTGACGTCTTGTTTGCTTTGGGCAAACAACAGTTCCGTTAGCAAAGGGTTGTTACGATTGTCACACCGGAGCTCTCTGAAGTGATTCTCACTCTCAGACGTGAAGTATAGGTGGAGGGAATTGAAACAACATCTCAAACTGATAATACTATTACATATGCAAACAAGCGTTGCATAGGAATATTAATGTTTAACTTCTGAGGCACTCGGGTGTGTGCTTATGGAGGAGATTCCGCAATGCAGGGCTTTCTCCTGCCGTTTCTCACTTGCCTTAGAAATTCCATAACTAACTGGAAGACAGTACAGCTTTGCCTCACATTATTAGAGGAATTTAAATTGTGGAAAGTCACAAATGCAGGCAAATGCTTTGCTCGGTCAACAGAAGTTGGAGAAATAAACAGTGAACATTAGGTGTACTGTTTTCGTGTGGTGTTCCTCGCAGTAGCTGTTACCGCGGAAAGGAAGTAATGTCCTTTGTGGCTGGAACCCACATTTGATTGACTTTCTAGTGCCGGGGAAAGGTCTGGTGGAGGTACGAAGAAACTCCACGGTGCTTTCATTACGTCAGTACCTATTGTGTAACTTCAAGTAGCTTTGCACAGAGGAATTGAATTTTTATTTTGAGTACTCTGAGGAGTGTCCTAGGGGATTTTGCCTATAGAAAGAGGCAACAGAAAAAGCCAACTAAAGATGTAAAATTAAAAATGGCGTGACGCACACTTGGCTCAGATAGCATAGAAAGTCAAGTGGAATTTGGAGGCCAGTGGGTCTGCTCTGCGCTGCGGGGTTGGGGACTGCGTTGGATTTGCACCCTGCTCGGTCATGCTCCAGCTGGACAGAGTGAGGACTGGCCCCCAAAACACACAGTTACGCCTCAGGGGAGAGCAGAGTTAGGAAGTGACCCGGGAGGGTCAGCAGTCACTGTGTGACAGCTGCAGGGGTTATTTATTCACTTAGCAGGACGGCATCCTCTCCTCCCCGTAATCTAGAGGGGCCTGGTTTCATTACCTCTGTCCTTTCTGCCTATCATGAGAGCCAGCAGAGACTCTTCTGGCACAGGGTCCTGCTTTAGTGGTGGACTTGGCAGTGTTAGGTTAATGGTTGGACTCGATGATCTGAAGGGTCTTTTCCAACCTAAATGATTCTAAAGGAGCTCTCGTACGGGCAAAAAGCAGTCAGCCTTAGCCTGAATGGAGTATTGATGGTGCGCTCGCGGCTCGGAAGAGCCCTGTCTACAGGGTCACCAAAAAAAGGCACTGGGTTTCATTTTGACAAACAAAACCCCGTAAGTACAAATCCATGGACATTTAAAACGTGAAACATTTCATTTTTTTCTATGTCTCCTCGGACAAGTTTAAGAGAGATCTCATTCCTGCTCAGTCCCAGGAATTCACCGACATTGGTCAATGATTTCATCCCTGTGACAGACGCATCTTCTGCAGGCCTGTTGCGGTGCATTTACTCAGCGTGATGTCAGAGCCAAGGGAGGAGCAAGAGATCACAGTTCCCAATATGAGCAACTCCAGGCACATCCTCGTACTCCCTGGCATGATGGTAAGCAGAAACAAATGCGTTCACTCCAGGCAAGAAGTTTCATCATTCTTTTGGGAAAGTACTTAGTGGAAGTTCCCTCATGCAAGGCTTTCTCCTCGCTTTGACATCTGAATTGTTTGCCGAGTGACAGTTATTGACCAACCAGTAATCTGCCCTGAGTAAGGAACAGTAGGTGGGTGCACACCCAAAATCTCAAAAGATACCCCATAGTGACGTGAAAAGCTGTGTCTGCTTTTGCCTTGCTCAAAAGGGAATGTAAGCAGCCATGTAAGCAGTCGCCTCCTTTCCCGTTCCTCTTCCTCTGTGCCCCAGCCCGACTACTTTGCAGTAAGAGCTGCAGCACAGCGATCGCTCTCTGCTCCTCACCTTTCCGCGCCTGTGCGGTTCAGGCAGTAGAGACCGGCTCCTTGGATGAAGCAGCTCGATCTTAATGTCTTCACCCTCCTACCCTCTTCCTTGCATCTGAGCACAGGGGCCGTACCAGCTGGCTCGGCGTTCACCTCCTTAGCTGGTTGCTTGATGTTGCATCCCCTAAAAGTGGATTTTTTAAGAAACCGCAGAACAGCAGCAATACCACCACCGCTGGAGCCCGTGACAGTGTCTGTCAGTCCCACTGCTGTTCAGTCCTGAGGCACGGCGTTGCCATCTGCTTTGGCGTGCCTTGTGCCTTACGTAGTCGCAAAGGCAGGGCACACTGCACTGGAACTATCTTCTTGGTTTTCCCCCTGCCATAGACTTTGGGGTCAGGCAGATGTACCAATCTTGGAAATAAACCCCAGGATTTCTCAGAATTTTTGGAGTCAATACTTAAAAAGAAGAATGACATGCTTTTGTTTCTTTATTTCCAGTCACATGTCTGTCATTCCTGCATCTCTATGTGTAACGCTGTTGAGCACGATTCTGGCCAGCACATGGACCAGTCAGCAGCTGAATATGAAAGATCTCTCTTTAGGTACCAGTGCGTGCTTGGTCTTAACTAACCTGAAAGTCTTCCCTGTGTTCTCTGCTACTGTTTGAGACGGGACGTTGAGCTCAGCTGGCCTTTGGCCTCATCTGGGCCACACATTCTTATTCTTTGTTTCCTATTTTATTTTTTGTCCCCTCAATTAGAAACCTAAGGGGAGATCAGAACTGTTAAACCACGAACTAGATATAAAAATGTTGCATGATACAACAAAATTTACCAACAAAAGAGTAACTTCTACAGGATCCGAAACCGAGTCAGAGACCGAGACTGTGCGTCCACGTGGGCCCAGACACCTGCCACGGCGGCGGCCTCGCCATCCGGAGACTGCCCGTGGGGCTGTCCTCTGCAGCGCGTGTGGCCCGTCTGCGCAGCGGGCAGCGAGCCTCTGGGCACGGAACGAGAGGACAGCCGCAGGCCGTAGGGCACGCAGCAGGGAAGGCAGCGGAGTCGCTCGCGCCCAGCCCAGAGCTGCCGGCGGCTCGGCGTGAGCAGAGCCAACGTGCTGCGGGCGCGGAATGGCGGTGGCGAGCGCTGGGAAAGCTCGGCGCAGGGGCCGTGCAGGGGTGCAACTGCAGGCGTGCAGGGGTGCAACTGCAGGCGCAGGGGCCGTGCAGGGGTGCAACTGCAGGCTGTCATCATTTCCACTCTCGCAGCTGGAGCGTCGGCGCCCGCACCTGCCCTGTGTCTGGAACAAGAAGCCTTCTGCAAAGGTTTCATTCACGAATGTGTGGTGGCGAGAAATGGAGTCGCTGTGGTTAAGCACGACACAATCTAATTCCCATTATCTTGTAGCAGTCTGTATGTCAGCGCAGCTGGGAATGAGACAGACAAAACACAGATGAAAATCAAGGACTCTTTCTGTGTCTCTTTCTTCTGCCTGTTTCATGACTTTTGGCCTCAGGGACATCGTGTTAGTAGTAAAAGAAATTTTTGACAGACTTCCACCTTTCCAATGAAAACAAGATAAATTCAGTTACCTGATGCGTGTCACAAACATTGTAACAACAAGATCGGTTCAGCAGTTTAAAAACTGAGGAGAAAGCTGATGCTGCGGAGAAGGGAAAAAAAAATATACGGATCTGCTGTTTTATGGCTCCAATTAGTATCTCTGTAATAAAGGACAATTTTTCAGGGACAATAACTTTAAAAAGTAGAAAAATGTAATACAAGACTGCAGCACAGTGCAGCACTACAGAAAGTGTGTTTCTGCACTGAAAGAAGCGGTACTGCAAAAATAACTTTTGGGGCTCCCATTTTTTTACTTTACAAAGAAATGTACTGAGAAATTATTGACATGTTTGTATGGCCCCTATTAGAGTTCAGCTCTGCCCTGAACACGTCTTTAGCGGACAAAGTTAAGGAACGTGAATTCTGTTCCTCACTTCCAGCTTGCACCCCTGTGTTGCCAGTCTCCCTGCTGGTGTGCTGCACGGCGATCTGCACGACACCAACTACACGGAGAGAAGAGAATGTGTGAGTTTCTGCCCTTGAAATTCCATGGTATGACTCAAGTGGATATTGAGAACCTGGGTTTCATATTTCTTCAGATTTTCCACTGGAATTTCAAATGTCAGTTGACAGTTTCAGACTGCTGTGGTGACCTTACTCTTCTAAAAGCTCATTTATAAACCTCCTAGAACAGGCTGTGGGCCAGTTTGCCAACCTCTGTTGCACTGAATAAGTCAAAAAAGCCTAACGTGTGCCTTCATTCCCTAAATAAGCCAGCGGATGGACCTAGGTCTCCTGATCCGCTCTTTGCGAAGGCAGGCAGCACGCTTCAGGTCTGATCATGATCCGTGTGAGAACAGTGGAAGTTCTCCTCGTCCTCGAGTCCAGTGGTTCCAGGTTGTCTCAGCAAAGCCTGCACACATGGGGCAACCTTTGTGCGGGCGCCTTGCTCAGATCCAGAGAAGTCTGAAATGCGTGTTCCTGTCCAGGCTTTGTGGCTTTAGTACCCGAGAGGGTTTCTGGTGAACACTGGCATGAAAGCTGTTTTCACCGACGTCTACGCTGAAACTCCCATTATATTAGGGGGAGAAGGATTAAGCCTGTACTGTTCTCTCTTTAAACAAGTAACATTCCTTCTTCCACTGTACAAACTCCAAATAAATTTGCATTAATCCAATAATTAATCTTCACCACAGCTGCGGGTCCCTTAGCAGGGGCCACGCTAGCGGAGCAAAAGCAGCAGTCCTCCAGCTGCAGTTCGTGAGCAGCCGGTTCCTCACACGGCCCTGCGGGACCGCGTGCGGCCGCAGCGGTGTCACGAGCGCGTGCTGCGTTAAAGGAGAGCCATGTCTCGTGTGGCCAACAGCTGACGATTTGTTTCACCTCTGAGACATCAAAGGCACCTCTGAGACTGCAAATCCAAGTGCCAAAATGAATTCTTACTGTTGCTGAAACAGACTAATTAAAAGAAAATAAACTGTCCTTCAAATACTGTGCTATTAAGTGATAGGCGAGTGGTTGAAAACAGAATATTCCCTATAATTCCACAAAAGTTACAACGTAATGACTCCTAAAATACGAAAGATCTGCAAAAGATTGGTTGTTATAACCAATTTCTGTCTCTCTGTGAGGCATGCTTAACCTTTGCAATTCTTTTCTACTCTGCTTCTGTTTTGCTTGAAGTCACTCACTGAACACTTTGTCTTAAATGTGTGCATTAAAAGCATGTCACTTGGTGTTCAAAACTGACATTTATCACACAGTTAATGCCCACCTATCAACAAATACCTTTTGTAATGATACCTAATCAAACAGATGTATTTCATGTGAGAAAATCAACTAATGTCTGAGAAAGCATTTGATGAATTTTAGATGATTAATACAATTCCAAAACCTGAGAGTAATTTCTCAATAACTTCTTCTCTAACTGAACGTTAGAGTAGATGCTTTTTCTTCTCTTCAATGTCACACTATAGTTCTCTACTTTGTCTTTCTCCTGCATTGGTCTTTCTTCAGCTATGGCCGAGGAACAACTGAAGAGCAGTAGGAGAGCATCAAAGCATTTTCCAGACCACACAGTAGATGCTCTCTAGCAGTCGTCGACATTGAAATGATTTTCCTACCTTGCCTGCTCCTAACACCAACAGAGAAGTCTTACGTATTAAGTGGCTTTTGGTAAAGTAAACACAGACTTTTCCAGGGATGTTCCTATGGCTTGAAGTACTGTGATCGACCACATTGGTTGTTGCCTTCTTTGTCACCTTCAAGTTTATGTTTGTTGCAGACCTGCAGACTTGGTGATCCCAGTCCAGCAATGTGATTCTGGGTTTTAAAAGACTATCTGACCCATCACACACCCGTTGCTAACAATCACTGGCTCTGAAACCTGCGACCAGTCTACCTACCCGCCCAGCTACCTGCCTCCGTACCTCTCCCTGCCACGTCTTCCATCAGCTGGAATTCCCGTCAGTGTAATACCAATCACGAGTGTGTCGTCAGATTCTCTGCACAGATACTGAGCTACGGAATTTGTTGCCCAAGGATTTTATCCTTGCCTGTTACTAACCTATTGTGAATACTTGAAAAAATGCTATACGCAATTTTAGAATTGCAAAGAAATCAAGGGTCCTGCCTCATTTGTGCAGAAGTTGCTCGACAAGCACGAAAATGGTGCTTGAATTTAAGTCAACAAGTTACTCCTGGGTTTTTCCCTTTACTTTCAGTTTGATATGTTATTTCCCCCACCCGCAGCACTATATCCTGGCCTAGAGTGATGGTGACAGTGGATTTCAAATAGTTGCAACATCACATCAAGTAACGAGTGAACGTCACGTAAAGTGAGCAGCTTGCATCTAGATCCCGGGGCTGAGTGCAGCGCGTCAGATTTATCGAATGCAAACAACAGACTGAGGATGGACACAGCCGACTGATGCAATAGGAAGCGTTGCATCCGACTGCATGCCACTGCGCTTCCAAAAAGCGATGAACCATCTTCATATGCACGCTCTGGGGGGGGAACTTTCCTGCTTTCCTGTGCTAAAGAGGACTGGTATCTCTACGGCTCTGCAATGAATCTTACCGAGATACCGCTGTCTTTTGTATCTGGGCCCCACATTTTCTGAGAGACTATGGAGGTTTGCCAAAGCGTGTTGTTAGGTGCCCAAATCCCATTGACTCTCTGGAGTCATTTACTCTAGAAAATGTAATTTGATTCTTAAATCACTTTTGAAATCTCATACCTCTCTTGGGGTTTTTTATCCTTATGCAGGATAGTATTATCTCCTTCCTCACATTTGTTTTTTTACTTCTAATATTGTCTCTAAACACAAGCTGTGTGTATAATGGAGTCTCTGCAGAGACACCCAATGCGCTGTGAGTTACAAGTTGACTGGGCAGGTGTGGATTTACCAGGGGAGAAGGGACTAGGGCTAAGAGACGAAACCCCCTCCCTTCCGCTCCTCTTGCTCAGCACCAGCTGGTGCTCTGTGTCTACAAGCATTTTACATCCACGTTCAGCCCTACGCCGAACAACAGTCAGCTCTAACTGGAGGTTGAGTCTCTACGTTAGCGTGACGCTGGCCCATGAACAAGGCCCGGCCACAGAGCTGTGCTGTGCCACTTCTGCCCCGGAGGCAGCGGAAGGCCCGCTGGCTGGGCGCGCAGGCGAGGGGCAGACAAAGTCCCCACCTCGGGTGGCTGCTCCGGCTGTGTCACAGCGCAGACGCAGCGCTGTTCTATAAAGCTCAGGCTTTTTGATTTTTAATAGAAGTGGGATGTATTTTTCTCTGTTGTTTTGCATTTCTCTCAAGGTTTGACCTTGGTTCAGTGATTCCACATAGTAGCTTGCGACTGGAATTTTTTAGGAAAGTTCATTGATATGTTAATATTACACAGTATTTCCCGATGAAGTCACCTAAATCACTGTTCAGTGAATGAAGTATAAAGAACAGAGTTCCCTTCTCACTGCTGCTACATTAATAATAACAACAGTAATGAAACTTGATCTTTGGCATTCATCTCCAAATAGACATAATGCAAAACTAAACAGATGCTGAAGGAAATTCCATATAAGGGAATCATACTGATTATATAGTTTAAATAAATCTTTGTTTTGCTAATGTTACACAGGTTTTTTCCTGGATTGTTGTGAAATAACTGTCATTCCACACAGCAAAAATCATCTGTCCTTCAAAAGAAAGGAAAACCATTTTCAGACAGGCCATTTCTGCCAAAAAGGAGTGTTTTCCTTGCATTAGAGGAAAGCAAAACATGGACATAGAGTTTCCACCATTCTCTTTCAGCTTCATAGGGGAAGTAGGATAAAAAGAAGGGAGAGAAGCTGCTCTCCTCCAAATTTCCCCTTAAGAATATATGAGCTCATAATGGAAAACCAGACTGTCATCAAAAGATATTTTCACAATCTCTATGTTTTAATATTTAAAAATTCCTCTGATGGATCATAGCGAACTATCCCATCATGGAAGTTCCACACAGATGTGTCTGTGCTCCATAACTGGCATCTAGGATTTTTGACATAAACCTTGGGTGCTGTATTACTCCGTTTGTCCTGTAGCAATAACCGAGCTAAAGCAATTGTGTGGGCTGTAGGCACGTGCGTGCAAACATACACCATGAAAATGTGTATTTTTTTATATTGATCATTAACCATTCATGTTTCAGAACCGAGCAGGCATTTAAAGACTGCCACCAGGTCGGGCAGATGTTTAAGCTATGGACTAGTGACGTTGCAGTCGAAAAAGAAAAGCCATAATACATGGTTGACATAATCAAACAGACAAGCTGAGATGGGTTGAGAAGGAGATAGGCAACATGTCTGTCAAGTTACTTGCGCCCTTACTTATCTGCTCAGTGACTGAATGCAGCTCTCAAGGTTTCCCGGTCATCGCTGGCTTGCTGCTGAACTTGTCTGTTATCACCGAAGTGCATTCTGGAAATGGTCTTCAACAGGAACAAAGTCTTGCCAAACCTCGATTCGGCCTGGGCTCCTTCTCGCCTGTGAAAGGAGAGCTGCCCTGAGTGCTGCCCGGAGCCTGCGATGGGAGCGGGCCCGGACTACGAGGGGAGAGGGGGTCCCTGCTCCCCGGGGCTCCCTCCCCGCTCTCATCGCCAGGTTTCCCCGGGAGGAGAAGCCGTGGATGGGAATGCGGTGCACAGCCTGGCCTCCTCGTGTCCGGCGTGCCGAAAGCACTCCGGGACCAGGATCAGGAGGAGACCACTTTGTCACCTGGAACAGTCTGAGCACCTTTCCCTTGCCTGCAGCCCAGCTGCTTCTGCCACCCCTCTCTCCGCATGGTTTCTCAGGCTGCCGTTCCCTCTGTCTGAACGGCGAACCAGCGGCAGAAGTGTCGGTGTCTGCACGGCCCACCTTTGGCAAAACGGGCTGGATAACAGCAGCTGGGAAGGCAGGAGCAGGAATGTGAGCAGCGTAGGTGAACGGAGGACCCAGCACTGCCGGGGCTATGTTTGTCCCAAATGATCACGTAAGCGAGAAGGACAAGCATCAGCCAGGTGCAAGGACGGGACCTGGCCTTGTAACCCGCGCGTCCTTCCAGTGCGCGTGTGTAAGGCCGTGCGCGTGGGGAGGGGGAGAGGAGAGCTTTTTGCGACAAGTGGACGGCGGAGATGGATAGGCATTCATCAACACTTTGGAAGTGTCTGGTACGCTGGCTTACCTGTTATGTTATTGATAGGGATCTCCAATGAAAGGTTCACTGATTGCTGGTCAGTTCTGCCATGAATAAATCAATAAACCACACTGGTCCAGAGTCAGCGTGCAGTGGGTGAAGGGAGCAGTCCTCCTCTGCGAGAGAGCTGCCGTTCCACGCGCGCTGCAGACAGCCGCCCTCGCAGCCTGCAGCCCCCTCCCTCCGCTCTCACCCGGCCCGGCTGGCGGCCCCGCGAAGGAGGTCTGGGCTGGCGGCCCCGCGAAGGAGGTCTGGGCTGGCGCGTGGGGAACCGGCTGCGCTGCGCTCGGCAGCGAGGTGGCTGTGCCTGCCTGAGACCGCAGTGCTCGAGTTCTGCGCTCTGTCGGATGGGAGGGGGTAAAGCTCAGCTGCCCAAGGGGTACGTGATCCTACTCGAGCGGTGCTTCTTTCAAGAGGATGGCTAGGAGAGAAGAGGATGCCACTGGTAACACCGTACATCCGTGTAAAGCTCTCCGCACGGTTAATCCAGAGCCCTGGAACCACCCGCCTTCGAGTTCGAGCGTGCCGCCCTCTTTGCTGTGGTGCCTCCCGGGTGGGTGACAGTGAACAGGAGCCCCACGGTCTGGGAGCTGCTGGGATTCATAGCAAGTGTGTCTCGCTGCTAATTTGGGTTCTTCCTTCTCTTGTTTTAGGTTCTTGCCATATTTGGGGGCACTAAATGTGCAACGTATTGCAGACGCTTGTGCTGCTTCGTCGGTGTGAAGGACTTCTGAAGGACCACGGGCTATAGCAGGAGGGACAGGAGCCACCTTTTCACTGCCGGATTGCTACCTGGTAGCTTTGCTCTCCGGGCTGTGGGGATGCTCCTGTCACTAGCAAGCACACAGGACAGAGTCGTGTCTCTTTACGAATTCCCAAAGCACGTCAGGTTGAATTGCAAACCTTTTTTTTTTTTTTTGCTTTTATAAGCAGCATCTTTCTTCTTGCTTGTAACTTTCCAATCATCATGCTCAGGTTTGGAACAGGGCCAGAGAACAACTCAGCTTTGGTTTGCCTGACAAATACAGTGAATTGGTTACTATTTCACAAATAATAAAAAAATCAACAGAAACTCCTTCATTTTCAAAGCATATGTAATGTGTGGGGCTTTTCTTATGCTTGAGTACAGGTCTAAAAGGAATAACAGTTTATAAAGAAAAAACAATAGGTTATATTTAAAAACTGCAACATAAAATAATGTGACAATCTCAGGGTTCTACCTCTGAGCCAGAACTAATTGTTTATTTTTTGGTTGACCCAAGTCTCAGTTTTTAGAATAAACACAATTCTAAGACAACAATTAAAAATTAGTTTTCCCTTAGCTCTGCTTCTGATTGATGTGGTAGCTGGTATTTTATCGCATGTAGTTATCTCTGTTCTGCTTCCCAGGTAGAAACAGGCTTAGTTTATGTAACTTTCTCTTTCTGTCTTCACAATGTGTTTCCCATCAGACAGGTCTGGAAGTTTATTTGGTCTGTATTGACTCTTCCTCAGATGTTGAAGAGGCAGTATGAGAGAGACGGAGAATCAGGCAGGAAAGGAAATGCCTCTGGCGTACCATAAAGGTCATTGCAACAATCTCATAATCTCATTTCCTCTTTAAAGTTTACCTGGGAGTCCCAAACTTTTTTTTTTTTGCTTTAGCTCTGCCACTATGTAAAAAAGGAACTCAAGCCACGTGTTGCAATTCTGTGGTATTGCGGTGAAACGGAGCATCCCTTTCCTTTCAGAGTTTACAAGTATTTATAAGCGAGCCAGCACTTCGCTTCCTTCAGATCACAAATCCAACCTGCCTGGCGACTTCAGCTGACAGGCATCGCAGGAAAAGGTGAGAATTCCTTTCTTCTCTAACACTGGGGCAATGCACGTCTTGTACCAGTTGCTTTGGATGAAACTAGTGAAAACTTAAAATATTTATTTAAAAGTGTATTTAAATAGTTGTCATGACATTTTTCTCAGGACAGTATTTATATGCTTATGTGCCTGAAGTTAAGCACGTGGTGTATCTATGTATATAGCTCATAGACCTGTTCTCTAACTAACAGAATAGCTGATGTTATACGGTAATAATCTGCCGCATCTTACCCATATTCATGTTGCTGGGGTGTGTGCATCGACAAATATGTATTTACGGTCAGACCGTTTTCTGTTTTACAAAAAATGCAACACCACTGACTTGGCCGTGCCTTGAGCTGGGGCTGGTCCGTGTGACGTCCGGAGGCCCCTTCTGACATAAAGTACTCTGCCATTCTCAGGGGGGGATCTGTGCTGAGCTACAGCAGCTCATGCTCCAGGTCACAGGGAGCATGTGATGTTGGTACTCTCTCCTCATCCGTGAAGCGCTCGGGCAGCTGCACTGATTAGTGATGTTCAGAAACTGAGTTTATTTCTGATTAATTTTTCAATAAAATTTTGAGATGAGGGGGTGTGATGTTCTCTCCCCATCTCAAAAATCCAACAATTTTCCATGAAAATTGTTAACCTTTTTCTTCAAAAACCTGAATCGTGAAGCTTCTCCCTAAAACCAAGAGAAACTTTCCTGTTTTCAAGGTTTCAATACTGATGAAAGAGTGTTACAGAAAAGAAGGCGTGTTTACACCCTTCTGCTGCTCCAAGTTTTAGCTGATATTTCAGGTACCGTTTTATGAAGCAGTGTGATGAATGCCATATTACAATGGAGAAATGAGCGTCTTTCAGAAAGTTGCAAAATGCATTTTTCTTTCGCAAATGACAGAATTGCCTGCAGTGGAAAATTAACAGGAGCTCAGAATGTTTGCCTTTAATGAGGCAACGTACTGCCGATAGGCTGCCTGCTAGCGTCTGGCTTTTCGCCGAGGCTCATGCCTCTCCGAGCACAGACGCAATGGGAGACGGGTCCTCTCCTAGATGGTCCCTCCAGACACTGTAGCTTCTGGTCCCATTAACAGCCATGCTGTGCAGCACACACAATCAGATGGGACGCGTTCTTGGCATTGGTCCAGCGATGCTGACTTCTGCTCAAGATTAAGGTTTGCTGATAACAGCAGGAGCTGCCAGCGAGTAACAGATTTGGTGCACACGGAAATACAGACATGCTCTTCCTCCAGAAACCCACATGAAAATGTTACATAGCACATGAGAAGAAATCAGGAGGACTGTTCCCCTTTCACTGAAAAACACTGATTTGGGCGGGAAAAAAAATGCAAATCACTTGATTTTGTGGTTTTCATGTGCATTCAGACCCCCGCTGATAGAACAGACTTTGAAAGATATATTCACCAATCTCTTTTCCTAAGCCGTGCTCCTATTCATTTCGCTTACTCTCCAGCTGAAAAAGTTCCAAAAGTGTATCTAAATAGCTGTTGTTAAAGTTTCTTATGCACAATAATTGGCAAATAGGTTTTATGTTTCATGAAGAGCTCTAGCTGTATTTTGAATTCAGGACAAATATACATTTATATATTGCATACACAGCTACATACTTATATATTGTCAAGCTATATATATGTATGTGTCCCAAATGAACACAGCAGCAGTGATGTACATATCCAGCCATTCCTGCAAATATAGCTGTGGCGCTGAATCCAGTAGGAATTTTGACTGAAATTGCTTGCAAAAGTAATCAGGCTATGCAACCTTAAGCGGACACTAGAACCAGTACCAGTTCAGCGAGTGTCAGTACTGACCTCAGCTCGACACTGCGTATTGGACACTGCAGTCACTTGTTCTCACAGAGGTGGTGAAGACCAGCAAAACACTTCAGCACGTCCTTCATTTTATTTGCAGTCCTTTGTTTTAATAGGACTACTGACAGGCTTAAACCAAGGAATATACTTGTAAGCTTTGCCTGACTGGAATTAAATGTCCGTTGATCCTTTAGTCCAGGGCCTGACTCACGCAGCTCACTGGCATCAGCAGGACTCTTCCTGCATGAGGAATATTTAGCTGAGGGACCTGGGAATGCTTCTGAGCTCCTGACCATATAAGGGCCAAGACCTACGCTCACAGCAATTTCCTCTAAGAGTCGTGATTTCTTCTCTAACCTGGTTTGCGGTGTGAATAACAAGCGGATCAAAATCTTGGCTTGCGCTGCAGTGCAAACCTGAGGCGCAATTGTTGTGTAGTCTGAGCGTTCTTAGAGTGGGAGAATTGCTTCTCACTTCACTGGGACTGACTCTGTCTTCTTACTGTCCTGTCCAGCATTGAGCTCCATTTCAGCGCACACTCAACAATCCTCAATGAAGTTTAGTAATTTATCTTTTCCCAACAGATGTCTCACCTGCTATTTGCCTTACTTTCATTATTTTCCCTTGCTGCCCTTCTGGAAGCGCAGTGGAAGCTGAGGGAAAACGGTAAGCAGTTTTCACTTACTGAGACCTACAGCTGACTGTAGGACACAGAGGTGTTTCAGAGTTATACTTGTGTCCGAAGCACAGGATTTGTTAACTATAGTATCTAGGCCAAGGTTCTTCCTGTTTGTGAATAACTAGCCAACTAATTGGTGTTAATGGAAGAAATACTTCCAAGTCCTAGAATGTTGTACAACAGCCATTCTGAATATTTGCATTAGAAACTGTCTTATTTCCTATTCCCTGTTCTCTTGTTTCAGAAGTTTCAGTCATGCAGTTTGGAAGCAGAAACGGTATCTTGTGACTTAGGTAACAGCCCACAAACAAACAAGTTAAGAATTACTTGTCAAAAATAACATTTTACAGTAAAACCTAAAACATAGAAATAGTTTATCCAGCTTTTCTGGTAAATAACTTAAACGCAAATACATTTGCAAAAATACAGGGTCAGAAATAAACAAGTCTTTTGGATAACTTACCAGAAAACTGGACTAAATTCAGGTAATCAGATTTGCGGTTGTTATTCACCCAGTGTAGCTCCAGTAATCCAGGCTGTCTTCAATGCGGTTATCCAAAGAGAAGGGCCCTAATCAACATGAGAAAAGCATTCTCAATCTGATTGTGTTCTATTTGTAAAAACTAATTCAATTATTTTTTCCCCATATCTTTTCATTTAAAAATTATTTATCCTGTGGGTTCCCTGAGCAATACCACAGTGCTGAAAACTGCAAATAAGTTTGTCAGTATTGAGAATAATCTGTATGTTTGAAGTCTGGAAGATGTACCTTGCCTGTGCTTCAATTATCCATAAGCAGTTTGGTGAGATTCTGAGCTTCCTGGAGGCGCATGTTTTCTGCCATTTTAGATTCAGCGTTTGACATCTGTTTCTTAGTGTTTCTTCTTTGTGGTTAAGTCCTAAAGCTCTCGTTTGATAGTGAAATGCTGGCACCCTCACCTTTAAAACAAAGGTACCTGCCGACTTCCCACAACTATGAACCACTGTCAGATTCTCTGGGAACGTGGAAAAAGAACCACGTCTTCCATTAAAATGTCATCGCTAATGATCAGAAGGTTCTAGATACCAAGTCAAACCTCTTCTTAGAGGTTCAAATCTCTAGCAGAGATTTCCAGGTGACGGTGAGGCCTCAGGCAAGAAAGTCAGAAATTCGTTAGCAGTTTTCCTGGAGAGTAGAGGTGAAAAACAGGGCCCAGTTCAACCTTCACACTGTTGAGCATGGGTAGCTGCTAACTCGTCTTTCTCTGCCATGTCCAGTGTACGTCATAGAGTCAGAGTGGAACGATGAGACACCAGCTAAAAGAGTGGAGCTCACCTGTGACGCGTCTGATGAAGCACTGCCAGTTTACTGGAAAAAGGGCACAGAACTCAAAGGAACGGGAAAGACTCTGATTGCCGAAGTGAAAGAGTTCCCAGATGCTGGCAACTACACCTGTCTGACAGCTAACACCCACGAAATCGTCAGCTATAATTTCTTCCTCATAACTAAAATAGACTCCAATGGGCAAATGATAAGGTCAATTCTGAAGAGCTTTAAAGGTACGGTCAGACGCTGATGCGCTGTGTCTTGCTCGGCTTTGTGCACTGGAGCTTTGTGAGGACCAGCGGGAGCTCTCTGGAGAAGCGCGTGAGGAATACCCACTTTGAAATGGGTCCTCTTCAAATGCTTCACTGACAGCGAGAGGAAAATTATCACTTTTGTGTGGGTGTGTGTGGTGCAGCTGATGAGCAGCGTAGGAGTTGGTTGCCGTGGGATTAATTTAGGAGTCTCTAGACCTGTAGGATGGAGGGATGGTAGGAATGATTAGGTACAGGATAACATCAGTGCTACACCACTGCTCTTCTGGTGGAGGAGCAACTGACCCGCTTTGCCTCCAGCTGACAGACCCAGCACTCAGGAGAGGGTTTGCAAAACCAGGGCTGCATGATTTGACAGAACCAGGGACTGACCTAGATTTTAAGTGCTGTCATTTGAGCTTCTCCATTCACCATTAACCCACTGGGACAAGCCTGTGGCGTTTTCTGCAGGAAGCTCCCTCACCTATGTCTCATACTGCCGTCCACTGTAATGCCAGGAACGAATGAGTTCCTGAGGGTTTCCCCCGGGACCCAGGTATCAGATGCAGCAGGCTGCTCTGCCAGCCAGCCACATCCTGGCAACACTACCGAGCTGCTGAGAGTCTGCCGGGCCGGGCAGCAGGAACGAAACGCACGCCTCTGCTGAGGCCTCATTCGCTTCTCACGCTGGGAACATTCCCCGTCAGGTGCCTCAGTGTGTGGCGACGTGAGGTGACCCGCTGCGTGCACGCTCGTGCGCGGGGCAGCCAGCACAGAGCTTTGCCAGCTGAATAGCTGCCATGTTTCCCTGTGAAAGGGAGGATGGATTTGTCTATGAAAACCTCTCGCTGACAGCTGTCTGCAGCAGCTCGTGTCAGTAGCCCCGCAGACGTGGTTATTGTGGTGCCATCTAAACCAGCCTTGGCCACCAGCTGCAGGTGGCTGCCCGAGGGGCAGGGTGGGACGGGGCCTGCCGACATACCCACCGCCTGCCAGAGCAGACGGGAGTCTCTTCAGCTACTGTTTTCTCTCTGCTTTGACCATTTTGGCAAAACGAGTCAATAAATCACATTTTCCTTCTTTCTCCATCTAGAGCCAAACAGGACATTTTTAAAATGTGAGGCAAAGAACTACTCTGGAATTTTCAAATGTTCATGGATGACCGAAAATGAGAGTCCAAATGTGAAGTTCACCATCAGAAGTCTGAAAGGGTAAGAGCTTGTACTTTCCTTAACAGCCTCACAGTAAGGCTGGAACAGCCCTGTGTGTTACTCTGTGTGGGAGATCCTGGATTTTAGGCTACTGGGGACGGGCAGAAGGCGAGGAACCCCACTTCCAAAGTCCGAACATCTGCAAAATGTTCTGAGCCACCCCTGCAACTACCTTAACTAATAAGGGCATGGAAGCTGCTCAGAAATTAATGGAGACTTGAAAATGGACCAACCCCCACTGGACTGTTCCAGCTGCTACAGTACAACCACAGAGTAACTTAGGCAATAGCAAAAACAGTTCGTGCAGGGGAGAGAGAGGAAGTTGAGCCAAAAACAGAAACAATCATAGCACCGAGTCCCTTCGCAGCAGATCCAGAGGAGTTAGGGAGTGGGAGGCTGCGCCCACTGCAGAAGCCACATGTCCACTGACAAGTCTCTGTTGAGGAACACTGCAGAAACCTGCGAGGGAAATATGTGAGGGGAACCTTGCGGGGATTTCCTACCTCCCACTACTCTGAGGGGTTTCTCCAAAACATGCAGTGCTTGAGCAAAGGTCACGTCAGTTTGTTAAAGAAGAAATAACCGCAGAGTGTTTTATTTTGCTGAATGCAAAAATAGAACCAGATTCAGGTGGTACTTTATCAATGGCTTTTGTTATTTATTTCCCAATTGATCCGTTTTAACCTTCCCTTATTTCTTCCAGCAAGGGTTATGGAAAGGGCTAAGGAACAAAGAAAGATACCAGAGCTTGTCATGGGACAGTGGTGCAATAAAAAATGAGATATCTTGGTTTAGATTGAAACAGCGATTCCTTCTGCTAAGGCAGGGGGGTCTGTGATTTTACGTTAATATGTAACACCCCACTGACAGTGTAGGAACTCCCACCGAAATGTTTCTGCGGCAGTTGAAGCGCAGCTGTAAAATGATACAGGCAACAGCAAAACATTACTTACCAACTACATGTTATTGTTGTGGCAACACATTCTCAGAACAAACCAGCATTTCCAGTACTTTTCTCTGTTCTGTATTTAGCTCGCAAGGAGACGTGACCTGCAGCAGCCCTGTAGCTCACGCTGATAAATCAGTGACGGAATACAGCGCCCAGTGCCAGAAAGAAAACTACTGTCCGTTCGCTGAAGAGCACCAGCCAACCGAGATGTTCCTGGAGGTCATTGACGAGGTGGAATACGAGAACTACACTAGCAGCTTCTTCATCAGAGATATCAGTGAGTGGGCCAAGAGTCATGATTAATGCTTAGCTTTATTCTTGCCGCTGATAGTGGAACTAACAGCAGTAGCTGATCAAACCAAGTTTGGGAATCCCTGCCCTGTTCTACTGTAAATCTGTATCGAGCCCCCAGTTACAGGAACAGGGGAAAACAAATCTTAGCAGCAGTCCAGAAGAGGATGAGGAAGTGAAGAAGCAACATCTCCCTAGCTTGTGACCACCAACCCTCTCACCCCCACACCTCCCAGAAGTTTCTGTAGCCTCTCTATCAGATGGACATGTTTTGGAAGGGGTGTGTGGGAGAGGGCGGGGAGTAACCAATAACCCAGCAGTCTCTTCTCCGAGAAGTGCAGGTTTACTCAGATAATGGCTAACGCTACGTATGCTTCACCCCAGATCGGTTCGCACAGATGGGCATCCAGGGCAGGCTAACAGAAACTGACAGGAACTAAGGGGACCAGTTGTGACCACGATGCCACAGGACACAGGAAAACGAAGCAGCATCCTAGAGAAACAGATGTTTTGCTAAATGCCCTAACGGTCAGCAGGGGTTGAAGATATTCCTCTGTGTCCAGCAGAGCCCTCTGCAACCCTCCAGGCAAAACAAAGAAGGATCCTGCCCAGAGAGACTCTGGGAGCGTGCTTCATTTTCCATGAGCACGCAAGGCAGTTCTCACACATCGTGCCTACTCCTCTATTAATCTCGTGGATGCTCCCAAAGCTGATTCCTATAAAACCACCACCAGTAGCACATCACCGTCTGATACTATGCTGCTCATGTGAGTTAACTCCTTCCGTAATTTCTCTTGCAGTAAAACCTGACCCACCCCAATGTCTGTCCGTGGCCACAAATGGAACAGTGACCTGGACATATCCCAGAACATGGAGCACACCGAAGTCCTACTTCCCTTTGACTTTCAGGGTCAAAGTTGAAAGCGCAGAGAAACACAAAGGCGAGCCAGAGGTACAACATCTGAAACACGATTCTCTTGCTTGAGCAGACAGTATCAATAATATAAGCTTAGTATGCAAGAAACATGGACTGGGCAGGGTGGGGTGGGGGGAAAGGTGCTGAGACCCAAACGTGGCAAGGTTCTGTCTTGGCAGAAAAAGACCTTCTTCCCAGTTCCATGAGCAGTAAGATCCCAGCAACACTCCGGGGTGGATGCAACCCTGATGTAACTGGGGAGTTAAAATCGTGCCCAGCATTGCATCGCTGTGCTAGCGTGAGAAAAGTATGTGCTAATTCATTCGTAGGCTGTGTGGGTCCTAATGCGGGAAAATCCAGTTTCCAAATCTGGAAGCCTAGGATCTGTTGCACTGGTTTCCTTGTATGTTTGTACCTCCTGGGTAGCTCAGACGTTCTTACAGGTGAATGACAAATAAGGAGTCAGTGACTCACTTGGTAGCATTTCTGTGGAGACTGGTGAAGACTACAGTCTTTGCCACTCACTCACCAGTTATTAAATTGTTAACTAAACATTGGTACTCTGCATTAGCTTTAAATCACAACACGGCTCCGCTAATGCTAATGCTCATGGATACACTAAAGGGTACACTACAGCAGCATGGCAATTCGCCTAAGTTGGCAAAGAAATCAACAGCAGAACTGGAAAGAAATACACAAACCAGCTGACCGCAGTGCAGGTCCTTAACTGCAGTGCTGCTCTTCCTTGGTCCAGCAATCGGAGAAGTAAACAAATGCCGTGAGCATTCCAGTCTGTCGACTGGGTAAACCAAAGACGCCGGAGGATGTCTTTTCCCGTGTGGAACAAGCAAGTGAGCCTGTGCCGGCAGATGGGGCCGCTCCCCTGTGCTGACTCCCCGACTGCCTGCGGGTTGTCTTGCACAACCCCTGAGGCAGAGACGCTGGCGAGTCCGGGAGCGCGGCTTGTCTCAGCCGCCAGGCCCCAGTGGGAATTTCAATGATACTGAAAATCAGCAACTTCTGTCTTTTAGGGTTCCCGCTCTGGGAGAAGAAGGAAAAAGAGAAAAAACCCAGATAAGCAAATAAAGCCTTTGTTTTAATGACTGTTTCAGTTTGGGGTTTGGATCGCTTTGCAACACTAACCTCAGTGGAAAGTGGGCTTTTTAGTTTCCTTCTGCTGAGGCTCAAGTTCTCCCAAGTCCTCATGACTTTGGTATCTGTGGGTGAAGACTGGTGCCGTTGAAACGACGGACTGCCAGTGGGTTTTCTGAGTTCCGTGCGCCTGTTGCAATCTGCCTGGCACCGCGGTGCGCGTTCTGCCTGACCTTTACAGCCCGCTGACGGAGCCGTGCCCCGTTCACAGGTCTACACTGCTGAGGAGCAGTCTGTTCAGATTCCCACGGCTGGCCCGAAAGACAAGATCTCTGTGCAGGCCAGGGACCGCTATTACAACTCATCCTGGAGTGAGTGGTCTTCACTCTGCAGGTAAGACTTAAAGAACCTTCTGCTGCAGAAGCAGGGACAGTTCCTTGCCTAGGAGAGAAAGGAGTCTGTGAGCTAATTCTGCTTCTTCAGTGCACGTTTATCTCGCATTTCCTCATAACCACTTTTGTCTCCCAAACACTTTTTCATGAACGATCTAAGAGAATAAACACGTAAATGTGTTGGGCTGTCTAAATGCTGATTCTTAAAAAAAAAAAAGATTGAGGAAACAATTAGAATCCATTTAAATTAGAGAGGAAACAACGGATGTAGGTTCATGGACATGGGTAGTGTTCTACCTAACTAGGCAATTATAAAGTATACTTTAAGAAATAGATGAGCATTTGGTCATTGCTAGAGTAACCCATGCTGATTTTTATCCTTTCTGGTCATTGATCGCTTATGAATCAGTGTCCCAGTACAGCGGACAATTCATATGCAGCCAAGTCTCACCTGCAGAACGAGAAAGGGAGTGAATGGGAGAGAGGAGATGTTTGCTGTTAGAAGGAAACGCTGTTAGCAGCTTCCGCAAGCCCTAGGACCGGCTGTTCTCTTATTCTGTGAACTGAATAGCGTTCTCTGACAGCTCTACAGTACTCAGCCTAGCTTTCCGGGTCAGAACATATTTTTAAATATGTAAATAGCCTCCTTCAGGTCAACACCAACAAGAAATGTCCAGATTTTTTTATCTTCTTCCCCTCTTCTGTGTGGTAATTTTGGGGTAGCTGTTTTTCAATTAGATGTCGACGCGAATCTCTCTGGCCTCTGAGTTTCCCGAGTCACACTATTGAAAAGCTGTGAACTTGTAGCCCTGCTGAAACGCCTGAAGTGAGATCGCACTGTTCGTGGACCCACTCTTCCCTGGGGCAGGGGCATCCACAGACACCCGTGGGAACTGAGGGAAGTTTCCAGAAGGTGTGCCCGACTCTCAGCAGTTGAAGGGGGATCCCTGATCCCCACCAGGCACCGGAACTTCTGAGCCTGGCCTTACGTGGTCCCGAGGCCTTCAGGGAAATTGTGTGCTGGCATTTCACTAGATGGCTCAGACCAGCAAAGCTTTATGGAGAAACAGGCTGAAAATCTAAGTCTGAGCCCCTAATCAAGAAATTAATTCTTATGTAAATTTCCTTTCTCTTATTTTACAGATAAGCAGGAAGAGATTCTAGGAGAATGGCACAATGCTCCTAAAGAAAGCAAAGAATGAATTAGCACAAGAACATAAGCATAATTAGAAGAAAAATTTGCATTTGAGATTGTTAAGAAGCCATAACATATCTTTTTTGTAATAGATAAATACGGTCCTGATTTTGGCAGCTCTTTTAAATTCCCCAGGTTGGAGTAACACCTTTAGCATCCATCATGTTATATTAACACGTGGAGTGCTTTGGACCATCGCTGCCAGCTGTTATTGTAGGTTCTGCATATTACTGTATTGCACCTATTTATTTATTTATTTATTTATCATTATTTATTTACTTGATACAATTATTTATTTACTTGATATTTACTTGATGGCAGTTGCTATTCAAACTGTTTCATGTGTTAATTTATTTGGAAAGTAACTTACTGAAAGAACTGTTTTAGTATTTCGTTATTTAATTGTTTAATTATTTGATTATGTCATTATTTATTTTTATTTATGTTGTTGCAATGCATCAGCGTGGAAGGCCCTGGCCGCACGAGGCAGCTGTGTGTCGCATGTCAGGGCCGTCCTCGTCTTCCCGTCTGATGGCAGACGTTGTAGTGCGAGACGGAATCGCGAGTTCACAGTCCTGGAGACGTTAGCGGCTGCGTTTTGTCAGCCGCCCGCGCTCCCCCCACGTCGCTGCCAGCTGGTGAGCACGGCCGGCCTCGGGGTGCTGGGGTGGGGAGAGCCCCGATGCCACCTCGGAGCGGGAGCCAGCAGCCGACCGTGACGCCTCCTAAACGAAACTCCTTTTCTTTCGTGCTGGTGATCTCTAGAGGCCCTTTGTCCCGTGACCACCGCGCACCCCGTGCGTCTCTTGCAGGGGGTTCTCTGGCAGTAAAATTAAACCAGACGTGCCACACCGCAGGCAGGGCCACAGGGCACAGGTAGTCAGGCATCTGCACCTCAAACCAAGGCAGCCTGAATTACTTAGAAGTTTAACTGCAGCGTATCTGGTATTTCAGAGAGCAATGGGTAACTGGTTTTATATGTGGATGTTAAGCATCTAATTAAAGTTAGAGGTTTAGAATACAGACTTTTACAGTTCATTTTGAAAGCACTTCCCTAGTACTGCGAGGCGTGCTAGGTGTCTTCACAGAACCTCAGGGAAAAAAACTCAAGTCCTGGTTCTGGACTGCTTACAGTGTAAGTCCCCAGGTCTGGAAAAAAGCAGAAGCATGTGTTGAAGTCTGCACATTTTTGTCAAGCCACCTAAATCCTGACTTTCAGGAGGGCAAAATACATTCAAATAACTTTTGAGGATTTAGGCCTTAATCCCTGATACAGAATCACTGAAATTAAAGAAAGACCTCCATTTGCAACCATGCTTCCTTTTTTTCCAGTCTTAGAAATGGGTGGTAATTTAAGATATTTAAACATTGAAAAGTAGGAAGTATCTGATATTTCAGACAACTTTTGATAATCTAGCTTCAAGTGCTGTTAGTATTTATTAAGTGCATACAACTTATTTCTGCTATAAATGCAATTTACTGTGCTTGTTTTACAAAGGAGCTAATAACAAATACATCTGAAAACAAGAAAATTTGGTTTACTTATGATTTTTTTAAGAAGAACGGTTAATATCACTCTCCGCTTTCCTACCAGAATATTAGACACTACTTCTGAGGCAGTGTCTGCAGGGAGAAGTAGTGTTACTGATGAACGCTACCGCTTTCACGGCCTGTGAAACTGCACAGGACAACGCAGAAGAGCGGTGTCTGCTGGTGAGCAGTCTCTTCCAAACCCTCTCCTGCCGGCTGAGAAGCGATTTGTTTCTTTCGCAGTCTAAGAGCACACTGAAGTTCATGGGCCCTCGTGGTCAGGAGGTTTGCAACTGAAACCAGGCTGACATCTGTCTTGAGGTCTTTGAGGTTTCTCTCATACTGTCGGCACGGCATTCAGAATTAGTAGGACCTGCCTGTTCTTCAGATACCTGGGTTGAAACCCTGGCACCGTTGAAACCAATCATTGAAACCGCTCATTAACTTTGATTCACCCTAGTTTTCACTCTTGGAAGTATGCAGGCTAAATTTACAAGCATCCTGACAAAGACTGTATCGATCTCTCCTTGTTGCACTGCAAATAATCTGGAAACCGTCTTACAAAGGTCACAACGCGTAGGCTCAGTCCGGTTGCACAGTGTACAAAAGGGCCCCCAAAAAACCTTCAGATTGCAAAATCAAAGCTTCTGAAATAAAACGATGACAGAACTCAGTTTATTCCTGAAGCCCCTACGGTACAGGCGTGGCTAATCACATAGGCACACAACAGGTCTTCTGCTGGACCCCTGCCTCCCTGGGTGACCCCCCGGTCTCCGGGCACGGGCAGCTCCTCCAGCTTTCTGTTCGTGCTCCTCGTTCCACGAGTGGCTTTAGGTCTTCCTACCACACCCCCCTCCATCTGCGCTGCACGGAGACTGACTAATTCCCTCCAGGGCTTTCTGTGGGCGCTCCACAAATGGCTGCTGTGCTTAATGAGGCACCAACCGGCTGCAGCGGAGCCTGCTGTCCTCTCAGTGCCTCAGCCATCAGAGCCAGGCAGGCAGGCGCTTGCGGACAGCGAAACAAACAAAAAGAGAAGGCTCACCTCGAATTAGGGGTTCTGTGAGAGAACACATACCAGATTTCAGGTCCGAATGCTTCACACCCGCCCCTCCGTCCATGTTGACCTTCATCCTATCCCAATTCCTCGTAAATTGTAGCTTCTTTTTTATAAAAGTTGTAATATTTTTAATAGAGGCAAAACCAATGTATGTCCTCTAACCTTGTTCTGAGACATGAAAAAAGCTAAGAAACCTTTCCTCAAATATTTCCGCCTGACTGACTTCAGTGTGACAGAACTTCAAAGTGCTAAACACCAGGAAATTACATCTTAAAACACAAAACAGAAGGCAATTTAAAATAAGTCCTATTTAATGCTCACTGTCCAACTCGTTCAGTGCTAAGTGTTAAGCTGTTAATGCCTGTTTTGCCTATATCTGTGAAGAATCAAGTCATTCCGAAACATCAAGCGTATGACACTAAGAAACTCAAAGGATTCACAAGCTAGTTGCACAGCAGTAGGTATCACAGCCTCGTAATTTATCTTAAACTGATCAAAAGATAGAAAGAAAAAGAATAAAGATCAGCTCCAGCCTTTGCAGAGTCATAGTGTCGGGGTTTTTTTACTTTCTAAAATAACACATGAAGCCTTCAGCTGGGATCTGTCCCAGCTTGATACCTGCAATTTTAAAGAAAGGCTCCTTTGATCTTTCTTAAGGTGTGGGAAACGGGAAACTCACCTTCCTTCAGGCAAATACCCAAATGTTTGGGCACAGTTTGATGCCTTAAGAACGACATCACTTGGTTCTCAAACCTCCCATTGAGCAAGAGTTTAAAGTCTGATACGCTAATTGCACATGGGCGGACAACCCTGACCGCGCACAGGCGGCGCGGCTGAAGGCGCCCGCGCACGGGGCTGTGTACAAACAGGCGCTGCCATCGCCCAGCGCTCTGAACCCCGCTCGTGACCACATCGCGTGACACCCACCTGCGCTCTTCCCAGGTGCACACGCGGTGTGAGAACAGGGTTCTTAGCTAGTCCGCGTGCCATTTCTCGAGCACTGCTGACGTCCTCGGCGCGAGGCGCTCCATCGTGTGCGCGGGAACAACCCACCCCGCACCCAGGCTCCCTGGCGGGCACCCAGGCAGCACCCTCCCACGCAGAGTGAAGCAGGCGCTTAACTAACGACGTGCTGCAGCAGGGTGCTTGGCATCCCATCTGTGCTCCACTCGGGGCTCCAAACACAAAAGCAATGTATCCATAATCGTGACAAATGTTCTCCGTCTCAGAAAAATATGCACTCAGATATAACAGGCCCGTTTAAGTGCATAAACATTTGTTCACCAGGTAATTGTTTTTTTCTTCTTCAGAATAACAACTTGGAGAGGTAAGAAGTTGGGAAAAGACCAGACACTGATAAAAGTACGTAACTGTCAGAGGCCCACAGTTAACATGCGTGTATTCAAACAGTACCTCCCCGCTCAACGGAAACCAGTATGAGCTTGCTGATGAGGCTAGACTTTCACTCCTAATTTGTCAATCCAAACAGAGTATTTACCATAAACTTCAGAATTAGTTTTAGGTATGGTAAAGAGGCCTGACTTTTAAAAAAAACAAACCTAGAAACGTTAACTCATACGGACAAATCCAGTGTGCCACAAAGTCCCCGACTGCCAGCAGCAGTTAACCCTGACCTCTGAGAATCGGCATCGGTTCAGGCTGGAATGGACCACTGGCGGTCACCTGGTTCCCCACATCCCTGCCCCACCACCAGACCACGGCCAGGTTAGAACAGATCCGTTTTTTAATCTCTCAGATAACCTCTCTAGGCAAGCGGTTACAATGCTTGCCTAGTCTCACTGTGAAATTTATTTCCCTCACATCTAATTGGAATTTCTCTCACTGCAATTTGCACTATTGTCTTTCTTCCTTTCGCTGTGCACCTCTGAGAAGAGTCTGGCTCTTATCTTCCCTGTGCACCTCTATAAAGCAGCTGAAGACAACAACGAGACTTTGCCTTCTTTCTTAAAACTGAACATACAACTTCTTTCAATCTTTCCTAGTATGACATGCTTCATCCCTCTCAACATCGTGGTGGTCCTTCATGGGATCTGATCTCAGTATCTTTCTTGTGCTGGGGACCCCAGAACTGGACGCAGAGCTCCAGATGCAGCCTCGTCAGTGCTGAACAGGGGGAACAATGATGGGTTTGCCTTGATAATTACATGCTTACTAATACGGCCCAGCGTGCAGACCTAGACTTGTTCACTGTAGCGGCAAACCATTGACTCATGTTCACTTGTCCACCAAGAGAAGAACCACTACATTCTCCTCCCAATCTGCCGCTGAGTGTTCCTGGAGACAGCACTCTGACCTAGATGGACCTTTGGCCTACCTGAGGACGATGGGTCTCAGGTTGTTCGACCAGCTCTGGACGAAGACTGCCAGGGCAAACGACAAGCCTCTGCAAGCCTTGACAGAAAGGCCCCTCAGATGAAGCATCTTTTGAGTCAAACAGTGACTGTTTTCTCCAGTTGGCTAATGTGAATTCGGCCCATTCTTGGAGCTAGGCACACAGATACCTTCGATAGCCTTTTAAACTGCAGTTGCAAAAAATGCTTTGTGGCATTGCTTCTTACTGAATTTCGTTTAGAGATTTTGCATATGAGTATTGCCTCACAGCAGAAAGTGAAACAGACTCGCTCTCTGTGTATGGCATGGCATTTTTCTTCTCAGAGCTTCAAGACAGCTTTGATATTTCAAAATGCAAAAATCTCCAGAACTTTGTCTGACCCCCAGCTGTGCCCTGCTCGTAGCGCGCTGCTATCTGCACATCCTACAGTATGTCACAGCTTCTCGTCAGAACTGTACCCCTCCTACCTGAAGTGGCCTGGCCAAGCCCTACAAAGCTTGAGGTCTGCTGCTCAGAAAACAAATCTTAGTTCGATTCAAAAGCCCTAATTAAAACATACAAACATTACCGGAAAGGAAACATTCACACCGTGGCTTTATTTTTTAGCAGGCATGGTGGTGTTGGGTTGACGGTTGGACTTCATGATCTTAGAGGTCTTTTCCAGCCTTAATGATTCTATGATTCCTGCTATGGGGTATCGAGTAAGCACCAGGAATCCTTTCAATAGCAAGATAATTTTCAAAGGCTAAGAAGAGTCTGATCCAAAATCTGTCTCCCTCATTAGCCCCCTCCCTCCCACTTTGAAAAGTCCCCTCTTCCTTTCTGCACTAGGCCTCAGAAAATCTTCCTACATCAGCTCAGAAGGCTGCAAACAGACGTTTCTGCTCTTCCACTGGAAGGATGGGATGGATACTGAGGTTGCATCAGGCAGTACACTCTGCAGCACCGTATTAGGCAAGAGAGCGTAACCGAAGTGGCAGATTTCCTCATACCAGTGTCAAGGAACCTGCGTGTTCTGTCAGGCTGCAGTTTTATGACTTCAAAATATCCTCAAGAGTTTTGTTTGCTCAAAACTACTCAGACTAGGAGTACCTTCTGGGATGATCTGGGTTTTGCTCTTGTTGCCTAGTGCTGGCAATTGTCCGTCAACAAATAATCATGCCCTGAATATTGTCCATCAGTTTATACAGACTCCAAAGGGCCCCAGCAATGACCCGAGGGCTGGAACCCCTCTGCTGCGAGGAAAGGCTGGGAGAGCTGGGGCTGCTCAGCCTGGGGAAGAGAGGGCTCCGAGCAGACCTTACTGCGGCCTTCCAGTACTCAGAGGGGGCTTGTCAGAAAGATGGGCACAGGGTTTTTAGCAGGGCCCGTTGTGACAGGACAAGGGGTAAGGGGTTTAAACTAAAAGAGGGGAGATTTAGACTGCATACAGAGAATAAATTTTTTACGATGAGGGTGGTGAGGCCCTGGCCCAGGCTGCCCAGAGAGGCGGTCGATGCCCCATCCCTGGGAACGTTCAAGGCCAGATTGGATGAGGCTCTGAGCAACCTGATCCAGTTGAAGATGTCCCTGCTCACTGCAGGGGGGTTGGAGTAGATGGTCTTGTAAGGTCCTTTCCAACCCAAACTACTCTATGGTTCTATGACAGGCTCTTCAGGAAAGTTTTGGGCTTTCCAGAGTAAAAATTTCACTGACATCCCAAAGCAGCAGAATCCAGATCAACCCCAATTTAATTTACAGCCTGTCTTTTGTGATCTCCACCTCACAGGAATACGCACAGATGTCCAACTTGAGAACACAGAAAATTTTAAAATTAAATTACTGAAGGGCATTTAACAAAAATAGTCTACAGGCCTTCACCTCAAACCAGATCTTTACCTATCCTGGAACTGAAACTGGATGGCATTTGTTTGCTTTTTTTTCTGCGCCATTAAGTGCTGAGAAGTTAACCATCTATTCGTTACCCCAGGCTGTCCTGCAATGCAGGGAAGGTGATCAGTGAAATACTGCAAGTTGTAATGGTGCACACGGATCCTTCAAATTGAGACAGTTTGCACATCTGCACTGCAAATCACCAAAGGGAAAGCAATTCTGGAAGGATGGGTTCAGACAAAACTATAGGCTCAAAACGCCACGTTACTTTGAACTTTATGAAAACTAAGACTCAGATCCGAGTTTCTGACTGTGACTCTACCCCTGCTCTGTGTTATAAAAGCCAAAAATTCATGTCTGTCTATTAAGTCACTAACACACCTGTATGTTGGATTTGTTTAAAGAATTCCACATAATACAACACCTATTGTGCTGGAAATAGCAACAAAGGAGAAGATGGGCAGGCAGAGGGATCTCCTCCATATCTCCACGACAGAAAACTAGGCAGCAACTCATCAGGATGCACAATGGCTGTGAACTCATCACTTCTCTTTGCCAGGCAGTGCCATGCAGCATCTCTGCTCCTGTCACAAAGCATTGCTTCTGGTCTCTCAGCTGGTGGAACTTTAAAGGCAGAAGAACACTGAAAGACCGGGGATCTCCTGGGCTGTGTGTGAAGGTGAGGGTATTCACGTGAATACTGAATTTTCCAAGCAGCAACTGCTCCCACGGAGCAGTCCGAAAGGGCTCAGTGCACAGCCACAGCACCCAGCATCGCCTCTGTCTGCAGCTAGTGGCAAGGGTCTCCAAACTTCCGAGAGAACAGGGGTTAAGCATTTCAGCTGCACTGGTGTGAATCTTTTGGAGCACGCCCAGTAAGAACTATATTTTTTTCCCTGGGAATGGTGTTCATCTCTACGGGTCAATATGGCAATAACAGAACAGCAACAAGTAACCACCTTTCTGAGTCACTCCTTGAACTTGCCAATGGAGATGGAACAGTTAATTAGGCAAGGGGATTAGCCAAAGTGCAATTCATCTCCTTTATCAACACAATGCATGCTGTGACGCTCATCTTTGCCCTGTACCTATGACCTTCATGCTGTACAGAAGACATTCTTACTGACACTACCCATGGGCAACACCTTCTTCTAATTACCTTCTCTACAAGGCGGATTTCATCATCGGGGTTCTTGCTCTTTGTGCATGCATATATGTATATATATACATGTACCTGCTCTCACAGAGACACGGATACTCATCTAAGCTCAGTGTGCTGGAATACTCAGAGCGCAGTTTGGCTGTGAAACCGGTCAAGAACCCACGTCTGCCATGAAGATAACAGGCGCCTTTGTGCTCCTCACCCTGGCAGTTCTTTGCTCAGCAGGTGAGTAACCTTTTTTACTTCCTGATGTATTATAGTTCTGATGTTCAAACGCTGGAAGCTTCTTAGTCTACTGGGATAGTAAGTAATGGGTGCTGCACTTGGGTGGCAGAAAGCAAGTGAAACTTTGTGCTTGTGCACTATTTAGCAAGCAACATTGCACCAGCTTTACAGTTGGCAACTGGAGTAGATGAAACCTATTCCTTGACGGTGGTGTCCGTCAGAGCTGCATTCTGCCTTGTAAATAAAAGGTGAACTGTAAAGCCTTAGAACTAACGCAGGGTTTTACCTACTTTTTTTCTCTTCTGTCTCATCAGGGAGCTTGGAGCTGATGAGTTCCTGCTCCTGCTAAACCGAGCACGCAGGAGACAGTCGATTATGCACGGGCCACATCATGTGGCTGTGAACAACCTCTTTATACTGTTAGGTTGCCAGGCTGGAGAGGGCTTTGAGGCACAGGTTGCTCTATGATGAAATAGGGAGCTGGGACGAATTTCTTGAGCCTTCACTTGGTTTTTCTTTGTTTAAACAAAAATTTGCAATAAAAAAAAGGAAAGATCTAGAAAAATAAGTACATTTAGAATAACTGAAAGAGGAGAGTCCAAATCTTCCCTGCTAGTAGTATAGCAGTTCAGTAGCATTATGAATGTTAAAGAAGCAAAAAAATGAAAATGTTAAAACAAAACCAAAAACATGAAACAAAATATATACCTTTAAAATAAAGATAATAGAATAATATAAAAATCATGTCTATGTTTATATATTTTAAAATATGTAACATTTTCCCTTTTTAATAGCTCTGAAAATATTGCTTTGAAAATTGTCTCAAAATTCTTACAGTCAATTTCAATTAAATGGCATGTTTTTGATGGAAACTGTTCTTTCAAACAGTGTTTCATTAACTGCAGAAAAATAAACAGATATCACTTTTGTAAGAATTCCAGCAAATCCCTTCCTTGAACTTTCTAGTTTATCTTGTCTGCACTAAGACTTTATGGGTCAATACCTTCTGAGCCACATCTTTTTTGCATTCACTCCCAAATACACAGTGCACACTACAAGGTCACCAGAGAAAAAAATAACATCTTAATGTTTTTGTGGAAGTGGGTTAAATCTGATCCAATTCCAGACCAGTGAAAACTCAGTCAAACTACTGGTGACATAGACTGAACCTTGACATGGAGCGCTATTCGTGCTAGCGTTCTTTACTTCGGACAGCTTTATTGGATGAGACATCGTCAGCAGCTCCGTGAAAGGAACTTTCAGCAGAAAGCTTAGTGGCTTTCAAAATAAGTAAATAAAAAAGCTACATTTCGTCATATAGACAACGGCTAGTGCTGTATTGCCTTTTAGATCATAATGTGTTTCCTTCCTGCTGCTTCTGTACAGAAGCCTCTCCCTGACAACTTTTATCCCTTGGAAACCACAGAACAAAGATTCCAGGACAGGAGAAGAACAAAATACATTCCTAAAGAAAGTAACAAATGCGTCACCACAATGGACACATGCCAATGTTACTTGATTACTTTCTGGGAGGAGTAATTATCATTGTTTTGAAGGAGTTTTTTGAAGCCCCACCTGAGAACAGGGCTCCATTATATTAGATGCCATGTGTATACAAAATAGGAGCCAATCCTTCTGCCAAATAGTTTATAGAATCCATACTGACTGGCAAGTGAAAACACTTTCTTAAAATGGTATTATGATCCAAATTGCATTATCATTATATATATTTAGTATTATAGTTTAATGACACTATCCTCATTATTGACAGAAAATCGAAGTTTAAAAGGAATGTGTGATTTGCTTACAACCATGTATGATTTTTTTTTTTTAAACTTGGGAATTAAAACCCAGTCGTGTTCAACAACTAGTTCATCCTAAACAGGTTGGCCATTGAAGGTAATACTGACTCCTGGGTCTTCAGTCTTTCTCTGGTGAAAAGGGGAACAATAGCCTCCATTCCCTCTGACAGCAAAGGCTGTTCTAGTTGCTGACACAGATTTTTAAGGTAAACAATATAACGAGGTCCACTTGTTTAATAGGTCCTGACACCTGTATCTTATTAAACACTGAAAAACTATGTCAGTATTTACTTTCAAGGAGGTAAGAGACTTGGTGTTGCTGGAAGGGCTGCTGCTAATGAAACCAACCCAGTTACAAACTGAATATTCAACAGTGATTTTTATTTTATCTTTTGTGATTCTGTTTATATTACAGATACTCAAAAAGGGAAGGAGGTGAGTAACTTTCTCTTTTACTTCTGGCTAAAAATTTATAGTTTGTAGGAACATGATGTCCATGAGGTAAAAAAAAAAACCAACATATTAAACATTAATTATATGCTGCCTAAGTATTTCAGAGAAAAATCCCTCAGTTTGAGGTATGTGGTTTCCATACAGTTGCCCTGACAACTTCCAGATGTTTTTACATGTAATGCAGTCTGGGCAAGAAATTGGGCAAGGCCGAATTTCATGTAGGAGAAATGAAGATTTTTTTTTTTTAATATTTATCTTGTGATTATGCTATAAGGCTTTCTTGGTGACTTTCAGATCCTAAATCATGTGCCTAGAGATTTTAATTTCTCTCTGTGCTGGAGTGCCCATCCAGGGGTCTACCTCTGAAAGAAATGAGGCAATAAAATTCCTTACTCAGACGAGCAGAGACCAGCCCTTTGGGAGTGCAGTGGACAGTAGCCGGGAGTGGAAATTCGCACACATGCACACAGACCTGGCATAATACATACAGCCTCTGATGCCCAAAACTACACCAAGACACATACTCTTGCAGGAAGAGCATGTTCCGCTCTCCACACCAAACCAAGTATTGTCCTCATTTTACCTGCTGTTACATATACACATATGGGGCAGATTCACCTAGTTTCTAGGTTTTTTTATTAGCTGCCCCTTGCCTCTTACAAACTGGGGGTTGATCAGCTTTAAAATGATAAGCTACAAGCTACAGAGATTCCCTCCCATGCCACTGCCTCTTCTGGGCTGTTTTGTGGAAACCTGTCAGCTATGCCAGGGCCCTGACCCACTTTTGCAGCTGGGGCTAAGTGTGCTGCCTCCTGCTTTCCAGGTACCGTCTCAGCCGTGTGACCAGACAAAGATTCAGACGACAGAGCAAGCATCAGACGAAGACAAAAGTGGGGTAAGCTAACCTCCCATACATCCCATATGTTGATGTTTTTTGTTTGTTTTTTTTTTCAATGGCAGACTGGATTTAAGCCCATAATACCCAAAAGAGTGATTGGCTAACGACTGTTTTTGCCAGAGGAGACCTCTCAGCCTGTGCTGGGCCATGGCACAGGGGCCAGGCTGCTGAAGGGGCTCTAGAGCGGCTGACAAGCTTGTCCAAAAATTTCATATATTCATTGTTTCTGTAGCTGAATGGAAAATGTGAGAAAGATGGACTCAAAGAAAAATGATACTGTATTTTCAGATAGACTGCAGTGAATACAGAACCTTAGAGCGAGCAAGACCTATTTACTGTGAAAGACTCTATCAACCTTTCTGCGGCTCTGATGGGAAAACGTATAACAACAAATGTTCTTTCTGCAAAGCAGTCCTGTGAGTACAATACTATATAATTACTCCCGAATAAGCCAAAATCTGAGATTAGCTGAGTTATCTGGTATTTCCATTCCACCTAAGTGCTATCACTTTTTTTGAGGGTCGCTCCTCTGCTTCTTTGCTTAAGCTTTACAGAGTACTTTCTCCTCCCACCAATAAGGTCCAATCGATCTAAACTAATGACCTTGATATTTGTGTGAGCAACTTTCTATTCTAGCAGAAACTGTAGAAGTCAGACTGTAAAGAGAAGAGTCCAATGAGCAACACAAGGCTGACAAGGCACCTGGTCCCAAATCGGGTCATATAAGAATTCAAAAGTGGTACTGGAAATATATTGCTTTTTATGGATAAAATGTGTAATTTTGAAAAGAACATTGTTTACAGTGCCTTATTGCCTGCTACAAATGTTTGTGGTGTCTTCTCTGTTAGCGAGTTGTTGGCTGAGAACTTCAGAGAGATTTTAGTTCATAATATTAATCTTACAGTCTGCAATGTCTATGTCCTTCCTTTCCTTTGCAGGAGCAGTAGAGGTGCCTTGCGTATGAAGCAAGCAGGGGCATGCTGAAAGAATTCTGCGTGACAGAGAAGAGTGCTGAGAACAGCTTTACACTGCCTTATCACAATCTCTCAATTTAATTTCATTCATCCTGCCTGTTCCGATGATGGCGAGCAAAGCACAAAGTAGGCTTTCCAGCTGTGCTCTGTCGCTGCTTCTCTCTGCTCCAGAGTGTCAGGACTGACGCTTCTGCCCTCTCTGCAAAGCACCTCCTCAGCATTCTCGGGAGCACTCCCATTTCTGTAGCGAGGTGGTTTTCACATAAGCCTCTCGTTACATATTTGTCTCCATAGCTGAAGTTCAAATCTTCTGACAATGCCACCTGATTTTAGTGGACACAAGTCAGTGCAGGCATTGCTTCTGCTTTCCTTGTTGGTGAAGCATTTTCCTTCATTTACCCAGAAACTTCTGCAGATCCTTCTTTTCAAAGGCTTTCCTAGGCAGTGCTTTGACTCTTCTAGTTTTGTAGCTGCATTTGAAATCCTCATTTTTCTTCTAGCTTTGTACAAATCTGATTCACATATGATGTTTAGGTACTTAGATTGCATGGTTATTAAAATAAAAGTTGACACTTTTTTTTGTCCGTGGTGACCTTACTAGATAAGTTTATTGTATCCATTATTCACAAATTACCTATTTCCCAAGTTACAGAAAATAATCATAGAGCAGGAGCTAGGGCCAGAGGTAAACAACAAAGTCTGGAAGACAGAAGTTGTAACACTGAAAATACGCACTAGATGGCCTCCTGTTACTGGAATTTACCCTACAATCCGGCTCTTTCTTTCCTTCAAGTGAAACAAATCTGGTAAGCTGTAAGACTGTGTAAACTTCATAGCGGTGTCTCTGTTAAAGCCTGTCATTTAAATGAGATCATTAATGCTTCTGTTCACTTCTGATAATTTGGCTGTTTTCAGACCTGAAGAAATTTCTGTTCTGCTCTTACATCCTTATTATCTTCGTTATTAAGCTAGTTTGTCTTTTACACTTGAATAGTCAGTCAACAGAGCACATTTTCCCAAAATTAAAACTTATGAATGACTGACTTTACTGGGCTTACACATGAAGAAGGCTTTGGAACTGGAACGTGGGTATCATTTCTGTCTGGCACTCTAGTTGGGCTGGACACTCATACTTAAAAAAAATGGAAGATGAGGAAAGAAGCTCATGTCCTTGCCTTTGAAAGCAAGATACCAAAAAGCCTAGCCATTCCACCACTGGCTGAACATGGCTGTAGCATCAGACAGACTGCATTCTGCAGTGGAAGGACCAAGAGCATTTGTTGGTCCATGGTGTTAGTACGTGCTCTTTCTCCTGGCCGAGCTGAGAAACATCACCCTCGTTCCCTGTAGAGGAGAAGAGGCTGTTGGACTTTATGTGATGCTGATTAAAAGCCAAGGAAAGAGTCTTTCACAGGTAGCTACTTTACCAAGGAATTAAGGGTGCCAGAGCACAGCTGTAAGCATTGGAACTCCATCATCTTTTCTTTGAAATTGTTAGCACGATCCTGTCTTGGATCAAAAAATCTTCCCAACAGTTCTCAGGCACCTCTGGGCAGGCTAGGGACCATTTCCAGAAAGGAAACTGGAGGAAGACACCCTGTTTTGGAAGCTAAGATAATTTCATAGCAGAGATGTGACTAAACTCAACTAGCTGGCCTCTGGATGTGAGAGGCTCTGTTTAATTTGCTAGTACACACTGGTGTAACCCTAGTTTTTAGTTTGATTTATAAGGTGAACTGGATGAACTATTTTTATGCCAAGTCCCTATTATACTCAGTACATCTGCTAGAATGATAAAGCTGAAAACAATGAAAAAATGAAAGGAAGAATTGAGGATTAATGAAATGCTAGATTAAGCATGTAAATGGAGTGGTATTTTCCAACCAAGCAAACAGCATAAAAAATACTCTGTCAAATAATACTAATTAATGAGTGTATTTAACAAAGAACTTCTTTTTCCTGACTGTACAGTTCCCTAAGGCATTGCATTTCTCAGCCAAATAGCAGTAGCTACTGAATGTTATGTGAATCTTGGCCAGATGGATTTCTTAACATTATAATATGCTGTTCCCAGTCACTGGTGGTTCCCAAGAAACCACAGGTAGCAGAACAGGAGCCTAGGGACTGTTTTGGGGATGGAGTGGGGTTTATTCCCCACTGTGGGAGGCTTCAGACTCTTTTCTAAGGGACAGTGGTGCTCAACACATTAAAAACCTACTCAGCACTCTGGATTATTCAAAGGCCACTGAAACTGATGGAAGACTATCTGTGACCTTGGCTTTAACTCTCCTCTTGCAGAAAGGAGAAAATGGGCATGTTATTTTCTAGGTGATGCATATGCAGAAGATACTAATTTTGATGTTCTGCTGAAATTATAAGTTTAGAACAGCAGTCTTAGCCAAGTGCCAGGATAAAATTGGAAACGTCAACATTGAGACTAATGAAGATGGATGAAGACTTTCTGCTTAGACCACAGCCCCCTTCTCTTTGCAGCTGAAGTCAGGATTAATCAGCATCTTCATGTGTCAAAGGACAGACTACTGCTCTGAATTCCAGCTCTCATAAGTATGTAAGGAACTTAAAGCTCCTAGAGCAAGGACTGTGGTCACTGTCTTCATGGTACCTCCCAGACTATGTTTCTGCTTGGTGTTTTTGTCTCAGTAAAATCAGACTTTATGTCTGGTGTGAGTGGGGAGAAGTGGTGGAGGGGCTCATCTTCAGTGGCCATGTTCTTCATGAAACAGAAGAAAGCACAGTTCATTCAGAGCAAGCTATAGTTCCCTACAATGCCAACTTATCGATGTTATTTGAGAAAAACTGGCAGAACAAGTCACATTTACATTCTTTGAACTTTGCTAACAAAGTTTTAATTAATAAAGGCCATTTCCATGAAACCAAATGTTCATTTCATAGATTCATTAAAACCTCAACAGACAGTAAGCAGGTTTCTATCACATATATTTATTTAGTCCCTCCATCACTAATATTTACTGATTGTGGGAAGTTTACATTGCTATGAATGATGTTCTCATGAATATGTTTAAAATAATTTTTTTCATGAGACTTTCCCAACTGCTGAAGCAAGTTATCAGAATGACACATTTTCAAATGTAATTTACACACATGGTTGCTTTGGAAAGCAGACCTTCCTTCTGCATTAGCAAAGAATGGATGAAACAAATCACAGCTGTTGAAACTTGGCATGTTCAAGCATTTTCAGATGGTGGCAGTGACAGCACCATGGGCAGATGGGTGAATATCAAACAGAACCAAAGGCCAATGTTTTAACGTGATACAGGAATCTGCCAGAGATCAACATATATAGACTAGAGTTTAACATCCTGTAAGATGTCCTGAATTTTGTTCATCTCTTCCTCTCCATTAGCTCCCACTTTGAGGCCTAAAACAGAAAGGGAAGACAGAAGGTAGATAGATGATATTGGAGGTGAATATATCAAACGCTGAGAAGCAATGGAATTCAAGTTAAAGAGGATTATTTTTTTATTGAAGGTAAAACACTTTATCACAACCAGAAAAGCTAAATGTGAAATGTAACAAATCCTACAAATCTTAGGAATAAGGAGAGGAAACCTTCAGGAGAAAAAAGCTCAGGGAAAATTTTAAACTAGGAAGCTGGAGGGCACTTGTCCATTCCTTCTCTTCATTTTCTCCTCAGGCGTACTTTAGTGCACAAACCAGTGCAATACAATCTTTGCCGATCCCTAAGGATGCATCTGTTAGCTGAAAAAATCTGTAGCAAAATACACACGGACCGTACTGCCTTCTTTCTTTTCCCATGATTGCTTAGTGGGGAAGACTAAGCAATCAGTACTCAGCTAAGCCAGGCAGCAGGAATGCAAATGAGCAAGGAAATATGGTAAAAGTTTCTCATAGCTCAAAGGCTTGTGGCTCTAGACAGTCAACCTAAAAAAGATTCTCACAACAGGTCATCTTTCCCGGGATGTGTCTTGACTGAGAAAGATGAAAATGAGAAAACAAAGATCAAATTGAGAAAACAAAGACAAACTCTGATGTCTCATCATGATGTTAGAAAATCCAGCAGACAATTTGGGGATATTTTCTGTCTTCTAGCTTGGCTTGTTATAGCCTATGGATAGTCACACCATCTACCTTAGTGTGTTGAGATATTTAACTGACCGTGTTTGTGGACCACACTTTAGATACTGAGGTCCCTCTGCAGCCGATGCACATCCACAAGGGTGATTCAGAGCCCTGTAAGTTAGAGGCCTAAAATAGTCCACCACAGACCCCTGCATGTACCACAGAACCCTGGGACTCTAATTTGTTTCTGATAATTTCTGACATGAAAAAGTAGACAGCAGCAGCTGGAGAGCAATACTTTCCAACGTGGAGTGCTTGTGCATTTTATCAGCTCCTGCTAGCACTGTGCGCTGGCCCACAGCTGCAGATAACACTGAGAAGCATACCAGCTTCTGCCACATACCAGAGCAAAGAACGTGATTTGCAAATTGCTGTAAATGACACCTGAAGAAAATGCTGAAGTGGCCAGACAATCTAGACAGTCAAGTTTGTGTGATGGAGCAACAACACAGAAATATGGGGAAGGAAAAGTATACATACGTTCGGTGAGCTGATGAAACATACTCACATCCTTTTTGGTAGAAAATGAGATAGAGGTAGCCAGATACTGGCACTGAATGGAAAAACAGAACAGATCTCCTTGCGCTCATTAAGGATTAGAGTTTTCAAAATTCTGCACTGAAAAGGTACTTGTATGCCGTTGATGTATCTATTTATATGTGGAGGAGAAGGAAGGGCTTTCACACTAAGGTCTCATGACATTTTCATTTCTATGACAAGAGATAATGAAATACAAACACTGCTGGCTGAGGAAATACAGATTTATATTTTTTTTAAGAAAAAATGGTTATAGGATTCTACATATTCACTTACAAGAGAGAGGGTCCTCTTCTGAGTTTAACAGTCCATGCGGAGGAAAATATGTATCTGTCATGAAAAACAAAACAAAAAGTCATGACGAGTGTCAAGAAACGCGAGACAGACAGACTTGCCTAGGAATCTTTCCCACAAAAGCTATTCCAACCATTCTCTGTGGCACGGAGCTCATTATCTCTAGTTTTCTTCTGTTCTGTTTAGGCTTTCTTTCCTACTTCATCTATCACCATGACAACTCCAGTCATTGTCTCACTTTTTTGTCTCCAATTCATCTGAGGCAACCATCAATGTAAAACAAAATAGACTAATACTGAAGTGAATTTAAATGAAATGAACTCTGATATACTTCAGAGAACATCATTCAAACTTACCATCCTTGCTTGTGCTAATGTACCTGATGATTTGGGGGGCTTTTTGGACTAATGCCTGAACAAATTCCATACACAGTTTTTTGGCTGCTTTTTCCCCCTTTCCTCAGTTTCAAATACGACAGATTTCCTTGCAAATATCATTAAAGAAGCAAACTTTCCTCTCTGTGTTGCATAAGACAAATAGACCATAATCAAAACACCTGAAGTCTGATCATAGTTGGGTTCTGGGATTCAGTTTCTTGAGGCATTGGGAAACTGAGGCAGTAACAATCTTCCTCAGGAATCATTCAGAAGGATGCATGATCAAATTCAAATAGTAATCCAAACTGTGCATCTATCTGTCCTTGGACAACTTATAAGCATGTGACAAGACTTCCAACTTTTATGTTACAGAATGTAAATGCTTTGACAGTTTGGACAACTTCTAGCAATGCAAAGCTTTGTATGCAACTTATATACACCATGAGTTACATGAATTAACTTATCCCAGTCCTGTGGGACATGAGGTGTGTTGAACTACTGCGACACGAGGAAACGCATAGACATACACATTAAAAATCTGAAAAACTGAAAAGATCTAAAAAATGTTCATTTCAAAGAACAGCAGCCCTCCTTGACAGGGAAGCACATCAACCTTATGCAGATTTGGCCAAGCTGCGACCACGTTCCTTCAGAACGTTCCTCCCAGAAGCAGCACCTGAAGGGAGAGGAATGTGGGCTTGGGGGCGGCTGATTTCCCATCCACACCACCGAGGTGCCAGCTCCTGGGAGAAGCACAGCACGTCTGCAGCTGCTGGCCTCCCACCAGCACACCTCTACCCTTTCTGAGCACGGCTGGAAGGAAGATGATTTCACATGACCCAGAGCGTAACAAAAGCAGGACAGGTTTGTTTCTGCTGCTGTATCCGCTCTCATGGCTGGTTTCCACTCCTGCAGTGAACAAGCCCATCACTGCAAGGATCAAAGCTGCGTTTACTTCCACAGACTACGCTTCCGTGTGACGTTACAGGAGGGCTTGAGGATTTTGATAGCGAAGGGCTGACACCCTTCTGAGCAGGGGAATGACAAAACAAGGGAGCTCCCTCCCCGTTCCCAACCAGTGTGGCATTAGAGCTCATCACAGCCCCAGCCCTCACCAGTCTCCCACAATGAGCAGGACCCAAGTTTAATTCCAGCTCTGAAGGCCCTCAGTTCCCTACCCCAATCCTAACCATACCTAACCCGAAGCAGGGGGCTGCAAATTCCTTTCCACCTCTCAGCTCCAAATATACACTTTACACTTAACTATAGCTCCCTTCTGAGCCCAATGCTTATTGCAGCTTTCCTGTCTGAGCAGGAAAAAAATTCGGAAGCTCAAGGGAGGACAAAGTTTCCCTTGCTCCCTTTGTAAATCCATGAAATCACACAGTATCTGCTCTGTACCTATCGCCTTTCACTCCATGCCTGCCCGAGGGATAAGTGCAGACACTGCGATGCCGTACTATTTGATTTTTTGCTATATACCTTATTAAGAATTTATTGCGTTTCTGGAAGCTGGTTTTATTTTTTAATTCTGTCCTGCAGCACAGCCTCTTAGGCCTGTTGTTTTAACAGAGTCCTCACCCTTCTAAAGGAGAGGAGAGGTGCACTTGGTGACTGTCAGCAGACCGCACCGCTCCATGCCACCCGCACATTCTGCCACCAAGGGCTCCCTGTAATCCTCCCACAAGCTGACACGACCTGACGCCCCTTGTCACTTGTGTGAAATTAAACAGCCAGTAGGTTCTACGAATTGCTAAGCAATGCCTCCATGTTTTCAAGCAACCAAAGGACGTTATGTGGCTATTCTGAATGTGCCTACGGGACAGCTGAACTGCCTTTTTCTCACTGGAGGAAATCACAACAGCTTCCATCAGCCGGGTCAACAGAAGACAGCCCTGGGTGGATTACAATCGGGGAAGACAAGACAGTTCCACTCAGTGCAAACAAAACACCTTGGCAGCAGACGGACCTCCCATTTATGAAACTGTAAATATAATTCAGGAGGGTCCAAGTACCACTAGAGAGGTACTTTGTCCTGTGAATGAACTTATTTCAAGTTCACAGCACCAGATTTGTTTTACAAATGCACGCATAATTTTTTCCATAAACCCTTCCATACGTACAGAATTAGTGAGAAGTGATTTCATGATTTTGTAAACCTCCATGACTGCCAAGACCACTATGGATCTGTTAACTTTACAGTATTGCGAACAGGTATGTAATTGTCCAAGTTGAGCCCACCTTCCCTAAAGGGAAGAGACATGTAGTCCCAGAATCCTCTATATTTAAATTATGTCTCATGGCCAAACACATGGCCAGTGCAGATACGAGCTGTAAGATCCAGGTACGGGTACACACAGTCTGGTGGCATTTCAGTGAAACGGGCAGACGACAGCACGTATTAGCAATAAGAAGTAAAGACTTTTACAGTATCAATGCTACGCTAACCCCAAAGTTTTTATAAAATGTTCTTGAGCTTTTCCAGGGCAAAGAGGGGCATGCGCATATCAGAAAATGGAACTCACTCTTTCAAAGTTTAACCTTGTTAAAAGATAGTATTTCTATGTGAAGACGACAGAACAAAAGTGAGCCTAGGTATTTAAACCTTGGTGAAAACACTACTGACATGTAAGAGGAACCCTGCATGTCAGAATCCCTTTGATTTGCTTTTATCGGGTATCAGCTGTGGAGAGAGGAGCAAAATACTAACTGCTGACTCAGTGGTGCAGGTGAGACACATTAGGTACAATTTCTTATAAATACAGAAAGAAGAATACTTCTTGGAAGAAGGTAGTAGTAGGTTGAGGGTGTGCTAGGGTGTTTTTCTAGGAATTATGTTGATAGGGTAGGAGTAGATGTAAGAAAAGTGATGTGTAAATTGTTAGTGAGGCACTACAGTAAATAGGATGGGTGAAGAACATTTTCTTGACTTGAAGTTTCTGTTTGGAGACAGGTGAGTATTCAGTAAGTTATTCCCTTAGAAGTTTTAAGCTTTGAAATGTTGATGAGTTTTTGCTAGCCACTTCATATGTGGTTAGCACCCAATTTTATCATTAGTTGAGATGGAGAGTGTTCATTGTCTCAGAAGATTAAAGCTTAGAAACATCTCTTTGGGAGACTGGTAAGCATTGAGAGTCTGTGGGTTGTAGACTTTCTTTTTTTTTAAAGCATAAAGGAGTGCATTAATTCCCTCAGGTCTTTTATTTTTGATTAAATAACACTTGTGTCACAGAAATAAGGTCATGAAACCTCCCTAAAATATAAACTTGTGGCATGTATGTCCAAATAGCTTCCACCAGGCTCTAAATGAGAGGTCTCAACACCCTGGTTCCTTTCATGGAAGCAGAGCCAATGCTCTAACAGTAGTTGAAGAAAGAATAGCCTCTTCACTTTGTAAACTTCTCAGTAGTGTGCTATATGTAATGCTGTGTGCTTTTTCATTTCAAATTTGATCAAGACCAAAAAATTTTTATTGATGGTTGTTCACCATTTCTAGCTTCTAATTGTTTTGGTTTGGGTTTTAGTTTAGATATCCTTGGGTGCCTCAAACTCTAAACTTTCTCATATGTAGCAGTGGAGAGAGAAAGAACTATCAAAATACCTTTGAAGATTCACATATAACTGATTTATGTGATGTTAGTGGGTTTCTGTTAAGAAAAAAAAGAGGGTGGCTTTTTTCTGCTATTTTGTAACCACCTCACCATTCATATACTATGACTGTTTATTTTATATGTAAGTTTAAATGACAGTTAAACCAAACTGCCCTGCCCAAATTCCCTAATTCATTTAAGTCTCTCTCGTGTCCTTTTGGCAGTCTCTTACTTCGACTAAATGCGTGTCCCCTGCCTTTGGGTGAGGAGGGCAGGAACAAGCACTACTAGCCTTGAATCCTGCTGTTGAATGAACTACTGTCTCCCTTGCTTTGTTTCCAAAGGAGGCTCATTTGCCTACTTCCCCGTATTTTGGGGTCTAAATTTTTTGGATGCTGCTGTTGACACATCTAAAACCCACACTGATTGCCAAGAAGAGGGTCTGCCTGTTTTGCACAGCTGTTGCCAGCTGTTCTATGTTCAGTGACAGCATCAGCAGTGCTAGTTCCTCTGCTTTAGCAAACTAGCTTAAATTCAGTCTACCCTGCACACGTTTCCATTGCTGGGTCACTCTTTTCCTGCTGTATGCTGCCTTCTCCTGCTTTTTTTTCTGTACTGAAAGAATATTACAGGAATGTAATGTGCCAGGATGTGGGCAGATTGTACAAGGTATTAGCCAAAGCATGTTCCCGCTGTAGGTAGCGGTGATGATGTGAGAAGTTAGTTGACGGATGAAGACAAGTGGACAGAGCAGTTATTTGATTTTGTAGTCATGAGAATTGTTTCTAATATGCACAAGGAAGAGCTAAAGAGGAATACTTCCTGAAGCCATTTCACAGTTGGGGTAAATGAGAGTAACACCAGAGTAAATGTGACTGCTACTGCATGCATTTGCTGCGTGATGCCTCAAGAGAGATGGTCGCAATGCACCCCGTGCACGGGGGTTTTCCTAACAGCTGCTCCATGTCTCACTCTGCTTATTCTGCAGAGTCAAACTGCAAATTTATTTTATTACTTTGTGTTTTACCACAAAGCATTGTGGATTATTCTGGGATGACCATTAAACCAGTCACTGAGTCTTTGAGTGTTGGCCTTAAAAAAAAAAAAAAAAAAACCAAAAAAAACAAACAAACAAAAAAACCCAATAGCCTGCTCAGTACTAAATGAGCTTTGTTACTCGGTTCCTTGGGCTTTGCATGAAATACGCCTCCAAGATGTTTAGTAAATGGTGATTTCTGCTGGGATCAATCCAAGTGCACTGATTTAAAGATAGCCTAAATACAAACCCGCAGAATGCTGCAAAGACAGCCAGCAGGACGTCGGGCTGGCTAAAGCCTCTGCCGCTGTCACCTCTCAGCTGGCGCCGAACGGCGGGCGGAGGTGTAACTCTTGTGAACTCTGTTCCTCTCGCTGCGAGCGCAGAGAGAGCTCGGAGCCTCCCCGCGGCGCCTCAGGGGTACGCTGCCCGCGGGCGCGGCCGCTGCTGCCGTGCCGCCGCTCCTCACCTGTCTCTCGGGCTTTCCTCAGTTCCTTCTCCTTCACAAGACCCGGCCCGTGCCCCCCCGCCTCAGCTGCCGGGGGAGCTCTGCCCTTCCCTGCCCGGCCCGGCCACCACCGGCATGGCGGCCCCCGCGCGACGCCGCGCTCGAGATGGCGGCAGCGGCGCCCCGCCCACGACTGCCCCCAAGATGGCGGCGGGGCGGGGCTTCCCTGCGGCGGG
>Ga0065711_1027080_pt1 | contig 54534 bp, 16 predicted proteins | sample Hoacrofraction12_FD_59098 | JGI IMG/M metagenome (GOLD analysis project Ga0065711, IMG submission 59098) | Hoatzin crop microbial communities from Cojedes, Venezuela - Epithelial fraction 12 v2 (version 2) | ecosystem: Host-associated > Birds > Digestive system > Esophagus > Crop | place...
ATTACAAAAGAACAGAACTAAACTGAATAACAGTGTTTAACTCTTACTTTAACATAGATGCAAAATTACATAACAAAATTAAACTAAAGCTATAGCAAAATCAAACTAATTTTCAATTCCCCACATCAACGTGGGTCCCCGACGGGGTCACAAGCCCTACCAGCAAACCTGCTCCAGCATGGGCTCCTCTCTCCACGGCTCCGCAGGTCCTGGCGGGAGCTTGCTCCAGTGCGGACTCTCCACAGGTTCACAACTTCCTTCGGGTGCATCCACGTGCTCCAGTATGGGGTCCTCCATGGACTGCAGGTGGATATCTCCTCCACTGTTCATCTCCACTGGCTGCAGGGCCACAGCCTGCCTCACCATGGTCTTTATTAGGGGCTGCAGGCGAATCTCTGCTCCAGTGCCGGGACCACCTCCTCCCCCTTCGTCTTCACCTGCTGACCTTGGTGTCTGCAGAGTTGTTTCTCTCCCATATTCTCACTCCGCTCTCCACAAACAGTTGCACGGGGGTTTTTTTAACCTTCTTAAACATATTGTCACAGAGACACTGCCACCATCGCTGATGGTCTAGGCCTTGGTCAGCGGTGGGTCAAGCTTGGAGCTGGCTGGCATTGGCTTTATCAGACATAGGGGAAGCTTCTAGCAACTTCTCAGACAAGCCACCCCCATAGGCCCCCCACTACCAAAACCTTGCCACGCAAACCCAATACACCTTCAAAGTTGGCAGAGAAGAAAGCTTAAGATGGTACAGAAAGATTATTTTAATGTTCATTGTATTGCTATGTTATATTATAGCCCAGGTTCATGAATCGACTGATTTCAAAATGTTATCTTTATCCTAATCTTATCACGTTCACTGTGCTATGGTCCAAGTAAAGAATATGTTCTCTGTCTAAAATCTGAACTTGTAGGGGTGTGCACACATGTTTGTGTGGGTAATGAACAGGGTGTTTTTTGTGTACTCAGAACGTCCCAAATTCTAAGACCTCAACACGTTATTAAAATTTACTAATAAAAATATTATTTCTGTTAGCTTTCTAGTCCCATAAATTTCTAAGCATATTTGAAGAAAAATTGTAGCTTGAACTGTTTTCTTACATGTCCAATCACATCTGTAACAGCTGCTGAAATTCATCTGCTTTTGGGTGGATTGTGACAGGTGGTTAGAAAGGTATCTTCCATTTAAATTGTGTTACATTTTTTATAATGAGAGGTAAATTTGAACTCTGAGCTAAAATACAGCTAGTTTCCATATTTAGACAGGCAATCACTTATTTTAATCAGATATCAGTGTTACAGTGTTGTATTTCACCTGTTTCAGAAATAAATTTCTGTTGAAATATACTGCACAGGAGATTGGGTTTTTTTAGCACTGTGGTAAGGTCATATTCTGTATTAAATATGCAAAAGGAGTTAATTCAGCAGTGTAAAAATAAGTTCATAAAATTGTAAAATACGAGTACTACGTTCACTATACTTACAATGTTTCAGTTCTTTAGTAGAGTCATTCTACTTAGCGGCAAATGGAATTAATTCCTTCAGCTATTAATGAAAATATCTGATGTATTCTTCCTAAGGCAGACTTTGGACCAAAATGGCATTTGTATTCAGCTGGCTGTAAAGTTACATATGCTTGCATTTCTTGTCTCAACTTATTTAAAGCATAACGTTGAGGAAATCACAGTGGCCTGTAATGCAGAGTAGAGCCAGTCCAGCATGTTATCCGATTGTAATTCGAAACCTTTCATTGCATTTTCCTTCTATGAAATAAATTTTTAGCAAGACAATAACTGTAAGTGGGGAAGTGGCAAGGCAGATCTCATTATTGTTCAAAGTATATTTTAATGAGAATTTTGTTTAAATGTATATCCATGGCAACAAGGTCAGCATAGAGGTACACAATTCAAACATAAAGGTCGTGAACCATTTAGACCTGAGAACAGTGACAGGCACAGGACATCTAAAAAGTGTGATCCATACAGAAATGCCTCTGCACTCCTTCTGCTTTCTGAGCAATGACTTGAAATTGCATCCTGTTTGGCTATAGTAAGAAGGAGAGATGGACAGTAAGTGAATGTGAATGATCTTTGCAGTTGGACTTTGAAATGCAGGACTGGCTGTCCTAAGTGCAAGATTTTGCTTACTCTTCTCTAATCACTTGTTTCTCTGCATTTTTTTCCTTGGCACGCTTAATGCTTTGTGGATTTTAGCTGAACTAGTCTGGCTTGTATATTACAGATCATTTACTAGAAACCTGCTGGGTTACTTTCAAAAAGGGCGCTGTTCTTCAGTTCTTAATTAAATCACCAACAATTTCATTGTAATGGTACATTTAATATATTATTTGCAAACCTTTTCTGGATTATTTTCAATGGGTAACTGAAACAGTGGTTTGTTTTATATTTCTTCAGTATGATGGCTGTTACATGAGCAACAAATCCACTGTTAAACTTGAGTCAGTTCTACTTTAATGATTATCAAGTAATACTCATTTATTTTTCTCTCTTTTTTCTTATTCACTTTAAAACAAGATGTTTAAAAATAGGTCTGGTTTAAGAGTAATTTTCTTATACTTTCAAGTATGCTTAGTTATGAACAAATGCTATAGAGATGAGTGTTCTAGTGTATTCTAATTGGAATACAAAATGCCGTGGAAAAAACATTATCAATATTTGATATCTTTATGTCTCAATTCAGTTTTACTATCACAGTTTCAGAGTTAAAGGAGCGGTATTATTCTTATCATGACAGAACACTGAGATGATCTTCATCCACTGCTGGTTGTTGCTTTCCACTGTGAACACTGTCTTGTCTTCCCAGAGGCCTGGGAGGCCTTGTTGGTGAAGACTCGGGAAAAGAAAGCATCAAGTACCTCAGCCTTGCTTGCGCTTGCTGTCACTAAAATATCCGCACCATTCAGCAACAGTTCCTTATTTTCCTTGTTCATCCTTTTGCTGTCAGCACTGTAGTAGGAATTCTTCTTGTTGCCCCTGATGTCCATCACAAGTGTTGGCTTTAGGCGGGTTTTGGTCTCCTAACACCAGCTTTTCATCCCTAGAAGCATTTCTAAATTACTCCTTCTGTAACCTGCCTCTGATTCCACCTCTTACAAGTTGCCTTTTTTACTTTGATGCAACACAGTATTGTACAACTATATAAAATTGTGCATTATTTAATTCTACAAGTTTATGATAATAAATGTGTTTATTTGGGATGGAATTCTGCTAGGAAAATTGCTTTGTGCCTAAAGGAGAAAACAAACTTCGATTGACATTTGGTTGTTTGACTTCACTTCACTTTGGTACTAAATTCTTTCAAATCCTTTTTCCAAACAGATATACTACTTATTTTTAAATGTCCTTTAGTGATACATCATTTTAAAAACACCAGTCATTTTGCATAATGGAATAAAGAAGTTTTAATGGCAACAGGCGCAGTTGCAAGTTTGACAGGTTTAATTGTAAGGAAAATATATGGTATTCTGTGATTCATCCCATTTCTGTCAGCATATCTTCTTTCTGAGACTGTCTTTCCAGCTTTAAGAAAAGCTTGAACAGTGGTTTTAAAACAGGGTTAAGCATCTTTCTAGAGTTCGACATAACAAACTTCTGCTACAAAAAAAAAAAAACTCACTGCCAACAAGCACTGTGAATTTGTTTCTGTAGACATAGCAATTCTTGAAATTGCAATTTCAGTTGGTCTTGAATAGAAATGTAGATGAATGTTCAGCAGAAGACCTTCTGATGACTTCCGTAAATCATTATTGTGAGGTGCATAGTTGCAAGAATTTTTTTCTTTTTTTTTTCCTTCCACTCAATAATACTCCTTAGCCATAAGGATTTATAGATATGTTTGTGGACACCTAATGCTTCTTTGGCATACAAGTCATTGATACCAATTCTAAATATGACAATATTCTACAGACCATGGTGTGAATACTGAACACTACTAGTATATGATACTGAAAAGAAATTACAGCTTTGTAAATATTCTGCTTCTTGGGTATTACTATGCTGTCATATTTACAATGACATAAGACAATATATGTTTACTTGTATTTATTGATTTGCTGTTATGGTCCAACAGCCTTTTGTGGTATATTTCAGTCTTAGTCTGAGTAATCGTGTGCTTAATCAGATTGGTTGGGATGCATTCCAAGAGTATTTAACATGAACCAGACTTGACTGAGTGTGCATCAGGCACAGTAGATAAGAGTCTGCATCCTTTTCCAGATAAACACGTAATTTGAGAACTTTGTAAGAGTTGGTACTGACAAAAGTTGTTGAATAAGCAAAATGGAAATCACAGTCTTCCATCTTATGTTTCAGCTCTAAAGAAAAGTGAAAGTCACTTATGTGCTTTGCAGGAATAAAGTGGCTATTAATGGTAGTAAGATACTTTTCAGGTGTAAAACTGCATAAACATATGCATATGGGATGTGTGTGTGTTTATGTCTACATTTATATATGAACATACATAACTGGTTGTTTGATTCCCTGAAAAAAAAGAGCCTTACTTTTATCTCTGTTTCATTTTGAAGAAATTTCCCACTTTGTTTTGTAAGGAACTTGGAATATTGTCCTTACATATTCTCTCCATTCCATGTTCTTTAAGCTTTGTTTCCTTACCAAAGGGTGTGAAGAAAAACATTCCTTGAAGGGCTTTTAAATTTAGAGCATGAGGTGAGCGAGTAAAAACTGGTGGTACTTGAAGCAAATAAATAATTAAACCACGGTTTAGTGAGGAATAACTGGTGTAGCTGGGAGAGTGCTAAATCAGTCCAGATGTCTGTTGGTATTTTAATGCATCCTGCAGCATAAATATAAGACTCCTGCCTCCTTAATTATAGCAAACACATTTTATAATGGTTCTATTGATCTTTTGTGAACAATGTTGATCTTGCAGGAAGGATAGGTGCAGCAACTAAATAAGAGTATACACTGCTATTGCTTTCCAGCAGGGTAGTGGCACTGAAGTGCTTCTTAAACAAAAATATTCAATTATTTGTGTAATTGATGTAGCATATATGTTCAATATTCTAAAAAGTAAGTGAATATCGTTCTCAATTTCATGACTTGGACTGTTATCAGCTTCTGTCATTCACAGGAAATTACATCCTAAAATCTCAATAGATAACATGTAGCTGCTGTAAAAGCTAGTGAAATGAGGTAATGCTATGTAGGCAGTACAGATTGTCCCTGATTGAATACAGATTGAATATAGCATTTGGAAGAACTTTTGCCAATCGCTGAAAAGTCATTACATAATTAAAACGAAAGAAATGCCTTCTTGGATTGAACGACTTTTTTATAAAGAAACTAATTAGTGATCTTAAAATAACAATGATATTTCAAAGTTGGATAAACGCTTGCAGAAAGATGGTAACAAGGATCATAAAGTACAAGCAAATTCAAGCTATTCTACTTTCTTTCAATGGCTATCAGCACTTATTTTTCCCCGCAAGTGCTCTGCTCCAGTACTGATGAGGAAATCTCTAAACCTGGTTAGAGAAACTGTTCTTTGTATTAAGCTATTTTTAATTACTGATTAGATATAATAGCTAATCCCAAGATACAAAATACAGAGCTGTGTAATTTTTTCCTGGTTTTGCAATGGTTTTGGATCTAATAGCTTCTTATTTAAGTAGAGTTTGGAAACACAAGCGGACTGCATAAACTGTGTCAAATATCTCATTCCAAGAGACAGACAAAATCCTTATGATATTACTGACAAGGGGTAGTTTTGCATAATTCAATGAAATTGGAAAGAGTATTTTATAAGAAGAATAAAGGTCAGAAGCATGGGAGGAAAAAATGTCTTCCTTTTGCAAACAAAAATCGCCAAATATCATGCGTCATTGGATGGGGGAATGAATTGTGTGGGCTCTGATATGTTCCCAGCACTATCTAATGGTATTTAAAAAAAAACCATGTTTTATTGTGACTTTTTAGAAATGCTGTTTGTTACAATTTAGTGGATCCTTCAGAGAAATTACATGCTCGTCAGGAAAAAGAGCAGTTATAACAGGCGAGCATACTTGCTTGTACTATTGAGGCCTCTGAATTCATTTTGTCTCTCTCACAAGATAGAAAAGCAGCAGCATTTCAAAAGAAAACATTTAGAATTTTACAATACTGCTGTAAAAATGTGATGTTTGCTGGCAAGGAAGTAGAACCTAAAGGTCCTATTCAGTGACATTTAATGCAAAGCAGTACCCTACTGAAGTTGGTACATCATTTTCGAGCTTATTTATCATTGTGGAGTATTCTTAGCTTATGTATCCATTGTTAAATATCCCCTATCACAAGAAAAAGTGCTGTAAAACCCATAAAGGCTTACAATAAGTAGGTAGACTGGGGATCAAGGTACCATTTTAGGAGAAGTTCGATCTGGGTCTGTCAAGGACTCATTCATTCTGAATGCGCAAGGATTTTTATGGTGTCCTTTCTTTCAGACTCCAAAGTCCTTGTTGCAGTTTTTAGCCGAGAAGAGGAATTGCTTATAAATTTGCGACAAAATGGTAGGGAGGTTATCAGTCCTAACTCTGTTCTCTTCAGTGCTGAGTGACACTTCTTCTGTTGATGTATGGTGAGTTCTGGTCTGCCAATAATCTGGACCACTGTAGGGTCAAAACCACAGCTGTCATCTTGGCCTTGTGTCCTGCCTGTTGTGACAGCCCATGACCCAGCTACATATTATCTCTCATCTTTTTGAGATTCGTATTATTTGTGGCTTTAAAAACTGCTGCCATCTGAAAACGAGTCAGTAACTGATGTAAGTGGGTCATGATATGTTGATAGCCTTTGGATGGGGATCATGACCTTGACTTTCCAGCAGTATAGAAATAGGAAGGAACAGAATATGTGAGATGCTTGGGTTTATGTATTTACTTATTGTCTTGGTAATTAGGCAATCACATTTTGTATTGGTTTAAGAATTGTGATGTATAGCAGTATATATAGTAAATGGCAGTAATCTAGTTGGAGTGTTTTAAAGGCACGTAGTTACCTAGATAGGTGCCACTGAAGATTTTGTCTATAGTCAGTGTATAGTAATTTAGGACTAGGCAGAACTCTAACAGACATCCATAATCTGGAGCTGACTTTTTATGAACAATTCATCTTTCCCGTGCAAAATTATAGGACTTTCTAACTTACAGGTATTTTCAGTGATTTCTGTGGCTTGGTTGTCAGGAGCACTTGATGTTATTTTTTCTGCAGTGAAGCTCATTATTGGTAGTCACCTTGAGCTGTGAGTAGCTGACTAGTTTTTCATGATCATTTGGCAGTCAAATTCAGCACAACTCAGCCTAGCAAAGTTGACAGTATTCTTCTCACAACTGTGCCTGAAATCCCTATGTGATAATTTCTCATTTGCAGAAGACTGGAAAAAGACATTATGAGGTATGTTTCTAGGGAGTCTTCATGTTTGTGTCACTGACTTTCTCCTTGATCATTCGGAGGGTTCTCTTTTATGTTACTGTTTCCTCATTAAGTTTGTTGCCATTTTCAACCATTTGGTTTTTTGTGGGTTTTTTTTATGATGTTTTCTATACACCATTAATTTATTAATACTGGTTATATAAAACTAAACAAGGAAAAAATATTTTACATTAGAGTCATGAGGTAAAATGGTCCTAAAAATATGCTGCAGAAATACTGCTTTTCAGTCAAGCAGTTCAAAGTACTGATTAAACTTGGCAACTCTTATTAGATTACATAGTTGGAAATTTCTTGCAGAGGTAGCTTACTGCTTTATTTAATTTCTATTTTATTTCTATTTTATTCAGGTTTTGGGTTTTGTTTTTTGTTTTTCTGTTTAGCTCAGTAATCTGACTTCCAGAATTCTCCAGCAAATGAGTGCTTAGCATGCCCAAGTCAACCCTACATAACCTTATCAACAACGCATTGCAGGCACATTGGCCTCACAGTACATGTCATCAGAGGAATAGGATAATCTTAATTTACACAATAGTTTGAAATGTTTACTTAGGGTATACAGTTTACTGGCACTTGCAACACAGGTCTTTTGTAAGGCCTGCCAACATTAGCAGCTTTTCTAGTAGTATCAAACTCAGTCATCATTTCACAAGATATTGTGATTACCTTTTTTTCGTGATCTCATCTCATTTTATTAAAGACTTTTCCTTGAATTCTAAGGCCTTCCCAACTCTCAGTCAGAGCTTCCTTATTTAACACAAGATGGAGGTATCTCCACTCAGCTTTTTTTCTTATGAGAGAAACTGCTACTACTAATGCACTACTTAATCTACAAAGGTGGCAAAGACAGGCCATTTTTATCTATGATTTTCTCAGCTTTAATATTGTTGTGATAAACCTGTACATTTCAAATTTAGTGTGGCAATAGTGTCAGTGTAAAACACCATTGTCCAACAGTGAAGAGAATCAGTTTCACCAGGTATGGAATTTCAGAAGATACCTAGAGTTGGATGAATTTAACTTCTCTTTTCTCACTTTTTTTTTAATTTAGTTGAATAATTTAGCCTTAGTTTATCATTTGGCATTTTCGTGTTTTGGTGCTTACAGCCAAGTCTTGCCACAAAAGGTTTTTTGTTTGCTTCTTTTATGCAGCTCTTTTAGTCCACTAAAGACATTCGAACATGAGAGGCTCGAAACACAGAGATATAAAATTCCAGCACAAACCTGAAAGTTAGAATATGTCTTCTGACTCCCATGAACTAACTTGAGTTGCTAGAATTCATCTACCCATACATGTCCAAAAATAGTTTATATCTGGGACTAAGATTCAGTAGGAATGCTTAACTGGGCACTATACCGACTACACAGATCTTCACAGTAATCTCGGAAATAGCAGCAAAGCGATGGGATGAAGTGGAGAAGCTCCGAGAGTATAGGTTAAATCGGGAGTTGGGCTTGTCAGTTAGCTTTACAGTTATAGTAGTATGAGGGACACAAAACTGAGATAGACTAGCCTTTTTTCTTCTCCCCTCCATGTTGGAGGAAGAGTAAAGAAACAGCCCAAACACCCCTAATGATATCTCAGGTTGATTTTATGCTGCAGCCTAATACTATGGTTGCAGCATATACATGTACATTCCTGATCAATTAAACACCACAATAGCCATTGCTGAATGGGCTGAAAATTGCAAGTAGACACCACGTTAGCCATAGCAGTATTGCAATATGGGCTGAAATATTCTCACCCCTCATCCTTTGGGAGCTTGGGAAGACTGCTCTAGCAGCTGGAGTGTCCTCAGCTCATTCCACTGCTGTCATTCTCCAAGCTGCTTAGGTTATATTTGGGGTCCAACTGCAGTCACACTTGGGACTGTAGTATAGGCATACACTCAGAAACAGTGGGAATATGAATTGTTAAATTTGGAAGAGAAATGTGTTTTAAACTTCTGGTAAGGAAAGTACAGATTTCTGTTTCAGCGTCGGGTTCAATTTTAGGGTTCTGGAGCCTTTAGTTTTCTTCCTCGGAGAAGAAACAGGAAGCATGTAGCTGAATGTTTTTTTGGCTCATACAGTTGTGTTTATAAGAATATGATCTATATTTCTCTGGATTCCTTTATCCCTTCAGACCCCTTTGTGTAGCTGAAGGTCCATTTGTCTAGGACAGGAAAGAAGAAATTTAGAAAGTTAAAATAAAATATCAATAATTGATAAGAAACACAAAAAGATTTCTTTGTATGTTTTGTGTTTGATTAGTAGAAGTGACTGTGTTAAATGCTCAATGGTTTACAATTTCAAGAAAAATTAAAATCTCTGTTTCTGTGTAGTCACAAACCTGAAGTGATTTCTATGAAATATAGATTATGAGACATACATATCCATGTACTCACTTTCTCTGAAAATTTGACAAAATTCCTCTGGCCCTCAAAAGTTAGTCTTTTCTTGCATTTTCTCACCTTTGTTCAGCATGATATTAGTGCAGTTCTCTTATCCCTCTTTTTTGTTATGTTATTAAATGTTCTTCTTGGTAAACTTTGGCAACAGCTTTTACTGCATGCTCAAATAAAAAACAGTATGGAACAGCATACGAACACAGTATAATATCTTGAAGTGTGAATTAAGAACCTTCAGAATGAGTTTGCTGCGTGGCCATTCATAGAAGTACACACAGAGATCCTATTTTAATTGGTTACAGTGTTTGCTTCTCTTACATACCTGTTTGTACAGTGAATAAAGCATAAAAAATGGATTTCTAAAGGGATCTGTCCTACCTGTAATAGAAAGTAAGGTTTTGTAATAATGAGCAATAAAAACACGTATTGCCTTTTTCATTTTCTCTCCAACTCAAAGTTATACAGCTCTTCTGTTTAATATACTTTTTGATCTTTTCTTGAGAAATGAAACTGTTACAGGCTATTGGCCTTTTGCCGGTATGGTATCTAGGCAATAACAGCTACAGATTAAACATTTCACTTTTTTAAATACTGAGTTTCTCATTACTTTGCAGCCAGGTATGTATCATTAAACACCATGGCTCAGAATAAAGGGTGAATGGTTAGGATTGTTGTTTTATTTTAAAATAATCACTTCCATGAAGGGTTTTATTTTTCATTTTTAAAGAAAGCATTGCATTGATCTTCTGTTTTGTAAAAATTTTTAACAAAAGGAATTTTGTAATAAAAGCAAACTTTAGTTGTTATTTATCTCAACCAAATAAACAGGGAGTCTGCTGACCATGATTAATTATCACCGGTCTGAGTTAAGAATTCGGTATGAATTCCGTCTCCTTCAATTGCTCTTCAGAAACATAACTTATAGATTTTCTCTGGAAAGAAAAATCATCCTGTTGATATTGTCGGTGAAGTAAATGACTGCGTTTAAATCAGTATACATGGGATACTTCTAGTTTGGGGTGAAAAGTATGGAGATAATAAAATTAAATATCCAACATCAAAAGGGTTCAGAATTCATCCTACAGAGTGCTCCAGGAGTGCTTTAAATAATTTTCTAATGTCAGGTGGTCTGCTCTGTATCTAAGAATGTACTTTTAATTAGGGGTCACATCACTGTAGTATCTGGGTGAATCATGAGTATTCAAAAATAGAAATCCTTTCAGATTTACAGATTAATGCTTATTTTCAGGAAGCTTAATGGTGTGTGAAAGCAGGTAGAAAATTAATGTAGTTCACTTTACATCTGAGAAGCAATGGAATTTGAGTGCAGTGTAGAACTGGCTGGAAAATGGGGAAAAAATACTATTGTAATCCCATCACACCCTTCAAATGGGATTTTTTTTTCTTTAACGTCTCTAAATGTTTGTTTCTTCCCCTGTTCCCTCACAGAGGACGTTATGCATTTATTCTTCCTCACTCCTCTTCTCTTTTTGTCAAAACAATTGCATTTTTGGTTTTCCAATAATTGTCTTTTGGCTCAGCCTGTCTCCTGTGGCAGTTGCCACTATAATCTGTATATTTTCAGATGTTTCAAGTACGCCGTTATGGTGCTTCTTCCATAGCTGCTACCTCATTCTGCTGGATTTAAAAAGGGAACTTTAGAAATACAATCAGTAAATAATTTGCTTCTTCCTATCACAACAAATTTTTTTTGCTGAAGGTATGAAGGAATGAGTGAAAAATTATGTTAGCTAAAAGAGTTTAACTAATCTCAGTGTCCACCTCTTTTGATTAATCATTTAAGCGTAGATAAGAATGGTCATACTGCACTGTAGCCAGGAGCTAACCTAGCCTGTTACATGGCCTTCAATAATAAGAAACACTCTCCTAGAAGATCAGGACAAACATACTGTGTATGTATCACCTACTTTTGTTTGTGTGAGTGTTTTTGTTTCTCTGCTTTTAACCTCTGTAATCTGTGGTTTAAACGCCTGCTAGATCAGTGGCTGTATTTTATCTTTGTATTCTGTGGATCTTGATGGACTTCCACTCTGCAGTTATACGTGGAAAAGGACTTCTTTTATTTTTTTTCCTGCTCATTTAGACATACCAAATCTTATTTTACATTTCACTGAGTTCAGCTGACAGCTGAAGTAAAGTAGCTGGTTTTTCTTTGCTATTTCTGTAGTTCTGATTTGTTAATTTTCATCTGGGAGGTGAAATGCATGCACTTCATTTGTTTTCTGAGATACTCTTATGAAGTAACGACTGAGCAGTGTATATAACTTATCATACCGCAAAGTTTTGGACAAAGCTTTTAAATTAGGCTGCTTGATAACTGTTTTGACATAGAAGACAAAATACAGAATAGTTTTATATTGTCCATTTTAGGCAAACCTTTTGAACTCAAAGTGTGAAAAATAAAATTTGGTAAAATACTCCATTTTAGCCAAATGCTGTGGTCTTAATTAAAATCCCACTGGAAGTCACATTCAGCTCTGCTTCAATGCAGGTAGCTGTTCCCTGTCACTGTCTTTGATGCTTCAGCTGAAGTAGTTTTACTAACTCCTCTGGTGTGCAGTGTATGAGTGTCTCTGATAAGACTTCTTCCTTGTAGGGATGAAATCCAAAAATCAATGTCAGATGGAAATCAAAGTTCTCAAAGTTTGAAGTACTGATGGAAAGAGATTTTGATGAGTGTGAATTTCAAGCTTTACCTTTGTAAATTTGGCAGAAAGGACAAGCATGAAATTCCTAGTTGCAGATGTCTGGGACAGATGTTTGAAAATAAGGTTGTTAAAAAAAGTTGAAATGAAGATCGGGAGTAACATTTTGATGGAAAGAAATAAATATTTTTCCGTATTTTACCTGGAAATGTAACTCAAATTTTGAGGAAATTAAGTATGTGCTTGTTCCTTTGTGAAACTGGGTGATAACCACATTCCAATTACCTCTCAGTAATAAGAAGCATAAAACTTAATTGCTTCTATTCAAGTGACTATTTCTTCTAATTTAAAATAAATAAAAAAATCAAACAACACAGAAACAGGGTTACCAAAGACACCACCAAGTTGCCTGATTAAGGTACAAGACCCAAATAGGGAAGAATATTTCTGGGAGATGAACGAATTTAGCCTATTTCTTTTCTTTTATTTTGTTTTGTTTTGCATGGCATCACACATAATATTCTGTAAGCTAAGGTTGATTTTGTCAGTGATCAATTATAGCCATATAGAAATATAACTATTTTGATTGGTAGTACTACTGCATCCATATTTTTTAATATAAATGCCATTTTTTCTAGCAGTTCTATTCCTATTTTTTCCTGTTCAACTCAGTCCCATTTTTCTTTGCTAAAAATGGTGTGCTTGTGCCATACATTGGTTATTGGCACTTAAAGAGCCAATTTTAAACTATGATGGGCAAATCATTCAAGTGAAATTAAAGGCAGTTGCTCTTTCTTCATGTAACAGTATCAAATGAAAAGTGAGTAATAAAAACAAAGGAGAGAAATAAATTGGAAGCTTATTCATCACAACAGTTGGGTTCCATAGCTACTAATCCTAAAGTTGAGATATGCCTCTTTGAAGTATTTACTATGAAATAAAAGTGCAATTAAGAAACAAATCAGGAAAAAAGAGTTTAGAAAAATGACTGCAATGAGAAAACCTTTTTGGAGTAGGTCATATGCTCTACTGAGACTGGAGCTTGGTCTTTTTGATAATCTGGATTTTTTGATATTGGATATTGCATTGAAAACACATAGCCTTATGATGTTTTTTTTTTAAGACTGATAAAGACATCACTTTCTTACATCAACTTGTCCAACAGCCATGGATGTGTTTCATGAAGCAGAGAGTTCACAGGTAGTGAGAGTTTGAAAGAACTTTGCATGCCACAGGCATAGTCTTTTCATAGGTGTAATATGAGAGAAGAACCATGTTCTACTCTGCTGCATGAAGCTAAAACCAGCAAAGGAGAATCTTCATCCTTGGAGATTCCCAAAACTTCACTAGACAAAGCCCTGAGAAACCTGGTCTTGCTCTGAATTTCACCTCTGTTTTGAGCAGTTAGACTAGATGATTTCCCAGTTCCCTTCCAACTTAAATTATTTTGCAGTTTTAAAATGCACTATTTTTTTAAATTTGTCATAATGGCTGTGCTCAGATTGCATCTTCCTGATGTGACGGCACCATGCCCACATTAATGACCATAGCTAGATATTGTGCTTTAGCTCTGACAGCTCAGATGTCTAAAAACCATTGGAACTAAATATGTCATCTCCTCACAAGGCATCCCAGAACCTTTTGCTCTATAGTGACCTAATCAGAGATTTACTTTCCTTTCTTGTTCCCTTCTACAATTTAATCTTCTTGAAAAAATGCTCTTGCAGTCCAAAGGTTGTAATTTTGACTGGAGTTTGGCTTCAGCTAATTATGATTCTTGTAGTGCTCAGTGTATATGTAGTAAGCTTTGCTGTGGAAGAAAAAAGAAAAAACACCTCAAGAAATTGTAATCCATTGGTTGTTATTTATTAGAAATAAGATTTTTGGGGAGAGATTAATACTTTTAGAGAATAGTTTCCAAAAACTGCAGTCACAAATACAGTGCCAGTTACAGGCGTATTAGCCTTTGTTTCTATAATAAAGTTAGTCTATCCTGCCTTTGCATTTTGTGTCTTGTTTTGCTGTCATGGATGTGAGTTGTTAGCGAAGGAGCTAACTGGAAGAGACAAAACATATGCATAGAAAGGGCTTTAGTATGTATGAAACACTTCTTCCTGAACATTGACAGAGCCTGACCCTCTGCTTCCCCTCTACTACCCATACTCCACCTTCTTTCCTTAGCCATAAAAAGATCCGTTGCCAGTCGCCCTAAATGAGGAACCAAACGTGACAACTCATCTGATGGTGATGACATTGGCAGCAGACTTGACAGACGGCACCAAACCTTGCCGTGGCCTATCTCCTGCTAATTAGCTGTGCGAAGGAACTCTGTGTGCCACAGGCACAGTCTTATCGGAAAAGGACATCTTTGCCGTTCACCCTGACAGCTGTGATGCAGCTGTTCACGGAGTGAACTGAGCACGGAGGGGGAGGGTGGGAGGCGGAGGAGGAGGATTTAGAACAAGTGACAGTTCCGGCATCTTGTGTCGAAGCCTTCCTGAGCTATAATAAACAACTGGAATGGAAAAGGGAGAAGATGGGAATCAAAAATTATAAAATGGGAACACAGGTTAGGCATGAAACAAGAGGAGAATTGATAGGAAGGGAACAAGAGTGTCCCAGGAGGGCTCTGTAAGGAAACAGGAGCTGTATGCTCTTGTGATTAATGCAGGCTGAGGGTTTTAACATAAAAGTGTTTGTGATTTTCTATAGGTCGTGTGCGTGTCCACGGGTATTAATGGGGATATGTGCCATGAAGTCCCACAACTGAGCAAGAGAGGGAGCAGCAGGGGCCTGAATAATTTATTGTGGTGCCATAGATCTGATGACTTTGGAGATAGGCTAAGGGAAGGAGATTAAAAAAAAAAGAAAAAACGTGCTCACTGCTTGCTCAGAGTGGTTGTGGGTGGGGAACGAGAGAGTTTGAGAAAGTACTCCTGCTGTTTTTCAAAGCAAATGCCCTTGCTGAGGCAGAATATCTAAGTGCTAAAATATATTGTTGTTATAACTTACTTATATGAGCTTGTAACATGTACTTTGTTGACACTTTTGACCAGAGATGTCTGACTTATTTGAATGTTAACTAGACAGTACAGAAGTAAGGGTGTGGAGTTGAGGATGTAGAAAGGTCATATGAAACAGTGACATTGTCACTGGTGTATTTTTGTTAGTTGCCACTAATTTTTATTTTGTAGTAGTTCGGGTTTTAAAGGACAGAGTGAGACTTGACTTTGGACCTTTTGTGATTATAAACTATATCAGTTTTAAACTTACCAATTATTTTATAATATAACTTGATAGGGGTAATGCAATGCAAATTATTTTTTACAAGTAATTTTTTAAATTAAAGTCAGTTTGCAATTTTTCAAAAAGTTGATCTCATTTCAAAAGTTAAAAAAATAGTTTAGATTAAATAAGTGAAATAAGGATGAAGGCAACATTCTCTTCCCCAGAAGAGTTCCTCAGACTAAACACTTTTTAAAGCTGAGCTTAAAAAAAAAAAAAAAAAAAGGTTATTACAACATTAATTGATTTTCCTCTGTGTTTCCTAGAAGCGGAAAGGTTAAGACAAATATTTTGCTTGCTATATATCTGTCCTAGGCAAAGGTAAGGAGTGTTAGATTGCCTGGGAAAGCTTGCTTGTAAAAAGCTTCCGGTATAATTTTACAACTGAGTGGGTTAGTCTGTGATAGCATTGAGATTTGAGGTGTTGCTGCATACTAATGCGTCTTAAGGTTTTCTCTTTTTATTGCTGATTACCTACAGGTTTTACTACAAGCAACTTCTCTTTTCTCTACTGACATACAGACAAAATAGCTAGCCATATGCTGCAGTCAGTAGCCAAAAATGTCCCACAGCAGATGTTTCTATTGTTGTAGCAAAGAAACCACACATACGCTTAGACACATCACCAAAGCTTTGGTTATACATTTACTACCGTATTTGCTATTAACTCTTAGCCTGCAATGAAGAAATCATCTTGAGTTTCCACCCCCAAATTACATATAGACTTAGAATACATATCAAAGATGATTTTACTTATTTATACATGTATAAAAAAACCCAAAACAAAGCACTCAGAAAAGATTAAATTATACTTCAGGGAAAACCGGTATTTTCATACAAGGTGTTTCTCTGTAACTTTATATTACTAGTCTAGTTCACTGAGTGAATGATTTTGCTTCTAATTATTTTTGCTGCGGCTATACTTTTGTCAGTGGGAAAAATATTCTATATTAATCTATTTTTCAGTGTTTTTCACTTGTCACTTTTAATATTTTTTCATCTATTATATCAGGTGATACAATGCAATTTTGTGTGGCTTGTGCGTGGATAGCCACAGCACACTAAGTTGTATTAACAACATAAGATTACACTTACTGTTCTTAGTGGGTAATTCTTATACAGAAGATAATGGTATCTTTCACTTTTATTTGCGTTATGCAGAAACCAAGACAATATTCATAAGTTCTTAAGAGATGTACCTTCACCTGCCTTGTGAACTGCCAGTGTTATCGATACTGAACAAACTTAGAAGCTGGGAATGTTAACTAACTTAAAAAAAACAAAAAACCAAACAAAATCAACAAAACCAAACAACCTAGTTTTAAGGTTTAGGCAGATTTGTGCCTGTAAGTTGGAAACAACATTCCAGTCATGGAGAGGTGACTTAGGAAGGCCTTTAAGGGTTAATGTGTGTAATAGTCCTGCTGAATGAGAGCATGAGCTGGGTGACAAAAAGAGGAGGGTGGGAATTTTTAATCTTGTTATACTGCATAAGTGACAAATCTGTGAGGTGAAAGGAGAATGACAGTTTCTTTAATTCTGTTTTCCCCACTGATATCTGTTGTTTCTTTACTGCTGATGTGACTGAAGGGCAACAGAAGAACATCCCTCTAGGTACCGGCTACTAGACACATTTATGAAGAACAAATACCTCAGTAAGAAATCTGATTTTTTTATTTAGCATTTTTATGGTAGTGAGTTTTGTTTTGATCTGGGATCTTTTTACTGGAGATATTATGATAATTCACAAGCCACTGATGCCTACTGCAGTCACAATATTTCAAATTTCTTCTCTCTCTGAAATTAAAATGGTGCCTCTGGATGCTGCAGATACAATCTTTTTGATGGCATGTCTATGTGTTTATGAGTTTCTAAGAGATGAACAGGAAGGTCTTGTTCAGAGAAGCACAGCTTTTCATCTAAAATATCAGATATAGTCAGTGTCCATTCCAAAATCATAAGTGTATGTGTTTTCAATGTCTTTAATAGACATATGTTAGGAATGCAGTTACCAGAAGCATTAAAATGCCTTTTTTTTTTTTTGTCTAAATAATATTGTTCATAGTAGTAAGCCATAGAGGGAAGTTTCTGCATCCTTTTTTTCAGGAAGGGAGTTCACATGTTTGGTTTCTCCTTTTTTATTTTCCTTTGTCTTTATTGCACTCCTCCTTGCTCTCAGTCTTGCTTTCTTTCACATGTTCCTCTGCATTATTCCTGTGAGGCCTGTTGCGTGCAATGTCGCACTCTCACACGTGCATGCTAGCTGACTCTCACCCTCTGTCTCTTTCATGTGCTCCCTTGCACGTGCTCTCAGTGCCTTGCTTGCTCGTTCTTCCACACTCGCTTTCTCGCTCACTTGCTTTCTCTTTCTATCACTCGCTCACATGTGCTCTCTCTCTCTCTCGTGCTCTCTTGTTCTCATTTTCTCTTGTATGCACTCATTCTCTTTACGCTCACTCCCTTTCTCGCTCATGCTGTTGCACTCTCATTCTTCTTGCTCCTTTGTGCTCTGTCTTTCTGTCTCTCTCTCTGACTCTTCTGACTCCTCTCAAACTTACTCTGTCTTATTGTTTCTGGGGAAAATATGTCCTTTTTGTTACTCAACAAGTGGTCAGGGATTAGTGATACAAGATAGTTTGATCACCGAGGATAATTTGGCTTTATGAACCTTCTTAACTGGATTCGCAGGTGAGATTTTTTTTCCTTTAAGGTGTCCTCTGTCCCCCTCTGCAATCATATCATTGCTTGGAGGCAAGAGAGTATGGGGAGAGGGGAGAGAAGCTCGTTTGGCAGCCCTGGTAGACATAGGCGTCACAGTACCAATCAATCAACGCACATGCTTTCTCACTGAGACTCCCCTGTGACCTTGAGGAGTTTGACAAATGACTTAGAGGACAGAACAGACAGAAAGTTTGTGATAAACCAAAAAATTATGTTCTTCTTGGTGATGAAGAAAAATAAAAATGAAGAGTGAGTGTAGATATATATTTGATTTGAACAAGACTAGATAAATTCTGTAACTACCTTTCGCTGTACTGGCTGTGGTTAGAGCAGTTTACTGTCATAGTAATCAAGACTTCTTCAATAAACCTCACTGCAGTTTTTACAGTACTTTTCTGTACAGTGCTGCGGTACTTTATGGCTCTGAGCCCTCAACTGTGGCTGGAGGTTGTCGCAGTTATTGATAACAGATTCCAGAGGCAATGTGTCTCGTCAAATTCATGTTGAGGGAAAATAATCAGCAGAGTGAATCACTTAACCTGGTTTGACTTGACTCATTCTTAAATCTGCAACACATTAACTCAGTCATGAGAAGGTTATTATTAATCATAAATGTCTGATACATTACTAAGTGGAGCAACTTACTGTCCAGTTGTAGATACACTTTCAGCAGATTTTTAAATTTTCATTTTTACATAGATTATTTATATATTTTTCTTTTAATAGAGCAGTTGAAATCAGTAATCTTTATTTCTCTGTTACGTATCTATGTGTCTAGTGCACTATGGGAGATAGGGTGCATTTTCTTGCACCCACCAATGTGTGTCTAGTCTCAGCAGAAAACAATGTCTGTTAGAAGAAAGATATCTTTTGCCATGTTATTAATTTTTTGTGTCTCCTTCAGAATACAGATTGGCATTTTCATTACTGATTCCTACCCATTCCATTTTTTCTCTAGTTTCTTTGACCCTTATCAACATGATTATCTGTATTCTTCCCATATGAAGTCCCTAGTAACAGCTGTCGCTATTACATATTTCAGCTAGCCAAACCACCGATACTCCTGGATCTATACTTAGATTCCTCTTCTTTGCAGCTCAGTAAAAAAAAGCAGTGATCTTATTGTTGACATATGGACAAGCAAATACTCATCAGAAGTCAGCAATCCTTGTTCTCCATAGTTGTCATTGCATGCAAATCCATACAAGGCCATAAAACAGAATTTCGAATTTTATTGCCAGAGATTAAAAAACTATTTCCACTCCAACTTTCTTTCTTGTTCTAGGCAAAAGAGGTCTACTCTAAACAAATTTGGAGACTACATTTTTTCTAATGACAGACTACGTTTTTCAATGCAGGAAAAAGTATTTTGGTTCATTAAGCTCAGCAGTAGTGCTAGTAAATCAAAGGCTAAATGAAAGAAGGTGGCATTAGTTTGGGGAAGCAGGCAGTAAAGTGTCATCATCCTTCTAATTATATTGAAGCTGGTCAGATTTACTGGTAAAATGCCCAGATCTTCCTTGTAACAGCCATAATCTGGTATATGTCTGATGTTTTAGAGTGCCAAGATGGCAAATCGGAAAAAAGTCAGTCAAACGATTTAGAGAAATATAATCCAGTTGAGGGAGGAGTGAATGACAATTACTATAAGGTCCTAGAAAATGGCAGAGGAAAGCGTTCTCTTACCATTCCAGAAGGTCTGTGTTAAATTTACCAACAAGGGATGTGCTATCAGAGTGCAGCAGATATATATCAGGAAAAAAATCAGAAAGTTGATTGTTCCTGGGGCTTTTAATGAGGTCAGTAACCCAGTCCTGTAGAGCAATTAATTTCTGCACCACCGCACCACCTTGCTAAATGCAGCTCTGTTTTGAAAGTGTTAGGCTCTTCTCCCTCAACAGATTTAGCTGCACTTTTCATTCAGGTAAAGCCAAATTGGCACCGCAAAACTTTGCTGCCCACTCATCCCTTCATTTGCTCTAATGAAGCCCTTCAGAGTGGGTCTGACAATGGAAAATGACAGACAAGTGGGATTATAGATTAGTCTGAGGTAAAAAAAAAAAAAAAGTAGAAATTTAAGCCATAGGCCATGAAGTATGACTTGTATTTACCAGGTGGTATGCTCTATTAATATGAGTAACTATTCAGTAGTGTAGAAAGCAAGACTTTGTATCCAGTAGATGTTTCAAATTCAAGACAGTTTACCTCCTAATAGCAGAAAGCCATTAAATGGTTTTCAATAGCTTCTACTTTTCTAAGGAAGCTGGGTTTTTTGCACTGGATGTCCTGCTGAAATGTTGTCCACTTGGAATTCATTTATTTTACTTAGACCAAGTCTGTGTCTACCAAAAGTAGTTAATGTAAAAAACTTTTGAAAGTATCTTCAAGGACAGGCAAACATGAGCATCTGGGGTATTTTTATTAGTTTGGGACCACAAGTCATGTAGCTTTGTGTCTCAAAGAGATAAGGAAAATAGAACAGAGACTTGAACCCAGGTCATTAAAGCCCTAAGATAACACTTTAATCACTGTACCTATCCATCCTTAGGAAGAACATTATTAATGCAAGTATTTTCATCTTCTGCTTTTAAAAGTCATTTTTCTCATAAAATAGCAATACAAATCAATGAAAAGTTTCTGCAGCTCTTTCTTGGATTTAATACAAATTAAATAATAGTTTCTTTGTGGTATCAATGCCAAAAACTTTCAGGCTGACTTCTGTTTTCAGTTCATCCTGAAAAAGAAAGGTTAGCACATCTGAGAACAGAATACATATCTCTTTATAAAATTTGTCCTTATGTGGCAGAAATATGGATCCATTTGTCTCATTCAATTTCTTTTTGAAGGCGTGAAATACTAGAGGCCAAATTCTGAGACACCTATATAGTCTATTTAATGGAAACACTGTTTTGTAGGGTGAATGCAAAGTCTGAATTTGGCTTTAAAACTAACAGTAACTCTGGGAAGTGTTAAATATGCTTCCAATGCAAAAAATAAACACAATATTATTTGAGGGAGGGAATAAAATAAGTTTTAAGGGAAGAGCACAGTAAAACCAGAGCTTAACCAAGCTTTGCTGTAGTAAACTTTAGTTCATAGGAACATTATGAATCCTAGTGACGTAATGTTTGTTAAAATGTGGTATTTCAGGTATAGTCAAATTTTGTGCATCAGTTATGCTACTCTGTAAATTTATAACTGTGGAAAACCAGCTATATGTGGAAACACAAAACCAAAGCACACAAAAACATTCTTATCTTGTGGTATCAAAAATCAGATTTTGCTGTTTTCTTTTTTTCCCCCAGTGAACAGGTCTAGTGATAATGGAACCTGGTTGGTGTTTTGTAACCTTTAAAGTGTTATTAAGCTAGAATCACCATGGCTGTATAAGGGTAAATGAGTAAATAAGGAGAAACCGAGGAAGAAGAAGCCAGTATATTACCCAATCAATGGTGACATTGATTCTGAATAGAATTTCTTAAAATAGGTACTCAGAAGTCATGAGACTATAGCTGAGGTTAAGGGAAGGATGTACTGGAATCACTGCCAGTAAATTTAAATTTAAGATATTGGTTATCCTTTTAGTAACAGATAAAAAACATAGATTGTTTTTTTAAAAAAGAAAAAAAAATACAAGAATCCCATAAAGGTTTGTGATCTGTGTGTTCCTGAGTCAAGCCTTTAAGAAAGAGAAGAAAAAGAAAGCCTCTCAAACTATAATGAAATGAATTTTATTTTGCAGGCACCGGGCCCATGCCATTTCATTTCATTACCAGGATACGCTGAGCGGGCTGGAATCAGCAAGAACTACGGGCAATGCAAGCTGATGATAAGCATTTCATCATGGCCCTAAACTTATTAAATTTTTAGCTATAAATTTTATCAACAGCATCTACATGGCCGAATAGCAATCCTCCCCCTTCTTTCTTCACCGCTCCTCCACCCTGTTCTCTTTTGCTCTGCAAATACAACTTGTACTTGACTGTTCTGAAAACAAATTTTGAAAAATCAATAGGTAAAAATACATCTACAGTTTACCTAGTCCAGTAATTATCATTCAGACTATCTTCTGTGCTTACTGAAAATGAGAAAACAAAGTTACCTCAGGAGCAAGCGTAACAATAGACAAACCTCATTAGATTTTGTGACAGTCTCCAGATTTCCTCCTAAAACTAATAGCACATCCCAGGGGAGCAGTGTTCAGATGAAGACCTTATTTCTGGATATTTGTTCTTTATAGAATACTGATAAAGAAATAAAAGCTGTAAATCTAAAAAAAGAAGAAAGTGCTAGATTTGATATGTCTAATAATATAATCAGTTTCAGATGGCTGTAATGGTTAAATGGCCCAAACCAGAAGTATACTGGAGTCTACAAAAACATTTTTAATTAAATGTTCCTGAGCATCAGGACCAGGAGAATACTTAATCCTCTGCATTACCAGGTGATATCCCAGTAATCAGACAAAAAGGTAACATAGAACTGTGAAGCACAGGGAGCAGGTGATCGTTTTGGTTTAGTCTGGAAAAGGACTTGTCTTTCTGAGCAGTACTCTGTGACACTGTAGTAGCGTCTTTAGTGATAAAAGAAAGAAAGGTGCATATTTGAGAGCTCTCCAGAAATAACAACCCTGGGGCTGGTTAGAGGCTAATTAGTTTTAGAAGTGAAGACTCTAGAGTAGCTGAGGGAAATCCTAATTGCATTAATAATGAATTCTGTTCTTACGTAGTGCTCTAGTATGGTTCTTCATTGGAAATGTGGTTCTAAACAAATACGTTCTTCAAGTTTTGCCTGATAGATAATACTGACTGAGTGGTCTGCTGGGGAAGAAGACCACACTCACAAATATGTTGACTGCTAAAGCCAGCATGTCCAATACCCTGATGTGACTTGGGAAAATCTGAAAACTTAATACATTGCTCCTCCAATAAGCTGCATATGCTTGTTTTGAAGCTTGCAGTGCAAGAATCTAGGGGGCAAGAAAAAGGTAGTGGTGATAATTATAGAAACAACACTTCGGTCAGGTAGCCATGCAGGGAGAAAGTAGGTAGAACGCTTCAAGATCCTGAGGAAGCTTGTAACAAGTACATACAGCTTCTCCTTTTTCTCCTTCTCATCCGTTATAAGGAAATTAATCCCGTTTCTTTATCTGGTATTTCCGATTCTTATTCTTACTGTTAAAAATAAAGCGTGTTTGCCTGTGAGGGAGTAAAAACTGGTAAGCAGTGACAAATAGAAAATTAGTAGAAATACCTGGATTTTGTTTAAAAAAACACCTCTTAGTTCTAGAAAAAACTAATTGTTACATTAGACCTGGAAATATGGCTAGGAAATGCTTTTCTGATGGTATCTCCACTGTATTAATGTCATTGTTGCTTACACTCAAAAGTGAAAAACATGGATTGTTAAAGGCAAAATAACCAGAAAGCATTTCTGTGTCAATAGTTACGTAGAATATTCATCTTTTTTTTCCAAACAAAATTGTTCTTATCAATTTTGCTTTGTTTTTTGTTATATACTATAGATTTTTTGACTATATTTTATTGGTATAGCTCATCCTGTGCATATCACAAAGCCTGATGTAGATGACATTTCTACAGGTTGATTTGGGAAGACTTCAAGAAGTAGCAGCTGCCATTGCAATTCTTCGAAGTGGGCAAAATATTCTTGATAGAAAGTAGAGAATGTATCTAACTTCTGATATGGTTTTCATCACTGCGGTATCTGAGTGTTTCATACAAGTATAGACAACAATAAAGGCTTTTCTCCTTCCTTTCCTGCTGGGAAAATTACAGCAATGGCTCTATGGGACATCTGCTGCAATGTATAATAAATGATTAGAGCAGTGTCTATGCATTGAGTTTATCAGACATTGGATTGGGCCCTATGTGGCTGCATCAGGTTTGTCTCTATGCAGGAGGTTTAGCATGTAAAAGGCTACTGTAAATAGGGAAGGAATAATCTGTTCTTTGCGTTATGTCCCTGGAGGACACAAAAAGAAGTAATTAGCTTAAACTGCAGCATTGAAAATGCAAGTTAAAAATTTCTTCCTATAACAGTACTAAAACATCATCATTGGAAAAATAGATTACCTGGAGAGATGGAAGACTTGTCATCACTGGATGTTTATTAAGAGCAGAACCGATAAATATCAGTTAAGAAAACCACTGACAGAGCTCATTGTGTCCTGGAGCAGGAAAAAAGGAGGTGATGTCCTGCAATTCATTCTATCCTTTTAAATTCAGGACTCAAAACAAACACTAACAGTGTTTCTTTCTTTAGATATGCAGTTATAATTTCAGTTGTAGGCGTTTGCATACTTCTGCAAATGGCAATCTCACTGACTTCTAACTCCCTTGCAGCCGTATCACAAGTTTGTAGAATCATAGAATCACAGAATCATAGAATCATAGAATGGTTTGGGTTGGAAGCAACCTTAAATATAACCTAGTTCAAACCCCTCTTGCCATGGGCAGGGACACGTTCCACTACACCATGTTGCTCAGAGCCTCATCCAGCCTGGCCTTGAACGCTTCCAGGGAGGGGGCATCCACAACTTCTCTTGGCAACATGATCCAGGGTCTCACCACCCTCATAGTAAAGAATTTCTTTCTTATTTCTGATCTAATTCAACCTTCTTGCAGTCTAAAGCCATTACTCCTTGTCCTGTCACTGTAAGCCCTTGTAAAGAGTCTGTCTCCAGCTTTCTTGTAGGTCCCCTTCAGGTACTGGAAGCCTGCTATAAGGTCTTCCTGAAACCTTCTCTTCTTCAAGCTGATCAGCTCCAACTCTTTCAGCCTTTCCTCATAGAGAGGTGTTCCAGGCTTCTGGTCATTTTTGTGGCTCTCCCCTGGGCCTGCTCCAACTGATCCATGTTTTTCCTGCGAAGAGGGCTGCAGAGCTGGATTAAGTACTCCAGGTGGGGTCTCACCAGAGTGGAGTAGAGGGGCAGAATCACCTCCCTTGACCTTCTGGCCATGCTTCTCTTGATGCAGCCCAGGATATAGTTGTCCTTCTGGGCTGCGAGTTCACACTACTGGGTCATGTCAACCTGCTTGTCATCCAACACACCAAAGTCCTTATTCTTGGGACTGCTCTCAATCCATCCTCCGCCCAGCCTGTATTTGTGCTTGGGATTGTCCTGAACCATGTGCAGGACCTTGCACTTCGCCTTGTTGAACCTCATGATGTTTGCATGCACTCACCTCTCAAGCCTGTTAAGATCCTTCTGGATGGCATCCCTTCCCTCCAGCATGTCAACTGCACTACACAGCTTGGTGTCATCGGCAAACTTGTTGAGGGTGCACTCAATCCCACTGTCCATGTCACTGACAAAGATGTTAAACAGTGCCAGCCCTAATACTGACCCCTGAGGAATGTCACGTATCACTGATCTCCACTTGGACATTGAGCCATTGACCACAACTCTTAGAGTGCAACCATTCAGCCAATTTCTTATCCACCCAGTGGTCCATCCATCAAATCCATGTCTGTCCAATTTAGAGACAAAGATGTTGTGTAGGACAGTGTCAAATGCTTGGCAGAAGTCTGGCTAGATGACATATATGTCTCTTCCCTTATTCACCAATGCTGTAACCCCATTGTAGAAGGCCACCAGATTTGTCAGGCACCATTTTTTCTTACTGAAGCTGTGTTGGCTGTCACCAATCACCTCCTTAATTTCCATGTTCCTTAGCACTGTTTCCAGGAGGATCTGCGCTATGATGAAGACTGACTGACCTGTAAATTCAAAGTTTTGTTTGTTTGTTTGTTTTTTTCTTCCTGCTAGCTATTCAATGAATAAATTCAAGAGCAGTAGCCATCAAGTTTCTCAGAAATACTACCCCTCATTGTCCTATCTCACTAGCAGATTTTAACTTCATGGCCAAACCACCTCAAAAGTAGGGGCAGCAAAATTTAAAAAAATGGTTCTTTCATAAAAATGTTTTGTTTTTTCCTTTCGCCTATGCCATATTAATAAATACTTGAGCTGAGTCTTTTTCCCAGTCTTTCAAGCATTAGGAAGGAAAAATTAATTCCAGTAGAACCCAGGACAAGGAAACTATGAAAAACAGGTGAAAATTTCATGCAAATAGAAGGTGAGTAAATTTAGAGAGTGGCAAGGGCAAAATAAAATGTTGTGTAACCCTATCTAAGAATTTATTTATTAGTCTTGTTTCAGAGCCAGATGAGATCTTTATTCCATATGTCCTTTGATTTTACTGGAATTCTTTTCAATTAAGATACAGATGAAGGCTTGTGTGTTCACCATCTTGTGTTGAATTGTTGACACATAAAAAGCTACTTTTAGAAATATAAAACCCAACAAATTAAAAAAGAAGTACTATTTTTTTAAATGAGAAAATTCTCAAGAAATTGAAAACAATTATTTGTTTGAGGAATATTTAAGAAAATAATCTACATGAGAAAATAGTTTCACATTCTAATATGTGAAAACCCTAAGTTTGCCCTAGACTAGCATGATCTTTATTATTTATTGAACCTCTTCCTAAACTCTCTTGTCCACATTTCTTTCTTTTTGTTTTATTAATGTACTGGCCTAGCACTCATTTCTCCTTTCTGTTATTTCTGTAATTTTCACAAAGGCAAATTAAATCTACTGCATGACAGCAAGATGTGACAGTTCAGTAGTTTCACAATTCCTACTAATATTCCAAGTGTATTGATGTCATAAGTGACGGTCTTCTGTGTGACTTTCAGAGAGAAAAATCTTTTTATAGGCAGCTGTGCTAGTTGTCCCATTCTCAGTTCTTCAACTGAGCACAATAGAAGAGTTCTGTTCTGGTATGCCAAAACTCCCCGAGAAATCATCTCATGCACACCATGGGTTGTACACCTCCTGATATTGTGCAATCCAAAGCATCTTTTCAATTTTGACGTGTCTCTGCTGTGCTTTTTGTCTCAGAACTTGTTTGGTTGTATTTGCATTGAGTGGTTTTCAAACCAAGGCGTGTAAATGTATCGGCAATTGCATGAATTCCTCATTATTATCTTCCATTTCCTTTTGTTTTCTTAGCAACATCTTTTGTTCTGTGTTACTGACATCACCATTCTAGTAAGCATACGTTTTTAAATAAACAACTAGAATTAGATTTTTGAGGGCAATTGGAGTTTCCTCTGTTTGTATTACTTTGTAGTGATATAATTTTCCATATGCCTTTTTAAAATATTTAAATCTACCTGGCAAATTTCAGTGCTAATTTGTCATTCTGCTCATTGCTACTCTTGTCAATGTAATTTGATGAGTTATAAAGAAGTATTATTTACAAATCTACTTTTCACAATGGTGTGTAGTGATAGGACAAGGGGGAATGGCTCTAAACTAAAAGAGGACAGATTTAGATTAGATATTAGGAAGAAATTCTTCACCGTGAGGGTGGTGAAACACTGGAACAGGTTGCCCAGAGAAGCTGTGCCTGCCCCTCCCTGGAAGTGTTAAAAGGCCAGGCTGGATGGAGCTCTGAGCAACCTGGTCTAGTGGAAGATGTCCCTGCCCATGGCAGGGGGATTGGAACTAGATGATCTTTAAGGTCCCTTCCAACCCTTACCATTCTGTGATTCTATGGTTCTATGATTCTATGATTCTATGATTCTATGATTATTTCATGGATTGATACATAATTAGACAAATGGAGCTTTTTTGCCACTCTTCAAATGCTGTTCTTGTTCACTTCCAATGGAAGTGCTTTGAGTGGTGGAAAAGAAATATGAGGTTATGGAAACAAAGTGCAAAGGGTAATGGCAAACCAAATTATCACCTTGTAGGCTGTCAAGCATCCACTTTTTATCTGAAGATGTGGAAAATGTTGGCCTCTCTCCCTATTTATGCAAAACTCATTTCTAAATTAAAATAACTATTTTTAGGTCTTAAGTCCTAAAAATGTTATTGTCAGCCTTCATTGATTTATTGATAGTTCTGCTTCCCTTCTGCACCCCCTTGCCTTCAATCTCGTTGCCCAAAATCCCCTTGCACAAAAAAATCTCATGGAGATGTAAATTATGGCATGTGAGCTACAAGCCTCTTGTCAGTATGGTTATGCGGTATTTTCAGTTACCATCTATCTATCCTTATGCTTCCATGTCCTGGAGGTTCTGAAATAGTAGTGCAAAGTACTAATAGTGTTGTTGGATGTTGAGAGGCGCCATATAGACACGACAAACATTTTCCTTGGCTCTGGAACATGAATTAAAATATGGTTACCATCTATCTGTCAGACAGCAGTGGCTGAAGATCAGTTACCTACTTTTACCCTTTCTGAATAATCACCTTTTTAAAAAGTGTAGTGATTTCAATAATATATAAATGTAATAATAATAGTAGTAATATGGTAATAATAACACACAAGTCTTGGCATTTCCTGCTGCAGTCTCCTGAGTTTTTCAACATCCTTCCTGATGCAATGTCAACAATATTGAGTAAAGAAAGATAGTAACTTGTAGCTACAGTGCTCCTAATCTGTGCAGCTTGCCTTCTTTGCCATGAGATGCACACTCCACCTGACATCAGCCATAAACTTCCGACCCCTTCTAGCAGGGCTGTTATTCAGCCAATGGCTTTTCAGTCTGCATGGGGTTATTTCTTAGAACTATGCATTTTTCTTTATGGAGTCTCATGAGTTTTCTGCTGGTCCAGTCCTCAAGTTTATCCAGGTTCTTCTGGATCGAGTCTCTTCCACTTATTGTGTCAAACACTTGCCCAACATTACTGCCGTATCCAAACTTGTTGAGGGCGTGGTCTCTATCATAGTCTAGTCTGTAAATTAAGTTATTGAACAATGTGTGACCACGTGTCAACCACTGGGATAGTCTGCTTCTTACCAGCTGTTAGCCTGATGCACAGCCGTCATGGCAATACAACAAACTTTCATCCCACATTACAAATCTTTTTTCTAGCCCATGCCTCTTCAGCTTTCGTATGAGGAAAGTGTGGGACAGAATATCTGCCAGCTTACTAAAGTCACCATAGGTTACATCCAGTGCTTTTTGCAGCCAGGCATTTCATCATGGGTATCAGGTTGGTCAAGCCTGACTTACTATTGGTAAAGACATGTTGCACATGCCTGGGTACTTTCTTGTTCTCGTGTGCTTGAGAAAGGATTCCAGGGAGACATATCTCATGATATTTCTATAGTCAGGGACCTAGCTGAGAGTCGTATCATTAATCTCTGGGTCATTTTTCTTGCCTTTTTAAGGATTAATGAAAAGATAGCACTTTTGCAGCCATCGGGGACCTCATCTAATTGCCATGCAAATTATAGACAGTGGACGATGGTCACGTCAGCCAGACCTTACAACACTCTCAGGAGAATCCTATCAGGTCTTATGGATTTGGATACATCCAACTTGTCGATATTGTCTATAAGCTTTTGTAAGTTTTTCTTCTGGTGTGAATAATACATAATTTTTTGCCTGTTAATTATGTCATAACCTTCCCTTCATTTGAATTTCATATAATTAATTTTTTTCTTGTATTTAGACAAATTGCTCTTAGCAATTCATTTTCACAATAAAACTGCTGTCTGCAATGATATTGTGGCAAATGTTCTGGATTCAAGAAACTGGCTCTACAACACAGTTTTGCATGTAAACCTAATGTAATTCATGTTATTTATTCATGTGTAGGTTCTCCTTCTGTTATACTACTTTTGTTTTGCCTTTCTTTCTTTCTGCGTCTGCCACCAAAACTATTTGTTGTCACCCTGCTTGTAACACTGGAACTTCAGCCTAGGCTGAGAACTCAAGGTTCTGCAGTAAACCAAACACTGTTAATAGATCAAATGGCTTGGACTATTAGGTCATCATTCTCAAATCATATATATTTCCTGAAAACTCAATTTTTATACTCTCCTTTTTAATTATTATTTTCTGAGTCAGTCAAATCACAAGCAGAATTGGACGGTCTGAAGTAGTCTGCAGTGCACTCTTTTCTCCACCCTGTTACAATTAATAATTTGCTAGGACACATATGCTACAAATTACATCTTTTGCCCCACTGATACGCAGACATATGGCAGTACATTTAAAAAAAGAGCACTTCTAATTCTGAACATTTCTCAGAAAAATCTGATTTAAGACACTTTCACATCTGAGCTTTGAACCCTTCCAGTGATGTTGCCCAAAGTGAAGACTACCAAGCATTACATTATCTTATGTAAAATTTGATTAACGCAGTTGATTGATAGTTTCTGGTATGTTGTCTCTTTTTAATGGCTTTGCAAAGTTTGTTATGGTTTGCCATGAGGAATGTTATAAACACTCTCAAACGTGGGGTTTTTTGCCTCTCACATTTCTGTTGAAGTACAGACTTCTGCATTCATAGTTAGAGGGAAAAAAAAAGGACTTTTACGGTCAGGACTTTTACCATCTTGTCTATGGCTTGCTTCTCTTTAACTGGCAATATAGACAGACTACAGGACTCCTCCAGTTGCAAATGGCCCATAACACAGGTATGGCCAGAAACCAGATAAATGCCATGCATACAAGTTTAATTAAATGGTCACAGCTGTTAATATCTTCTTAAATTCTCCTAGTCAGTTGTTATAGCTCAATAATACAGAGTGCACAGATCAAACTCAGAGTTCTGATTTTGGATTAGATGTTGTTCACTCTAGGATGCTGTTCTCGCTGCTAGCAAAATGTAATTGATTTGCAAGGCAAGGCAGTAAGATTGCTTGTGTCTGGCATAGGTGCCATACACATATCTCAAAGATGTCTGAAGAGACAAAACATAACATGAAAAGAAACTGAAAGCTGGAAACTAGGTTAATTTCACTGGGACAAGAAAGGAGTTGAAATACTGGGGGTAAGGGAAAGGTTAGAACCCAAAACAGTTAGAAGAAATTTAGTGCATAATACTATTAATAAAAAATCACCCTGAAAATCCCATAGTTTCATCCTTTCTTCACCCCCCCCTCCCCCAAATATCCTTTACAAGAACCCTTGCAGGAACCCTTGCCAGTCATGGCAAAACTTTTGTTCTGGCCAACATTTGGACATTTGCAGTGTATTTCAGCATTGCTGGCATCTTTCCTAAAAGTGAAAACTGTGACATTTCTATAACAAGACAAAAATAAAAGAGGAAAAAAGTGTCCTGTTCACCCATTTCTCTGTATGGATGTTTCACATTTGTGGTTTTAATGCAATTAATCAAAGACCAAACGCATTTGTATTCTCTGAATGGTTCAGGAATACTTTGATATTTTCTCAGTGTAGCAGTGTGAAATGGTGCAGGATGCCAATGGATAATAGTTCTGGGAAAGATCTCTTTCATGCTAGGACAGTTCTTATGGGTTTTGTTTTAGATGATGGATTGCAAATTCTCAGTCATTTGCAAGCCACGGGCTTTACATGTGCTGTCTAGATTATAAAATTTCTCACTCAGTTTGAAAACCCTGGCATTTTAATTGAAAGGAATGCTAGACCTTCCTGCCGTATCAATGTGGGAAGGTTGTTAGACTCTGAGAAATAACTTTCCTATTTCAGAAAAACGAGCAAATACCATACAAATGTTTTTACCTTAGTAACCAATGGGGCTGAAAGGTGAGCTGGCACACATTCAAGTGCAAAATATCAAACAGTGAAACCTGTGCTGCAAGGAACTCTTTTTAAATTCACTGACTTGGAAGAGATTGAATATCTGAAGGCTTAGTAATGTCTAACAATGGTGTCAGTCTCCCTAGAACTGCCATAGAAATGCTTTCTCCTTTGAGGCTAGTTTCAGCATACGACAGAGATTACTGGATCTGTTTCTGTAAAAGAGGGATCAGAGCAAGGGAGTTGGGCATTTGTACATCAGAAGCTCTAAGATCAGATTGGTGCAGCTCATCAAATGATAAAGTATCGGATCTCACACAGTAAAACAAACCTCAGTAAGAAGCAAATGCTTTAAGGCCTTGCCACTGAAATGCCTTAAGATAAGCAGTGTGTTGGGTTTAAAAATAAAATGAGGACTCTCTTTACATCCATACTGCCTTTTTCGGTGGTTGGAAAGTTACTTTCAGAATGGTAACATGCACATAGTGTACACAGTGTTCAGGCGTAACTGCTGATGTATGGGTTTTGTAGGTAATGAATTTAACTTCACAGGCTGCTGCTGGTGTTCTGTCTCCTCTCTTCTAATCTCTGTTCTGAGGACCTACCTTCAACAAGATATTTACACAGCAGCTTTTGGAAAAGCCAAAAGCTTACTTGAGTTGAGAAGTAAGATATGTGCAGAATACTAGAAATGTGAAAACACTCTTTAAATGGTTTATTTTTCAGATACATTTAGTATTTGAGTACACATTAAACATTTCTAGGGTATATTCAATGTTTGTTGTTATGGCATGTATGAAGACAACAGTTTAATAACTATATGCAAATAATAAGGCTGACAGTGAGTTAGGGAGAATGACTAACAGAGAGATTGAAATACGTCTGGAAAAGTATCAGTGTTTGGATCTTCACCTAAACAATACCTAGCATTGTACAATCTGAGTTTTTCATTTTAAAAAAATGCTTAGAAGAAAGGTCTAAATCAGAAGGTTTCACTGGTGTTTTCAGGTGCAATCTGAAGTTTTATAAGACTTACAGAAATGCACTTACCCTGAAAGTTCAGTTGTAAGATTGCTTAGTTGCAAATTGCTCTTTCTGGAAAGACCACAGTATGTCTCCAAGTCCAGGCACTTCTTTGAAGTAGTGGTTACTGATACTGTTCAGTAAATATTCAAGGCAAATAGTTTAAATCTGCAGTGTTTTGGGTAAGTAAATTTTCTAGAAGTAAATTGTCAGGAGTGAACCACTGATAGGGAAAATCATTACCTTTCATTCCTGAAGGCTCTTTGCCGTGTTTTGTTTCAATCAGGATTAGTACTAAATGGTTTATCCATTTTCTTCATAGAGACATATTTTCTTTTTTTTTTGTGTGTGTGATTTCTCTCCCATTAATGTGAAATTAGAAGTCATTTGGTAGACCCAAAGAGCAAGAAGTTATAGCTTACTGTGAGCACTTTGTTTTGTCTCTCTTTCCTTCTTTAAACATAATATAGGTACCTTTTATGGACTTCATTATGGTAGATCTCCGATGAACCTTGTCTCTAATAGCTCCCGAGGGAACAGCAAAGTGACTACTTTGGCAGGTGCTTCTGACCAAATCCTCTGGTTCTGTGGCTACTTGTTCTTTTAAAGAACTAGTTTTCCTAAGTTTTAAAAAGTCAAGATCCTGCTCACTGTGCCCTTGTGGAATGACAGTCTAGCTTCCAATACTATCAATCATCAGATCATTGTTCCAGATAGTGAAAAAGTACTGGTGTTAGCTGGCTGTATAATAAAGCTAGCTCTAATGGGAATTCATGTTCATCTCACGCTCTTCCAGTTCAGGAGAAGAATATGGAATGAGAAACAGCTCCTGTCATATAATATTCTAGCTTTGTCTTTGATCTCTCAGCATCAGTTTTGACCACACTACTGCCAAAAAGGCAAGTTGTACTCTTTTCCCTGCCTCCAGCTGTCTGTTCCTGCCACCTCTCTTGTGTCAGCACTAGTAATTGTTCAGCTGTTTTAGGAAAAATAATAATTTGGGAAGGCAGGTCTAGTTTTTAGTCAGTTCAAGGAACTGACATAACTGGTGAGCTACGTGATTTAAGTACTGACATAGCAAAGGATGTGCCCAGCAAAAGAGAAGAAGGTGAGGGCTGTCTTTCTGGTGGCAGTGCAGTCTGAGATCACATAAACCTCGATGAAAGTTTGCAGAATGAAAAAATTCCCTTAAAAAAGCTTTGGCTGATATTTGTGAATGCTTGCTAAATGCTGGAGTTTAGCAAATGGCAACTGCTTAATTCTGTTGGCATCTGCCCTTGTACCCTGCTCTGTTACTTGTGTTGTCAATTTTAGTGATATATGAAGATTTCTATTAGAAAAAGTGAATTAGGTAGTCAAGTTTGGGGTTTTTTATATTTAACAAAGTATGCTGATGCAATTCTTGATTCATTTGTTTGTGGGAATTTGCAAGAGAAAAACAATATTTTGATTTTAGTTCTGAAAGTGCTGAAGCTCATTTTTTTCTGGTGAAGTCAGCAGAAGAAAGAACGAAAATTCTTTCTACTACTTTTGACACCTTCTGGTGGTAGAGTCTGTTTTCAGAGGAGCCTGGTTGTCATGGGAGACACAGTGGGAAATTAGTGTTTTGAGCTGAAGACATTCTGTAGCATCTTTCTGTTGAACTCTGTAATAGTGAGAACATCACTATCTGTATGGACAGAATACATAACTAATATATTGCTACTGTTTGTATCAACTGGACTTCTTAAAATTGTGGTTTATTTGGGTTTTTTCTGTTACTAGGCTCTTAATGAGAAATGCTGAAGAGCTCAAAATACATGCAGTTTGAATCACTGAGTAATGGCCATTATTAAAGACAGAATTAGAAACAGACAAATAAAAACCACACCCTAAAGCCTCACAGTTGCCTGTATAGGACAATTCAGTTTAGCTAATTTCTTTCTACTCATGTGGTCAACTTTATCACTTGTTGAAGAAATAATCCTGAATAAGTATGAAATATTGAGAAAAGTTGTGGGTTTCTAAATAGCTACACATAGATTTTCAAATAATCAGAAGCTGGGACAAAGCTTGAGGGAAGCTTGTTTATTTCTTGCTTTTCCTTGGGCCAGCATGAATTGTTTCTTGTAAATTTTGGGTTGGGGTCTGTTTTCTGAAATAATGAACCTCCTGTTTTTTTTGGTTTTTTTTATCTAGCGGAATGACCAATCCTGCATAATGTATGTGCACACATTTATTTTAGACCTATGAAGGAATAAATTCACTGTAGATCCAGATCACTGAGTGTTCTTGAGTTTGTACTGGAGTCGTTTCACAAAAGTTGTCAAGATGGTTGGAGACAGGGCACTGAGCCAGGCAGGTCCTTGACCTGACCCTGTATGGCTGTACTTCTGCAGGTTATCTGATCCAACAACCCACTATCTATCACATGGCACATTCAAATATTTATGACTGTTTGGGTTTGTGGGTTTGCTTTTTTTTTTTCCCCTGCTAGTTGGGTTTACTGTCTGTGGGGCAGGAACCTGATGAGATAGGGTTGTCTGAGTCATGGCACCCAGTTACATCATACATGCCTGTACCTGGAAGCTAGGCAGTTCTCCTAATTTCTGCAATTCTGAAAGAGTCTGACTGACTCTGTCATAATTAGGATCATAGTACTTACTATAGATTATGTAATTTAATGCTGAAGTAGTAAATAAGTGCTGTTGGTTTGAAAACCACACAAGAAAATTTTAAAGGTGAGAGGGTGTTCCTTATTAGTACCTAATCTTCGTAGAGGATTTTAAAGTCTCAGGCAGCTTAATGTACATCTTTAGCTCAAATTTTTAAGTCTTTTGCTTTCAACTACTGAAGTTTTCCTCCAGTCCCCAATAAAACGGAGTCCATGTATTTTATTTCTTCCTCCTGCTTATACAAATCCAAGGAGATAAGTAATATATGGATATAAAAGAGAGATAACATAGCGTGACCTGCTTTATATAACACTTCAAATAAAAGCTATGTGGGGAAAAAAGATTTGTGATACACTTGGTGATTAGAACTTGTTTGGGGAGTAAAACAATTAGTTGAATGATCCTTATAATTAATTTGAAGAACTTTGTGGAATACTACCACAGCAAATGCTTTTTTTGGTAAAACATACTAGGCAAAATTTATGCGATTAAAAAGATTAATCTATGCATCAAAAAGATTAATCTATGCATTTCCTTCCCTGTCTTTAACTTCTAACATGGTTTTTACAGATTCTTTCAGACTTTGTAAAATTATTTTCTTTTGGCACTAAACTGATCGTTTGTATATTAAGTTGAGGATTTAAAAAATTATTTTATTTTCCTAAATTCAGAATTTAGGACATTCTGTGGAATTTAATGTGGGAGCTGTATCATAGAATCACAGAATCACAGAATGTTTAGGGTTGGTGGGTCATCTAGTCCAACTCCCCTGCCAAAGCAGGGTCGCCTACAGCAGGCTGCAAAGGACCTTGTCCAGGCGGGTCTTGAATATCTCCAGAGAATGAGAATCCACAACCTCCCTGGGCAGCCTGTTCATAGCACTAACATGCAATCTACCTTTGCAAAACCTCACATACGTAATTATCATGGTAGAATGGATTCTAAATTCATTGGTGTGCTAATATTTTCTTAAGATAATATTGAATTTTATGAAAATAATGAAAAAGTTATGTTGGATTTCAGAGTTAATAAAAGCTTCAAATATGTTGCTGTGTTATCAGCAGCTATATTGCATCAGAAGATTCTGTATCACATCAGCGAATATTGGATTTGCAATATGACACTAAATGTCAATGTAATATAAAACTTGCAAAACTGATATTTTTTGAAGTTGTTAATATAATAGACTAATCGAGTGAATGATTTTTATATTTTGTCAGTAGCTTAAGAGTAATGAAGAGGGTCATCCTGGCTGCTTAAACTGAAACGGAATCACAGAATAGTATGATCCTGGTCGGTCCTAGTTCTGTATGATTGTCTTAGGCAAAGAGAGGGAAAGGAAGAGTCATATATTGTTTCTCTGCATTTTTATGCCAGCTGCCATAAAAATGAACGATGTACTAGATCTCAAATTTTCACAGACTAAGCAATACTTAAATGGTGAGGATCTTGAAGGATTTTTTCCTCTTCTCTAAGTGGAATACCTCACTACAGGAAGGATGACTTCATGATGACCCTGAATTCAAGAATTAAAATTTTTGGTTATTTTAGCATAGTATTACTAATTGTTAAACATCAGCCATTTCAAATGTAAAAATGTTAAATGAAATTCAAACACAAGCAGCAGTAAAATTTTAACTCAGCTCCAGAAGTGGAAGCAGGTGACTGAGCCACCTATATAAGGGCAAGAGAGCTTTATTTGAGGGTCAAGGAAAGAATTCTGTTTAGGGTAGCTCACCCGTCTTTTCCATTTTCTTGTTTTCCCAAGCAAGAGGTAAAATTTAGAAGTCAGAATTGGTGTCTTTCGTTACTGAAGATTATGGTTTCAGTAAAATGATTGTGAAGGCATGGATAAGTAGAAACACAGAAAAAAATTAATATAGTCACATAACATGAAATTTCCTTTACAGAAACTGTGTGAGTATACCTGCAAATGTGAATTTCCATCAATAACAGCCACACACACAAATTATGTTGGTTGGATTGGCAAGAAGGCCTTTAGTGTTTACAGTACCATGCCTGGGACACCACTTCTAAATTACTGCTTATTATCTAAATTACTACTTATTATCTAAATAAGTATTTCAAGTGGTCCCCAGAACTTCCCTGAAAGGTGGTTGTAGTGAAGTGGGTGTTGGTCTCTTCTCCCAAGTAACTAGCTATAGGACAAGAGAAAATGGCTTCAAATTGCATCACGGGAGGTTTAGATTGGATATTAGGAAAAAATTCTTCACTGAAAGAGTTGTAAAGCTTTGGAACAGGCTGCCCAGGGAAAGTGGTGGAGCCACCATCCCTGGAGGTGTTCAAAAACTGTGTAGATGTGGCTCTTCAGGACATGGTTTAGTAGGCATGGTGGTGATGGGTTGACATTTGGACTTGATGATCTTAGAGGTCTTTTCCAAACCTGAATGATTCTATGATTCTATGATTCTATGCATGTGCTTTCAAAGAAACACTCAGAAATCACCACCACAACAACTCATTATGTCTTTGCTTGTGGTAACCAAACTCTAAAAATTTGGACTGAAATATTTGATGAAAGATATTGATTATAGACATAAAAAAAATTGGAAGAATGCTGAGTTAAAATGGTTCCACTGTCTCTAAAAGAATGAGATTAGAGAAAAATCTATTCTGTCTCTGTATAATTTAATCGGACAAAACAGACTTTTCTTTAACCTTGTATGCTTCATATCATTTTTCTCTAACCTTGTATGCTTCATATCGTAGTGTTAAGGATACTTATTGGCATTCTGAATATCTACTAAGCTAAAAGTTCTGTACATAATGGAGAGTGAATCAAATCAACCACCTGTCTGATGGTATGGAAAATATCTTTGAACAGTGATGATAAGATTCCTTTTGCTGAACTTTTTGACAGCAAAATAATAGACATTGATGTTTAAACACCTGTGCTGGACTCCATCTATAGTAAAAGGAGTGGCACTTCCAGAGGGCAGAGCAGCATAATACAAATTGGAAAACTGAGTTACAGACTGTGTTTCTACCTTTGCCAGTAGTGTAGCATTTGACTGCAGGGATTTGGGCACCCTCAAATTATGGTAAGATAAGCAGCAAAAATACATGAATTTCATTTTGGGTTTAGTTTTGGTGGGTTTTGGGGATGTGTGTGTTCTTTTTTAATGGTTTCAGGAAGGTGACTAGTTTAGGACACCATCCAAGTTCTGGTGGACTTCAGAGACTTTGGATCAGACGTAAGACATCTGCCCTACATATCTGTTAATCCACTCTGTTTTCATTCCAACAGCCCCTGTTGAAATACTGTCAAAAAGTAAGGGTTTTGTGCTGTTCAAAGACTTCCCCCTTTGAAAATGAAAAGCGTTCCCTGCACTGCTAGACATCTTTTAAAGCAGAAATTCATTTGTTACTGTGCTGCCTACAACCCTATTCCAGCCAGTACTAAATACAGACTATTGAACATACGCTTTCCTGGCTACCAGTCAGACTTCTTTAGCAGAGATTCTTTCGTGCATACGCTCCCTTTTGAGCTAATGGAATAGTGACAACATGTTTTCTAAAGAAAACCTGTGTATGAGAAAATTGCTTAGACACGCATAATCTTTTCAAGAAGCTGTCAAGGATTTGTATTGACGCTTGATGGTATGTTATTAACATGCTTACAAAACTAATTTAAAGTCAGTAGAGCAGGGCTGTTTACACTATTTGTGGTAATATTACCACTACTAATTACATTATATTGTAATACTCACTGATACAAATCAACTGCTGGCAACGTCAGGATTAGTGTGGGATGGTATAACAAGCCAAGATTTTAGACCTTTGAGTTCAGTTTGGTGTTGTCTTGTTGAAAAGTATTTTTTATCTTATTCTTTAACGTGAGTGGAACATGCTTGCTATCCAAGTTGTTGCAAAGACAGCATTTATTTATTGACTTCTGCTTTCACTTTAAGCTTGACTTTTGCACAATTAGAAAAATTTTAAACGGCTTGAAGACTATATTGTGTGTTTAAAAAGGTAATCATATTTATGAAGAAGCACAGTGGGGAACGTGTAATTTATTTTTTCTTAATATGGTTATAATGGACGACAATGGGATCAATACAGGTCAGTTAAGATATCTTAGGGTATGAATCAGCCTTTGACTGATTAAGCAGGCAACTGTGTTAACTGTATTACTAAGTATGTAATGAGGTAAAACTCAGCACAACCCCTTCCCCTTCAAATATTATCATCTGTGTAAGAACTGGGATAAAATTTGTGACATTCAGACAGAAGAGAAAATAAGATTAGACTTACTAGAAACAAGGTATATGAATAATTGAATAGGAATGTCTGTAACAATGTAGGTTCTTTATGTAAATCTTGACAAAATATTTTTTCCAGTTTGTGAAAGGGAAAAGTTACTAACAGTGGGCTCAGTCAATCATATCCTAGGCACTGTAATCAGGGTAACTTCTAAAGTTTGTCTCAAGCATTGCTTTGTTCCTTTGATGTCCTGATGGTCTTCATTAGGATTACTTTATCACTATGCTTTATAGTGAGAAAAAAACCTGAGCAAAATAAAATCCTTATGATTTTCTTCTGACTATTGTCAGAAGTTTACACTTATTTTCTCTGAATGGCAACAATAATTAAGTGTACTTCTCAGCCAGAAATCTGCTGCTCCCGTTATAATTTGTTCACTTTGTAATAGAGAATTGCAGTGCTATCTGTGCTAATCATTACCAGAAAGTCTCAGTGTATAGGTTTATTCCCAGTATGGATTTGAGCTTATAGAATTCACAGGATCTGAGTCAAAGCATTAAATTGGGAAAAAAATTAGTACAATGAATTACAGTGCCAATTTCAAAGCTGAATCATATCCACTTTTGGGATTTCAGTAAAAGGTAGCTTTGCATGAGTGAGAGTCTTCCCACAAGACTAGAGTCCTCTTCTGAGGTGTAAAGGATTGTCCTTTGCAACATAATATGCTGCGTCTGAGAGAAAGAGAAAATGAGAGAGAGATTTTATTACTTTCAGAGAGAAATTCTATTTCAATTCTTTTCTTCCTTGTTTTTTTTTCTTTATCGTACTTTCACTTAGCATTTAGAAATATCTGGAAATTACAGAAGTGTGTTATTTGTTCTTTTTCCCATTGCATATAGTTTGCTAACTTAATGCTGCAGCTACAGAAACAATGCGTCCCCTGGATGTTTCTGTGCTTTCATATAACTGACCCTTCTGTAGTTTCACCTGAAGAGAGTTTCAAAGTCATGAAAGAGTGTGTGTAGACATTTATCATGCACTTTTGTCACAGTGTATCCTCAGAATAGGAGTACTGCAATGAACAGCAGTGCAAAGAGCTGGTCGCTGTTGGTCAGATAGCGGTTTGAATCTTTGCCCTTTTTGACCTTAGAGTTACCAATAAGTAGTCTACTTGTGGTTTTTCATAGATAAATCACATCTACTTTGAGCTAAATTGAAACCACCAATTAATTTCATGTAGGAGCAATCCACACAAACCTAAATAGTGATCGTCTCTTTCTCAAGAACCACACATTATTCTTTGTCTTATATGACCATTTATTTCCTTTGCCCTTGGGGTGAGGATGGAAGACTTCACAGATCGTAATTCTAGGCAACACTAAAGAAGCATAAAACCACAATAATTTGATATTTGCAGGATCATAATATAGTCTTTTGTGGCTGAAACCAGTTATAAACTGTCATCATTAACAGTCAGTCCAGATCCATTTCAGCAACAAAGAATTGCACTGCACATTGCAGGTTTTTACATAACAATTTGATTATGTTGTCCTTATGTGTGGATTTCATCTAGATTTCTGTGTTTAAAATAAGCAAAATCTTCTGTTAAAATTATATATTCAGTACCTTACATGTGGTGAAGTTATATGCTGGTCAAATGGTCTCACACCAGAAGATCAATGTTAATTAGACATCACATAAACAAGAAATAGATGGAAGCAATGAATAGACTGTAGAATATAAAAAGTGAACTTACTGTTGTGCTTGGTCTGTCTTTTCTCTGTTAGTTCTTCTTTACATCTCATTTTAACAGTTGATAGACAAGTACCAGAGATTTATTTAACAAAGGAGTCTGGGTCAAAGGCAGGGAATGTAAGTCCATGAGGCAATGGTGACTAAAAGACATGACTTTAACAGCATGATTTTGATAGTGTATTATGTTGCAATAACAGGGAATGCATGGGGAATGCATATGCTTTGAGAGTCAAAATTAAATTATGAAGTCTTTTTGCTTTCTTTTGGTGGGATAGAATTTCTCTGTGATCTCCGAGACATCTCTTACTAGATTTTCTGTGTTCCGTATTCACTGCTGACACCAGTACAGGTAGATCCTAGAGCAGGTTTAAACAACAACAAAAAAAAGAAAGCAGTGAAAAACGTACTTGTTTCCTTTATCTAACAAAGCGTACATTTGTCTTTCGAAAAACATACTTAATTGCTCACACAGGAAAATAATGGCATGTCTTGTGAGCCTTTTATTTCTAACACTGACAATATATTCCTAGTTTCATTCTTTTTAATAAATTACAATTTTCCTTTTAAGATTTTACTTCATCCTTTAGAAAGTGACTGTGCCTATGTGGAGTTTTTTTTGTTGGTTTTGTTTTTGAAAGCAAGTAAAACTGCTTATCTCTGTAACTGATGTGCTTTTACTTTTTGATGTTTTTTTCTGCTTCCATGATGAGCAACCATCATCAGCTGGTATTATTTATTTAATATTTTTCTGTTATTTAAATTATAATGTTATAACATTTACAAATAAAGTCAAGCGGTAGGCAAATGAATGCCGAAGTCAATTTAAACCATGCCAGTTGGCAAAGAAGGGAACTCAGTGAGTTGGTAAGGACTTCTCTGGTGCTGCTTCTTCAGCTGAATGTTTATTGTTGAGGTATTTTTTATGTATGTATTAATGTGTCAAAGTGCAAATCAGCCCATCATCTTTATTTCTACTTCTTTGTTTTTGCACTGTAATTAAAAGGTCAGTAGCTCATCATGCTTGATTTTTTTGTAAATAAAGACAATGTTACAGAATCTTCACAGATATTACAACATCTTCACAGGAAGGTATAGTCCTGTGTAAGAATCTGTGCAGAAATGTATCATTTCTAGACTGTATGCTGGTGCAATACAGCCTCTCACAGGCTTTCCAAATGAGCAATTAAACGCTGTGCTTTCCTGTCAGTTCTCTCTGGTATATATACACTACAGTGGTGTTGAAGTGTAAAAATGAACAAAGGAAATTATCCTTGCTAAGGCCTATTAATGATCAGCCGTAAACAAGTCTCATAGTTTTTTTTCGAACAGTGTTGTTAGTACTACCTGATTTGACAGGTTACGATGTATTTTATTTTTATTTCTGTGCAAGGGTCTCCTATATTATTTCAGTGGGAGAAAACTGAGAATTATGGTGGGGTAAGGATGCTACTGTATTGCATCCAAAAAGACAGTAAATTCTTTTGGACACAGAAATTTCTTGCTAGGTTTTGGTGTGGGTTTTTTTTTCTTTAAACTGTGTAAGGGTTTTTTTCTGGAAATGAGTGACCAACAGTATGAAAATCAAAGTGATTTATTGATGCATACAAATAAGCATTTAATTTTTTTCCTTTTAGGCACTGAATTGTCAGACATACGTTTAAGTTTGTGTGAGACTAGATGGGAGAAAAGGTGACTGAACATCAGTCCCTTAACTCCTTACTTGCTGGGAGTGAGAGACGAGGCTGTTCAGAGGCCCTTATGTTTTGGTCCATTTGTTTCAGAGAAGTTTGCCTGATGAGAAAATTTATGCACACAAATTTCAGTTGTGTAATTCAGACAGCTTAACTTCTACAGGCACTGTGCAAAAATGTCTGTACAACTGTTTGAAGAGGCCAAAATTAAGTATTCAGTGTCCAAATAACCAAGGTTCATCACAATCAAGGTTTAACTTGTGGAGCTAAACTTTTGAGGATAACAAAGTACAGCAGGTTTCTTCCTCAGACAAGGTTATGATTTTTGGTGTCCGTATTTTTTAATATATGATCCTTGCGGAAAAGGAGAAGAAAAAACTAAGAAGTCTGATTAATGGAAGAAGCTTAGAAAGAGCTAAGTTTGAAGACTGATCTCAGAGCTTTTAGGCTGCAAAAAAAGTCCCATTAATTTTAGTGGGAGTTTTGACTGCACAAGGACTTTCAAGATCAAGTACTTTCTTGTTCATTAAAGGATAGACGGTAATTAGAAATAAAGCACAGGAAAGATTTTATATAGTATTGCTTTTGTCAGCTGAAAAAAATCCATATTATTGTAGAAGTTTTAGGCTAATCTTCTTTCTCCCTTTCTTGCATAAAATGATGACACAGTAGGTTGTTTTCATTACTCTTAGAGGTCTGTGGTTCTATGTTGGTTTTTATTGGGAAAAAGCAATTGGCAAGTTTTTTCTGTGTTATCTTCCTTGCTGTTGGAATCTCATCTATGATGCTGACTTTGTCATTTCCCTCCTCCATCCAAACTGTTTAGCTCAAGATATTCCCACAACATTTTTGTTTGTAAATGTTGGATGATAAAAGAAATAAAAAGCCAGTGTGAATTTTGGATTAAGTATTTTGCTGATGTCAGCTCATGAAATAGAGGAAAGATTGGAAAGAAAAAGAGAAAACTCTACTAAGTTTTACAGAAACAAAACTTGCACATTTTATGATACCTTATATTATGATGACTTTTGAACACCTTTTAGGGAAGAAGCTATATATACTTAACACCACTTGAATCCAGCCCTGAATTTGAAGTGTATGGCAGTCATGAGCCATTTCAAGAATCACAAATTTAGGTCATCAACTGATGGGAGTACTTTCTATACTGACCTCAGGGACAAGGGACTCATCTCCTGTTAGAACTTCAAGCCATTCTTTGTAATAGTTAAAAATACGTTTCATGTTACTGTTTCCATACAGCTACTTTTTTTTTTCCCCACCCCAATCAAAATCTCCTTTCCCTCAGTTTATACCTGTAATTTATTTGAGTGAAGAATGTGGTCCAATTTTAATTCTAATTTGAATTGCCACTGGTTGTAAGATTGAGAGCAGGAGCCACTTTCTTTACAGCTTTCTACCACGTGGGCACAGAGAAGCTGTAGAAGGATGTGGAGCCAGAGAAGCTGTTGCGAAGCTGTGGCTTCCCTGGTTCTCTTTGCTGACCCTGCAATACATAATGGTCTTAACCATTCCCAAAAACAATGGAAAGTGAGGAAGATGTATTTCACTTCGGATGTAGCAGTAGTGTACTTTTTGAGAAAGTAGCTATGTAGAAAAAAGGCATCCTCTTTAATGATGCCATGCATTTGTCTCTTCAATCTACAACTGTTCTATGAATGAGATTTTATTCCTGCTCATTCCTTTTTTATTTTGATGGTCTTCCTAAGCTTTCAACTAGCAAAGAGGATAGGGGAAGCGTTCGTTATTTGTTGTTATGAAAATTACTCTTGTGTTTCCTTTCCAATTATTTTCAGGAAACAATACATATTATTTCTGCAAAGGTGACTTATTTCTCTAAAGGTGACTTTCTAACAAGCAAGAAGGTGTCTGCTAATATGGCACACAATCTGCCTTCAGAAACTCATCACTTTATCAAAGTGGATAAATCTGTGCAATATGCATTCTAAAAAGAGAGCTTGATCCACAGAGACTCCCTCTCTACTTTTTTACAAATTTAATTCTGTTGCCTTTGGGTGAATTGCACTTCATTTGTACTCATGTAAATGCGGAAAACAATCATATGTAAAATATCAGAGGAGGTACATACAGATTTTAAAATGAGGCATTCTCAGTGGCTTTTACCTTTCTGTTAAGCTATGCTTATTAATCTCCATGGATTTTGTAAGTGCCTTTTGAATCAGAGTGTAAGACCAAATAGCATTTCTGCCTGTGTAAAGCATTTTGGGTTTGGTTTTCTTTCAAATGAAATTTTAGGTGACAAAGAAGGGACTTCCTGAAGCTAGTTGGAAATGTGACTTGAGATATCAGAGGAGAATATTTTTGGTAGATAAAAATACTCATGATGACTTTCTGCTTTCAAGGGGATTTCTTCAAAAAGCTTTCAGAACTGTGATACAATTCTCCAAGAACACAGAACTTGTGTGAGATATCTGAGGTACCTGTTGGGAGTACTTTGGAAGACACGTATTTTCCATTGCAAGTAAAAGTACTATTTGATGTGAAGTTTTCTGAGGATTTTTCTCACTATGCAATGATAAAGGAACAGATACACCATTCTGTACAGAATACTAATGTCCTTTCTGAATATGGTGTACAGAATGTTTGTTTGTAATTTGGGCATATTACTCTACAGAAAATGGATGTGAAATTATCTGACTTTCCAGAAACATTACTCTTAACGTTATGTTCTGTCTCTGGGTAGCTTTCTTTTCTCAAATAAAATATAGCAGTACAAAGGCCTGGAGCTGGGTTGATACCTGGGTTTCTGACTGTCTTTCCAAATGCGTTTGCTGTGCTGGCTTAGACTGTTCAGAATTACTGTGGTACTGTTTTGCTGTCGGGTTGGATAACCAGTTCAGTCCCTGTAGGAATACGCGGTTTTGAGGGTTCTGCAAACTTGGTAACCTACTGAACTTTCCCTCCACAGTTGTCTTACAGTCATATACACACAGAGTCCTTATGACTCGAGTCCTCAGAGACATGATATTTTGGGGTGTCTGAATATTATACTCAGGAGGGAACCTGAAGTACATAGTGCTATTTATATTCAGCAGTTAGTAACAGAGCATGAACATCCATTACTGCTCCTACATTAAACACAGCCTTAATTGCAGTTTTAAAGATCTGCTGGTTTTGCTTTTTAGAGTCTCAGGGTTGATTAATAATATCTTAATAAAAAGCTTAATAGTGCATTAAATTAAAAAAAAAAAAGTTTCTTCTTATTATGAGACAGCGATTTCAGTTGGTAGTTCACTAAACAGAACAATAAAAACCCATGTGAAATCTGTTGCCTGGCTGCAGCAAAATGTTATACAGTGAGTCTCCAGAAACCAAAATCATGTTTGATATAGCATTATAAACGTTACCACATGTATGTTTGATAAAATCAGGCTATGGCCTCTGATGTTTGTGAACCTTCATAAAAAAAAGTTATTTATCTATCATCAGGAGAAGTTTTCTCACATTTTGCTTTTTATATTACCAATATTGGGCCATTGGGGAGGTGGGTTATCTGAAGATCTGTAGTAAGAATGACACATCTTTTTTATTTAAATATTATTGCTTTTTAGGCACTGAATTTTGGAGATATGCCGAAGTACTTGTGGGAGATTTGGGTACCTGACAAACCATGGGTGGTAAGATATCAGATCCACTGAAATAAATAAAATAAACATTTACTTTTATGATAGGTATTTTGGACACTTTGGTCACTGAATTCAATAGGCAAAACTCCCGCAGGGCTCATAAGAAGTGCATTACTCCAAATTTATGCAAGTGTGTTGCAATTCTTTTCAATATTGTCACACTGGTGTGAAGCTGAAGTAATGCCTGCAGTGAACTAGAACTGTGCGGTAGCATCTGACAGGGGGAAGGGAGTACTGCTCAACTGAAGATTGTAAGACCTTTTCACTTAGCTTTACTCAGACAAGCAAGCAGCTAGGTATTGCCCATCAGACCTGTTTATGGTTTACATCTGGGCCTGCTGAATAGTACCTTTCTCTAGCCATGCTCTTTTTAGTCATGTTTAGTACTTGCTCTGTACTCCAACCCAATAAGCCAAGGAAAATAACAATCTCCTTTTGAGCACCATGTGGACTGCTCAGAGAATGAGTCAGGCAAATGCTGTCTGTCTTCCACTTTCAGAGGCAGTAATCAGAGAATTAGAGTTCAATGCTTTGATTTCTAAAGCTCTGCAGTAGGACCATGGCTTATTTAGATGCACAGTTTCTTCTCTGTGCAGAACTCCAGTCTAGCCCATCGGTTTCCGTGATGGTTTTTTTTTGTGTGAAATAAGGGACTGCAATAGCTGTCCATTATGTGTGCATTAAAAAAAAAAAAAATCATAGCAGAAAACTCAATGTGGAAGTTCAGAACTTCCAGTTGTTTTAAAGTTTAAAAGTCATTAATGCAATTTAGATTTACTTGCCTCTTAGAATACATTTAATTATATTTGTTCAACTATTCAAGCTGCCAGATTACAGTAAAAAGTTGTTTCCTTTATTATATAGGCCTCTTTCCCCAAAACTAAGCACTCTCTAGAACTTTCCTTAAGCTACATCAGAAAAAGAAAATTTCCTGGAAACTGGAGTTTCCAGTATCAGACATTAAATTTAAAACTACATTTTCTACCTACCTACTGGGTATTTGACTTTTTAGCCTTAATCGTAGGCTATTTTAGCCTCAGTATAGACATTTCAGAGATAAGGGAATTACTTTCATTTTCTAGTGTAAGATATTCTGAACAAACTGTTGAATCTCTATTAGGGTACTATAAAACTGATATAGATACAGAAATCTAGATATCTATCTTATCTATCGCCTCTGCAATGACAGAGAATGCTGTGTTTATATATTAATCCAGTAACAAGTGAATTTTGAAGTAACTTTTGAATGAAAAAAGCCATCATAAACAGTTAGGACAAAGTAATTTAAAGCGAACTCAATAATAAGTGAGATTTAGCTGCCTATAGCTATATATAAATTCCTATTAAGGCAACAGAGAATGGATAGACCACACTAAGGTGGATTCAGGCAGTGGAGTACCATATGAGATGAAACATGCACTTAAGCTCCTAGCTCAGTTTTGGGGTGTCCTTTTTGCTTGAGTACTATAGTGTAATGTTTTAGCAGAAGCTGTCACCTCTGATATTAGATTTTATTGGATAAGAACTGCAAAATAAAGAGTCCTGAAGTACTCTTTTATTTAAAGTTCTAAGAATAATATATATGTAACGCCTCATGGTGGAGTCCACTTTTTTGAGGTAAAGTACATTGTTCTGTACATTACATTGTAAAAGCTGGTCTTTCAGGAGTTATATGTGTTAGCGAAATAATTTTCATGGAACTTGGATGTTAATTACTAGAAAGTAAGTTCTAAAGTCACCGAACAGGAAGAATGTTCTAAGCTTTTAAGCTAATTTCTGGAAGATTTTATGGAACTGTCACAGCCTTTCCCTAAGAATTGTTGCTCTTTGTCAGACAAATATTTTCACTTGGATTCAATACTTCCAGAAAGTTAAAGAAATGGGTAATCGAATTCCCACGCCTATTCTAAGTTTTAAAAAATACGAACATTTATTCTCTTTACTCTCCCAGCTGATATTGGGAATGGAGAACTTTGGGCTTTTTTTTTTTCTAGTTGACAACAGAAACGTGGTTAATCAGTTTAATTAAAGCTTCATTTCCATCCATGTGAATCCTAGGCTTTGAAAAAAATCCTCCAAACCTTTACTTCTGGATTGCATTGTAAGTATTTAAATTTATTTTTATCATTTTAGTGTTAGATCTTCACAGTCTGGGCAATAACTATATAATGTTCATGGTCTGTAAAGTAAATGACGTCTGCTCATTTTGCAATGTATTATTGAGCATGAATAAAGACGTACTGTATTCTTGCTTTTTTAAAAAAGTTGAATTACCTGTGAGTACACAATGTGAACAGCAATTACACAGTCTTTTTATAAAGGATGCTTGGCAGAGCAAATCTCCATTAACATTGTATGTAATAGAATCTAAAAAAACCTCTTAATACAAATTTCAGACCTAATGGATTTTCTACTTGTTGAAGTTAAATTTTAGTCATTCCCTTTAATGTTGATGGTATTGGGAACTGAAGATTAGATGCAGAAGTTCTCAGGTAAATATCTGGTGTACCTGATTAAGCAGCAGTTCAGACAGCACGATTTTGTGGGGGAACTGGGCTGGGGCAGATTGGATGCAGGAATAGAAAGAGAACCCTCACTGATGAATAATCTAAAACGGTTTAGTATGTGGGAGGGCTGGTAGCACATGGACAGCAATTTGTCTTGTAAGAAATCTGTTCTACAACACTCACACATGCACACACACACACCCAGACACCAATCAAACCCTCCAGCCCCATTCAGACCAGCATGCAGGGGTACAGGACACTCACTGCAGCTGTGCAATGCGTCTGGGTCTTGGTTGGCAGCTGGACTCCCATGTACGTGCTTCACGGTCACCCTTCTGTGTGGTGCTGGATGCCTATGAATGTGTTCACTCATGAGGAGTTATTGTCTTAACTGTTTATTGCTTTATCAATCATGTTTTGGTGTAAGCCACTGTAAGGCAAGCTAGTGAGCGATGTGGCCTCACTAGTCACATAGCCTCAGGCCAATCTCCTTGGTATCATCCACATGCAAGGCCAACTAGTAGTTGTCACTGAGGTTTCCATCACTCTTTTGTCTCCCAAAGCGAGTGTGTTACAGGAGTGTAACATCAGCAACAATTATATGATGAAGTTCAGCTAGAGCAGCTTTATTTTCAGTCTCATACCAGGTTAATTTTGTTATTTGCAGATGGGTAGATGCAGTCATGGTCCCATTTATCTGAGGAAAGCTTTTGGGTAGACTCCATCTTGTGATACGTGATGAAAATGAGCCCTTCTAGGAGTATGACGGTACTTTGGCACTGATAACATTAACATCTGTTCCTCTAGGACTAAAACACCCCCTCCCACCCCAATACACAAAACCACAAATCTGGGCGCCTATATGTGTAAGAGGGAGAAAACCTGCATGGAATAATCAAAATCAGGAGGAAGGGACAAATTTGTGAAGGATGTTTTACAAGCGTGAATCTTATGACTGAGCTTATCCTAAAGTAACAGAATCTTTCTTCAAGAGAGAAAAGAGATACAGAGCTGTAGGAAATGGGCCAAGGTTAAAGGGAAGGATTTGAGACTATTCAAATATCTCATTTGAGTATGTTCCATATAAATTACTTTGTTTCCAAGTAGATCATGCAGGAATTTTTTTCTCGTGGTGAGAAAAAAAAGACATAGCTTTTTCTTTGCCGTTCAAGCTACATAACAATAATTGCTTGGGTCAGGATTCTGAGAAGAAGGATGCTCTGTACATTTTATTTTTTCGAGTCTTCATGTACGGATGTTGTTATTAACCCTGGCAAAGTTTTCACAATTTGTATTATTTTGCTCTGATCTTAACTCTTAGTGCCTATAAGCTGGTAAAACAAGTCTCATAACTTGGATGTAATTCAGAGATGTTGGATAAACACCAATCTTCTTTATAATTACATTTCATTTCAACTTTTTTTTTAAAAAGTAAGTTGCTTTTTAGAACTGTCATTAAAATTACTTGTGAATCATCTCTTTCAAATGAATCAAAATAGATGCTGATCAATGAGGTACTGCTGTCTCAAATGTGCTTGCAGTGAAACTGAGTAACTTCAGATTTATATAAAACTAAACATTTACATGTATATCTTGACTTCATTTCTCCCTAATTAGCAGCATGCAATGTACCATTCTGATTTTTGATTCAACCTTTTGGTGCCTGCACCTACCCTTAGGGATCCCAGCTGTTTTCCTCCCCTGCTGTAATTGAAATCAAACTTGTTCCAGCCTGTAATTGATAGAGAATCTAGCCATCTAATGTCTTCTATGAGATAGATGCACAGCAGAAGCGCATAAAGTGGCATCTGGAAACCGAGTGCCCGAATGGAGTGAAGATAGGTTTGTTCTTGTTTTGTTATACAATATTCCAATTCTTTCATCAACTAGTTCACCTACATTTTAGTAAGTTAAGAGTGTGACACGTGTAGAAATTTGGAGGTGTATGTGACGTGAATTGAAATGGTTAGGTCAAATCTCTCTGTCCTCATGAAGAACTGTGCCTCCAGACTGCTCTTACATCTTAGCGTCTTTGCCTGCTCTTTTCTCTGGTGTTGTAAAGAAGTATTCTAGTGTATATCTGGCTGTTGTTATGACAGATCTAATGGCTCATATGGGAATGTAAATCTAGATGTTCTCTCTCACTCCTGTTTTGGCATCTAGTGCAAATCATAATCATGTGTAAAGAGTGCATCTTTTTGTCTCCGGGTGAAGACATTTGCTAGGAATCTGCCACTGGAAGCAGGATGCTGCTGTCTGTCAGTACTTCAATATATTCCTGTTTTTTTTTTTCTCTCTTAAACCATATAATGCTTTCATTCTTAGTGAATAAAACAATAAGAAGTTCCTTTATCCTACATCTGGCTGCCTCTCTCTCTGCATATAGTATAGAAGAGAAAAGAACGTCAGTCAAGAATTTTTATATTTAAGTAATATTTGAATATTTTAAAAAGTGGGGTTAAGGTTATTTTTTTTTTCCCTCTCTACTGGGGATCTACTCTAGTTCCTACAATAGAAGGTTTATATATATTTTTGATAGCATTCTTCTATCTCTAGCTTCTCTTCATGGCACAATATACAGTAATTAAATAAAGAGTTAAAGAGAAGTTGCAGGTTAATAATAACTTTGTTGGCTGCTGGATTTCTTGAGATATTTTTGAGACATATTTTCTAAGCAGAAATAATGTAATAGTCCCCTGTTGATTTCCTCATATCTGATTTTGAAAGGAGCCTCACATGTTCCTTCCAGTGCTACTGATAACGAGGTGTTATCAGTACATCTAAGTCAGGCAAACTAAGGCTTTGAGCTATTGCATCTGTAATTAAGACTGAAGACCTAGTTTAAGTCAAAATCGCACTTATTCTGTACTGTTCCTGACTCTAAGCATGGTTGCCCTGTGTAAAGTTCAGCAGGATTCCTCCTGGGGTAGCAAAGTTCCTGTAGGGATATCTGAATAAATATTAGCTTTCTGGTGAATACTTATAAAGAGATTTGGAGGACAGCTAGTTATTCTGTAACTCCACAGATTATACCTGGTTTCTCAAGGACCTGAGAAAAAAAGATCAGAAATTATCTTCTTTACACAGTTCACAATCACAGTGGAGATTATTCTCATTAAATATTTATCCATCGTCGAGGAGGAAAAGAGTTGAGTAATCAAACAGTCGGTGTTAATTTAAATGTCATAACCACAATTAGAAAAAACATCCTCGCAATGAAAGTTTATTGTGGTTTCCCAACCTGTGTTCTGTAAATATCCTTCACTGAAGGATTTCCACTCTGCAGGGAGAGGGGAGAGTAAAATATGGGTTTGACTCAAGTTTCATGACCTTTTTCCTCTTTCTCAAGATTCCATAAACTTTCTGTGACTCACTGATCCCTTTACAAGACATATTAGGTTAATTTGGAGTTGTCAGTTGTTTCCTGCAAATAGATTTGCCTGCAACTTGCTCACTCTCTACCCTGAAACAATGATCTGAAACAATTAACTGTACTTTCTGTGTGACTTTAATGAAATCAATATAAGTAATAAAAGGAGAAGTTGGTGTGAGTTTTTTTGGTTGGTTGTGGTTGCTGTTTCTTTTTAACATCTATTATTTGTTTCTTGATTTGGTTTTGTGGTGATGAAGCTCATATGCAAAGCAGTACAGGTTTTTTGATGTTATTATGATATCAACTCATTTCATACTGTCTCTGTCAGATTCTTTATATGATACTATTTCTAAGCATCATCAGAACATTGTAAGTACTTAAAGATAGTTCTAATAATAAAAAGTGCAATGTTTAAACAGTGGCTTTGATGTATGATTAGCTTTTCTGTGTTTTGTACAGAAAAATATTCATTTAAATATTCTATAAGAATGAAAAAATATTAAATATATTAAGGCTAGGAATGTAATTATTCTTAGTAGTCTTGCTACATGCATGGAGTACTGTTCTATTATCTTGTAGTAAACTATGTTGGAAGGGACCTTCAGAGATCAGCTGATACAGCGTCCTACCCAGTGGGCTATTTTAGATCAGATTGTTTGAGGCCTTGCCCAATCAAGTTTTGAATATCTCCAAGGCTGTCTCCAAGGCTTGCCACAGCCTCACTGGGCAATCTGTTCCAGTGTTTGATTGCTCTTGTGCAGGTTTTTTCCTTCATATCAAATTTGAATTTCCTTTATTGCAACTTGTCCCTGTTTCTTCTCGTCCTATCACTGGCTCCAGATTCTCCAGGCCCTCCTATTAAGTGCCTAAAACTGCAACAAGGTCTCCCCTTAACTTTTGCATCTTGACGGTGAGCACATGCAGCTCTAAGAGGCCCTCTTTATATTATCCAGCCCCCTTATCAAATTGGTGACCCCTTTCTGGGTTTATTCCAGTGTTTGTCCTGTACTGGTGAGCTCAAAACCGGACATGTTCCACATGCAGTTTCATATATACTGAATAGAAAGGAAGAATCGCCTCCCTGAGCCTTTATGCTACATTTTGACTGATGCAGTTTAGTACACACTTGGTCCTCTTTGTTCAAGGACACACTGGTGACTCGTGCTCAACTAGTTCTCCACCAGTACCAACAAGTCTTTTGCTGCAAAACTGGTTTTTGTCTAGTTGGTCCCCAGCCTGCTTTGTTGCCTGGAGTTACTCCTTCCTGGGGCAGGACTCTGTGTTTGCCATTGCTGAACTTCTTGAAGTGCATAGGAAGTTCCATCTGAACATGTGGAAGAACTTCTTCCCTCTGAGGGTGACGGAGCCCTGGAACAGGCTGCCCAGGGAGGTTGTGGAGTCTCCTTCTCTGGAGATATTCAAGATGCGCCTGGACGCGGTCCTGTGCAGTCTGCTGTAGGTGACCCTGCTTTGGCAGGGGAGTTGGACTAGATGACCCACAGAGGTCCCTTCCAACCCCTACCATTCTGTGATTCTGTGATTCTGTGATTCTGTGATTCTGTGAGGTACCGGTTGCCGATT
>Ga0065711_1027081_pt1 | contig 54523 bp, 23 predicted proteins | sample Hoacrofraction12_FD_59098 | JGI IMG/M metagenome (GOLD analysis project Ga0065711, IMG submission 59098) | Hoatzin crop microbial communities from Cojedes, Venezuela - Epithelial fraction 12 v2 (version 2) | ecosystem: Host-associated > Birds > Digestive system > Esophagus > Crop | place...
TTTTTTTTTTTTTTTTTTTTTTTCCTAACTTGTTTCATCTTCAGCTGTGGTTTCTGTAGGTTGCTGGTCTCTTCTAACTCCTTGCTACAGTGATTTTTTTTTTTTTTCTCCTTACTTTGCCCTATTTAATGGATCTAGACCCAAATTAAAATGTATGTATTTTCAGAAGTTAAACAATTCTTTCCTCAGCAAGTTAGCTGAACCGGTTAGGCAGCACAGCTAATGCAGTAGTTATGCAGTTTTTGTTCAAGGGTTAGAGAGTTCACAGCCATACTTTGGAAGAAAAATACATGTGTTAATAAGAATCTCAAAGTTGGCCAAAGGTATGGGCAAAGACAAATTGAAGAACAGGGCTCCTGCATTCTAATCATGTCACCGGATCATTTTCAAGAAAACCCACCAAAAATGAAAAGAAAAAAAACCACAAAAAACACCACACTTTTTTTTAAGGAGTTTGTAGTCATGACAGAATTAGTGTCATTCTAGTGTTCAGTTCAGACTTGCTAAAGAGTTCAGCAGAAGACCTATGCATACAGGATATTAATGTGTGTGAGTTTCATTAAGGATGAAAATTTTCTCTGCATGGCAAAATCCTGTTTCATTTTTAAAAATCAACCCTATCTGAGTTTCTCACCTTTAAAAGTACCAGCTGGTATTTGTACTTGACACTATACTTTGATGATAATCCCATAAAATAAATTGCCATCCTGTATTAGCTTTCTGGCAATGCTGTTTATGATCTAGAGACCTTTCCTCTCACTTATTGTCAGCTGTCCTCCATGTGAAAAGTTCTACCTATTCCCCTTCTAATTTCTACCTTTTATTAGAATTTTTTTCCTCAAGCAACCCCAAAATTCCTTGAATGAAAGAACAAGAAAAACCTGGTGCCTAGCTGCAGTAAGAAATGACTTTATTCTATGTGGATTAGTATGCATGTTTACCTATCTGCCCAGTGGAAATGACTGCGCAGTACTGTGTGAGATAGTTAGAGGTTGATGTTGACTTGCAGTAATGTAAACCTGTTCAGGTTTTTCATCAGGGTTTTACCGATGAAAATTCAGTAAGGAATGACTTCTCTGGCCTAGAATGGGACAGAATACTTGACAAAGTGAAAGAGTGATCCCCTGTCTTCAGTGTGTGTCTTACCTGAAGTGATCTATCTAAATCCTCATTGCAATAACTCTTTTTGTTGCCTGAAAGCTCTGTGAAAATGTCCTTTTATGATACCATTGACCTTTGTGTTCACAAGCTGATAAGTAAGCGTCAGTATGTGTAAGTCATGGAGATGAAATAACGATACTGTCATAGGTTTCAATGAACTAGCATGAACTGGATATGCAGCAGCATTGTAGCTTGCAAATTATGATGATCAAGATAAGAATCTGCCCGTATTTAATCTGCACACTCATGTTGTTCATTCTCAGTGTCATCCTTCCTGTTCTTTTAAAGCTGTATGCTTAGAGGAGGCTAAACTTTGTTTGTATTGCTTTGTTTACCTATGAAGCCTACCACAGTTAAAAGCTAAATGGCAGAAAAGTTATTTACTGTGTAAAAAACAAACAAACAAAACCCCACAAAATAAAAAAACAAACCAACTCCCAAAGTTGCAAGGTTGGTGAGGAAATTGCACGGTTGGTGTTTGATAATGCATGTGACTGAACAAAGGTGTACATTCAAAGAAAGACAATCCAGTTGCCCAAAAGTAAGGTGCAGACAGAGGGGTTCAAGAAGGATGCTTAGGTAGAATATTGCCAAAGACATACAAGGACCCAAACAACATTTTTTTGTTTACAGAATATTTCTTTTTTAGTTTGTCGTTTTCTCCAGTAAAGAATAAAAGCTGTTTGAAAGTTAAGAGCAGACTTAAGCCAGCTCTTCTGTGACATTGAACAAGGAAAAACTGGTTGTATTCCTGGAGGGTTAGAAGTCAAGTTGGTTTTGTATAAATTCAGCTGAACTTTGCATCTCCCTTCTCTATTAAATGTTTTTGAGGTTTCAGCTTAGTTTAGGGCCTAATGCCAACCTTTTCCAGGTTCATGGAAAGACTCCCACTGAGAGTATGTAAGAAACACTGAACGAAGGAATAAAATCTACCCACATTTCAATACTGGTTTTGATGATGGTTACGGTGTGTGCATGAGACTATATTAATCTGGTGAGTAAGTACTTCCAGCTTGTCTCATGCACCTTTGTTTTTAAAATGTTCCTGGTCGTATCACTGGACATATTTTATAAACCTTTATCAGTTCTCCTACCTGTGACATTTACTAAATGAGCATTGTTGTCTGTCAGTAGGTGGCTAATTGTGCCTTTGATCATTCCACACATTGTTTCAAGCCACGAAAAAGACATGCTAATGTTCTAAAATCATAGTTAAATACAGAATAAAAAGCAGTGGCTCAGGGCTGGAGGCTGCAAAGTACTGATAGCTACTTGTAATGTGTCAAGTTTCTGCAGCTGCCACGGAGGTCATTGACAAAGCCCTAAGTCTGGATCTGTTCTGAAAGTCAAAATATATCCTAGAAGAGTCAGAAACCATTAAATACACCTTTAGCTTTTAGTATATTCACTATATATTTCCTATATATTGCTAAATATAGCGTATACACTATCTGGTCATGTTTACCTGTTAGCTGTATGATTCTTTCCTGGAAACGCTCTGACTTTTCAAACCAGATTGAGACAAAAAGGTATATAAATCGTCTGGCTGACTTCATGGAGTAAGCCAAATTTTATTATTTATTGTACGTTTGCCCACATATGCAGATCTGTGCAAACACTGTCTCGTGTAACTATGTAGACCTGTGTCTATGTATGTGCTTTTCTCTTTAATGGGTAGTATAGCATAGGCACACACCCCAAGTCTCTGTACAGCCTTGGATGTACATGAGCTCAAAGTGTTACTGGAGGGCTGCATGCTGATGTTGTTTCGTGCGCACTGAGAGCGCTCCACTTCTGGGTACAACTCCACCAGGTGTGCAGTGCCCGTAAAGAACAAGTTGAAAAGAACCACAGAAGCCATCTTGTAGTAAAACAGTGCTGGCTGTCTGAGAGGGAGCAGGCCGTGATGTAATAGTCCACTCAAAACGCAGTCCATGAAAGAAAACATTTGCTGCTGTGTGTTAGTGTCCACACTGCTCTAATAGTGGTTTCATGGTTTCACATCCAGAAGTACAGAGATGATCAGACACTTGCAAAATTCTTGGTGTTAAAAGAAACATAGCACTGTTAGATGTGAGTTCACCGCAAAGCTAAGTATTTTTAAGTACAGTTACTGATTCCGTAGCTATGATTTCATGTAATATGCAGGGAGATGCTACTTTGTAACCTGGGACAGGCAACATGAAAGATTTTGCATGCAATCGCCTCATCTCTGATGCTTGCTTGGCCCCACAATCTGGGAGTTAGATCAGAGCTGATGAAAGCCTGAACTCCTCGCCACTCTGCTTCCTTTCTTGAAGATGGTCACGTTTGTGCATAGAGGGTAAACAAGCAACGGGTTTCAGGAGATAAAAGATTGGTGGTTTCCAAGAGACTAAGACTCTTCTGACTGCTAGAGTTCAAGAAATTCCAGTGTGCTGCTGTCTGTCTCTAGAAGTAAAAGGTATTATACTGGAGTTGTTAGGGCAGATACAGTGGTGAGTGTTTGTTCTGCTACCCCATATACAACGGGTGAAAGGAGCACTGGACTGTATGCTTAACAAAGTGTTCCAGAGTGTCTGATGCTAGTGGTTAAACCATTCAGCTGTCTTGTATCACTCAGGGACGTAAAGATCTTATATGGGAGCTAAGATATTTTAAAGTTTTTTTTTTACTGTGAGACAGAGAAGCAAGGCTGGCTAAGTAACATGCATTTCCACTTCTCACATTACAGTAAAGCAACTTGGCTACAACCCAGTGAAGAGTAAATGACTGTTCTGTGAAGTCTAAGACATGTTTTGGGATTAGCATGTATACCGGATAGCACACATTCGGTTTGCCTAGTTTAAATGTCCATGTTTAGAGCCTTCACCCCATCAACAGTTGCAATAACTAAATGTTTGGCACAGTAACTTTGTTTCACATGGGATATAAATTGTTCTGTGAAGGTGTCCAGTATCTTTCCACTGACAACAGAGCTTTGAAGTGCAGGTGAGGCTTAGTGTGTCTGAAACAAAGCTCTCTTAACTTGGCTATCTGGAGTTATGTGGTTGATTAGGGTAGGGTTGATACATCTGTCTACTGGTAATTTGGCTAATGCTTCTTATTGTAAGGTTGGTTTCAGTTGCCCATTAGTTTTTCTGATTTTAACTGGCTGGATGAACAGTTTAGATATTAGCATCTATATCAAGGTGAGGGCTTTTTTGGGAAAATGTAGTAATAGTGATCACAGTAAAGTGAAAATTGTAACATTTGCTTTGAAAAAATATACCAATTTGGGGGCTTTGAAATTTTATCTTCCGTTGTCAGTGTTGTACCTTTGATTTTCCCTGTGAAAATTCACACAAGTTGAGTTACATTCTAAATACTAGGGGAAAAACATCACAGCTCTCAGATGAGTAGTGGAAGCTTTCTGAGCCTTGACAATTAAATTGCCCCAGGAGGATTTTCTCATGGAGCAGATTCAAATTTGAGGCAGAGTCTGTCCTTGCAAGTGTTGCTCATAACTATTTAACTACTGTGCACTTGTCTGCTGTCAACAAGTGAAAGTAGGCAGTAACTGAGAATGTGCTCTACTTCTGGCTGAGGAGAGGGGAGGTAGCTGTCAAAAAAAAAAAAGTGTCAAGTTTTTCCTGTTTTCCATTTTACTGGTGCCTCGCTCCCTTCTTATGCTTCAGAAGTGGAGGAGGAAGCCACTAGTACTGAAGCAAAAACAGGGTGAGAGTGGAGTGTTGGAATGAAACGAATAGCAGGTTGATGCCAAGAGGAAGACCATGTACTTTTTTTTAATCTCGTAATTTTACTCTCTGTTATGTGCAATTGATCTAGCCTCAGAAGCAAAATAGTCATACCACTGTGCCAGGGTTAGTAGCTTAGCTGTGGTGCTCCGCTGGCATGGGTGTACTAGTGGGGCTTGTGGGGATCTTCTCTCTAATGCCAAAGAAACAGAAGAGAAGCAGGATTATCTGATGAAACCTCTTGTTCTGCTTGGGATAACGTGTATTTATGGGTATGAAGGTGTCTCGTGCTTCAAGAGCACAACAATAATTTTCAAGAGTTTTTCTGGGGGTGAAAAAAAAATAACATTAGTAAGACTGAAATGGATCCATGTGCATGAAAACCCATAAAAGTAGGTAGTGCGGTGACTGGCACTTGATGCAGTTCTTATGTCAGTCTTCAATTTCTATAATCATAACAAGCAAAGACATTTGGCAAACGATTTACCCAAAGTTTACCTTCCTGTCACTTCGGCACACAAACTTTCACCTTTAATCCTGATTAGGTTCTCGTCAGTTGTGTTTGTTCAGTAAAGCAGAGAAATGGGCTGGTCTTTGCTTTGGTGCCCTCTTGTGGTTTCGTCTACCGGCCGGGCCACATCTCTAACAACTCTACTGCTATTAAAGGATGTCAGAAGTATCAATTGTTACTGCTCAGAGTGTATTCAGACAGCTTACACTATCCCATGCAACTCGTTGTTTGCTTTGAACTAGTACTTCTATGTATGTTGGACTCTTTGTCCAGACACCCTTAGCTACCTCCGTGTAAATGAACCTATTTATGTTCTTCTTGTCGTGCGTATCGGTCTTAAGCGATTGTGGGAATATTGCAGATAGAAGGGCTGGACATTTCGGGAACATTTCTGTTATATTTCCAATGACGGGCTCATCTTTGTGTTCCCCTGCCTTGTCTGCACACCTTACTTCTATTTGAGAATGGCCAAAGTTAGAGATACAAGGTAAAATGAGAAGATTTTAGACATAGATCAGAAACACCTGCATATTTATACTTTGCCTAGGTGAAAGTATAGTCTCATGTGTGCTTGTGTTGATAAGTGGTAGTCTCTATCCTATTAACTTCAATTTCTTATCACTTACTAATTTGATTTTTGAACCTAATTACCTACAAACTTCCTCTCCACGGTTTTCTAATGTGTTTACAATATCATTTGTCTGTGTGTGCGCTGGACTTACATGTGCTGTATTTTGAAGCGATCATTGGGCAATGTAGCTTATAATGTCAACCTTGACACATTTTTGTTGTGTCAGGTGCTTGGCCTTTCAAAAAATTCACCCAATGAAGTTCTTGCTAATATGAAAAAAGATGAAGACTCTGGGTAACTTCAGCTGAGCCATGCCAATTTGCAGCCACTGATGCCCTGTTTTAACTTTTTCCTCTTGCGTTCAGTTTTATTCACTATGACAATTCTTTTTTGTTGTTGTTTTTCAGAGGGGAAAAAAACCTGATTCACCATTTTACAGCCCTGTAACGGGGGATGTTTTAGTTACTGGATTTTGCAGCAAGTTTCTGTCAAATGCAAAGGATCGGTATTGCTTGTCTCAACAGAATTGTGAAAAATATCCCTAACAACTAGCTCTGTGTTATATAAGTGAATGTTTTGTCTTTGATGCTTATGCCATGTTTTAAAAAGAAACATGCAGTTGTTTGGCAACTGGAAGCTGCCTATGCCTCGTGTATAGAGGATAGGATCCAGTTTGGGTCTTAAATCTTTTCTTCCCAAATGCATTATATTTCTTTTAGGCAGGGAGCATTCCTGTGGGGAGGTGGGCACAGCTGAAGCTGCTCAGGGAAGGGGTTTGAAGGCAGAGGCTGCAGGGCTGGGCAGCCTTGCTGCAGGGCTGGGCAGCCTTGCTTCCCGGCTGGGGGAAGAAGCTTCCTGGGGGCTACAGACAGTTGGGCTGAGTTTGCTGCAACTCCCTGGCTGTCCCAAATCTTACCTTGGGAACTAGGACCCCCTCCCTAAGGAGTGACACTGGCAGGGAGAACTGGGGAACAAACCCTTGCATTCTCACTCTCTGATGGTTGCTTTGAGATTTTGTTTTATGTAAAAATGGAATCAGTCCTAGGTTTTGTTTCAGATGCTAAATGTCAGATTTTATTTGTCTGGGGCCATTTGGGGATTGGTTATAAAAGACAGTGTGCACAGAGCCTGTTAAGCTCTGGCTTAGTTGGGATTTCTCTTCACAGTTTATTAGAATTTGGAACAGAAAAAAGGCAAATATTTGAAGTGTGTTGGGGGGTTGTGTGGTGATGATTCAGCCATAGTAGCCCTTACAAGGGGAAAGAACAAGGAATGCTGTTTTCCTGAGAAACAGCAAGCCTTAGAGGTAGGCTAAAGTGAATGTTATTGTGCTGTTTTGATTGATAATGTCCAACCCAAAATCTCAGCGTCTAAAGAGAAATAAACTATCCAACATGAAGCAGGATCACTCAAAATTTAACAGCTATGTTTTAAGATAAGCCATTTCCAATGACATTTCTGTGTGTACAGATAATTTGTAATGGCATAATTATCTGTCCTTCCTCTGGGTTCTCACTAGACTGCATTACATTATTTCTGGTTTTTTTTTTTTATTTGCAGCTTCCTTATTGTGCTGATATGCCTTATCTTCAGTGTGCTTTCTACAATTGAACAGTATGCAGCTCTCGCTACAGGGACGTTATTTTGGATGGTATGTATGTGGACATTAATGTGATTGATGCATGTTTGTTCTTAATGTTCAAATTCTTATCTCCTGAGCTAATACCACATCAAGCAGGGTGTTTCTTATGGCTTAATTGACAAAAGGCTTTTCTGCTTTTCCCTAAGGAGTCTGTAAAGCTACAGACACACCAAAAGTCATGGTAGCACAAAACACAAGTCTTACCCTGTATGGCCTATACTGAGGGCATCTATATTGTGTCCAACACACAAGGCTGTTCTAATTAAGCTTGAATCCATCATATTGCTCAGGCTAATCCATTTTTCAGCCATACTGAAGACCAGATACCTGACCATAGGGGGGAAAAGAAGTACGTGGAGGACCTTTGTTTTAGTTGATGTCAGATGGTGCCCAGCGGCAGGACAAGGAGCAATGGGCACAAACTGAAGCATAGGAAGTTCCAGCTGAACATGAGGAAGAACTTCTTCCCTCTGAGGGTGATGGAGCACTGGAACAGGCTGCCCAGCGAGGTTGTGGAGTCTCCTTCTCTGGAGATATTCAAGACCCACCTGGACGCAGTCCTGTGCAGCCTACTGTAGGTGACCCTGCTTCAGCAGGGGGGTTTGGACTAGATGACCCACAGAGGTCCCTTTCAACCCGTAACATTCTGTGATTCTGTGATCCAGCTTGCTTTCACAAGTGGACAACTCATGTATTTTCATTGACTTTAGAGCTAAGACGGCTTGCTCTACTGGTCTTACACACTTTCCCTTCAGTAAATAAACCCTTTTGTTTATAGTATACTACTGCTGCAATGGATACGTATGAAGAAATGTTACGAGAGTGTTACTGTCCTACTAGCTTAGATTTAATTCAAGAACCTTAGTTTTGGAGTTGGAGGCACATGATTTTAAACATACAAAAAATGTATAAATTTATTGTACTTCAGTGGTGAGATAACCCCTGCTAAATCATTGATTTCTCTGTAAATAAATGACTTTCATGCTTTTCACATTTTTTCATATTTATGAAAACACTATCACAGTAGTGAGAAAATGGTAACTAGCAGTTTCAATGTTTGTTCAAAATACTTCTTGTAGCTGTGCACCACTAATATCATTGTTACGTAATGTATTCATTATTAACATGAGAAAGTTTATTTAATTCCATCAATTATAATGAATTTTGTCAATTTATCTGTGCAATATTTTAAGGTTTTATACCTATTATGAATACTGTAAGGATGAGAATACAGTATATTGTATTTAGCATCAATCACACTATTTCCATTTAAGGTATTTTCATGCCTAGTATATTATTTTTAACTAATTTGTAAGACATTTGAACTCTTAGGTGTAACATTATAATTAGTTGCCAGCTAAGAGAATCTGTATTTCTGCATCCAGTACCTTTTCTGTTTTGTGGTTTGGGATTTTCTTTCTGTACAGATTTAGGAGTTGTTTTGTTTGTGTTTTTTTTTTTTGATCCACAACTACTAGTTGCGGATACTTTGCAAATTTCTGTGGTGAATTTCACTTGTGATATCTCACTCATCTTTGCAGTATATCATAAAATTTCACATGGACACAGTGTGTTGTTTCAGTTAAATAAACCTCTAGTGCCAACATAACCAGTGCTGTTTCATTCCTCCTGCCCCGTGAAATCATGGAACTCGTTTTGTGTGTTCATACTGTATGCAGTATGTGTTGTCTGTATATGTGGAATATGTTCAGTGTAATATGTATGCAATGCATTCGGGATTACATACAATGTATTTAATATCCAGTGTGTATTGGGTGTTCATACTGTTCTGTATTATCTTGCTTTCTAAGTAGAGTGAATCGGTGTTCCTGCTCTATGTCATGAGAATAACTATGGTTAATTTTTAACATTGAAATCCTACTATCATGATTTCTTGGGATTTCAGCAGTTGTTTGTTTGTTCGGTATTGGCATATTCTGATATTGTTTTCTTAAAGGATTAACTGTGGCAAATTTCAAGAAACTTAAGGCGATTACAGTGATCTGTTGGTCCAAAGCAGTAAATGGGCCAATGTGCTCTGTTTTATCCAGTTTTGATGGGACTTTAAAAGGAGTTGTGGCACCTTGCAACACACATACAAATGTTGGAATCCGGTTCCTGTTGGTGTCTACCCAGTAAAATTTCCTATTCTGTTCTTATCTGAGATTTTACTTTCACTCTAACATATCATTACAAGCTGTCAAAGTTAGATGTAACTGAATTGTTAAGGGGGGAGTTAATTGCAGATCGCTGGTTGAAGAGAAACTGTAAAACATAAGGAAGTAAACCAAAGTGTAACAGCGTAGAGGGATTAAAAAATAAAACAGGAAAAAACACAGTGCATACTTCCAACCCAAATGGTGATGTAAGGAGACTTATTAAAGCTTAGGAGAGCACTCTCTACCGCTTTGCAGTAGGAATTAATTTCTGTTCTGTGTTTGTAGAGGGACTTTTAGTTATACCACAATAACAGTTTTAATTTGGAGCCAGACAATGAAAGTAAGTAACATTGTTGTAAGTCTGCAAAGAAGGGCAAACAAGTTGATTTACAAGCTGAGTGAGAGAGACCTCAAAGGAGCACCAGTATAGCAACAACCTACCAGGAGGAGTATGGGAATCTTGAAGAAGGCTTTTCTGCTTGGGTTTATCTGGGATGGTGAAAGGGAGGGAACCTTTGGCCATGTGGAGTTTGAGGCTTATGAGACCTCAAGTCATTCCATGAAACTTGAGTTATACTGCTCGTGTGCTCTGTGAGTTTAAAATAATTAAGGTAACACTTACAGACCTTTAACCCTTTCTTTTGAAGATTATAAAATTGAGTCCACCTTTCCCAATCTGCGTTCCAAAGGGAAAATTACTGAAGCTCTTTCAAGAGCAGATTGCCTTTTATTTAGACATAAAGTATATATATGTATATGCAGGGTAGAATTCTCTCTAAATGAATTATGCTTTGTAATGCATCAAATATAAGGGTGAGGTAGTTAGTGGCACCAAACGTGTAATGTCATGCTTTGAAATTTTGCCTACCTGAGATTTTTGGATGACTTATATTTGGGCAAGGAGGAGGCTTTGACCAGGCAGCCATAGGTCTGGAAATGGGAGAAATTCCTATATCATGCTGAATGTCTGGAAGTGAGTGCTCGGAGTTAGCCTGTGGGTATGCTGAGCTGAACAGCCCCATTGAGCAAGTCTGATTAGATGAGCTTACTGCATGGGGATTGTAAATCTGATTTATCTTGAAAATAAGGTGGAATAACTGTAAAAGCATGTGTGCGTGCGTGTGTGTTTATCTGTAAACTGCTGTTACAGAATCTCTTCTATATCCTGCTTCCAAGTTGCATGGTGTTGAATGTTCATGTTGGGAAAAGTGCAGAATCTGTTCCTGAAATACCATTTAAGCAAGACCTTATAAAAAGCACAATTAAGAGCTAAACACTGTATTTCCTCCACGTAGCCAAAGGTTTTTGCTCTGACCCTGTGAAAGATCTAAGCACCTACACAACTTCAGCAGATGGTCTTTTTGAAACCAGTGAGACTGGTACATCGAAGTTACAGATGGAAGCTGTGTGCCATTTTTCATGAACAGGACTTTCATGCTTCAATAATACAGTCGTACAAGATATTACGATTATATGAAAATAAGATCTAAAAAGATTGTTGAGATTATATGTATATATTATTTCCTTTTTATTATGGAGCTGCTTGTCTTACAGTATCTCCCACTACCAGAGGAGGAAATAGAAGAAGTTATGTTATCAGTAATTTTAAAGCAGTTTAAAATGCTTCTATTTTGCGTAATAATAAGAAAAATGGAAGCTTAACATTGGAAAAATAAACAGAGGAAAGTTTATGTGTGTTCCAAGTGGTGTTCCAATTTTAGACAAAAAGCTTACAATTAGCTGTTGAATCTTTCTCTACTTGTCACCACACTTCACAAGGCAAAGAGCCTTGATGAAAGCTGTACCTAAATGCAGTTGTAGTGGGAGATTAGGAGAGAATTGGCCTTTTGTTAGTTTCCAGAATGCAGTGAAAACTGTTTAAATTTGCATGTGTTTATTTTAACTTTTTTTCACTAGATGGTGCTGTTGGAGGGACTTGACTCCCGTTACTCGTTGGCACTTGCCCAGCGTGAGGTGGAGTCTGAGCCAAGACTGTGAAAGGATCTTCATTTTGAAGGGTATATGTGCACTTGGCCTATTTAAAATAGTAGTGTGGGAGAGCTTGTGCCATGACTCATGAAAATAATGTGGTGTATCTGTGTAAAAATTTGATTTTGAGACTAGGATATTTAAACTATGGAAAAAAGTAATTCAGAGATGTATGTTCCCAGAGAGGCCATATTTTTCTTTTATTTTCATAAGCAAGGATTTTACGGTGCCAGAACACAGCAGAATGCTGTTATCTCAGCATGATCTAAGAAAATCCAAGTGCCTGATCCAAGGGGATTAAATATTCTGCTGAACCAAGGGATATTTAGTGTGCCTGAAAAAGCTATTTTCTTGTAGGAATCTCATTTCAATATTGATTCCAACAAAAAAAAAAGAAGGATATGTTTTTGTGATGAAAGTATAAGCTCTTTCCAGCTTTCTCTTTTCTGAGTTCCTTGTCTACTTTAGCATGCTTGTTACTGAAGAGATGAAAAAAAATTTAAATGTTAAACAGACTATCAATGAAGATAAAAGGTAATAGTTTTGGGTGGTTAACATTTATGTTATTGGCTTTGAAATTGTTCCTACAATTAAGAGAAAATGGCACAGAGTCTAGGCCTGTGAGAAATCTAGATTTTATTTCTTTTAATACAATCTTGTGTTTTGAGTATAAGCCTTGGGTGTTGTTTGCTGGAGTGTTTTGTGGGCCTTGTGAGAAAGAAAGAGAAAAACACATGAAGCTTTTGATTCTGAAGACGGTCTTCAGAGAGAACAAATGGTTCAAATAGCTCAAAGTGTTTGCAGCATTTTTTTTCTGATTATCTTCCTTGGTTAAGAAGGCCAAGACAGAGACTTACGATCTGGACATTGGTGCGTTTTTGTCCTTTTGAAAAATTTTAAATAGGATTAATATCAGTAAAGGATGCTTGATAGCTCTACAGACTGATCTGGTATACAGACTGTAAAGAAACTGTAGCTGAGAGAGCGAAAAGTTTGTCTTTGCAGCCTCAGCAATGTCGCCTGGTCTGGCCCAGTCAGCTGCCGTCAAAGACCTGTGTGTGGTGGGCTCATACCCTTTAATCCTTTTCTTTTGTTGGACCTGCAGATAGATCTGTTGAGGGAATCACTCACTGCAGCGTTTCCTTTCCATCACTCCACTGACAGCTGAAGATGAGAATCCTAGCTTTCATTTAAAGTTGGTTTCTGTACATTCTAGTTTGTAGTGAAAAGGCCGAATGTAAGTGATTCAAAGGCTCAGGAAACATGAATAGAGATGCAAATTGCCCTCCCCACTTTTAATTAGGTGACAGTATAGTTAGTAGCTGGAACAAGGAACTCCCTCGGAATCTGAACCCAGGTGTTTCTCGCTGTGCTTCAGTCTGTGGTTCTGGTGTTTGTAGCTGAGCTGCACTGGCAGATAACTTGAGTGCTTCTAATGTGCTTCGTGGCAAAATCAGCTGTGTTGGTTTGAAATGCTGCTGGTAGTAACATCGTAACTTGTTCCAGCTGTTCACAAAGCAATCCCTTGTCAACTCCCCTGGTCTGTACAGGAGAATTATGTGTTTAATGTAAATGTGATGTTAAAAGGATTTAATTAATTTGGTTCAAAAGGTTGCATGAGCATGTTTTCAGTCCAGCTTAAATTCTGCTTTATGTCCATTCTGAACAGGTCCGAGGGAGCCAAATCACATGCTTCTAAAGTAGGAAGAAGATTGTCTGTTAGGAACAGCTGAACGAATTTAGTGAAATGGGCTTTATAAAAGAGAAGACAAGCCTGTTACTGTTGTTTGGTGTAGATGAAGTCTGAGCTGATACAGAATGCCAGGAAAGAATGAAGAGGTCAACTGAAAGTATGCTAAGACCAGTCAGGGAAAGATGAGCTGCTTTTTGTTTTTGTACGTGCTAAGACCCAAACACTCGTAGAAGGGAGCAGTGGTTTCCCTTTAACAACCATCATTAGAGGGCAGCATTGGACCACGCTGCGACTGGTGGGTGGCTGCATTCAGACCTTGGATCGTGCCCTCGAGTAGGTAAAAATATCTTTTGGAAGAAACGAACTGTTAATAAAAAGATGTTTTTTCACATGGGCTTGGGGAATTTTATACGAGTAATCAACAAAAATAATTCTGGGAGAGTGGGGTGGAAGAAAAAGGCGGTGTAAATATTGCTGCCAGAGACAACTCTGGCCACTTTGTGGTTGTGGCCGCAAAATTCATGCTGTTTGGCCTACCTGATTTCTTGTTATGCATATGGCTTTTAGAAAAGAGCGAGAACAATTAAAGCTTTCTGTGAAATGAGTTGGACAAGTATTTGCATGGATGAGAAAGAAAAAGATCCTGAACTTGTTAACACACTGAAAATTTTCCAGTATGTTATGTCCTTCCAGGTATGCTCTTGCTATTGTCTTAGATGTTTTGTTTTCAGTGGTGAAAAAAAGAAAAGGTTTATTTGGCTAAACTTCTCTAAAGTTACCACAAAAAATTACTTTTTAGATGTATACGATAAGAATAAACAGTGACTTTTGTGGAAAAGAAAACTCTTTTCACATGTATTGCATACCTTTCTTCCAGCAGGTTCAAAATGTTCTGGGTTTGAGTTCCAATATTGTTCTGCTACACTGGAGTATGTATTTAATAAGTATAAGCTTGTATGCAGAAAATTGGTAACTTCCATTTCTGACTTTTCTAAGAATTATGAAGAAAAAAATAATCCTTCTTGGATTTCTGTACCTGGAGTTCTGTGGAAGCATACCTGAATGCTGTCATTTAAAATAAAGTCTGCAACTAAGTCACTGTGAGTAAAGGAATTGAAATTTAACGTTTATCTCCACAATGCATTGGGATCAAATGGCTATGAAGCACCAAGTATGTATGTGGGCTCAGACTCTGAAGACTGAGATGGGGTCTGGGAAGAATGACCTTTCTCAAGCTCATGATGGAGCTGGTGACGGATTGCAGGCCAGCACGAACCACTGGTGATGGCCTGGTGCCGTCTGCTGGCTGCTTGGTGACCCACATGATCCGACATGGTGATCAGCTGCACTGGCAGCGTGGGCACGTTGGCCAAAGGTTGAAATGAACACAGTGCAGAGCTGGACTTCTGCGATGAGCAAGCTTCCCAGCTTTTCATCTATCAACTGTTTTCAGAAAGCATTGCTTTTGTATTGTATGCAGCATTCTGAAAAACAGGGGCATATGTGCTCCAGAGTTACTAGTAGTTCACCTGTTCTCAGGAGCTTGTGTTTGCTCTCGTAAGTCACATAATATAGTGGCGTTTTGTTTCTTTATTTTTTAGTATAGCTACATTCCAATAAATTCTGTTCAAAGATGCGTCTAAGACAGTACTGTCACTGAAAAAGTATGTTTCATTCACTGTTGTATCTATTGTCCACTTTTGTCAAGCTTTCTGCTTAAGGGTTAAAGTCAGATTAAACTTTTCTGGGGTATAAATCCATGTCAAACTCAAAGCATTTGCTTGGTAACTCTAAAAGAAATATGGTAAACATATTTTCTTTGAAATTATACACAGTTTTCACTATTTAGTATTTTAGTAAACAAGATGAGTAATACAAATTCCATCTTGGGGAAAAAAAAAAAAAGTTAAAACTCTGAAGTTCTGGTGCATAGTAGAGCCAAGTAGTGAAAAGAAAGATTTTTAAATTTAGGATTTATCTGGATTAGTGTGTGATGTTTGCAGTGACAGGTGTTTCCTTTATGCTTTGCCCAAATGTCTGGAAAATAGTTTGTCATGAAGTGCTACATTCAGTGTGTATCTCAATTTCAGTATAACTGGAGGGTCTAAGGCTTTGTTAGGTCCTTGTTTTCACATCTGACCTCAGCCAGCTGGAGTCTATTGTTTTAAGCGTAATGTAACAGCTGACATAACATAACGGATATCAAGCTGAAAAGCTGAAACAGTGCAGTGAACTGATGCAAAGAGAGGGGCAGGGGAGAAGCTGGGAGGGAGGGACAGGGGCAAAACTAGCTTCATGATTCAAAGTGGAAGCTTGCTGCCTTGTTTTCCCCGGGGTATATTAGCTAGGAAATAATGGGATGAGTCTGTTGAAGGTCTATTTGCAATTGATTACATATGATAGACTACTGAGACAGGTTTGAATTTGCCAGCTGTCACTAGCTGGTAGCTCTTAAATGGCTTGAAGTGGCCCTTGGTAGGCAAAACTGCAATAAACTCTGCAGGTGTGGTGTAATTGTAGTGCAGAAGAGCAGTGAGTGCCAATGTCTTAGAAGAAAGGAGGTTCCAGAGAGAACCGAACTTAAATTATAATAACTTAAAATAAATAACTTAAATTGAATGCATTAAGAATTTTATTTTGCAGAGTTGGATTAAGTGGGTTCAATTACGTGGCTAAAAAGCAAAAGCAACTGGAATTCCTGGTAGTTTTTTTGTTCTTGGCAGTTTCTAAAGTAAGCTTCTATGAGTTAATTATCAAAAAAAATCGTTATTTCATTTCTTGACTTCTGCATTTGATGGTAAGAAAGCGCATCTCACCATGGAGCAGTAACTGCTCTTGGAAGGGGAATGAGTGAATGAACATCCTGTTAGAAACTTGTCACAGCCTTGAAATAAGTCACAAACAGCTGGCTTTGTGCACAGTGAAGGAACAAGAAGGTGTAGAGATCACCCTGTTACTTCTTCATATATATTTATAAGCATGCTTCTTTACATATATATATTTCTGTATATAGAACATATTTCTATTTTCAGTAAAGATTATAAAAAATACTTCTAGCTGGATTTCATTTGTATCGAGTAGAGCCTCTGGCAACTTCACCCTACTGAGAGTTTATTCCATGGTTTGGGGAGGGAGGGAAGTCAAAACTCTGTATTCTGCGTTTTTTAATGTATATGGGTAGGTGACCAAATTAGGTTCTATATTTGTAAGCGAAGTTTTTTGGCGTTAGACTTGCAATTATGCAGTATGTTTAACTGTGTGCATATGGGTAGTCATCATGACTTCAACGGAGCTTCCTTGCGCGCATAGATATTGGCAGGATCGGGGCGTGATAGGAAAGAGTTCTTGAATAGTGTCTCCTTCTACTTGGGGATAACCTAGGGGGCATGAGAGTTTGATTTATGTAACTACAAGCTGTATTTATCTCATATTTCAGGTTTTAAATTTATTTTTATCTAATTTACTTTTATTTTGGTAGTATGAAAAATGTCAGCATCACTGAAGCGTCAGTTCTGTTAGGCTTGTCTTGCACAAAGAGTTTCTAGGATTGTTCCCATCGTACTATGGGGCCCAGCCTTATTTTACCTCAGTAATCAGAAAGGTCTTGTCAAAGAGTTTGTTAGAGCTGTTCGTTCAGTCTAGTAATACATAATATGGGCATTTACACTGTATCTCAGCTTATAAAGTAAATTAATTTTGTTGTAGAGCTTAGAACTTGGTGTTTATACTGAGCTGCTGGAGGAGTCTTGATAGCCCAGAGAGCTGCCATGTGTTGTGTTTCTGTTCTGCACTCCTGGTATGTCCTGTGCCTTGGCTGCGAACAAGGATGGGTGCCAATGTGCCCTGGCAGCAGCAGCGTCAGAGGCTGTGCAACGGAGTAAGTTCTGTGGGTTTCTCTGAGTTGACTCAAGGGACCAAACATTGGGACAGATGTCCTGAAACTTCTGCACTGGTCAGCTATGCCATTGTTCATTGATTTCAGGGACCTGTACCTTAGTGTATTTTTTACATCAGGTATTTTCACCTAACCCACTGAACACTAGCATATTTTTAAGATGATGGGGCATCAAGAATTGTTATTAGCTCTCGGAAACAGCAGGGCTTTGAAGAACTAACAAAATAACAAAAATGCCTGTTTTCACACCCAGTCTGTGAAAGCAAGCTATGTGCTGCCTCCCTTTGATGGTTTCCCTTATGCTAATAGCATTGGGGCTGACCCTTTTTTTTCCTCCAGCATGCTGTTAACATCATTTTTAAGGTACCTTTCAGAAACACTCCTTGTCGTTGTGGTTTCTGCCAGCCTGACAGGATGTGTTTGCGCTTGGAATGCATGCAAAAGGAGCTGATCTACTTGTTCTTTATCCCTCTGCAGCTGTTCCCCAGATCAAGGTGAGAAAGGCCGTCTGCTGTAGAGGTAACCTGACTATTCCATGGTTCCCTGCAGAAGGGTGGGTACCATGTATTTGCATGCTGTTTTGGCTGCAACATCACAGAACAGTTTTGAGTCAGAATACGTGCGTATGATGACTGACCTCTATCTGGCCCACGGGCAGGGAGCTTGACAGCTACCTCCTAGGAGCTGCTCCAAGTCATTGATTTAGTATATGGAACTCGGAACGAGCTATACTTAGTGGCCAGGGCAGGGAAAGAGGAAGGAGAGAAAATTAAATATTTACTAATCTTACTTCTGTAATGTCTCACAAACACCAATGTACTTAACCTCGCAGCATTCTTGGGATGTGAGTATTAGCAGGTTTATGAGTAAAATTGAGTGACCCATAGCTTCTCCACTCTAACTTGGCTTTGTGAGACAAATGCTTCAGAGAACCCAGGCTGCACTTTGAAGGATGGGTTTCAGCCTGTATGAACTGGCACTGCCACCTGAAAAAATGGTCCTGCTGCTTCATTCCTCATGCCAACACAAGCATTTGTGCAGCAATGTTGTAAACTGCCTTGGAGAACCCAGATGGATTCAAACTAACCTTTTTTTTTGGCCAGATGAGATTGCTTCTTTTGGCAGCAGGGCTGCCTTAAAGTGTTTGTGAAAACGTAGAGTAAGATTTGTTAGCTTTTGATAGTTAAAAAGTATGATGGAGACTCTATCTGCAACGCAATTTACAAGCAACCTTGTGTGCTATCCTGAGAAAGGATATTTTTATTTACATTACAGCCCATTCAAAGGGCCCTGCCTGCAAGATCAAGTACAGCACTTAGTGGAGTGGAGGCCCACATGTTCTAAAAGAAAGTTCCTACTTTCCTAGACCTTGCCACCTAAAGAGATGATGTGGTGAAAAGGTGAGCAGGAGAAAGTGTGAGCAGCCTCTTGCACAGTCAGGCACGGAAGCAGAGAAAGAACATAACTTACAGAAGTCCCAGCTTTGGCGGCTCCATACATTCAGGTTCAGTGATGGGCCTCAGCAATCATAACACTTAATTTCTTGTCTCATTTCTTAATTTAGAACTTTGAAAGTTTTTTTTTTGTATGAAAGCTGAGGTTTTGGCCCTTATTTTACACATTTCACTCTGTGCCTCTCTTGTATTGATTTCACTGAATAATGAATTAAGTAGCATTTTGTGCTTACTTTGCATCTGTTTTGCTGCAGGACAGCAGGATATCAGCCTGACAGCTGATTGAGACCAACTTGACTGAAATTAATTTTATCCTATAGGTCTAGGCATGCCTATTATAATCCAGAGCCAGTTATTGAACTTGAATTGGCAGCTAGGCTGTTTCTACAAACAAAACCTGTTTTGTTCAAACTCGGCTGAAACAGACAGGGTGTAGATAGGGCTGCAGAAGCATGTCTCTCTGGAAGAGCTTAAGAAGCAGTCATCTGCTACCTCTTTGCTGCTGGCCCTCAACAGGATTTTACTCTGCCCAGTGTTGTATTGTACTGCATTTGCTTTCGTAGTCAGCTGCAGCACCTAGCTGCCCCAGAAAACTTTGTTTACCACCAAGGATGGTTAAAACTAATTTAGTTAGATTGAAGAGGGAGGGCTAAGAGCCCTTCCACAACAAGTTACCGTTGTTCAGCTTTGTGGGTGGTAATCTCTAAGTTGAGAGGTGCAGTAATGAGGAGTTGGGTGTGGCAGTATCTTCAATCTCTTTCTGTCTTTGAAGTGATCATGAGCACGTGGTTGCACGCGTCAGTGTAGCCTAGTCCCCTAGGGTATAATTGTACTATTATGTCATCATTAATACAATAACAGGCACATTTGGACTTGAATTACTCAACTATTTTGAGAAAAAGGAAAAAAAAAAGCCACACCAAACACCAATCCCCACATATCTTTACACAGAGTACCAGTACTAAATGTGTCTGTAGACTAGTCCCAAGATAGCAACTTACCTTACAGATTCCTGGTGTATGTATATATATAAAAAAATTGAAAAGCTGCTTTGATATGAGTAGGATTTTTCAGACATAATGATATGTCTTTTCATACTTGCATGTTAGGATCCAGCTCGTTAATGAAACAGTTAAATATTTAACCACTATGAGTCATGTGCCTTTTTAAAGCAAACAGAGTTAAAAAGGATGTAAAGAAAGAATTCTTGCCTTACTCTCAATTCTGAACTGGAAGCTTAGTGAGTTGCTATTTCATCCGCAAGAGAAAAAAATGCAAGAGAATTAGGGGCAGTATACTGACTGTATGGAAGTCCAGCTTTCCACTGCTGTGCTCTTACGAATGCATTTGTGATATAGTGGGTAAGGTGGAGGGAGTACATCTGGGATCTTGCAGACCTTGAAAGCAGAACAAGGTTTGCAGCAGCAATCAAAATCAATAACTGTTTGTAAGCAAAGCCCTATTTTTATATTTTGGTAACAAAACTAGGAAAATCCATGCTAAAATGCTAGAAAATTGCTTTCAAGTAGTATAGTGATAACATGGAATTTCCTTTTCTTACTTGCTTATGTTGGATTAATGGCCAGTGAGAGTCAGAGGTGAGGGGCTTAGCCAAGTGTCAAGCTGCACAAAAATGTGCACTGTCACTATTCTGTCAAATGACAAATCCGAAAACAAACAGACAGCTTGTCAGTCTTTACTTTCTCAAGGTCAGCAAACCATCGTTCTGAAATGCTAGTGAAGCCATTAAGAGAAAGCTGTTTGGGGATTTGATTCCGCTATTGGAAAGCATCTGGACTATTTTTTCTCAGTTTTCAGACAGAAAGGACCATTAGGTTGCACACCTCAGGCAACTGTATTTCTTTTGTAGCTTATGTGCAGGGATGTTTCTGTCTTTGAAGCCAAATCATACATATCTTTGTAGATATGCAATGAGCTCTGTGATCTGTATCTAAATTGCTGATTTCTTCTGATTTTAGGTCTGCAATTAGCTTTCATTTGGCAAGAAGAGACTAGTGTTTCTAAGTGCATAGGGTAAGGCATTTTCTGTTGGTCCTTTTCTCACTGCAGTGTTGCCTGCACTCTTTTCTAGGGAGAGGGAATCAATGCTAATTCAGGCAAATATCCTCTGGCACTTTAAATCTCCATTAAGTAGAGTCAGGTAACAGGGGCCTAGATTTTAATATCTTTTTGATATAAGGAACTCCTCAGCACTACAGTTCCTGCAGATTTCCTGCCAATGTGTAGTTTATTGCTACTTGCATCTGGTAGGGTGATCATCTGGAAATAGCAGATGAGAAGTGGAAGTTTTTACTGCTATGCCTCTTTGAGCATAGCATGGCATAAAAACGCAGGAAACATCATAAAAATACTCTTAGTGTTAGATGACTATTTGTTATGGAAAGAATAAGAAGACAAGCAGGAGAAATGTCTCTTCTTTCTGATGACCATTGCCTCACTTAGAGTTGTCTGTTCCTTGACACAGCTGTCCCTTCCTCCGTGCTCTTAAATTTGGCGTGGTCTTGACAAGGTTGCTAATAGATATTTGTTTTTTCTTAATATTTAAACGAGATGTTGAACTAGAGCTTTTTCACTTGCAAAAACCAGTTGCTTTAGAGAGTTAGAGCGAGATGATGGAGATTGTCAGTGAAACCTTTCCTGCAAAGGCATAAGACGTGGAGGAAGAAATGCTAAGTTGATTGGATGAGGGGTGAAGTGCATGATCAGATGCTTCTTGTTTCTGTTTTTCTGTCACCTCTTGGAATAGGGACTTCTTGGGTATTACAGTTCCTTAATGAACTGCAGATGTCACTCATCGTGGAACTGTATCTTCTGTCATTCCTTCCCTAACTTGAACTTAAAAATTGTTGCCGACTGAAGCAGTCTATAAGGTGTGGACAATTCAAACACACAGAAAGCCAATGTTGATTAAAATATGGGGGGGCTTCTTCCCTTTTGATCACAGAATCACAGAATAGTAGTTGTGGAGTTGTGAGTTGTGTTGACTTTCTGAATGTGCATTTAGGCTTTCATGCTCAGTGTCACTTTGCATTGTGTCCCTTGCCTGCCATCTGCAACGGGACAGGGATGTGACAGAGATCACTCTAGCGTGGGTTTTGCCATGGTGGTAGGGAGCACCCTTTTGTTCTCCTGTGGCTTCCTTGATCTGTGCTGCCCACAACCCACAGCATTCTGTGGCTCAAGGCCAGTGCAGAAATGTTTGTTGGGTGCGGAGCTGCATGCAGATAACGTTGATTAAGAGTTAGAACAAACTCTGCAGGGAAAAGGCATCTAATGAAGCATGTCAGCTTTTTTGAATTAAAATGTCTTTTAATCATTTTTCTATAAATATTAATTCTGGCCTCTATGCCAGGAAGCTTCAGGACCAAAAGAATTGTGAACATTTTAAAACAAAAATGAAAATTGAACTAGTGAGGCATTCCCTAAAACTGCTACTGTTTTTCTTGTTTATTCTTAGTCTTGGATGTAAGACTGAAAACAAACAGTAAAAATTTTGGAAAAGATTTTTGTTTCTATCTTTTCATTTTGTTTTATTTCCCAGTAAGATAACTTTCATGTGCTGTGAGACCAGAAGGAAAAACAATGGCATTTGACTGACCAGCATAGTGGAAATGATACACAGAACAAAGGCTTTTTATTTGTAATCTCTTAGTTTTTTATTAATCTCAATTCATAACACAGGAAATCAATAATTTTCAGTTGCTTTGGTAAAGTAGTATTAGGTCAAAATCAAGCAGTCCTTTTAACAAATGAGCTGACTGTAATGTTCCTGGCCGTAAGGCTAAAGTTTCAAAGCAATGTGCTTTTTACTTTGATTTATTTATTGTCGGTAGCTTGTCAGGCCTTTGTTTGAATTAGGAGCCATTGCAGGCAGCCAGAAATTGAACTTCATGTAATATAATCTATCTGTCACTTAGTATCAGTTCACTAACAATGATGCTAACACATTCAGACTTCAGCATCTGGACCTCGCACTTGAGTTTTCAGCCGTTGGTAGGGTCTGATGTTTCAGTGCTTCCATGTAGTTCCTTCCCAGCTATTTCCCATCTGTGTATGACTGTCCCACTTCCCTAGGCGTCGGTGACCAGTGCTGCCGGTGTCACCAGACAAGCCTTTTCCCAAGAGAAAATATTTTTTTTAACTGTATCACGTGTTTGTACTAGACTACTAGATTCATTGCCTTCACCTCCCAAGCCAGCAAATTCATAATAAAGCAGCAAGTTCCATGCTGATGCTTGAGCATGTCTCTGAGGTGAATATATAGCTTTTTATTTCATGGGCCAATTTTAAAACTGTGGTTCTTCAGTCTCCTTCTATGTTTTACAAAATGAAAGGTAATGTTTCCATGGAACGATAAGGTGTGATAGCAGGAAAGACTAAGAACAAGCGTTCGAGTCTATAGCTGGGTTCTTAGCCTCCCTGACAAAGTCAGTTCTTGAAAGAAAAATCTGTAATTGTTAATGTACTAAATGGTACTAAAATTTGCGACCTCCCTTCCACCTCCTCTGGTAGCTTTATGTCTGTCAGGCTTTTCTGGGATTGTGCCTATAGGTATTCATGCTTTCCTAGCTGGGGAAGACCTTGGAGGAAAGCAGGCAGACAAGCCTGTCCTTTAGCAAGAGAAAAAATTCACAAATCTCCATCCTGGGCTTCCTGTGAGATTCCAAGAGCGTGCTTCTGTGATTGCTGCTGCTATTTCGTGTGCTGCTTCTGGTGCCTGGGAGATGGCTGTAAATGAGGGCCCCCTTGTGCTTTGGGCCCAAACATGGTGTGGAGACTTAAGTATAGAAAAATAAAAGCAGTAGATGGGCTGGGCTGAAGGACACTCTTCCTCAAGTTAGTGCTCTGTTTTGTAGGTAGCAAAGTACCTGTTAGTGCTGATGATAGAGATCTGAATTGTCAAATAAATAGGGTATCTTTTCTCACACGCTGTCTCTCTGTTTTCTTCCATGAATTGACTTCTTATTTTAGGTATTAGCTCACAAGTTGGAAAGCACGACTAGAGCCAGTGAAGGGGAAGCTCAGCCCGAAGCAGTACCTCTTCTCTCTCTTGGTCAAGTAGCAGGGAGGGAATAAAACTTCCCGCAAAACATCTGGCTGAGCTGAGCTGTGCCAGTACATCCACCCCCAAGGGAAGGTGACTGCCTCCTGGGGTGGGGCCAGATCAAAAGGAAGGGGCAGGGAAACAGAAACAGCGGTGAAAAAGGATGCCAGAATGTTTAAAATATAGCTGCTGCATCTGTCCTGTGGTCTACTGCCTGTTTGTGGAAGAAATTTTATGAAAGATGCACTTATTTGTGTTAGCCTGTGATATGTAGGCCTAACCAACCGGCATGTTTTTAAGAGGTTGGGAAAGAAAAGAAAAAAAGACCTAACTATTTTGCTTGCACTTTTTGCTTTAAAGTAATTTAGTCTAAAAATCTTTGAAGTAAAATAAATATTATATTTTAAGTAGCTGAAGGCATTTACTATGTTTGCAAAGGCCTTTGCTCTTTGCAGTCTGGTTTGAGGAGATTTGTTTTTGTCTAGAAGAAACAAAAATATTTGCGAGCTTGCTTCTGACTCCTGGATTGCCAGAAGTCCTCTTCTGTGTGAAGTGGAATTGCACAAAAAGTCATTTTAATATGAATGCAAAGGAGGGATGCACTGCTAGTGGGGCGATCTAGAACAGCTATATTCAAATCTTTCTCTCTGCGACTGCCTTCGAGAATGATGGGTCATATTTGTTTCGATTTCCTTCCCTGTAGTGCTGCTGTTAGGGTTGGTGCTAGCAGCATTCTTGATAAAGGTTCTGTTTAGAGAGGTTGCCCTTAGGAGCCTAAACAGGTAACTACTGCTGCGGGTCAGGAACCTGTTCCTCAAAGTCTCTGTTGTGTTTGTCACCACCTGAGATTCAGAACACCTTTCCAAGTTTTGAGATGTTCAGTGGTCCTGCACCGTGAAATCTGTGTTCATCTGGTGTAATTAACTCAGCTGGCAGGGACAGATTTATTATTAGCAATGGAAACCCTGTGAAACACAACAAACCTTGAAGTCAGATGAAAAGTAGCATTTTCAGTTGCATTTTGCTTTGATCTTCCCTGCTAGCTGCACCATGAATATGTATATATGTATATATGTATGTATGTATATGGACCAAACCTGAAAATAGATTTGTAAGCCCAAAATGTCAATACCTGCAGCACTATTGTTAAGCTTTATTAGATAAAAAGTTTTCACTTGTAATTTTAAAAGGTGAGCTACAGATGGTCATTCCTTCTTTGCATATGGGTGGGATTTTAGATTCAGGTTTGGTACCTCCCTGTAATATTTTTCAGTGCACTTGAAATCAGGTTGTGGCCTTCTGTGGAGCTTTGGGGCTCAGAGAAGTATCGCTACTGTCTGATTCAAAGTAGCATTACTGCCAGTTCAGAAAGATGTAAATGTATTTCTTTACACAATAACTGTGGAAAAAGGCTTTCCTATAACCTGGTGGACTGCTGTAAATGTTATTCTTTGCCCTTCAGTTTAAGTACACGTGCACAGAACAGTCTGCATGTCTATGAAGGTGCTTTGTTAAGTCACACATGATTCCTATTCTGCAGTCATTTGTGTTAGTGTACCCTGCAGTTTAGAAAGAACAGTTAAGAGCAATTCAGAACATGGAGTGTAGAAAGATATTTATTCTAAGCAATGTGTCAGTATAAATGATCATTATCAAATAAAAATTATGGTAATTAATTGCTGGTTATGTAATATAAGTCAGAAAACACCTTGAAGTGTGAGAATGTGATCCTGGTAAACAGATAAACACAGCAGATTAAAAAACAATCAAACCCCTCACAAAAGACTTGACCTCAACAAAACAAGCCACACAGAAGTCAGTGAAATCTACTCTGATGTGAAACACTTAATTTTCTGGTTATCAAATACTAAAGTAAAACTCCTACATTTCTTCAAATAGTTCTTGCAACAGCAACAGCTCTGCATGAATTTCTCTACTGTATTCTGAAGTATTTATAAGGAGAACTACTTAAATCCTGGTTTTGCCACTTAATCTTTCAAAAAAAGAAAAAAAACACACAGGAAAGGTTTGTGTACATGACAATTTTGCTTGCTTATGTTGTTAGATCTTGATTTTGCTCTTTGAATATAAGGTTATGTTTAAAAGCTACGTTCTTCTGGCATCTGCCCAGGTTATGTTCTTCAGAACTCTTTAGTATGGGCTAAAATAAGCAGAAGTAGTAGTTAAACAAATATGGCACAGTCAAAGCAAATGCTTTGATCAAGTATCTTTGACGAATGTGCTGTTATGGAAAGCTTTAAATAATGCATTTTATTTCTGTCCTGCTGTAGTGCATGGCATTAGATGAATCAAAACAGGTGGATTCTAAAAGTTACGTATCTATCTGTTTTAGAAATTTGTATGGATTAATCAAGAGTTATAGTAGTGCAATGTGCATCTCTTATAGCAAGTGCATTTAAAACCACATTTGGCAAGAAATACATCATTTAGTTACATAACCAAACCATCAATTTAAAGAAAAGGTTAAGAGAAATGATGATGTTGTCTAACCTCTCATACGTGTATTGAACCTAGCTACTTACTCCTGTTTGGATAGAGATTTCAGCTTTTGATAGTGTTTATACTGTCTTAAGCACCTGTACCTTGCAACCTTCTGGAGGGAAATACGAAATACTGCAGCTACAAGAGCCTTCTACTCTGGGTTGTTCTCTTTCTTAGTATTTCTGAGATAACTGTCATGTTGCCTGTCACTTCTTTTGCGCTTGTAGCGTCTGCAGTGATTATGATTCAAAACAGCATCCCTTTTTGACAGAGAAAGACATAACTTGATTTTAAACTAGGAGAGATCTTTGCTATCATAGAAATATGTTAAAGATTTTTCTTGTGCCAAAAACTTAAAGCTATGATCTGCTACATACAGACCCCTTGATGAATTGGCACAGAAAGTGACAAGATAGCAGTAGCAGCTTTTTCAATATATGTTGCACCACAAAATGTAATGCCTAAAAATGGAGAGTATCTCTCCCTAAATTTTTTAGGTTTTCAAAATCTGAGCTACATAAATGATGAGAAGGAACTGTAAGATACTGTGTTGCACTGTGGTGGTTCTATCTGAAAAAGCAGCCTTTGAGCCAGCATCTGTGAGACCGTTTCTGTTGATTTTAATATCAACAGATTCAAAAATTCACCTGCCCGTCCCCCTGCGTGTGAGCTGTTCCCGGAAGAGGTGGGAGACAGTCATTTGCGCTGACTCCTTTGCTGCAGCAGTTGTTCACAGTCTGAATCATTAGTTTAAACTTTTGTTGGTCTCAGATTAACTTAATACAATAGAAAGAGAAGTTTGTGGCCTATTGAAGAGCTGGCATACACTCACGTCTTTTATCTCTGCTGTTGGATCTGGCAGAAAAACTGCATTTAGTGCTCTGTGGTATGGCAGAGCTCTTTTTTGGTTTGGATGGGGTTTTTTGTTTGTACTTCATAGTTTTCGGGAACCTGAGTGCTGCTTTTGTTTGAGGCTCAAGTGTGAACACATGCCATCTAACCCGAGGCTGAGACGTCAAAGTTAGGGTCTCAGTGTGTTTCTGGAGGTGCCCCTCTCTTGCACAGATTGATGGGTGGAGCTGTGGGTTTTCTAGCTAGGAGCAGAAAGTGAGATGGGGCAAATCCAGACCTAACTGCATTTCTGAGAAGAAATGTAAGCTTCTAAAATCTCTACAAAGCATGGGTGAATCTTCCTGATGTAGGTGAAGAAGTGTCGGTTAACAGATGTACAGCCACCATGATCTTTCTGGCACAGTTTATGCTTAAAGAGTCCAGCTTTCTTTATAGGTGTGCAAACTTTGCTCCTGGTGCTCACACTGCTTTGTTAAATATGGTAGGAGTTACTAAACCACTGAAACACTTGTGAAGACTTTGTCTCGGGATATAATGCACATTGATAGCTGTTGTGTAGCTGTATCAACCAAAAATGTTGTGCCTTGTGATGCACCCCCCAGATATCAGGGTCCTATACATACTCAGGAGAGCTAATGAGCTTGCTTGTTTTTCTGATCTAAAAAAAATCCTTATGCTTTCAAAACATAGAGAAACAAAAATTCTGACACCTCAGTCTCTTTTGTTGGATGCAATCGTATTTTATTAAAAATACACAGTTCTGCACCACTGTTGCAGTACAATGTTTGTGTTGTACACTTTGAAGAATGGTAAGGATGGTTGTGGTATGATGTCAAAATACCATTTCATTATCTGATTTTTCTAGCAAAATTGCTTTAAAATTAGAACAAAAAAATCATCCCTTTACTTCTGTGGAATAGAAGTGCCCTGATTATCTCTGGAAAGACTAATATTCTTCTAAGTTTAAGTGAACTCCTCCCAAAACAGGAAGCCAACTCTGTGGTCTTGTTGCAGCAGTCTTGTTCTCGGGTATTCACTGAAAGCCTTTTTTAGCATGATGCAGACTGACTGCTCTCACTTCTTTGTTGCTTTACATTTTATCAGAGCTTAAGTGATCTTTAGACTCAAGCAACCATAATCCTTTGCTGTGGCAGGGCTGTAAGGGTAAGTACCTGAATGTAATGAACAAACTCACCATGAAGTGGAAATTGCCACATAGATAAGGTCTAGGGAAGTAGGGTTTAAATGAAGAAAGCAGTAAGATGTAATGTCCCAGGAGATCTGAAAGGAAATCTGATTGTGCTGGCTGATTTAGAGCGGAAACACTGATTTTCACTGCTGTAGTTTATCCAGCTTTTACTTATCCTACGTGTCACCATGCAATTACTGTGGTCTGTAACTGCAGCACTGGGGAAAAAAAAGATATATAAATTTTCTTTGTTGATAATGCCCCATATATAAGACTCTGTGTGCCTAGAAGTTCTTTGTTACAGCTCTGTCACTCTGCACAAGCAACAGAGTGGCAGTTGAATTGATGGGGCAAACCTGTGAAATGTTCTTCTTACAATGCCCAGCTCTAGAGACTGCCTCTGCTTCTTGCAATGGAAGTTTTCCTCGCTTATAATTTTAAAAGGAAAAATGTCCAGCCCTGTTCTTCAGTATCCTGCACAGCAAGGTGTTAGGGGAGGTTTTGCAGGCAGCCTGAGGTTTTGGTCTTTCCCCCCTCAGCTCACTTCGGAGGACCAGCAATGGCTGCCCTGTCATCTCCTTTGCTGTCCTAAAACTCCTTACCTGACATTTTATCAGCAGGTTAGTGCCTTTCACCTTCACCCTTGTCGAATGCCTGGGAGGAGAGACAAAGAAACCTCTGCAAAATGTGTCTGGTGATGCTGACTGGCAGAGTTGCTGTAAAAGGAAAGCGAGGAGCAGCCTGACTGCTTTCTCTGTGTGCTGCTCCAGGCTGAGCATGCCTTTATTGCTATTTCTGGATGTGCTGATTCAGCATTGCAATGGTGCATAATACATACAAAATATGAGTGGCTGCATATGTCAGATTAAAAAGTAAACTGGTCACAGTGTGTCCTCTGACGTGTATTTACAGCTCGCTGACATCAGCAGGAGCTACATACATCTGAAGGCAAATTCAGCCTGTGTGATAAGTGGAAAATGTGCCTTAAGGAATAGAAGAAGAGGCTGTGTATCATACATTGAAGTGAATATTACTTGTAGCTGTATTAATATATACCCTACTTACATTGTGTATCTAACCTTAGTGATTAGCGGCTGTTAGGTATAAATGTGGTGACAAGCTGTACCTTTCTGTAGTTGCTTAAAAGTTACAAATAGGCATGACTGAGTGGTTGAAGGACATTGAATTAAACATGCTTGAATTAATAAAGTAATGATTGGTGCCTCTCAGAGCTATAAAATAAACACTAGCTACAGCCCTGTGCAACCAGATTGAGCCGTGGGGTTGCTGGAAGTATTCTGAAATGACTCAACATTGTTAAGTGAGAGAGATAATCCTAAGAAAGCTCTCTGCGTAGACTCCCTGTGCAGTTAACGTTTTAAACCCCCCTTTGGCTTGTTGTTATGACATCAAAGATACTCTAAAGCCTTCGTTAAATTGATCATTAACTCTGCAATGTTATAATTAGACATTTGAACTTGGCTGCATTCAAAAAGAAAACGCAAGAATGAAAATCCTAACCAGTGTTGTTTCTCTGCAGCTCATCAGCATGGTCAGAGGCGGATTAAAGTTCCACAGGAGTTAAAAAGCAATGGGAATTGAAGGCATTAACTAGACTTGCAGGAAGGATAGGGAGCCATTAATCCACAAAGTTTTTCTTTGAAAGTATGGAGTGAGACTAATGTCAGGAACCTGAAATGGGTTACTGCTGGAGATTTAGATTCAAGCTCATAAAACCATTTAGATAGGAATGTTGGGCTAGAAGCATGAGTTGGGGAAGCCTGAAGTTTCCAGCCCAGCAATTGAACATGTTATACCAAGCAGTTGTGTGCTGCCACTGACCTACTGCGAGTCTGGTATGCCAACAGACGAAGCACTGTAAGGCAGCTTTAAACAATAGCAGCAAGCCCAAGCAGCAGCCAAGAGTGAGGGTTGGACACTGTGCTTACAGTTTATGAAGTCCAGGGCTGGGAGAAGCTCAGCCCTATGTCTCCCACTTTCTTTCCTCAGTCTCTCCTGATGGAGTACAAGTCGAGACAACAGCTGGTAGCTACTATATGCCCAGCTGCATAATGGATGGGAAAACCCATCTCCATAGTAACAGAGAAGGCATTGCATGTGCTGCTCCTGCTTGGTCTGGGGAGTAGCTGGCTGAAGACATCTGGTCAGTGTAGGCAGTTCTCAGGGGAGATTAGCTCATTTCATCTGATAGTAACCACAGAAACTTTTGACAGTTTCATAGTATGATGCTGAACATAAGATAGAACTGACTGGTTCAGCAGTTTTGAAAGTCAAAGATTAGCGAACTATTTTTAGGTAAATATTTTTTTAAGCAAGGCTATTGCTTGTACTCATTCCCCCACCCCCTGCTCTTCCCCATGGTGATGTTTCTGTCAAATATGATGGTGATTCTTCTGTGTGGGGTGGGTTTTAGGAATTTCAAAGCAGTTTTCTCTTTGTAAATATTTATTTCTTTTGCTTACATAAGCTCTTTTTATTATACAGTGAGCCTTCGAATCCTTTCATCTTAGTGGAGCTCAGTGTAGGGTGAGATACTGTCTGTGTTAACATACTGTGGCTTGTGCTCTAGAAAGTTTACCCCCCACCCCCAAAATCTGGAGTCAATGAACTCTTAACTAGTTTCAAAAGAAACATCCTGAACAGCTCATACAGCTACAAATAAACCTTCCAAATAACTTATGAAAAGTCTTGAGCTCTCTGACGTCACTGAAATCAATTAAAGATTGTATTTTTGTGTATGATACAGGAAAATTCCCAATTAATTTTTGCAGAACAAATTCCGCATCCAGTATGGAGAGACTATACTGAGGATAGTCTCAGTAGGTTGGGGGGTGTGCTGTGGTTGTTTTATGTTTACCATAAAATTTATCAGTTCATGCTATCCTGTGTAGCATTCAGAAATTTGGAGGAAATTGAGGAATGGAAACCTTTTTCCACTTGCGTGAGGACATCATTATGTATTTTTCATATGCCAATAAATGAAGGTAGCAGGCAACAGCTTTTCTGTAGGTATAACGCACGCAGGCAAGTGTCTTGTAAAAGGCCCAGGAGCAACATCCTAAATGTATGCTGCACAAAGAAGTGCTTCATCTTCCACCACCCCCCTGCCCACTACTGACACCTGCTCCTGGTTGTAGATATGTTGAACTCAGTGGGTTGTTGTGACCATCATGAACTAGAAGATGAAAATGCATGGACAGGCATAAGCCTGAACCGTATGTCTTCCTTTATGGAAGACCAGCAGAGCTGTCAATCTTTGAGAAGCCTTACCCTTGATTTCTGTTTGAGCATGTGTGGTTGAATGAGAGAAGTGTGATCAGCTCTGCTGGACAACAGCAATAAATGATTATAAAAGCTGCTCGCTGCCATAGTTCTTAAGAAAGATCAGGGGAATCTAAAGGTCTTAACAGAAATCTGAGAAATGCTTATGATAAACAAAGGGGTCTGAGTTTCCTAAAAGGAATCAGACAAGTGCAGCAGATGTTTCAGGGCGCCAGGTGGGTTATGTAGATGAGCTGATATCAGTTAATGAAAGAAGTTTAATCAATCTGAGTTGATTCAAGAAGTGCGCACATGATGAATATCTGTTCCTCCCTGAATGCAGATTCATTGACTTGCTTTCTCTGCTGAGCTCCTGCTCTGACGAATCAAGAGTTACATCTCTCTGTGGAGTTAAACCATTGAGACAAGGTGTCAGATTTTTTTCCCCAAAATGCTTCTCTTTCCAACCTGGGAACAGTCATGTAACGATGTGAAGCAGTATAGGGGTGGGTGGTGGTAGAGAGAACATGAAGGAAGTCTTTCCTGTTTCACTCTCAACTTCATATTGAGTTTCACGGCAAGTGAACCGAGCTTGAAACTGAAAAAGAAACCTCTTGGTTTTATAGTTTTAAAAAATTTCATTCTGAAAGTTATTTGCATCTAGTCACTTCTTTTGGTAAACATAGGTATACAGGAATCAATAGGAAAAATTCTAATTAATAATAGAAAAATGATATTATTATAGAAAAACTTATGGTGATAGGGAGCTTTAGGGCTCTTGAGGTGGATGGTTGTTTGCCTTTCTGTTGTTTTTTTTGTTTGTTTATTTTTATGAAGCTGAATGACTTCAGTTGAAACTTGCAATAGTCTTCATAAAGCTGGATGTTGATTAATCTGGAGATTAGAGAATCCCAAAGAGTGTGATTAATAGCATGAAATCTTTTCTCTTGGGCTGTAGAGAAAGCATTTTTTTTCTGCTGGGCTCCTTATTTTCACAACACATTCAGGAAGCTTAAATCTCCTCTGACATGCCTGACCTTCTGATCTGTCCAGATCAACGAGTAGATTCGGGAGTTTTGAGAGGCAAACTGGAGGTAGACAAGGTAATCACGTGGACCTCTCAAGGGAGACCAGCCCAGGAACAGAAACCCCTCATAAAGCTCTCTTTCAACTGAGAACCGATAGTAAATTTCCTCTGCTGTTTATACCATTGATCCAAGCTGAGAATACGGTATTGGATAATTCAAAGCAGTTCTTCTAGGCTGACTGATTTTTTCTTTTTTTTTTCTTTTTTTTTTTTTTTTTTAATACTTCAGCTTTTAGCTGTCAAAGTTAGGTTAGATAGTATAAGCCAATCTTAGAAGGCTCTTCCTTCACGGAGAAGGACAGGTACTCCTGAAAGCATAGTTTATTACATCTTAAGGTGCCTAGGACACTTGGGATGAATTTCCCTTTGTATGTGCATGTTTCTCCCTATTAATCATGGAAAAAGCCACGCGTGTTTATCCGATCCAAGTACTTGGAGTTTTCATTCTCCATGAAGTCACTTTGTAGCCAGGCTGGTAATATAACTTAGTAAATCAGTGTTAATACTGATGTCCTTTGTATAATTGTTTTGTAGTTATGAACAGGCTTGAAATACATCATGTGATCACAGAGGTTTTTAACAGTTTAACTGCTATTTGAAAGAAAGAACAGTAGCATTTCTGACGCCTGGATACATGCTGGCTTTTGTTTGTGTTTTCCTTTCAAGAAGCATAAATTGTTGATTATGTGGCTCAGTACTTAGATACACGTAGTGTAAGGGTGTCATCTTCCCTTTTCAACAGATAGGTGCAACTGTGCTTCCTCGTTATGGGTTGGGTGTGCTTCAAGGGTCGTTCCATTGACTTGGATGGGAATATTCAAGAATAAAGTGATATACAGTGGAAGAGGTGTCAGAAATCAGCTCTGTGTGATGTAGCACAGGCAGCTTAGTGTTAAAGCCCAGAGCTGAAGTGTAATCCTGTGATCCAGATGAAACAAAATGTCAGAAGTGTTCTTCCTGCCAAAACTCTGAATAGCTGCTTTTATCATTGAGTCCTATGATGGTGTTGGCTCGCAGGCAGAGTTGCACAATGTACTGAGCAGCAGTAAGAGGTACAACCTGAGCAAAAGAGGAGCTTTTCGTGTCTCAAAAAGGAATAAATACTTCAGTGGGGTTTCTTTGAGCCTGAATTCTGACTGACTTATCTTTGTATTTATTTTAACAGTAAAACAAGTTGAAGGTTGAAAAAACCCCCTGCTTTCCCTGCTTTAAAGAGTAGAAAGAACTACAGAACATGAAGTAAAGTTAAAAGGAACTCCTTGAATGCTGTTAAGGATTCCAAAAGTAGTCTTTAATTGCTGCCAAAACTAATGTGGCTGGAATTTCCATGGAAAACATCAATGCAGTAGCCAGCTAGTATACAAATACCTCCAGTTTGCAATAGGTTTTTTTTTTCCCAGCCTCAAAGCTTGTTCACCCGCTTGTCCATGTTAAAAAAAAAAAAAAACAACAACCCCCCCCCCTCCACTTTTAACATTATGCTTAAGAATGAAACAGTCAAACATGACTTCTCATAGCAATACTAGGAGTCATGTGGTGGCAACTACTCAGTGTTGTACTGAGAACTCTGTAAGAACTGATTGCTTATTCTACAGCCGCCATTGTTTGCTATCTTTTTAAACATGAAATTTGTTGAAAAGATAATTCCCACAGCCTGCAAATCATTCATGAAGTGTTTATAAGGAGGGCTTTCATAGCATTTTTCAGTACCAGATTTAGTACCAGAGATGAACACTTTTCATGTCTTCGTGGCATCAAATATTCATTACTATTACTCAAAGGTGTGAAACCACAGATCGTATTACCATAGAGTTTCTACCACTTTTTGAGTACTGTAAAGCATGCTGTTTAAACAGGCACAATGTTTCTGGCTTTAACAGTACGCCATCTGGGACAAGTAATATGGTACATTATAACAGAATTCTCTGATGTAATTGCTAAGGGCAGATTTCTAATGAGGAAAGCTTTATTGATGGACTCATTAAAACATGCATTCATGTCATCAGCTTTGGTATCTGAAGTGCAATAGCTTATAAATATTCAAATACCCAGTTATGGGACACAGCTGGATGATACTTTCATGTCTAGTAGATTTCCTTTGGCCATCCAGCTGATGAGGAAATGCACATTGTACACAAAGCAGTCCCTTACGTGCTTCTCTAGTGTAATGTTATTAATTACACCCTGAACAGTACCAGCAATTGCCACTTCTGTACAAAGTTAAATGTGCAATGTGTTATGTGTTCAGGAAAGGGGAAACGCGAGGTTGTGATTAAAGCCATTTTTAGTGGACCTGGAAATAGGACACAGATCTGAGTGTGGCAGACCCACTTGTTTCATCCCCTGAGAAGGAACTTGCCAGACTGGGTCAGTTTGGTTTTGCTGCCTTGTAATTGCTCCCTTCAGCAGGGGCCCTCTGACCCTCGTTTCCATATTTTAGCCACCTTTACTGATACTTTAAGAAAACTGGAAAACTACCCAAACTGAACTTCAGTTTAAGTAGCCTCTTCCTCCTGTAAAATCTGTAATGTTGGCTAAAACCTTTGACATTCAGTCATTTCTGTAGAGGTCTTGGCCACCTGAGATACTATGTCTTTTGTAAAGCCGTTAAAAAAAGGATGTAACCGAAACTCATCACATGTGCTATTCACGTGTCAGTATTTGGTTGCTGTGCATCTGGACTCCCTTTTTTTTTCTCCTCTTGAGTCCTAGAATAGAACTTAGCCTGACAATTATTTATTTATTTTGCATACTGAGAAAATATTCCTGCAGAAGAACTGTATCACCTCTCAGTGATGCCATGATACCAAAAATATCACGTTTCAGTTGTTTGTCACATAGAGTGGTGGCTTGCAGATTGGATTAGTAAATACTAAGGTTGAGTATCTTTAAAGCATGGAGTCACTCTTCTTGAATGTAACCTCTTCCTTCATTTCTGTTAAGAAAACTGGTACAAGTGTCAGTTCTTACTAGTTCCTCCATTGCTGAACAAGTATCTTGGGTGAGCTGAGATTCTTTGGTTCCAGTGGGTAATATCAGGTCTCTGGTTTGGCATTAAGACCTTGGCAGTGAGACCTTTGGTGTCCAGGCTAGACTTGCGTCTAATGCAATGGGATCATGAGAGGCTTAAGCAGGACAGACATACTAAAACCAACTTTTTGAAACAGTGAGTATTGAGAACTGCAGAGAAAGTGTATAGGGAAGGCTAAAAAGTTGGATGATCTTTTGATGTTTAAAAAAAAAAAACCAAAACAAAATAGTTTTTATAATTACTGACAGAATTCATCTGGCTGTGGAGTAAGACTGCTGTTTGCTTTATCACATAAGGTACTGCGACAAAATGTTTGGAAATTGGGCATTTCCAAAGATGTGTTTAGTTTGATTCCTAATTTAAGCAAAATAAATCTCAGATCAAAGAGAGGGCCCGATAAAATTCAGCTATTCCTACAAAAAAGTTGTACCATGAATCACCTGGAAGTATCACTGGCGTAAAGAGGAGATATGCCTCAAGCTTTAGAAAAATGAGCACAGTAGTAATGCAATAATATGAAGTCCTGCTCCTCTGCTACCAGTTGGATGTTCTAATATACTAATGCACTTAAAATGCATAACCAGTGCTTTGGTTGTTCTGATAATGTATATTTTCAGGTAGTCTAAATCTGTCCTGCATTGCCCAATGTTTCAGCACAGAAAAAATTCATCTGTCTCTAAACCATGCTCCTTGTGCGCCTTACTTTAAGTTGCAATTGTTTTTCCCTCTTCAAGTACCACTCCACAGAGGGATTCTTCTAGTCAGCTGGCTTTTGCTTGCTACATCAGCTGCCTGCTAGCGTTATGTAGGGCTGCAGAGCCTTTAGTTTATTCTTGACATGTCCTAGGCATTGCTTTTGTACGGTCTTTCTTTCTCCAGAGAGTTTTGGAGTATAGTGTTACTGAATTCTGCCAAATATCAGTTTGGGTTTGGTACTTTTTTTTTTTGTTAAATTTATTACATATAATGCTTCTTAGCTTCCTGAGGTATTTGATGTCTTGAAGCTCAGACCAGCTGCCACTGAGAAGGCCGTGGCTTTTTTAAGATTTTTTTTTTTTTCCTCCAGCAATGAATAGTGCACTTGTCCTTTACTTGTAAAGGGAGCAGGGGAAAGGTGATAGTGAGTGAAGGGAGTTTCACAGGGCTGGAGTTCTCCTTTCGTAACTTTGAGTTCTGCAAAGAACTGCCTCTGTTTCACCATGTATTTATGTTGGACCCAAAACTGATGGAAACATGAATCCGAGTGAAAATATAAGCCTTTGCACATAACGGTAGCTTGGTTAATGGGGTACGCAACTTCAGAGAGATCTGGCTTATATCTTCATTTTGCAAATGTAAGTTTAGTTTGATCCGTTTGGAACATTATCAAAGCTCTAGGGAGAGTTTGAGTTAATCGTGGGCTTTGGTAGGTACAATTTAGCTTCCCATCTTGGTATGCTAGAATCCTGATACGCTGAATGATAGCCGCAACTGTTTAATGCTTGCTGACTGGAATGAGCGTAGGAAACTGGCACGAGGAGGAAACTACTTGCCTTCAGTATGTGAAACGTATTTGCCACTTAGCTGAAAATGCTGACTTTGTTGCTTCAGTTAGGTTTATTTTGCATGTCAAAGAATTCTCTTTCTACACAAATTTTAGAGGCAGCTGTAAAATGCTGACTGAATGGGCTGTGTACATATGGCATCTGAGAGGTTTTTTTATTAGCTTAAACTAGCACATGTGTTTTGCTGTGAGGAGTATTAAGTGCCTGGACTACAGGTTTAGCGTGTGACTGTTTTTGCAGCTGTGTGGAAGAGCATGATGCGTATTCCCTGGAGCAGGCCTGCGAGAGAGCTCAAGTATGTGGAGGCAAAAGCAGGTTGTGTTTATGGGAATGTCAAACAGAAATATGGCACTTGAGCTGTTATCGACGCTGAGCCTGATACCAGTGACTGAGTGGTGGTCACCCAGGTGTGTGAAAGGAATGTCCCACATCTAACCACACAGGATTTTGTTTCAGAACTTGATTGCTCTATCCTGCAATGCTGTCCTGCCAATCTGGAAAAAAGCGAACATTTTCTTTTTCCCTTTGTTATCTGGAGGTTGTTGAAACCAGAGCTAGTCCATTTGGAATTTAGTTCTTGTTAAACTGTTATTTAAGAGCACATGCATTGCTCAGGCCAGAAATGTTACTTTTGGAGGATGAATTTTGAAAACATACTGCCTCTAAAAAAAGAGAACATCAGCAGTATATGTAAAAGTAGAGACAATGTCCTGCTTTTGGTGACCTCTCATTCTTCTGGAAATGACTTACTTGTGGAACATGTATCTCATCCTGGAGAGGGTCCCATAAAGCCAAAAACCATGCAGGGAGCTGGAAGGGTACAGCTGAGAATCCTTAAGCAAGGCTGCCCAGCACCACAGTACCACCTTTTGACTCTCTGCTTGGAGGGAGGGCAGGGCTGGGCACGAAATCATCCTTGTCTGCACAAGAGAAGTAGGAAGTTAGAACTTCGTTAGAAAGAGTTCCTCTTCCACGTACTCTGTATCTGCTTTTGCAGAAGCAAGTTGTTACAGGAGCAAGTTGAGGAAGTAGTTCATAATGTGATCTGGGATTTAGATATGGGGGCCTCATGATGTCGCTGCACGTATCCAGCTGTACTTCCATTGACAGTGCTGCTATCTCATTGTCTTGGAGCATTGGTGTGAAAGAGGGTTGTGAGAGCAGTGGGTTTCTCCGATTGGGAATGGAGTTAAAGACTGCTTAAAGCCGTATGAGAAATCTGTAGCTGAATAGCAAGTCGGGCTCTGATCTCCTGGATCTTTGCAGCCTTCCTAACTTCTTTATTCCAAGGAATAAAGAGGGGCATCGCTACAGCTTGTGGGCATGTAATGCGGGCATGTTTTCTCTTTGTTTGGAGTCTGGATAGTGCCCTTAAATAAGCTGAGAAATCTTCGTAGGTGAGAAGGTCTGGGCCATGGGTAAGGTTGAGATGATGCACATGTGGTGCTGTCAGCTTTGGAGGAGAGAAATGCTCAAAGAACTAGGAGAGCTTTGGAGGTCGGGTTTACTGCAGAGTGGGAATGTAGATATCTTTGGTCAATTGGTGACTGTACAGAGGAAGAGAAACAACAGAAAAGGAAAATTATTTTCCTTAAAGCTTATTTTCTTCCAGTCCCTGTTTTTGCAATTTCTAGAGAGAAAAATATAGTTCCTGAATTTTCTGCTTTATAAAAAAAGTATTCCCTTTTATGCCTTAAATCTACAGATGAGTCTGCAGACACACATTTTTGTGTTTAAAAACTCTATACGTAAAAAAAAATCACTAAAATTTACATATAACATGAAACCTGGCTGCAGTTTGTGTAAAACATGACTCTGAAAAACATCATTTTCCAAGAGTAAATATTGATTTATTGTAAAAGATAATTGGAAACTAGAGGTTTACTAATCTTTTTCCTCTTTTTTTCTGCCCTTTTCTAACAGAATGAAGAGAGGTGAGTGAGGAGGAAGAATGAATATTCACAGAAAACGTTATTTTCCACTTTCCTAAACCCATAGAACAAAGATATTTTTTCATCACTAATCTTTCTAATTTCTGTTTTAAGATATGCTGTTTCTTCCTGGCTGCTATCACAGTGTGTCCTCAAAAAAAAAAAAAAAATTGCATATTAGCATGTCTGAAGCCACTAGATTTCAAGCGTTACTGTTACCAAACTGTGTAGCAGGTGACCAGAGCTTGGCCATTACATCTTAAAAATGCTATCTACCATTACATTACCTTTTAAGTATACAAAGTGAAGCTATTGCAGGTTGAGCTGGGCTGATAATGGCCAAACTCTTCCTTTTGTGTGGCTCTGCTTTCAGATAAGAGATATTGTGCAATACTTATTTTCTCTCAGAAGGGAATAGTGTTGTAATACTGATAGTCTAAGGGTATCGGAGAAACAAGCTTTGCTGGAAGACACAATATCTTTTATTGCCCCGTCATTTATAGCTGGAAAAAGCGAATCATATAGTCTTTTCATGAGGTCCCCCGATAAACCCAGTGTTAGCTGTGGAGCAAAGGGCAGACTTATGAACTGCTCAGTGTAGGACGTGGTGGATATGAAGTAGCTTTTTAAAAAAAATGAGTGAGGAAGGTTATATAGTAAAAAGCATGCCACAAGATACTTGACAGGATAAACATAATCAGATTAGGAAAAGTAGCCACTGTGTAAATAGCATTCTCTGTAGCATAAAAATGTAGACTGCTTGGCTTAGACTGATTTTTTTCAACAGTCTATAACAGTTCCTTTCTACTCGTATTAGCATATTGTATGTACTAATGAAGGGGTATACGTCTTGGTGAACTGTGTGTATGTATGCTTCATTGTAAGTAGGTGAGCAGTTCTTTTCAATTCAATGAGATATAAAATTAAGCATATGCTGCACTAGGTAGAAGCCAGAGCATTTTTCACTTTGAAGGAGAGGGTCTTGTATGAATTCCTTCTAGAGACTTTTATGGAGCCCTGAACAAGAGGTTCATGAAATAAACAGAAAGGAGCAGGGTTTTTTAAATCATTTTTGCACCGGTGTTAACATGTTGACACTTCCTTTCTCTTGCCAAATACCTTGGGTTTAAAGTCAAGTTCTTGAGCATGCTTTATGATGGGGGAGAACTCCACACTAAAACCAGTATCTTAAACCGAGTGCGCAAGCCCAGCTTAATTTACTGCTGTAAATTCCTGGTGGGTATCATCAGCAACTAACTTCAAACCCTAAAGGCGACTGAATTACAGAGATGTGCGCAGGGGTGATGGTGTGGAAAGTTCTTCTAATGCAGCGGCTCTCCGAGACTGGGCCTTCACGTGCAAAGTTACGACGCCGACTTCTGAGGCCTTTTGCAGTCAGTTGAAAAGTTTCAGCTGCCTGTATTTGGGTTTGGCTGAAACCTCCAGTGAGAAGAGAGCTAAGGAAATCAGTTAAAGGCTTTTTCAATGCACCTGAGGGAGTTAGGTGCCTAACTCCTATTGAAATTCAATAGGATTTAGTTGCTTGGAGCCTTTGGAAAATTTCAACCTAAAATTGCAGACCTGCAGTACTCTTTATTGGTCCCAGTGCTATTGTTCTGTGCTCTCGGCACTGATTAAGGGAAAACAGAAAAGGTTTGGCACCATCAACTGTTCTAACTCTGTCTCCTAGTAAGTGTCCCTTTTTTTTCAGAACATGAACACTTACATAAATATTATTTCATTGTAATTAAAAACATTAATAGGGGACTTTAATGATGTCCAGTAACTTCTTAAGATTAACTATGGGCCTCTGAAGATAGAAATGTCATACTGACACTAGGTTTTTTGTTTTCTGTTGCCTGTTTAATCATCTGGTGCCAAATATGCTAGATGAAGAATTTTAGCAAATGATACTAGGCTTTTTGAAAGGAAGGAATACCAAGTGTTCTGGCTCTGAACATTTTTTTAAAAAACTTACCGTTTTTCACTTGAAAAGATGCAATTCACAAGTTCATTGGAAGCGAGGAGATTAAGTAGAGGGAGAAAAAGCCTCAATCCTAAAAAGCACTTTTAGCACTTGCTGTTTCTCAGTAAGTGTTTATATGTATGAAACACCATTTATCTTTTTATTTTGGATCTGCGCTTCATCAAGTTGCGATTTTTACTGTTTTGAGCTTGGTGTCTGTCTGTTTGCCTAGACCATCTGATTTTGCTGTTCTCTGTATCTTAGACAACACAGTACAGCTTTCAGGAAAAAAATCCTGCCTTTCTCAACAGAACAAAGAGGGGCCTCTCCATACAAAATGGGTGAGATTAGAAGAAACAGTTGCCTTTGCTGATGTTAATTTGCATACTCTGCTCCGGCTCCACACAAGTGCTATCTGAAGCATTTTGCAAGCCCTGATGTGTCAGGTGAACAGTGTGCTGTGAAGTGGACTCTAGCTCTCGTTGAACTAAGACATAGCCTGCAGTACTTCGTTTTTTGTGTGCCACTCTCCTCTGAGTGTAAATGCAACCTATTGCTCTACATGAGAGACACAATCCTACTTTTTCTGACCTTCTGGTGGCTGCAGAGGATATGCTGCGTCCCTGCTTGTGAAGATGCTGAGCCTGTTTCTCCGTTGCCCAGTCCAGCTCCACAGCCCTTGGCTGAGGGCAAGTGCCCTGTTCTTCACTTTGCATTAGCATCAGCAGATCTATTGCCCTCTTTCTTGGCTCCTTCAGAGACCTCCTTGTCACGACTTCTGAACAAAACTTTTGGCAGTGTCCTTGCTTCGCTGCTGCAGCCTGAGGTTGCAAAGAGGTTCCTGGTCTGCTTTACTCTTGGCACACTGGCTCTGTAGCAGAGCTCTTCCGTTTGCCTTGCCTTACAAAGAGGTATCAGTGCAAGCAGTGCCACAGGACTTTTATGGCTGAAGTAATGCTGGTTGGCATGCAGTCCCTATGTAAGCTATGGGAGAGCTTATTTCCTTGTTTAAAGAAATTCACTGGAACTTTATCATGCTTGAAGTTAGAATTTGAAAGAAGCCAGATTTGAAAGAATTGTGGGAATAGTGTTGTTGATGCCTCCAATGAGGATAACGTAATAGATCTGGTGATATGGCAGAGATGGGTAGGAGTCGTATTCCCAGTAAAACGTTGGGGTGGGAAGAAATTCTTACAGTACAAGAAGTGTGTGCTTAAGAGGCTTCAACTCCATCACCCTTATCAATGCCTCTTGTTTTCGTGTGCTGTATCTCCCTTTTCTCTGAGCGCAGCCACCTCAGTGGCAGGTGGAATAAGTTGTATGTCATCTGTGATTTTTCGGTCTTCAGTAGCCAGTCAGAATAACATAGTGGTATGCTTTGCCTCCTCACTCCTAAAGCATGTATTTTACCTCTCTTATGTTTACGGAGTTCATTGAATAAGTCTAGACTCATTAGAGTAAAGGACTTCTTGTTCATAACAGGTTTTAGATGACCTCATCTAGTCCTCCCACATGAAATGGCTGCATGAACTTCTGTGATGCTCCATGAGCAGTTACAGCTTTGAGGTCTACAGGCAGAGCCTCAGGCAATATATTCTCTACACAGATGCTTTCTCAGCCCCCGGATACAATTTCTTTATCTGTTAAATAGGTGTTGTTATGGTGTCATGATCCATTCTGTGTCAGGGTTTTATTGTGGGGGTTTTTTTTCCCCAAGCTATTAATCTGTCTAATTGCTGAAAACCATCTCCTTCAGCTAAGTTTAGGGACTCTGTCTTTCCTTTTGGAGTTGCTACTGCAGTTTATCTCACAGTGTGGATGTCAGATGCCTCCCAGCATTGGACTGTAGCTCTCCCAGTCAGGCGAGGGTGGAGTAGTAAAGGAAGGGCTTTTGAAGATGCATTTATGAACAAAATAAACTGGATATTCATTTTTCTTATATACTTGTGTGTATTTGTTTCCGTAGATCTGACACTCCAGTCACCAGTCACACAGCTGAAGAAGTCTGGTCCCTCCTTCAATTTAGTCACAGTCCTTTTCATGAGTGACTTTTCCCCGTTATCCTCTGATGGAAGGAACTTTCTTGTTCTTTTCACTTGGCATCCTGAAGTTAGTCAGGGCAATAGTTAAAGTATCCTTACCCATAGCAAGTCAAGTTCTTTGGTGTAAGTCAAACCAAATATATGGGCTTTTCATCACAGCTGTTCTTTGAGCCCTTCTCTGTGTGTTCCCTGTGTGAGCTTATTACAAAACTGTGATTAATCCATGGGAACTGTGGAGATACAGGCTGTAATGCCAGATAGCATGGATATGCTTGTCAAAGGGACTGTGTTTTTATGGATCCTGCCTAAGATTCTTCATCGGGTGATGAGACCTGTTCTTTAGCCAGGTGATTAAGTTATGACATATCTGTCTCAGGCCGAGGATAATTTTTTTTAATAATGGCTCTTTCATTATAGTTGAAGCAATACCCAAAACTGTTCACGTAGTACCTGATCGACTCAATGGAACTTCTGTTTCCATGTCAAAAATGTAAAAGTGAGTAGTGAGTTGCACAGAAAAATCTATTGTGAGACTTCTGAAATGGATCCCACATGCTGACTCCACTCCTGCACCAATGCACAGTGCATTGCTCCAACCCTCAAGCTCTTTTACTGGTCTTTATGAGAAATACTTCATTCCCTGGCATATGCTAAATGGTTACCTGGGGATCTACTGTAGTTTCACCAAGCACTGTACCACAGTAGAAATGCCCAAGGCTTGTTACACTGGTCTTGTCTACCTGTTCCTTGTCATTAAAAGTGGTGTGAATTTACATGTGAGGAGTTGCTCACAGCTGGAGAGTTACTGACACTGATAGAGTTCTTCAAGAAAAGTGATCTACATGTGTATCTCGTGTTAATCATCTCTACCTTTTCATCCAGAGTTAATCTGGTACTTGGCTGTGTTGGGATTATGTGGCTGAGAAAGCGTGAAGATGGCGTTAAGCATATGCCTGGGCTGAGAGGAGGGATGGCAGAAGTGAAGGTACCATGTACAAATCGGTAATTAAAACAAAAAAAAAGTCTCTCCTCTTAAGCAAGAGGGCTCCTGTATGCCCGCAGTATGAAGGTACACAACTGTCACGTCTCGGAGGACTCTTCTTACCATGTCAGTATAAGTTTATCTGTGTTGTATTTCTGTTTTCACCTTGTAGAAAGGAGGTCACAATTAAGTTACACAGGGCTGAGTGTCCTTGCACCCTGCAGTTCTTGTGTCTGCAATTTTCGCGAAGAAACCCCCCAGTAGTGTTTTGCAGGCAGTTATTTCCTCTGTAATTTAGTTTTTCTCTTTTGCTGAATGTTGCTTTTTTTCTTATTTCACTCATTCTTTGGATCCTGTCTGTCTGCTCAGCACTCTATCCTTCCATTTTCCTGTATCAGCTTCAGTTTTGTTCTAAGTCTTCTCAAAGCCGTGTTTCAGTCTGGCTGATTAAATGAGAAGCACAAACTTCTATACAATGCACTTAGCAGGTAGGTGTTCAGCAGGCAATTAGGAGGAAGTATTGAAGAAGTAGTGGACCAAATTAATCTGTAGTGCAACTCAGATTTGCTGAAGTTCTCAGGTGTGAGACAGTGCTGCTCTCTGCCACAGTAACTCCTGTTAAATGGAATTAACCCTAATTACCACCCACATAAATGAACTAAGGATCAGGTTGGCATCCTTCTAGTTAATGTAAAGTTTTGTGTTAAGCTGTTCATCAGGAAAACAGAGGTGATATTTTAGTAGCTCAGGAAGGCACGATTTTCTAATGTATTTTTCCCTTGTCTGCAAGTTTCTGGCTACTAATGTAAGTGTGTACCGACAAATTCATCAGCCTCCCCCACCCCCAGGAGACTACTTATTAGACATACGCAATGCAAGATATTAAAACCACTTTTGTCTGTCACACAGCCACAGGCAGGGGAGGGGGAATTTGCCAGTTGCTAATGGATACCTGGAGTTTTTGTGTATGACCATGAAGAACAGCTTGTGCTCTTTCACCCCCGATGTTCCCTGAATAACTTGGGTCTCATTTAGGTCAATAAGCCTTTATCAAAACGTCAGGAGTGAAAAATGTGTCTTGGTGTAAGCTGACTGGTCGTTCCCTCCAGTCGCCGGAGTCTATAGGACAATCAGTGTTCTCTAAGCTTGTCTGCGTGTCACGCAAAGAGCTGGATGACAGTAACCATTGACTGCGTGTCTGTCGCATTGTCTCTGGGACAGCCGCCATTGGCATACTTGCCGGTGTGCCTGTTATCCAACGAGCCATGGAGCGCCTTGAAAAAACATACGCGCACAACTTCGGTGCAGATTTCCTGCGCAGAGACTACACGCTGCTTTGAAGCACAAGCCAGGCTTTCACTTTCTACCTTCTTGCTGTAAAACTGAAACTGTGATCCTGACAAGGCCATGGTGCCTGCTCAGAGTGCTGTTTGTGGCTTCATTGTGCTAAAACATTAACTTTTCTCTGGGTTTTTCTTTGCTGACCAAGATAATTTTTTGTTGTTCTTTTGCTAATTGCTTTTGGGGATATTTGAGCGGTATTGTCTGTGCTAACACATATGATGTAAGGCCATACATCCCTTCCTCAAATTAGTTATTTTGAATGAAGGACAGGTTTTGCTCCCTGTATGGTTGCTGTTGTCTTTTGTTAAGGGAGATACCTTCCTGGTAGTGATGAAAGGAGCTGTACTAGCCTTCTGCATACAGAAGAGTACTTCGCTATTAGAATTTATTAACTATGTGAAATGAACACAGTCACCTGCTCAGAAAAGACGGCCTCTGGTGCTTTATTTTGCTGTGACAATTCACCAACACCTGATGTAAAGCAGGCTTCATAATTTTGCTGTTCACTGCAGGTTTGTAAATGAAGGAACTGCTGTTCCTTTAGATTTATGATGTTTGTTATGAGTGTATTTTTGCTGTCAAATCTTTAATGATAGTCCAGTTTAAAAAAAAAGATGAAGGGTTCTGGTGGATCCGTTCAGAATGAAGCTGTAGGAGTGTCTGGGCTGGGTCGAAGGGTCTGGGCTTCATGTTTATTACAACCAATGATCTTGACAGTGTTTTTATATCTCGAAAATCTAACTGGAATACAAGTGACTGTAGACAATTGTGATAGCTGTTCTGCTGTATCTGACATCTTGCACAGGTTATGAGATTTTCAAAACTAAGGGAAAGAGTCCTGGCTAATGTTCTCCTAGCTTTTCTAGAAGTGTCACAGAGTTGAACTTCAACACTATAATAACCTGACATGAGCAGTTTGTTATACCATCAGAGAACTGGCATTTTAGAGCCACAGAAAGATTATCATAGAATCATAGGTTGGAAAAGACCTCTAAGACCATCGAGTCCAACCATCCACCCAACACCACCATTCCTACTAAACCATAGCCTGAAGTGCCACATCTACATGTTTTTTAAACACCTCCAGGGATGGTGAATCAACCACCTCCCTGGGCAGCCTGTCGCAAGACCTGACCGCTCTTTCAGTAAAGACATTTTTCCTAATATCCAATCTAAACCTCCCCTGACGCAACTTGAGGCCATTGCCTCTCGTCCTATCACTAGTTACCTGGGAGTGTGAAGTCAATTGATGCCATAATATTTTTTTTTTCCCCTCTTTTTGCTGTGTACATACCTATTATTTTACTTGGTATTTTGGGCAATATCCCATGAATTTTAGAAGTTGTTAATATGACTTCTATTCATCTTGACTGGACTAGGGTTGTATCCTCGTTATTTCAGTTAATTTAGAAAACATTCATAGGTACCATCTTGAGTCCTGTTTGCCAGTCTGTTATGAAAAACTGCAGTGGGCTCTGCAAAAAGGTGAGGAGTCTGGATAAAATGTTCAGCAGCATGTCGTCTTCTCTGCAGTTGCTCTTTATATTAAATTGCTGTACAAAATAAACAGCTCATTTGCTTAATTTGCATTATCCTGTATAACTGTGATACCTTACGACTGGTTTCTCTGCTTTACTCTTTCTATGTGCCATGTGCTGCATGTTTTCAATTACAAACCACCGTTACCATTGCAATTAGTAGATTTTGCTGTTGGCTCTGATAGAGAATGTGACCAGTTGTTAATCGAGTTGGCCAATAAGTATTGCAGCTCCCTGATACTCGAGGAAACACTGCTGAGTATGCCATGCTCAACCATAGAAAAACAAGGTTTATCTGCACATTGAGTACGTTCCAAATATGACATAATAGTACCTCTGTCTAATCAACAAGAATGTTGGATGTCTTTGACATCTGTCACTTTGTAGGCATTTCCAAAGTCATACCATAGCACAGGTCTGTGGTTAACACGTAGCTTGATAACGGCAGTGCTTCAGGACTAGACCTCTGTTTCTGCCGAAGTCTCTGATTGTTGACGAGAGGATGGGAAAGGTGTGCTTGAGGTCTCACTATGTTTTCAGTGCACCTGGAGACGAACATATTGGTAACGGATACTAGAAATCTTTCTTCAATCCATGTGAGATTAAAGGAAGACTGAAAAAGTAAAAACAAGAGGGAGGTTAAGTTAATACAGTAAATGGAATGCGAAGCACACCTCTTCCCGAAATGAAATAGGCTAGCAAAATACTCATCTTCTCAATACAGACTGTGCTTGTTTTCTTTGGCTCAGTCAGGAAATCTTTTGTTTGAATTAGACCACGTGAATTGCACAGAATGGTTTTCAGTTTTAGTACGTGTAGACAAGCCAAACTGCATGCAATTAAAGTATTTAAACTTGCTCTTAATCTTTTCTTTCTTTACTCTTACAGGTTTTTCTGTTACTCTAGGTCATTTTGGTATAGTTGACATTTTTTTCACCTTCTAAATTTTACATTTTAACTTGGCGTTTCCTAATGAGTTCTGAATAAAGATGAAAGACGAATAGTAGGCAATTAACCTAGTTCCCTGTCTGTTTCTTTTAGGAAATTGTATTAGTGGTATTCTTTGGAACAGAATATGTAGTTCGGTTATGGTCAGCAGGATGCCGCAGTAAATATGTTGGAATATGGGGAAGGCTTCGTTTTGCTAGGAAACCTATTTCAATCATCGGTGAGTATGCACAGCTTGCAAAGTTGACGTAAACAACAAGTAAAAGTGTCCTTGAAAGTTTTGAGAAGTGGAATTTCAGCAGCAGTTGTAGCCAAGTTAGAGCAAGAGCTCTTATCATCAGCATTAATGTAGATCTGAATTTCCTTTCAGGAATCCATGGCACTGTCATTTGAGAACAAATGTAACTTGGTTTGTTTTTCCAGAAGAGCGGAGTGTTTTCTTTTCACAAGTGATCTGAAGCTTTGCCAGAAATAAGTCTTGGCCATAGCCCTGTCTCCTGTGACCTCAGGATCCCAGACACTGTACAATAGCTACAAATGTATTTTTTTAAAGATGCTGAATGGCCTTTATTTTTTCCCAGCAACCATTTGAATAATTTCTTATGAGTTTATTTCACACTCTAATTGAGCTACGTACTGCGTGATAGATGCACTGTAGTTACTTTGTGTATCTATTGGATTTAAATACAGTTTTCAGTCGTGCATTTGGAACTGGGCACCTGACTTGCCTTGATAGTTGGCTTCCTAACATGACTTCAGTGTTCTTAGAAATTACATTCGTATATTCCATATATGCCACAAACCATTATTTGTTTTAGAATGCTTGTCATGCGTTTAAAAATTTCACAGAAAGAAACATAATAATCCAAAATCAGTCTGTATTTTGTTAGCCAATATTGAAAGGACTATATAAAGGCCCTTGCCCTGAAGCACATAAAATATGAATCAATTAAACCAGATTTTGGAAGAGGAGTATTGTTATAGAAGCACAGTAGTTCTTGTTCTGTGACATAGTTTTTCCCACTACTCAGAAACATTATTTGTTGTTGAGTAGAGGATATAGTTTTTCATAAATTATCTGTAATTTTGCTGAACATGAATTACAAAATTTTGTACCTGCGTATTTTTGCAGTCATAAAATAGTTTACCTTCTCTGTGCATATATATAATTAACAGCTGTATCTCAGGTGTCCTGCAACTATAAAATGGCTTTGACTGCATCGTTGCACTCTGTCCACAATCCATTTCTCTGGAGACCTAAAACCCTAGGGGTTCTGAAACATCATCTGATTCATTTCGTCTTGGAAAGCAAAACAAAGTTCTGCTTTCCCAGATATGTATCAAGAACTATTTCATTCTCCAAGATAGAGTTCATTTCCAAAATTAACTAGGCCTGAGGCACAGAGATTTAGCATACAGTCTGAGGGTAATGAGTGACTTAACCTAAATTAAACTCATACACTAATTCCAATTTTTCTATCCCTTCTAGACCCAGACAATTTAAATAATAATAAGGAAATCGTCTTATAGATGAAACAAACCCCCAAACCTCTGTTAATGAATAAAATACTGCGTAAAACAGCAGAGAAAATAAGATGCACAGAAGAGATAATAGAAACTGCTGAAATTCCTCATGGGTTATAGCTAATAACAATTCCAGACTGCTGAGACTGCTTTACAGTAACTCATATCGCGCTCATCATTCATCTAGAATGTGGCCATCTTGAACATGTCCTAGTAAAATCTATCATATCACACGATTGTATTTTCTTTACAAGTTACAATAGAGATTTCTTGATATATAAACAAAAAAAATCTTAATTTGGGGTGATTAGTCATGATCAGAGGGATGCAGTACCTCTCCTATGAGTACAGGCTGAGAGAGTTGTTCAGCCTGGAGAAGAGAAGGCTCTGGGGAGAACTTATTGCAACCTTCCAGTACCTGAAAGGGCCTGCAAGAAAGCTGGAGAGGGACTTTTTACCAGGGCCTGTAGTGATAGGACAAGGGGTAATGGCTTTTTAAACTGAAAGAGGGTAGATTTAGATGTGCTATAAGAAAGAAATTCTTCACTATGAGGTTGTTGAGGCACTGGCACAGGTTGCCCAGGGAAGCTGTGGATGCTCCCTCCATGGAAGTGTTCAAGGTCAGGCTGGATGGAACTTTGAGCAAACTGGTCTAGTGGAAGATGTCCCTGCCCATGGCAGGGGGCTTGGAACTAGATGATCTATAAGGTCCCTTCCAACCCAAACCATTCTATGAATCTCTGACTATTCAAATTATTGAAGTAGTATTGGCATTGGTTCTAGTAACAGTCTTGCAGAAGTATTGCAAGACGCTGCTAACTCATTTTTTCATTTGGCTTTTATTTTCCAGATTTAATTGTAGTTGTTGCTTCCATGATAGTTCTTTGCGTGGGCTCTAAAGGTCAAGTCTTTGCAACCTCAGCTATCAGGTAATTATATGCAATAAAAGCAAATAGTGCTGTCTGAGTAAGATGGGTTTTTTCTTTTTTTTTGCTTCGTATTTCAGTTCTTGCAGGAGAAAATGAGTCACTGCTCTGAGTCATGTAACAGAGCAGATCACCAATCATTTATGAGTGTGAAACAGTGATCCCATTAAATGTAGGGAAAATAAAATTTTGCGTATGTTGTCTAGTCATAATGCATTTATGTCTGGTGGGGATAGAGGTGCACATACCTCCGCCCCCCTTCCCCAACTAGGTGGGTTCCACCCAAATCCTGTTTTAGTTTCTTGGCTTAGTTTTACAGCAACTCTTTCACACTTCATGTTTCTGATATCTTCAAGCTGCTTCTTCATAAAATGTCTGGGATTAGTGTCTGTGAATTTCTGATGGACTGAATCCATTTTCTGCTCAGGAAGGTCACACGACTTGGTTTTCCTGAATGAGAGAGTACAGGGCAGTGTACTGTGTTCTGTGCATTAGCTGCAGCGTTGCTCTAGGATTGCAGTGACTCTCATAAATAGAATATTTTAAAATATTATTGGACTGTCCAGTTCAAATTCCTCAAAGGTGAGGAATTCAGCTCTTTAATTAGCTGTTTCTGTATGTCGTTTGCCATCCTGGCAAGCAGGTCAAATATGAGTTGATGAATGATTTCTAGAGCATTCACAGTCTGTGTCAAAAATTCCTGAATCCTTGAGTTATCTTTACTAACCATGTGTACAAAGGTCTGTCCTTCTCTTGTGCAATCTCCCCATGCTGTCTTCATAACAAACAAGGTGAAAGATGGGTGAGTGGAGTGAAAACACAGGCTGCTATGTCTAGCATAAAATACTATGTGTCTCTCTTAAAACTGTTCGTTGGAAGAGACAGACTTCCCCTCTCAACGTCCATTTCTTCTCTTGTATCTTTGGTCTCTTCTTTCATTTGAAAACTGTGTTCCAGGGGCATCCGTTTTCTGCAGATTTTACGAATGCTGCATGTTGACCGTCAGGGTGGTACCTGGAGGCTGCTGGGATCAGTAGTGTTCATTCACAGACAAGTAAGTTTGAGTACTTTGAGGAATGGCATAATAATTGATGCAAAAGTCCTTATATTCAGAACAGCATGTATGCAGACATGCTGATGATGCCAAATATATTTAGGGTGGAAGCAGGCAGTCATTTATTTTAACCAAGTATGGTTGTTCTGCCTTGTTCAAAGGACAAAAAGTTCCTAAAAGATTAAAAATATAGCAAATTTTTGACTTGTAGTTGGGTTTAACCACAGAAAATAACACTTCTCAAAAGTAGTCTGAATATTTCTAAAAATATATATCCGAATTCCAAAATTGCTTTGAATGTGGCACTGTTTGAAAAAAATACCCAACTACTTTTTGGTGACCAAAAAGTTAATGAATGAGGAGGTTGTTTTGACTCTGAAACGTGCATGCTGGACCAAGTCATCATCTATGGTGTAAATTCTTTCACCATTGAGCTCTGTGGAATTTTTTGTTAATTTGCACAGCCAACAGTTGGTGTCTATGTTTATTAATTGCTGAAATTACATTCTTCTGTTCCAATTACCTCTTAAAAAACACCAGTGATAGGTAAATTAAGTGTCTTAACAATATCATAATGCCATTATTTTGATTATCTTTGCAGGAACTGATAACTACACTCTACATTGGATTTCTGGGCCTGATTTTTTCCTCGTATTTTGTGTACCTGGCTGAAAAAGATGCGGTGAATGATTCTGGAGAAACAGAGTTTGGCAGCTATGCAGATGCCTTGTGGTGGGGAGTAGTAAGTATAGCAATTGCACATATACTAGTAATAGTTAACACCTTCAAATGTCGAGTAAATTCAAGCAAGCAGGAACAGCACTTTCAAATGGCCTCTTATTGCTTCAGTACACCTTCTGGTTTGGTAATCCTATTGAACTAAGAAAATACTATAGATGACCAGTAGTTTTATTTGGTGTTTATAGTCTTATGTGATCCAAAGTGATCAAATTAGGTATACAAGATGTAGAAACATCTATTTTTATTTGTCCTGTCTTCCCTTCTGTTAAGTGATTACTTCTTGCTGCCTTTCTCATGGTAGGGTTCAATCTTCTAAGGTGGTAAGAGTCTTTCTAAAACTGGGCTAGTGTTTTGGGGTTTTTTTTGTGTGTGTGTGTGTTTGGAGGGTTTTTTTTGGTTCCCCCCTTTTTTTCTTATAACAGATATCTATGGTTTGCAATTCGACCTGGGACAGTAATTCTCCGTTTACTCAGAATGGACTAATTCCAGCACAAGTTGCATCTGAGAAGCTTAAGAAATCCAGGCACGGGACTGTTTTAAAGGGGTTGTATCGTTTTGGAACCCGCTTAGTATCCCTATGTGGCACTCGTGTGTGTTGTGTCGACATACCATCTTGCTCAGAGATTTCTCAGGCTTCCCTAAGGCGCTGCCATGCTTTGTGGTCTAGATGTATCTTTAGTTCTGCTAGTAAAGTTCTGCTTTCTTGCTGTTGCTAGTGACAGTTGTCTCTCTATTTTCGTTTATCATATGTACTTACTAGTTTGGCAACTCTATTCCGGGATTCTATTTTAGTAAATGTTTTAATTTTGTTGCTTCTGCTAGTAACAATTCCCTCATTCTTTTCTCACATGATATGAATCATAGAATCATAGAACGCTTTGGGTTGGAAGGGACCTTTAGAGGTCATCTATTCCAACCCCCCTGCAGTGAGCAGGGACATCTTCAACTAGAGCAGGTTGCTCAGAGCCCCGTCCAACCTGGCCTTGAATGTTTCCAAAGATGGGGCCTCCACTACCTCTCTGGGCAACCCGTTCCAGTGTTTCACCACCCTGGTGGTAAAAAATTTCTTCTATATATCAAGTCTAAATCTACCCTCCCTTAGTTTAAAGCCATTACTCCTTGTCCTATCACAGCAAGCCCTGCTGAAAATACTGTCCCCGTGTTTCCTATAGGCCCCCTTCAGGTACTGGAAGGCTGCAATAAGGTCTCCCTGCAGCCTTCTCTTCTCTAGACTGCACAGCCCCAACTCTCTCAGCCTTTCCTCACAGGAGAGGTGCTCCAGCCCTCTGATCATTTTTGTGGCCCTCCTCTGGACCTGCTCCAACAGGTCCATGTCCTTCTTGTGCTGGGGGCTCCAGAGCTGGAGGCAGGACTCCGGGTGGGGTCTCACCAGAGCGGAGCAGAGGGGCAGAATCCCCTCTTGTTGACTTACTGGCCACGTTTCTTTTGAAGCAGCCCAGGATACATTTGGCTTTCTGGGCTGCAAGCGCACGTTGGTGGCTCATGTCTAGTTTTTATATGCAAATATTAGGTTATGTGCTCTGTTCTGAGATTTCCCGTCTGTAATTGTTTCACTTTCCTTTTCCTATTACAGTTCAAAGAAAGGTACTTTCTGGAAGCTGTTTTTCCTTATCGTTAGCGTTAACGCAATGACTTGTTTTTATCTGCTTTAATTGTATGTAACTTACTAAAACAAACTGTGATCATGAAGTGCTATAGATCTTTAGAATGCATAGGCATCCCTACTGATCCCATGCTTGCATTTTCAAAATATGCTGATCTTCTAGAGTGTTCATTTTGCTGTTTTAAATCAAAAGACATTGTTTCTTTTTTTGTTAAAAATGAGACTAGTAGCAAGTCTCATGTACGAGAACAATAGGACTAACACTTCCATTTCACTAATACAACATGTATTTTTTTTAAGAAATATTTTAATAAACCTCTGGATTTGTATGCTAATATAGTCTTCTCTCTACAAAGAGTACCACTTGCTGTTTCAAGAAGGAAAGATCTATTGATGAGCAAGTCTATTGCAGGTCTCCTAGTGCTGAAATGCATAGGTAGCTGTTTTGGTTTTGGCTGCCACCGGCAACAAAAGTGCCACGCGGCCGCCCCTCCCCCCGCCGGGGTGCTGAGGAGAATGGAAAGAAAGAGGCAGAAACTGGTGGGTCGGGATAAGGGCAG
>Ga0065711_1027082_pt1 | contig 54504 bp, 51 predicted proteins | sample Hoacrofraction12_FD_59098 | JGI IMG/M metagenome (GOLD analysis project Ga0065711, IMG submission 59098) | Hoatzin crop microbial communities from Cojedes, Venezuela - Epithelial fraction 12 v2 (version 2) | ecosystem: Host-associated > Birds > Digestive system > Esophagus > Crop | place...
CCCCCCAAAAAAAAAAAACCAAACCCCTAGAACGGGAACCAAAACAACAGAACAAAAACGAAAACCCCAAAAAAACCCAGGAGGACGAAGAAAGAGAACAAAATCACAGCTGGACCCTGTCCCACACGAGGTGTTAGAAAACAGGAGCCATGACCACACATTCATTTCCACTAAGGGTGTGTGAAGCAGGTACTGCCCCTTCCGTAGCTCTCCATCGACCTAGTCACTGACAAACACTTGTGGAAAAACATATGCACCAGTCTCCTGCGTAATACCAGCTGCAACTATAACAACAAGGTTATAACATAAACCTAAAATAAGATGATAACATGTAAATACTGGGTTATTTAGTCTACAGTACAGTAATCTGGATAAAAATGACAAAGGGATAGCCTAATTTCCTTTCCCCAAACCGCTTTTACTTCCCTACGTTGGATCGACCTTCGATGCAAATCTTAACCTCCTGAGGAATAAAAGAAGGCTTGGGAAGAGTCAAAGGTGGCTCCTCTTCTGATTTCTCGAGTTTTCGTGTTTCGGGGGCCGACCACCTCCTCTTCCTCGTTGCCGGGGGCTTGCTGGGTTCTGTTTTGGTGAGCAAAGGTGCTGCAGGCAATCCTATTTTGTCCGGAAACTTCAGTTCACCATTCTCAGCTAACATCTGTGCGCTTCCCTGATTAATCCCGTTCTCCTGCTCCGCATACCTGTGTCTACTTCCAGCTAGACTGTCATTCTTTGAATGCTTCAGCAAGATACTAGCTGAGTCCACGGGCTGGCCCTTTTTAATAGAGCCGTTCTTCAGGTTCTTGAGCGTGAGCGATATGCAGACGTCCCCCACCGAGAGTTTGGAGCACGGCAAGTCAAAGAGCTGGCTGGTTCTCTCAGGGCAGCAGGATGACCAGCCTTGTCCAAATACAAAAAAAGGGTATTCTACCAAGACTTCCACGCTGACCTGCAGAAAGAGAGGGGACAACAGGGAGAGAGACAGAGGGAGAGAGAGGGGAGAGCGTCAGATCACTCGTGTGGGGCGGGGCGGGAGGGGATAAAGGTGAAGCTGCAGAAGCGCTCTTCAGTTTCTGCAAAATCAACACACGGACCACCTGACTTCACGCCTGCCCGTGTCACGCGGGTGGTAACAGTTTCTCTGAGCTCAGCATTTCTCAGCACGAGACCTCGGCAGGAATTGAGCTTTACCTTTATCCAGCTGCTCACAGAGGCGTAAGAGGCAGAACAGCTTCGGCACCTGGCAACCGCCGCTCCCCGCCATCCTCTTGGGGCACCTAGAGCCCGTCATACATGTCCACGGACACTTTCCAACCAGAGGACGGCTCAAGGGAAGCTCTCATTTCTGACACACGATTTCCGGAACGACCACAGGAACGTCATCCTCACCTCTGCCCGACCGGGCGTATACTTACCAGCATGACCAGGCTGAAGGCACGCCGATTTCCAGGGGAAGGCCGTGAGGACGTACAGAGTTGTAGCCCTAAGAACAGTGAGCGCGAACCTGCCTTCCCCCAGCAGCCCTGTCACCAGTCCAGTTTTTTCCCTTCTCACAGCTGCCCTCCCACTCTGCAGCTGAGTTCAGCTCTTGCACTCCCTCCAGGAGAGCATCACCACTCTTCTTCCTCCTCCTGATGTTCCTGCACAGGGTCTTCTTCTCTGCACTGTGTCCCCTTTTCCCCCCACTTGACCCCCACTTCAAAAACACATCTATCTGGTTATGAATGCCATCAACCCACCATACAGGGAGCTGCCACAGGCAGGAGAACAGAGCCGCAACAGGTGCCCGCTGCTCCCCGACCTTGCCAACACTGGGCCTTGAGGTCCCAACGCGACAAAGCACCTCAACGCCCGCTCATCTCTGCGTGTCACCAGCCCGGCGCTCCCCACGCGGTGCTGCGCCTGTGGGCTCACATGCCTGACGCGGGCTGATGTGACACACAGCCCGCGGGGCTGAGCCACCCCCAGCATGCCGCGACGAGAGCAGGAAATTCTGACTAACACTTCTTTAAAATCTGGCAACTGGTTTTTACCTTGCTGTGCGTAATGCCCGTGAGGTCTGCAACTCTAAGAAGGTGGCTTATGCTGAAGTCCACTGCCCTGCTCCCAAGGTCCCTGTGTCCTGTGGGGCTCTTCTCAGGCATGGGGCACACGATCCTGCTCTGACGATGCAACCCCTGTTTGGTAGGGGCTGAAGGGCAGGAGAACACCTGAACAGACGTGCTCATCTCATTTCTGAGCCATTCAGCAAGCACGAAGCTGCCTGGAGAGCCTGCCCTCTCCAGGAACACGGACTTGCCTGAAAGGAACATCACAGCAGGCTCGCGAAACCACCTCTCACCCTTGGGAGCCAGTAACCACCTCTCACCCTTGGGAGCCGGTAATGCCAGCACACCGAGCATGGCTTTGTGTCGTCCAAAGCGCACTCCAGCATTAAGAAATGGAAGCAGTTTGCGGTGCACACTGCACTCCAGTGTTCAAACACCTCTGCTCACAGTTGTAAGTGTGAACCTTGGGATGAAGCTGCATGGCCTGTCTCGCTGCAGAGGCTGGACTTGATGGCAGCACGGCACCCAGCAGCCCTGCTGCTTCCCTGCTAGTGCTGCTCACCCTCAGAGGCACCCTCCCTGCAAGCAGGGCCCGAGGCAGCTCCCCTTGCACCCCACCAGCTCCACATGCCTTTTGGGCAGGGAGACACCACCAGCGATGTCTCACAGCTCAGAGACAGAGGCTCCAGAACCAGGAAACCAAAGATTCCCATCAGATGTTGACTGTGCCTCTGACTGGTAAAGCCCACGTCACGCACCAGCAGTCAACTGCAGGTTATGGGACAGTTGACTCTGTTGAAAAAAACCTTATGAAGTCTATAAATATATACAATCATGAAATCATTAAGGTTGGAAAAGACCCCTAAGATCATCAAGTCCAACTGTCCACCCATCACCACCATGCCTGCTAAACCATATCCCAAAGTGCCATGTCTACGTGTCTTTTGAACACCTCCAGGCATGGTGACTCCACCACCTCCCTGGGCAGCCTGTTCCAATGCCTGACCACTCTTTCAGTAAAGAAATTTTTCCTAATATCCAATCTAAACCTCCCCTGACACAATTTGAGGCCACTGCCTCTTGTCCTATCGCTAGTTACCTGGGAGAAGAGACCAACAACTGCCTCACTACAGCCTCCTTTCAGGCAGTTGTAGAGAGCAATAAGGTCCCCCCTCAGGCTCCTCTTCTCCAGACTAAACAGCCCCAGCTCCCTCAGCCGCTTCATACTATATACACATGCTATGTAATTCTGCAACTAGACCAACAAATAACACTGCGTGTATTCGCCTACCGCTCCACCCGCCCAACACAGTAGGCCACTGCAGCAGGAATTTCAAACGGAGCCGTTCAGAGGCACAAGATACGCCCCCCCTATTTTGATTTTTGGCATATTAAACCTTTTCCGACCAGAACTGTCTGCCAACAGCCAACTCCACACGTGGCAACAGCAGAAAGTGACCTGACTCTAAGCCTGGTTTATGCTCTGAACTTCAGACAAAGTGGGGTGAGGTAACCACAAAAGTCCCATCCCTCCCTATCGTTGGATAGAAACACCCCAGCGCCAGGATTTGCAGCAGTATTTGCCCAGAGTTTGGGATCCTATTCCATACGTATGGGTCTCAGAACGGGGTCTGACTGGGAGAAGTGGTGAATAACCAGTATCTCCTATGGTCTTCAATGGAAACTGCTGTTTACGCTGAGCTGTAGGCTTCTCTCCAGGCATGGATCATCTGGTGGACACAGCTTTCTCCCTTATATTGCTATCTCTCTCCTCTTTCTTTCTTCCTTCCTGCCTCCTGTGGTTTTTTTTCCTTTCTTTTTCTACTTTCCTATCCTTGTCAAAAGCTATGTGTATCTGTGGGAACCATACACATCATCCTCACCAACACACAAGTTCCTGTTGATGTGAACACGCTTCCACCGCATGCTACACTTATTTTTTTAATGTGGTATCCAAACCACTTGCCGGAACTGTCAATCACTGAAACAAATCCCAGAATTGGTGGTGGTGACAATGAATAACATCAAATAATAAAGATGGTGAAGTGCTGGAATTTCCACGATCCGGTCACAGTGTGCATGTACCACTATTGAGCTGAAACGGGTTCCCTCACGGACTATCAAGCTCTGTTTTAGCTGGCCGCTTCTGGATTCAGCTAACTTGGGATTTAAGGTAACCAATAATAGTCAAAGACCTTTTAAGTGTGAAGTTCAGTAAAAACACCCCTGCATAATCTTTTTCTGACCACTGCCTTAAAACACATAAAATCAATTTTAAAAGCTCCCTCACCCAATATCTTGCCATGATTACTGCAGGAGAGAAAGAAATTTGGAACTTGTTTTCCAACTACTAAGACAATAAAGCAAGAAACCAAAATATTGGTCCCTCTTCAAGCACACTGGGCTCCACCGCAAGCTACATTTATATTTCTATTTTTTAAGACCACTAGTGAAAAACACCCAAAACTCTTCAGCGCAGCCGCTGAGTATCTGCAATTTTCTATAACCCTTCATAATTCTATTTCTCAGTCAAACTTGGTAGGTAAGGCAGGCAATTCAGACTGCTCAACAAACCCTGGCTGGAGCTGGAACACGGACGATAGGTGCTGGAAGATCTGATGCCCAGAAAATACCCTTCCCATCACTGAGAAACACAGCACCTCTAGTCTTGGGGCTCGCTGCTGCAACCAACACAACAAGCACTAAAGCAAAAGGTGCCCAATAGAAGCAGTTCACGTGAACTGCATTTTGCTAAATGTAAACTTACATTTTCCAGTTAAGTCTTTTTCTCCCTGATATTATTAAAATGTGATGAAACTAGGAGTGGCAGGCTGGAAACAAGGAGAAGGAAGCGATTCTGGGAACAATGTGCACTGAAGCGGTGGAGCTCTCTGCTGAAGGCCTTGCTGTAGGTGCCGAGAGACTCCTCGGGTCCAAAAACCCAGAGTGTGGATTTGGGGAACAGCAGATCTCCCTCTTGCAGAGGGAAGTCTCCGCACTGCCACACTCCCACATGACCTCCCCGACTCAGAGACTCTGGGAGTCCTCACGTTCCCACCATCCCAAGCAACACCTGCCCTCACAGGAGTGGATTTCCTCCGTGAGATTTATTGGGCTGCAGGCAGCACCTCGCGCCACGGGGACTACCCGGCTTGACACACAGTCTGGGTGGGCATCTCCCCAGGGCTGCACCGAGCCCAGCTTCAGCACACCGTTATTATAACAAACGTATGCAGGGCTTGAAGGTTAGGGGCTACTGCTCTCCACAGCCACATGACCCCACCATTCCTCCAGAGAAGCCATCTCCGCCCACCAGACCATTGGCTGCCGACTGTATCACGAGCTCTCTGTTGCTGCACTGCCAGAGTTCAGGAACACACACCTGAAGACAGACCACCGCTGCCCCATCACTCAGAGGAACAAGGACGTACCGCCCCGTGACCAGGGGACACGGACATGGAGATGACATGAGCGGAGGGGTGGGAGAGATCTTCATCTGCAGCAGCGAATGGAGTCAACATCTCTCTGTGTCTGCTACAGTGCCAAAGATAATGAAAAGGAGAGCACGGAGTAGAAGAGAAAGTAACTGGTTTGTGTGCGTGCGGAGAGATAAGGTGAAAAGTAAACTAGATGACAGTCTAAAAAAACAGGCACTAAACTAAAGTAGTTAGGGCTACTAACTAGATGCTCTAACGGGACTTTTCCATCTCTAGTGTCTATGATTCTGCTTTTTTAAAAAGGGAAGATTAGGAACCGTATGTTCATCTTTTCTTTTTAAGCTATGCTTTAGGAATGATTAGGAACTGAACCACAGCGATGAAAGCAGGCACTTCAGAGAATTTATTTTGCATCTCCTGTGTGTTTTGACCTTAACACCCATGGAGGCGAACTACTGGCTTCTGCTTGCTCCTGGCAGCAAAAGAAAGGACAGACAATGATGACGAAGGTGTTATTACAAGAATAACATGTGGAATTGCAAAGAGATGCAGATCCGTAGGATCTTTTAAGCAACTTGAATGCAGAGGAGTAACAACAGGGCTTTGGGTTCTGGTCCAGCAGATACTTGACTTCTTTCTAATCCAGAGCAGGGATGCTGTGAAATGGAAACCTAGCATCCCTCCAGGGCTTAGGCCAGTTATTTCACTGAAAAGGCTTGTAACTTCCCTCCAGGTTTCCACACCTGGAAGAGGGTTGGATTTGCCAGGTGAGGGAGGATGACCTCTATCTGCCTAAGTGCTGTGCCAGGGAGGGGCAGCGCTGGGCTTGCAGTGGTACAACACAACAGCAGCCGCACGGTGCCTCCCTGTTTACATCACTGCTGCATATACTCAGCTAAAAATAATCTCCTACCTCTGTCCCTCAATCGGTGAGAAAATTAGGTGATGTTTGCACAGAGTGTGAAAATACAAATCCGCCAATATTATAGTGACTTCCCAGAGATCCCTGGGAGGAGTACGTCAGCGAGCCAAGGCTAATGACAACAACGCTATTTTTGTATGGCATTTACTCCTTACAACTTCCACTCCTTCGATAACACCATTCGAAAAGCTCCCTCCTTCCAGGAGTACGTACGCAACTGAAACTGCATTGTAACAAAATACTTTGCAGAGCTACACTACGCACGCAGATACACCCCACTGTACTCCGGGGTCAAGCGATATTGAAGTGCAGCAGCACCACAGTGCCGCTGCTCGAAGCAGCGCCGCTAAATACTGTTCCTTCAACAAGCAGACGAAGCCTTCTTCACGCAGGCAGTTTTTCTAACGAGCAACGACTGCCGCATGCCTGCTAATAAGGCTAAATGCTTTCATGTAGCCACATCGGGCTGAGGGTGAGGTCACCGGAGACTTCAGGCACGTAGAAACGACCTCTGTCTAAACCCAGGCAAGGGAAAACCGGCAGAGCTACGCAGGGACACAGCTGATCTGGGAAGAGACCCAAGTCCTGGAATCTGCAGGAAACCTAAACTAAACCCCCGTTTCTAATGGTACCTCTACGCGACTCGCCCTCCATTCTGGAAGCACCCCCGGTGGGAAACACAGCTGGGGAGTATTTCGGCTGCCGTGACGTCAACCCGCTGCTGGGGGGCTTCTGGAGACGGTGACACTTTGCTGGGTGAGACCCGTGTGCCTGGGCAGGGATTTCTACATCCTCAGCCTGGGCCTGCTTTCTGCCAGAGGATGGCACTGCACCCCCCACACAGCGCGCTGCCTGCGCCCGGACCGCAGCCCGTCCATCGCCTGGGCCGGGCACGACATCACTGGTACCTCTGCTGCCGGCGTGCAGACTGGCGGCCCGGCTGCAGGGAGAGAAACGGGAGCAAGACGAAAACTGCAGACGGGAGACTGCTACTTTCGAAATCTCATTATTCAGGGCAGCAGTGCAAATTACAGTAACCGGTCCTGATCCAAGGACGGCTCCCTCTGATCACAAAGCCTGAGATGCACCAAAATACGGCTGAGCGGTGGGGAACAAAATCATGTCATTACACTGAACGCACCAGAGGCCCAGATTCCAGCAGCTGCGCAGAGGCACGCGCATCCAGGAACAAAACCACACAGGGAATCTGCACGTTTGGCATGAGAGAAGGGACGTGTCATGGGTAGCGATTTGCCATGTACGCGCAGCTGGGGAAGGAAGGCCACAGACTGCTGCGACTGTAACAAATCTTTCGCGTAATCTGTTCCTCGGTACCGTTGCTGTTTGTTCTTCTCCAAACCACCAGCCTGAGGTGCTCTACTACATGTGTCCACGTCCAGCTCCTCTCTCCCCCTCTCTCTTTCTGAGTCTCCAGCACTGAGGGTGCAGCATCAGAGCTGCAGATGCCGCAGTTCGCAGCACTCAAACCACGCCAAGAGGATTTGCAACAAGATTATCTAAAATGGGCACCTCTAGGAAGCAAAACGCTACCCATTATATCTGAACCGCTCCAGCCTCAACACAACAGCATCTAAACCGCTCAGAAAATGGAGAGCATCAGAGCAACACTTTATGATCAATATGTACTCATTCTCAACCTAAAAATACCTTTGGAAAGTTACAGGGTTTCTTCCTACACTGCAAACCAACGACAAACAAAGGTGAGAAGCACAGCCTGCCCAGCCACCTAGATGATTTTTCTTTCCAAATGTCCCTTGAGCACACAGTTTATGTGAGCCGTGCAGTGTTTAAACCACCCGCAACCGAAGCCTCAATAAAACTCTGTAGTGCATTTCAAGTATGTACAACTCTGTAGTATATTTCAAGTATTACGTGTGTGACGGAGCCACTCCCAGGTAGCTCCAAGCTTTCAAGCCGTGCAAATTCACTGTCTTGTGCCCTACCTATCTCTCAAGGGTAGGATTTGAGCTGAACCCAACCTGAGCTTTCTGGCGTGGAAGGTAAAAATCACCTATCAAAATGCAAAATGTATCCTCTTGTACTGCCTACACCATTTTGCATTTTAATCAAAACCCATGAAGATCCTGTAATTCTTCCTCTGGGTTCTCCAGCTATAAGAAAGTCCTATTTTATATCCAAGAGACCACATTTATCATCGGTGTGACCCTGATGGCTCCCCCGGCACTGTGAGTGGGATGATTTTTGGACCCATGTTGGTCTCACGGATGGATGTGAACGATGAAGAATCAACCCCATGCAGACCCAAAGTGAATGAGACGCGCTGAGGAAAGCTGCACCTGGGGGGCCACAGCATGCGCCCCAGCCCGCCCCCGCACCCCACCATGCGCTGCCATTACCTGTGCTCGATGCTCCCCAACCGCAAACTGTATCACGGCAATGCCTGGGCTATGGCTGTCTTCAATCCTCTCCACAGTGCTGGAGTCTATTTTCAGGTCGTTGCTAATCTCCGCGCTCTGTATGAAGTCTTCCGTTTTCAAGTCCTCTACTTTCTTCAGCTCCCCGTTGGCCAGCTGAATGATCGACCCCTTCATGAAGTAGGGGGGCAGCGTGGGAGGCGCGGCGGCGGGGGAAGCGATGGACTGCACCACGGGCAGGTGGATCTGCGCCTGCACCATGGTGGCCTGGTAGGGAGGCTGGGTGGTGAGGGGCTCCGCGCTGAAGTTCTCGCTCTTGGGGACGGCGGTGGTGACGAACGTGTGAGGCACTGCTGCAAACTGGGGAGACGACGTGACGATCGCAGGCGCGACTCCTGACGGCTCGACGTCCGCTCCGCCGACCGGTATCAGCAGGGACTGGGCGCCAGGGATCACCAGGTGCTGCGGCAGGCTGCCGGGGTACCCAATGGCTTGCTGCTGACCGCTCAGGTAGCCGATCACCGGCGGCTGGGTCCCGGCGTAGAAGGCTGTCGCCGGCAGCCCGACGGGGAGCTGCTCGGAGCCGCTGTGGGTGGTCTGAATGACGGTGTGAGGGGACAGCGTGGCCACCGCCTTCACCCCCTCATGGCCCAGAGCCTGCTGCGGAGACAAGGCGTAGGACCGGTGCGCTGGCTTTCCTAAATGCAAGCTTCCCTTGTCGTTGAGGGCTGAGGGAGAGGTCTCGCAGTTGGTGGCCTGCTGCACCTCCATGTCCGCCGTGGGCGTGCTGCTGTTGGGGACCACCATGACGGAGGCTCGGACACCTGAGGAATCCCGCCCACCGTACTCGGCGGGGCTCGAGTGGACTACCACGTGCCTGGTCTCGTAATGATGGGGAGCGGGTTTATTGCCTGCTTTGACTAGACCCATGTCGGCAGAAGGCGAAATGCCGTACCTCCGGCTCTTCTCTATCTCGCCGTTCAGTACCTCCTTTGCCTGCATCGCCTGCAGCCGGCTGCTCTCGGGCTTCTTAGGGGGATCCCTGGTGACAAAGTGGCCCCCCGAGTCTGTGTACTGCACCACCACTTGGGAGGAAGGGCCGAGGGTGAGGGTGTGTGGGATCACTGTCTGATGGGGGTGCAGGGGGACCGGGATGGTGGGAGGAGAGACATTTCTGACAGCGCTCTGGGAAGAGCTGGAAATGTGGACGTACTGGTTCTGCTGGGTGGGTGGAGGAGACCCGGCAGCGATCAGTCCAGGTGTCCTGACCAGGTGCGGTTCAACTTTGTGCCCTTGCTGGCTTAAGCCGCTCATGCTGGCCAGCAAAGTGGAATAAGCCTCCAGCTGGGAGCGCTGGGATGGAGTGGTTGCGACAGCTGTGGCCGCCGCCACGGAGCCGGTCGCAGAATTGGCCGTTGGGGAAATCAGCTGCGAGGGGATGAATCCGGTGTACGATCCGCTGTACTGGGGCCCGACGAACTGGAAGGTGTGCTGCAGGTGCGTGTACTGCACCGGGGAAACAGGGGTCCCTGACTGGGAGAGGGCGGGCGAGTACACCGTGGGCAGAGTGGTGGAGGCTGGAACGGACCTGGGTGCGCTCGGCGGGGAATAGTCCAGCCCTGCAGACAGCGACTTGTGCAAACCCTGCTGCAAGCCTGCCTCCACCACCGACGTCCCCCCGGGCCGGTGCCGACCCCCCAGGCCACCCTGGCCACCGGGTGTGCTGGGGAGCCATGCTAGGTTATCCGCACGGTGGTTGTCGTTTGGCAGGACCGGCTTCACCTCCGAAGGCAGGCTGGTGGCAGGGATTTCTCGCTTTTTAGGTGGCAGGCATTCATTGCTCCGCTCCTGGTTGGATTTCATCTTTCGCCGTCCCCCCTCCACTGTGCTTGCTTCACTGTCTGGCTGGCTCTGATTTCAGTCTGATAAATGGAAAGTCACATTTGATTTCTGCAAGGGATCCAGTGACTTCATGAGGAATCATCTCCCCGTGAGCAGGATTCTCCGACAGCTCCTCTGGATTCTGCAACGAGAGGGTGGGCAAGGGGGGGAGGTGTGTCATATTGTCATTGAGAACAAACGAGATGACACCCCGAAACAGTAAGCAAGAAAAAGAAAACCTCTGGAAAAAAACAAAACCGGTCAGGCATTGCCACTCTCGTGTCAAGGAGCAGTTGACACCAGTGCTGTAAACAGCAGTGAAAATCCTGGGGCCATCTGCTAACGCATCAGGAAAACAACTGAAACTTTAGGCAGATCTGAAACTCTCTGGCTGTAACTTGCCACATTTAAGAGTGGTCACTTCTTTCCCGAGGCTCACTTTCTCCTTCCTCCAGGAAAACCCTCCGTGTCTCTAAGGTGCCTGGTTCGCTCTTCCAGCCTCTCCTTCCCCTGCAACAACGGCGTTGCCTTCACCCTGCTGTCTTCTAAAAAGCACGGGAGCACGCCGGGGAGCTCCGAGTAACACACACACACAAAATATTGACATTAGCAACAAGCAGCTATTAGTGGAGCAGAGGGAACGCGGTGGGTCACTCCTGAACCCTTCAACCCCAGAGTCACTCACTCACCGGGTGACTCCACATCACACCAGGCAGGGCTGCGGAGGCAGCAGCTGCCCCCTGTCCCCCCCCGCCATGCCACGGCTGCTTACAGGCACACATGCCCGTCATCTACCAGCCTGGCAATGAACCTCGGCCACGCAATCTATTTACAGCAGCAGCCCAGAGCCAGAGGTGGCTATAAGCCAGGTTTTTCATGTGTGGGGTTCCCCGCCCTCCCCCTAGTGCTTTGAACTCCGAATGCTACTCCCTCTGCTACCCACACCTCACACCCAGGTGCCCGGGCAGGCTTCTGCGCTGGGAGAAGCCACCCGCCGCGCGCAGGTTGGCCAGGGCCAGGCACGGACACCATCGCCATCGCCACCAGGATCCGACCCCCCTGCTTCGCAGCAACTGCCAGACCAGGGAGGCTGTGGGTACCGCGTTCACCGCCACGGCCACACGTCCAAACCCGGAGCAAACTCGGCCCTGGAGATGCCTTGCTAGGATCCCTTAGAAAAGCACATCTGGGTTTCCTGCTCCAAACCAGGAGCCTCCACCACTGTAAAAGCTCAAGATTTTATACTGGGCTAATTTTGCTACTGGAGCAAACCAGTTGCTTTCTCTGCACTGCATCACTTAATTCAGCGACTTCAGCCACCGAAAGGCAACAAAGCCAACAAAGTCAGGTTCCTAAATCCCTCATCATCTGCTAAGCAAAATACCATCATGCTTTGAAAAAAGCAAAAGGAACTGACAGTCTCCCCCTTTCTTCCTGAAACCTGTCTTGCCCTGTCCTGTAACGAACTCTTCCCCAGCCCCTGTGCAGCCACCGCTCGTCATCTGCATTTCTGGCTGTTTTGAACGACAGGCAAGAATGGGTGCTGAGAAACTGCACCTCGCACAGCCGGCATCCTAACAAGAAAAGCGTGCATTATGCACACAAAAAAAAAATGGAGAGAGAAAGAATTAAGAGCGGACGTGAAAGAAGATGGAAATAGGATATAGCTCACTTTAAAGTGAATGCTGAGGAGCAGTAGTGATACTTATCTTACAGCAAATAATATTCCTTTGAGGGATTTCTTTCCCTGCTGCCTGGCTTCTGATGAACAATAAGCCTGATGTTTATATGCGTATGCAGTACTTTGAAGACATACTAGACTAAGATCAAACCTATCTTTAAGAGCACTCTTTACGTTTATGGTCCTCCAAGCCGCTGTAAGCCTGCAGGAAAAGTCCAAATCTTCTAATGTTTTGATACAATCGGTCTTAAGTTAATTCTTTTGTTGTTTAAATATTGATAAACAGTAAGGAAACACCAATCATCACAGAGCTGGGGTGGGGATAAAGCCCTGTTTTAGGGCAGATTCCCCGGCTTTGAGGCAAGAGGGAGGATGAAAGGACTCAGACCAGCTTCAGAAGCACGAGGGCCAGCGACGCCTTGAGTACAGCAGCGCCGGGGCAGCGGCACCCGTCAGCAGCAGCACCCACTGGCAGCAGCTCTGGGGCACTGGCACCCATTGGCAGTGGCTCCAGGGCAGCAGCACCCACCAGCAGCGGCACACACCGAGCGAGCAAGCAGCGGCTCGGCACCGCTACCGCTACATCCACCTGCCCCAACCCACCAGCACCGCTGCCTCGGCCCGGCGACCGCGGCCGGACGAGGGCAGCCAGGAGACAGGGTCCCCGCTAGATCAGCATGGGTCTTCCCCCTCCTCCCAACAGCTGCTCAGCGTGGCTTGGCAACAGCTAAAATTATTATATTACACATGACTTACAGATTTTTATTTTTAAATTCGACTAAAAATAAAACCGCCGAGCTCACATTTGCGCAGTCATCCTTGGTTAACTTTAGCTCACTGTACCCTCCTGCCCTGGGCAGCCGGCTTTGACCGGTAGGTCAGCAGCTCCGGGCCGCGGCGCCTGCCCGGGACACCGTGGGGGGGACACCTACAATGCAGGGTGCCCGTCCCTCTCCCCTCGCCCCGGGGAGCTTGTGCTGGGCTGGGACCATCCTGCGATCTCTCGCAGAGACAGACAAGAGCTGCAAACCCAGCATTTAAATACATTCCCATGGGGAAAAGCTGGGAGCAGTGCGCTGGCCCCTCTGCCCACAACAGGATGGCTCAAAATGCGCAGTGCTTGTACGCTGTGGCTTTGAGGGAGCCTGGACATGGGACCGAATAGAGCCAGTCTCTTTTGCTGTGACAGATCAGCCAGGCTCCCCAAAAATGGTCGTTGTGAAAGCCCGAGGCATCTGGGTTCAGCTTCTCTGCATCGAAAGTACTACTACAAGCTGTGTGAAACCTGGCGAAGTTTCGCTCTGCGGGAGCTGCAGTAAAGGTTTTGTTCTGCTAAATGGCTTTGAACCACTGAGTTTTGGGTAGCCTCCAAAGTCAAAGCTAACATCCTTCAAAAATACCAAATACTAAATCTTTTGCTTCGTTTTTTTTTTAATGTGTGTAAATCTTTCACAAGGCTGACTTCATCATCACCGGTAACCAAAGGGCTGCCCACAGTCTCCTGCAGAGCACAGGAGGAATGAACAAGCTTAACGGAGACAAGGGACGAGACAGCCGCAGAGCGGTGAAGGTTGCCCCACTTTTCCAAGCCCAAGTACTTCACGGTGAGACTCTGAACTCTAACAGACACAGGACTGGATTTGCAGAAATGCAGATGTGCAGCATAAAACAGCCTACTTCTACTTCAAGACTTAAAAGTAAAACATAAGTTTTCAGCATAATTCAAGTTCCAGCAGCAGCAAAGATAAGACAGGACCGATTTCGCTTGGGAAGCAACGAAAAGGAGACAACCCAAACGGAGAGTCTCAAAGGCAAGAGGTACAAGACCTGGTTAAACTGTTCTTTGCTGCCTGTCCTAGAAAGACGAACGCCTGCCGTCCGTGGTGTGCCGCACGGTTTGTTATTTGTACGCTTTTTTTCCTGTATCCAAGTAATTTTTCTGACTCTTAAGATTTCTTTTCTCTTTAACTTCAGAGCTGTCGATCACAATTTGTGAGCTCTGCAAACGAGCAGCAAACACCAGATGATTTTTTGCTCCCGCTTAGTACGTGCGTGTGTCACACGAGTGCGTGCGTGCATACACGCCTGTGTAATTATGGCTGGGAAGGTAAAGGGGACAAAGAGATCAGGGACAGCAGCTGGACTTTGGTATCTCTGGCAGCGAGTACACACGGAACATTGCTAAAGTGTCTGGACAGCCAGTGTCCGCTGGCAGCCTGCCCACGCTCAAATTCCTGGAAAGGCTTAAGGCAGAAAAATAATCACTTGGAGGAGTCACCATCTGGGCTTGCTGTGGTCCCAGAGGGATTGCTCACTGGAGCTCAGGATGTGCATTTTTCATGCAAAACTCCAGCGCCTCTCTGCAAGGCACTTTAAACCTCACTATGTCTCCCCAAACAGTATTTTTCTATTTATTTCATCTACTAAGTTTAAAACTCATGAGAGGATACTGGGTAGTAGCTTGAGGGGCTGACCTCCTTTATTTATCCGGAGTTCACCACAGCAAAGGCAAACCCAGCAACGCAATCCTCTGCCCACACCGTGATTGCACGCCGCGTCCCACCATCCAGGGCTGAGCCTTGGGGTGCAGAGCAGCTGGGGCCAGACTCCCAAAGCACCGCGGCACCCGGCTACGCAAACGCTGGGACTGCCACCGCCTGCAGGAATCGGGCACTTTTTTGCAGTCTCATGAGGTAGCTAATGTCATTTTTAGGTCTCTAAAACACCTTCAGAAATCTGGTCCCTGACCTTTCTGCAGCTTCTAACAAACACACACCATCATTTGCCACCAGGAGCAAGGGCTGGGACCACACACTTTTTTGCCTTCTTTCATGGAGCAGTAACCCAAGGGGGGCAGCTGCCAGCCTCCAGCTTCAGGGGTATTCAATTCAGACCAGTTGCTTATTGTCAAAAGGCTCCTTTGATCCCAAACTCTAATAACACACAGATCGTTATGACTTTTTAACTTTTACCTTCTGGCTCCAGGTATGGCCAGTAAATTCTCACATTTATCCGTGCAATTAAAAAACTGGGTCTCCCCTCTGTCAGACACTCTTGCCCTGCCTGGCCCGTAGACATCAATGCAATATTCAGAAAGTACAGCAAAAAAATCAGCCTTTGAATCAAGCCTGACACACAGTTTTTCATGTCTGGGGCGTTAGCGGGCAGACGCAGCAGCGCAGTCTGGGGCTTCCCGCCTCCTATCACCCACCCATCCCATCACCATAGGACGAGCGGGTAATTCTGGCAGCGCTGGAAATCAGTGGGAAAGAAGGGCACTTTGTCCCACCTCTCCCCTCCCCGAGGAGGAGGCTGCCATCTCGCAGCATCGGATTCAGAGGTATTAAAAGACAGACACACTGCAGCAGGCTCCGCAGCTGCATTCTGGCTCTCAGATATATACGCCAGCTTTCCCCCCCTACTCTACACCCTGCCCGCTACCAGCTACACGTCCAGAGCTGTAACTGCTACAGATTTCATCAGCCTTGCCATGTGCAGCTCGGCACACGCCAGCAATAGCTATAGGAGATTACTGTCCGATACGCCCAATTTCACAGCTCTCTGGCAGATTTCCCAGGAGGGCCAACTGCAGAGATCCATTAATAAGAAACATGAAAACCTCTAATAAAATTTGAAATTCACCTCCCAAAACTAAAGGATTCCTGATCAACACTGCATCTGCAAGACGGATTGTCCACTGCAGCGTTAGCTCTTATTACACTTCTGGGAGCCCACCACAGCAAATTGCTACAGGTTCCTGCAGAGCGAGCAGCTATTCTGCACGTCCCTCTTCCCCTGGGTCAGATCAGACAGCCGCTATGCAACATAAAAAGCAAGTGATACGAGCAAACCTCAACGAGCACATCGCTGGATGTGAGGTGCCCAATGGCTCGACATTCCCATGAAATCTTATCACGCAAGTACGTAGGTACCAGAGTTGAGAGTGGAAGATTTAGGAGGAAAAACCAGTGTAAGATACATCCCAACAGGACGGACAGATGATGGAGTTTCAGGACAGACATTCACTCAATGACATTCATGAATGCAGGCGATACAAACTGATTATCAGAAAGCTACTCCAGCGTTAATTATTCATTTCTGCTACTAAGCTCCTGAATTTTGAGGAGAAGGGGAGATCTGCATGTTCTAAGCAGAGCACGTGCCTGACTGTTTCACTACAGTTACACTGTGGTTAGGTACACAGTTATTTTGTGTGGTAGGTGCTGGCGAGCTGCACAAGAATATGGTGCTAGTATCAGCTTTGGCTTTAGTTGAACTAACTACTGAATTAAGAGTTGGAATTCACCTTCAGAAGCTTGCAGGTTTCTGCCATCAGTTCATCTGGGTGTCATCACCTGGTTCTGCAACAGGAAAGATGCCCATATTTTCTGCATCTGCAGAAGTCATGCCGCGCTCTGGATGCACAGCATACCTTCCCACGCACACGTATAGTGATGCAGCTACACGTAAGCCTTGTAGGACTGCCAGTATCATCAGTGATCCGAGTAGATTCACAGCTGCCTGCTCATTTATTCCATTTTTCTTTTACAAAAGAAGTTACTAGCAAAGGTGATCCCTCCTCTTCCAGTGTGCTTTGCAGAGAGAGGCTGGAAGCAAGGCAGCATTCGGTCCGAGAGCTGCAAGCTGACCCAGTGGCAGGGCTGCCATCAGAGGGCTGGGTGCGCCGGCCGTCCCACCAGCCGCCCTCCCAGCCCACCCCATGGGCAGCACCCTCGCTCCCCAGCACAGAAATCCCCTGCCTCGCACTGCCAAACCCAGGCACTCAAATATCATGAGTCAGGCCCTGCTTCTTGCCCCTGAAACACATGACACTGGTATACAAGATTTCTTAAAATGATAACGCCGGAGGTTATCTGCCTTTTTAATTATTTTTTTTTAACTTGCCCTTCTGCTGCGTGAGGCCTTTCAGGCTCGAGGTCTCTAGCCTTTTCCTGCAACCCACAAGACCAGAAACTTACTATTTTAGCTAGAAGTGGAATTTCCCATTGCATCATTTGACACCTGAACAGGAGTTTTGTGAAACAGCGTCAGGTATCTAGAGACTAGTGACAAAAACGCAAGAGCTGACAACGCTGATTACAGCGACATTTCCCTGGTGGTGAAGCGCTGGACCGCAGAGCCCTCTGCCTCTGCGGAGGAAGGGCGAGAAGGACTTCACTGCTAGGCAAGGGCCTGAGCCCTGAGGCAAAGCCATGTGAGTGTGCACAACTCGATGCACGGCTGACTTTCTCAGCTGCACAGCAGAAAGTGCACCTCAGCTGACCCTACAAGAAGCACCTCTAGCTGCAGCCACAAATGGAAGACCTGGGGCTGCTTGGGCCAGGGGTTTCAGCTCAGGCTGACTGTGAGCTGCATGGTCCTGCAGGCAGAGCTGACCCAGGTGTGATGCTGGAGCACGGTCCAGCAGCATGACGATTTACCACCACGCCGTGCTGAAGCCTTTACGACCTGACAGAGGTCTGCCAAATCCCTTCAAAGCCCTGCTCTCGAAGCTTTGGGGGTGGCCGTGCCAGGAGCATGAGGACCACCACCCCAAGATGCTTGGGAAGGCAGCGTCCCCCTTCACACCCACCCACTCAGGACCCTCGGTGGCAGCGCAGAAGCCGTGGAGCAAACACACGTGTTTTGAAGTGCTCCTTCAACCCCACCAACAGCAGGATGGAAAGGTGGATCCCACCTACGGCGCTCCTCGAGTGGCTGGACGCAGCGGCTAACCTTCCAGCTCCCGCACCGCACCGACTGCGGCCAGCACAGGACAGCAGCTTCGCCGGTCCGGCTTGTCAGCTGCGCCCAGCAACATCCTTGACTCTCACACCCATCCCCCAGAGGCACTTCTGCAGCTGAGATGAGTGAAGAGAGTTCATTTATAAACAAGCATAATACCGAAATTACTTTGTTGATGTTTTTCATTTATCTAAAATGTGCCCAGCTACAATGGGAGCTGCCTACACAATTTTCCATTGAAAATTTCACGAGTGACTATAAACGTAGCAACACCCACTCACCGCTCATTTTAACTTGTGACAGAAACTGTCATGCCTGTATGAACACATTTGCACTGCAGATATGTCACACAGGTCTCCTTCCCTGTGTCTGAAAATGCTCGCTAGCATTCCCTCCTTCTTCAGCAAAACAAATTAGAGAGACGCCTGGCTTCGCTGCCAGGAGACGTCAGTAAGACCCCCACGAAAAATTACAGAAACCGGGGGCGTCTCAGCCCTTTGAAGATCCAGTAACACCAGCAACCAGCAGCCAACTGGGAGCAGCCATTTCACAGCTAAGCCCAGGCGCTTCTGGGGAGGAAGGTACCTTTAAGCCTGGCTGCTAAGGGGACGGCGTGGGCGCACGGCTGTAGGGGCAGATGCGGAAAGGTCAGCTGCACGCTCGGTGCCTTTCCTTGGAAGTCCTCCCTGCAAACTGCTCCGCTGGTAGATTCCACATGCTAGCTAATTAGACTATAATTAGTCCATCTGTAAAGTGCAAAATGTAAACTGACGTTAAATTCCCCTTGAAATGGATTCCAACACCTCCCCTTCTCCCAGGCTTCATTCAGCAAAGCTTTAACTTGAAGCAATTTCACACGAGCCCTTGCTCACAGCCTCAGCACACACCCGGTGCCTCGCCGAATGAGCATCACTGACCATCATCGCTGACAAACCCAAAACGCCAGCAGCTCAGCCCGGCCTCCAGGCACGCGGCACGCTCCCCCGGCGCTGCAGAAGGCAGAGAGTGAGCTCAGCATCACCCCCAGCCACCTCTCCGTTCTTTCTTTCTCTCTTTCATTCTTTTTTTTCTTTTCCATTCAGGGTCAGCTACGTTTGGGTGCACCCTGCAGCGCTACCCACACGTCCTGCAGAGACCCTCAGACTTGCACCCTCAACACAGGCAACGCTGGGGTCAGCGCACGTGGGCAAACAAACAGCCAGACCAACTCATCTGCACCTCCTCTCGCCATAAAACGCCCGTCCTGGTGCCGCAGCCCACAAAGCCAAGCAACTCGTTACTCCTCCTGGCTCTAGGGAGCGTCTCTCCTGCTCCGCGGGGAGCATGGCAGGCAGATAAAATGGGCACGGAGAGCCAAATCCATCACCAGCGCCACCTGACTGAGGCCGGCTCAGCGAGGGTGACGTTGCCCCGACTGTTCGATCTGACAAGGCCATGCAGAAAACAATTAAAAGAAAATGAAATAATGCAGGTTTATAATAACGTAGCAGGCTCCACAGTCACAGGCTCCAGCTGCAATTAAAAAACCCACCCGTTCCAACTAAGAATGCAAATCATCAGCATTGCTCTCAAGCAGGGAACGTTGACAAATGAAGGCGGTGTGCTAACAGGCAGTGCCAGTACTCTTAATTTAAGTATGTGAGAAACAAAGGTATGTACCATCCAAGACTGCCAGAAAGAACTCGCTTTAAACAGCAATCAGAAAGAACTGGAAGGGTTTAAAAATGACTTTTCTTACAAAAACCAGATACAAGGAAACCTTTTGCTCCCCTTCTCCCAGACAAATGAAGAAGGAACGAAAAAATAAAAATCACACCACTCCTCCCATCAAGGTTATTTACGTAGGAGTTTTGAACTCAGAGACTGAAAACATTCCTCCATTGGACACGTGGGTCCAGTGAATCCCATCCTGGATCTCCGAACGGATCTTTCCTGAAAGCCACTGAGCCACGAACATGCTTTCTCACCGCTGCGATCACTTCTGTGAAAGCACCTTACCCATCTGCCACTGGAAATCCGCGGCGCAGAGACAAGTGACTCCCCGACGCCAGTGAAGTGGACAAGAGGATGACTAGCTACCTGCAGCTGGTTTCAATCGAAAAGCCGAGTAATTACAGCAGCCCTCTCCTGTGGCTCATATGGAGCGCAGCATGGAGCTGTAAAGCGTTATGCAAGCCTAACGTGCTGCCAGATCTCTTCGAGCAGGCAGCAGCCAAGTTGCTCCCTCCCACCATTGGCTCAGCTTCATTAACTTAATCAGGTATTCATTCATTCATTCACTCACTCATTCAAAAAAAAAAAAATTACACTAAGCCTGGCAAATAGCCAGTGCCGTGCATGCAAGGAGCACGCTCGCATCAGCCACTGGGGCTGGAAGGGAAAGGGCAACCCGAGATCCCGCACGCTGGGAGAGGGGCACGCGTCTCGCAGGCAGCCCGGGTGCACGCGCACCTTTGCCACAGCCTCCCCAAAGCACGGGGGGCTCGGGAGCTGCGCTGGGGGCAGATGCCAGCTCTGTGGAATCCACAGCAGCCGTGTAAGTCAGCGCAGGCAGGCAAGCAGCGGAGCAGAGTGCTTCCCCAGAGCAACGGACTAATTAATTAATTTGATTATTTAGGGGGGAAAAGGAATTGTGGCAGGATCAACTCTACTGGTTTTGTTACAAGGTTCCCACTCTTTCTTTCGCACATACCACATACATTTCACAGCTTAATCCAGATGGAAGGGAACAAAGCAGAACAGAAAGCAGAAAGACAAGAGAGGGGGGGGAAGCATCACACAACCAATGTGAAGAGCAACTGGTAATGGCAATCTCTGTTTGACCCCTGTATCTATAAACAGAAGACTTGCCACAGGCCTGTAGCATTCAAGCATCAAATAAAGAGTCCCCTCCCTTGCACAGCTCTTGCACTTGTTTTTCTCAGTCTTTACACGTAAGTTTGCAAAGAACGCTATTTCTTCCCTCTAGCTGTCATCAGAATGACTTTCACTGCATTTCTTTTCCAGCAAGCTACCAGAAATCTGCTATACGACTATTCCAGAAAGCAGGCCTCGAGAGTCAGCTCTGACTTCACTGTGAAGAGTTTCAGGCAGGGAGCCAGGGTGGGCACTGTGGACAGGGGAAAGGTGTTACGTTTCCCACAGTGGAAGCTGAGCAACAGCGTGGAAGCAGTCAGCATCTCCTCCCCTTTCCTCATTCTGCCCCATGCGAAAAAATGCCGGATGGCAGGTTACTCCGAACAAGTCCGTAAAAGCAACATAAGAACACAGAGCACTGCAACTATTGCAAAAGAGTGTTTATGGTTATATAATGAACACTGTACAACCCGGTGCAAATCCTCAGCCACAGACCTGGCTGACGTGCCCCAAGAGCATCCACACTCCCCACCTTCCTCCAGTGATGCAAATCAGACCTCACAACCCTCCATCTTCTGTCACCACAGAGCGCACACATCTTCCCTGTAGGAACTTCAACCGCCTCTTCTCTAGCTGGCCTCCAAGCTGCTGTTTCTCTTCCGACAAAAAAAAACCCAGATGTTCTATGGCCAGTGCCACAAACCATGATACAAATGGCACAACAGACAAAGACTTTCAAAAAGGGCTATTAATGTAGGGCCAACTTTAAGCTAAAGGTCTGCAGTTCAGAGGCATTTAGCAAAAGCACGTAGAAGACTCCAAACCAACACCCGTTACTCTCATCCTGACTATTCCTCTGACCACACCGCAGAAGTTGACGGTTAACTCCTGGATCCCTTCTTGAATTTCTCTGTAGGTGGACGTACTGAAGAGCACCTAAGTACTTAGAGACAAGTAAACACACAGCTTCTGGGGAACCAGCTGGTGATACACGCAAGGGCTACAAGCAGATGTTATGTGTTGCACCTGATCAGTGAGTGGACAGTGAAGTATGGCTGAACAGTGCTTCTTCGATTGCTACATGACAGCATGCAGGATTTGCTGACTAGAAAACAAAAACCACTCAAGATGCTTTTATTGCATTAACAGAATCAAAAAAGAGAGAGATGAAAAGGTAAAGGCGACATGTTTCTTAGCCCTTGGCCTTCTGCACTCCAAAGTGTGTGGAACATCAGCCAAGCAGCCTTGAAGTACTCCACGCTCAAGTCAGCTTCCTTCACCAGAAGTTCAATCTTGAGCTAAGGGCCTTTAAATTATTCAAGCACTTAAGCACCGTTTCTCTTTCATTACCTTCATCCCCATCTCTAACCCTTCTCTGAATGGGGTCTGAAGCTTGGAGGTTCCTCCTCTTCTTTTCACTTTACCTACCTTTGCTTGCACCCCTGACACCACTACTTCATCCAAGACACAACATGAACCCTTCCTCTTCTGCCCATGCCACCAGTCTTTGCATTCCCTCTCCTGCTTAAAGAGCTGCTAAAGCCTTCTTCACAGCAGCAACCTCTTTTCCTTGCATCAAGGCAACAAACCACTGTGAGATTCCATCTTCTGAGCCTCTCCTCCATAAGCATGAGCACCCAAGCCAGGTTTGATTTCTGACACAAGTAGCTACATAAGTCTTCAAGCAGGCCACTAGAAGAAGGATGGTAACGTAACGGAGCAGGAGAAGAAAACCAGCCCGGGAACACTACGAGTATTTTATCCCAAATGATCTGAACATGGACAGAGGTTCTAGTTTGGTCTAGACAAATAAAAGGGTTGTGATTTGAGTAATTCCGGTTCTTTATATGAATCATTTCACTTCTCTCTCTGAAAGAATCATTAGAAGAACATGGGGTTTCATGATTCAAGGTAGGAGAATGAGAAGGCACTATTTCAGCACTGTGAAACAAGGCTTGCATGACTAACTGCACCGCTACCCCAGAGTTCACTTCTCACAAGTGTCAAGTATATTTTCCCTTTAGTATCTCTGCAAGCCCCAGTTCTGTCTGTTGTCATCACTCATGGGATTTACCTAATCCCTGAAACAGTGAAAAAATATAATATTTTCTGCTGGAGAAACAGAATCACATCTTGAGCACACACTGAAAAATTCCAATTGTACATATCGTTTATTGTACCACCATTCACCCACCCGGTGTTGACGGTATAAATACAAATGATGCCCGTAAGAAAATGCTGAACTGCGGTCCAATATATTCAATTGTATTTCTTAGAGATTTCCACTCGCTTTTGCTGTTTCTGTGCTTAGATTCCTCACACTTCAGCATATTCAGGCAGCTGCCTGTTTATACAAACACAGCCTGAAACAGAAATGTTGACTCCCTCCTTCATCAAAGCTGGTGGCTTTAGCTGTATCTACTGGTCTGAACTAGAAAGTGGAGCAGAGGCAATCAAAAGCTAGCGGTTCATTTAAAATCTATTATCTTGTGATTCAGCTACAAAGGGGGACTTCACAACTTTCTAAGCACAGAAATCCACCTTTCTGGAGTTTTAACACTAGTGGACAGCAATGTTGACCTTTAAAATTCATTATCTCACATTACACACGGCAGGTACAACTTGCTGTACAGCTCCTTTCATACCCAAACACATGATGGTGCAATTCCAGATTTTATTGGCACTCCTTGGACTCCGGCCAGTAAATCCAGCTGATGACTGGGCATCTTCTACCAACAAAGCTCACCTATACCAGCTAGGGCAGCCTTTTCCACACACCCAGCAAAACTGCAGCAGCCCTTTCGCAGCGACAGACACATCCGACTGCAGTTTGCCAGTGCGTGTCAGTGGGTACTACCTACAGGGCTCCCTCCAGACTGGGGCTAAGGCGAGACCTAGTATGAAAGCTTGTTCTCTAACCAACAATACCTCGCTAATGACAGGATTTCAGTTTCTGCGTCAGCTAAGGACCTTTCAGAAGCACCCCAGCTAAACCAGGGGAAGGCAAAGAGATTCAGCCGGGGGTCTGGGTGCTCAAAACCTTTGTGTGTTCCTCTTCCAACAAGCATTGAAGCACTGTTCTCCCAGTTAAAATAGGCTCAGATCCCCCCATTGCAAAGCAGAACCCACTGGGGGGACTTTCTTGGGAGAAGAAAGCTCTCGAGGGAGCCCCTTGCAAAAACAGCCTCATCTCACCAAGACATCCGCTCCAACAGGAGGAACAGGGGACACCGGCAGTCAGTCCAACCTGCTCGTGGAGGCACCCTGCGTCTGATCTGTGAACTTTGGAAGTGACAGCAGCGTGATAGACATGATGTATCCCACTGCTCCGCAGCTTCCCCTGCGGCTGCAGTGACATTACCCACCGTTGCCATTCCTACGGCAAAAAGGAAAAGGGATATTTTTCCTCGTTTTATTCACATTCTTGTAGTCCTTGACTGAGTGATTCTCCAGCATCTTATCTGTTTACCACTCTCTCTCTCTGACTACTCTGATTTTTCCTTCTGAATGCATGATGATTTTACATCTGTTAATCTGGTTTGGTTTCTTTTTCATATGTGGTTTTTGACTTACAGACTCCTTATGCAGATATGGAATATAATCCTGTTTCTTCTGTCTTCTGTTCTCCTTGTGTTTACTAATGAATGTTACACTTTCTTAGAAATGTGAAATAACTACTGCAATGGATGATACATAATCTCTTTGGTACAATAGACATATCGGAAAAATATGGAATAACCATGAGATCATACCACCAGGGTGTCTAAAACAACATCATCATCGGTCACAACTTCTTCAACTCCTGAGAAGGAAAAACCTTGACAACACTCTGCTCTAAGGCTGGTAAAGCCAAAACTGAAATAAGGAACAGTCACTGTTGCCCTTGAGCTAAAATTATGTAAGAACTAATGGTTTCTAATAGCAGTGGCAGGAATTTTTCATGGAAAATTTGCATTTGGAAACGCTTGTTTTCAAACCTGAATCCGTTGGAGGCAAAAATGTTTGAATACATTTACAGCTGGGGAACAATGCTGGAATTTCTTTGTAAGTATTTTCCCAGTAATATTAAAAAAAAAAAATCCATTTGCTGCGTCTAAAACAAAGGTTTGCTTTAAACATTTAATGAAGGTGTAATTAAAAGATGCTGTAAATGCAAGAGGAATTTGGTTTGAAATTAAACTAACTTCTAGCCAGAATACAGAGCTATAGGCTTTGTTGTACAGTTTTGTAAAACATTTTTACCTATTATCTGATTTTCACTGTATCTCAGCTTTTCAAGTTTTCCTCTCATTACAGCATGAGACATTTCTTTGAGATCTTGGAAATTCTCATGGGCAGAAATATAATTTCCTCCTACCTCTGATTTCTAATTAGATTTAAATCTTTCCTAGCTGGGGCAAGACCTACCCAAGCATTCTGAAACATTGCCAGATTGATTACCCCTGTATATGAAAATCCACATCTTTGCACTTCCTTGGCAAAACCTGTGAGCAACACTGAAAAAAGAGTCTTTCTTCTTCCGCGACGGCATCATTCGACTCACCCATCCAAGGGTCCAATTTTGCCTGCAAAATCTTTCCTTTCGGCTCAGACTGCTGCCGAAACAGCACGGGATCTTCTCTGATGCACAGTCGGGTTGAGATGACAGCTACCACACTGGTTTAATGAGAGGGAAACGGAGAAAGAGAGGGAAGGGAACTGCTGGTCTGTCTGATTGCATGGGATTGAAGGAGCTGCATCATCTCAGCAGAAGCCACAGCTGCTGGTCCATCCTATTCAGCGGGGAAGGAGGAAAGAGAGAAGACATGTCTCCTATGCATACGTTGCCTGAGCTGTTGCTGAAAGTTGCCGGCATGGCTAACAGAAGGGCCACCACAGAATTTCTTGGCTGTCAGGGTGAGGCTACCTTGGCTTTTTGCTGTTTGGAAAAGTGGGTTAATGAGATGTTCTGGTCATCCAAATTGCATTTCTCACATGGGCTGCATTGCTACAGCTTTATCAGCAACACCTTGTACAATTTCAGTTCACTCATGGGCCGCTGGTAAGGACGGGAATATGCTCGTTACACCTATCCACTGAAAATGCTGTAAGAATTTTAGCAGGTGATTTTGACAGCGATGCCCTGTGACACCACTCAGCACAACTGTGCTGAAACCACTCTAGTGAGGAGCTACAAAGGCAGGGGTAATGTAACTAGTGACTCAGCTGTATCACCTAGGTCCAGATCTTCCCCAGGACCCCAACCAAGGTCCACAGTAGCTGCTACGGGAAGCGTACAACGTGAGATTCCAAGGGGAGCAAAGCACCCGGAAAACACTGTAAGCCACAGCACGGCCACACTACGCACCAGCACATCGTGGTTCTTCCACGCCGTTGCACTACCTACATCTATCAAAATCCCATATATGTCACAAATAAACTACCAGCTGACAGAAAAGTATGAAAAAACACCTGCATACCACCTACTGCACAGACCTAATGCTCCAATTAGACTAGGTGCCTGCTCACACAGCTTACTTCGTTTACAGAAGCATTTCCAGTGGAAGATGCAGGCAAATCAGCCCTGGGATCACCGGCAGCAGCTGCTGCTTTCTGCACACAGAGTGTTGAGCAAATCAACAGAGACAAGCTCCCGCTCACATCAAAATCTCCAAGATGTGGATGACAACTCTGGTTAATTAAAAGACATGGGATCAGACTAGAGGAAAACTGTCGCTCAGCAGCTTAGACTCAAAACCAAGCTGGTCTGACAAGAAATAGCAGTGCTCTCAATTTTCAGTCTGTGGTCAAGTACCGTTTCTATAGTTCTGGTCTAAAATTATTTCCCCCCACACGCTGTTCTTTTCTGAACTACTGTTTTGGCGTTTTTCTTCTTTATTCTCCTCATCTTGCCCTATCTGTCATTCCTGCTTGCTCTCAAATGTTAGTTTCTGTCCTTGCTTCAACATCAGTTAAAATGCCACTACCGCTAACAGCACAAGACTGAGTCAGAACTGAGACTGCGCACTCACTCATTTCTGACTCTAGGAAAAAATTACTACAAGCCAAAAGAAGTACTGTGGATTACATCCCCTCTCACTGATACCCAGAACAGCAGAATTGCACTGGTACAGTCTTTCATCAAAAATGTGTGTAATTGCTATGAAGTGTTTATTGTGTCACTCTATAAAAAAGTTCTGCTCTGTCCTGTCTGTTCCCATCCCTCAACTTTAAGCCTATGGAAAACACCCTGAGAAATTTGGCAGGCTCATATGGGCATTAATTTGTATCTTCAACATGTTCTTAAGGTTGATCGTTTTCACACTACTCCCATTTCAACCACAAAAACCAGTGGTGGAAGAGACTTCATGAGAGAGCTTTCTTGTACCCTTGCAAGGGGGGTTATGCTGTTCACGTTCATTGCAGAGAATCCACACCTCATAGGCAGATGAGTACAAAATTTCTGAAAAAACTCAAACTGCTGATCTCAAACAGCGATTAAACAACATTAAATACGAATGCGAATTGCCATTTGTTTTGGATTTAACGGTATTTAAGTATAACCTTTAAAGAGAAGAGATGATGCAAGACAACCTTTCCTTTTTCTTCATTTCCTACCTGCAGAATGTGGCTTGGAAGACACTGGATGCAGAGGAGCAAACACAACTGGGATGATTCTGGTCAGATAATAAAACTAGTAAAACACTTACTACTACCTGAAGTCATGGTCATTTACGGCTAGAAGTTGTTTATTGCCTCCATTACCCCAAGCAATGCTGCGCAACACCAAGCCTCTATAGGCCGTATGTGCTCTTCCAAATACCCTTCACATGAGGGTAACTGAGAGACTTGCAGTAAGATCAGAACTGTGATGAGCTAAAGGCAAAGAAATGAGCAGAAACAAACTCCATCCGTGAGCACAGGCTATACTCATGCAGTGGCAGTGCTTGCAAAGCACAGAAGACAAAGTCTGTCCTTTGCCATCAGGAATGAAAAAGCCAGTGATGAACAACAGTCTTTAAAAATCACAGTTTGGCAGTTACAGGAGATTATCTAATTACCATCATATTTAATCTTATATGGCTTTAATAATTCTCTCTTATCATCAAGCTGCTAGCACTAAAAGAAAATGGGAAAGTGGCTCTGATGCCTTACAGGATAGATAATGGGAAGGAGAGGCTCTGCCCTCTGGGTCCTTGGTTTGGAGCCAGCTCAGGTTGCAAGTGAAAGTCATTCCTGCAGGGCAGCCTCTCTGCAGCGAGCTGATGCTGTCAGGCTCGGTCCAGTTCCATGTTCAGAGAACAAAAGCCATCACCACAGCAATGGGGCGTGCTAGAGGAGAAAATCGCAGAACTTACCCTGGAACAAGGATATTTATACAGGCATATCTACTCCAAAGCAGATCTCACCAACGGTGACTCTATGAAACTCGCATGCACCTTACACTGGTTTAAAACTCGAATGACTTGCCTTGGAATAACAGGAGTGGTTTTACCACGGTGCAACCCCATTAGATTGATGTGGAGCAGCAAACCTAGAGACCGCCAGGACTGCCAAGCCTTCAGTAACATGGACGGCTCAATGTACATCTCAGCATTATTCTTGCTTTCATTCTTAAAATACCTGAGCAAGGCTCAGCTTCACGGTGCATCCTGGGTCAGGCTGAATCTGCAAGACCTCCTCTGGCAGAAAAGTCTGTAGTGGGTCCGTGTTGCCCACTAGGTCACCTTAAATCCAGCTAAATGAACAGTTATACCCAGTTGAATTAATGCAGGTGCAGGTCGGTAAAAGAGCTGAACAACTCTCTTTTTTCGAGGTTGGATGCTGTAAAGTCTAAGCTAACACCACATCCCTCGGGACTGTGCCTTTCTCAGCAAAGGCTGCAGCACACACACAGGGCAGAGCAGCTCGCATTGGAGCTGCTGTGCCTGCTCGGTGGATTCAGAGAGACTTCATTCTCTGAGGCCGTCAGTCCCAAACCTTTCAGGAGAAATGAAATCTCCGAGAGGAAAAAAAGAGAAAACCAGTGCTGGAATCACAAATAAGTGTCTTTCTGACTTTCAAATGAGACCTGAAGCATCTTCATTTACAATTTAATATTTCAGTAAGCACTTTATTGGGAGAGACTACGTAATGGGTTAATTTCCAAATGTCATTTATCTTTACTCACTGGGGATGACTTTCTGTAATTCACTTGAGGCTGCAGCACTCATGGATTAATACATCATCCTCCAACTCGAGAAGATAAAAGCCTAACAAGCTCTAACCTGCTACACAGGCTATATTTAAGCAGTACAGGGTAATGATAAATATCTCCCATAAAATGTGTTCTCTTCACACTTCCCGTGAAAACTGCTGAACGAGCCAGCTGGCGAGATGGAGCCGACGGTCCTTGCTCACAGCCCCGCCATCCACACGCTGTGAAACTGGAGCGCTCCCTTCCGTGGCGTCCCCCCGACCCCGGGCTGCCCACCAGCCTCCGGCGGCGAGGCGACCGTGCCGCCGAGCACGGCCGGTCACGTCACCGGCTGCCGATGCTGGTGCTGCTCCCTTCTGCCTGGCAGGCCGGCAGGGAAAGACGGCTGTGGGGGTGCAATTTGGTTTTCCTTAGGAGTGCTCCATCTCCCCGCGTTGGACTCAACGTTCTGCAGAACAAAATGAAGAGCAGGCATCTCCCCAGCAGCGCTTACAAACCCCGGAGGACGACTGCGGCAGGCAGGCAGGCAGAGCGGGGGCGACGCAGGAACCGGGAGGAGGGGAGACCACGCAGTCCCACGCGCCGCTTGCGGGGCCCCGGGTGCAAACTGAATCACTTCCCGCTTCCCTCTTTCGTGTGCGAGCGGTGGATGCTGATGAGCACACAGGGACCTCACAGCACGGACACTCAGACCACGCTCCTGCGTCAGGAAGCCAGGGGAGGTCCACGCCAGTCCAACCACAGTCTTCTCAATTTGCATTTGTCTCCTGATGACCAGATGTTACCCCAACGCTTTCCAGGACTGCCTGCAACATCACAGAGATTTATCCACAGCCAAGTTCAACAACATCCAGCTGGAGCTGGCCTTCCTGCCCAGGGCCTGAAGCCTGAGAGACCTAAACACCGCATCAGGATGCTAACCTAGCTCCTTACCCTACGTGGGAACAATCTTGTGTCTCCCAAGAGATGCTGACACTCAGCACCCTTCTGGCACCACCCCTGCCAAGTCCTCTCCTTACTTTCATCACCGCTTTACGCACACTGATCGCTCACGTAACTCCCTCGCGTGACAGAGCAGCACTGCAGCCCTCCACCTAGTTTGGAGAAACGGAGAGCAAAGCAAACAGCCTGCCCTTCCGACATGCTGAAGAGGAGCCCTTGGCTACAGCTGCATTTCCCAGCCATCAGACCCTGGATGCGAGCCACTGGGAACTGGAAGGGTAAACCACTACTGCTACAAATTATAGTTACCTTCTACAGACATAATGCATATCCCACCACAAACTTCCTCACCTAACTAATGCCGGAAAAGAAGCCATTCTCCCACCCACCTGGCCATTTTAACGCGCTGAACACATCCACCATAAGACTGTTTCAAAACAGCCTCTTAGGATAAAAGGTCATTTATTTTGTTGTGTTAAAAGCTCCCTAGGCCTTCACTAAGCCTGACTGTGTGGGAGCTGCAGAAGTCTCACTGTCCTCTCCCAGGGATGTGTCTGTTTCCAGGGCAGCCAAGATCCAAATCTGGTCTAGAAAAAGTGAACTCGCACTGGCCTTGCCCTGGTCTCCAGGCTCTATGAAGTCCTCTCACCACAGCTGGCTGTGCACAATGGGCTCACGTTTGTGCTTCCCTCTATCTCTCATGAGTGAGGAGAGCAGCAGCTCAGAAACAATGTCATCAGATTAAGTCATCTCCCTCTTACCCTGCTCATTCTACCTACGCTTTATTGAGATGGTGCATTTGGAAATATCCCTCAGAATATTTCTTCTCAGATTACCATGATCTCATGGTAGGTTACTGTTTAAAGACATCCTTGACAGCATACCATTGACCATCACTTTTTTTCCCATACTACTTTGCAGAGGTGATGAATTCAGTTTTTCAGCAATGGCAGAGACATGATAAAATACTTGCTACAATCATGAGCTAGTAGCATTGTTTCATCTTTGCCTAAATTTTAAAACATGAAGAGATGCACTAAGAAAAGAACGAACGAAGGTACATGAATGAATGCAATGAAGAGGAAATCCTCAATACCTGCCATGTATTTCCATCTTCTGATTTTAAATGAAGAACTACTGAGATGAATTTTTTACCAATTCTATAAAAAGCTTTCTTTGAAGACCAAAGGAAACATAAGGCCGTAACTTTATGAACCTAGCACATCTTCCCTGCAACTTCATGCTGTATCAGTTTTGGCTTCCTTTTCTTATTCTGCCCATCCGGACCATACACATTTGGTGATGATTTGGCACTCCTGCGCAACACCTCCAGCAAAACAAAGCGAACGCATTCTCGGTCAATCCGTAAGTGCTCCCACAACAACAGCACGTCTGGCCTCCCAGGCTGCCGGCAGCGGGCTACACCCGGTACCTCACAGAAAGGCAAAAACTATGAAAGCAATAATAATCATTATGCAACTAGGCAGTGTAAAGCAACAAAAAATAGACTTCGCCTGACCTCTGCAGTTTCTGCTCTTGACCACTGAATTGCATTGCTGACACGAGCAGTGGCTGCTCCAGCACGCACACTACTGAAGATCTGGGCAGGAATGCAATGGGGGTGCAGTGCATAATGTACACACAACTCTTGGTGAGAGAAGGGAACTCAGGCCTGCTCACAACCTTCTTTTCACATCTGTCATTTCTGGGGAATCACTTGCCTTGCTCCACACTGAATGCGTAACACTTGTGAGCAGTGGGACGGAGAACCCAGTTCAGGCTTTTTATCCAGCTCCCTGTTTGCAGTCATGAGTGGGCACACACTGGGAGACCACAAAGTGCAGAGTCACTTCCCACCCTCCCCAGGGCTGCGCAGCTTCCTGGGATTTAGAAACACGGGTGAAATCCTGGCCCCAGAGGAATGAAAGGTAAAACCTTTGAGAAATTTGTCAGGTTCAGGATTTTGCCACATGCCATCTGGCCTACTGCCGTCAATATTGCTATGCAAATAGGAGTTGTCTGATGATACCCTGGGAGGTTTTCACCCTAAGAAAGCTTTTTTAGGCACAGCATCAAGACACTGCCGGTTGCCTGGCCACTAACATGGTTCTCTAGCAGAGCGTACCAGTTTTACACATAGACTACACCCCTCTATCTTATGATCATGATGCCATTCATGTTGGTCCCAGGAACAAAACAACACATGGAAACCCAGTGTCCAACAGAAGACTGCATGGGATACGGTATCTTACAGAAAGTATCTTAGATTTCTGTGTGGGAAACAACTGTACGAGGTGGGTATTAATTGCACATTCAGGGGACAGTAATTTCTGTGCAGTTCTGAAATTGTTTGAAACATGGTTGTACCTCCTTGTTTCTTAGCACTGATTATGCTCGTTCCACGTATATGCAGAATGTAGAGCTACTCAAGCTTTGGTGGAAAAGCAAACACCATTTTGCACAGCCATGTCACCTCTTCAACTGCTCCACCCTGTCCTTTCTTTTTTTCTTTTTTTTAACAGCCCTAAAGAAAACTCTTCGGAATTTTTCCAGGGGAGTTTGCCGGGAGTTGGGTAGATTCATACGACAAAAATGCAGTTGTCCTCAAAACTTGTATAAACAAATCTATAAAAGTAAATAGCAGCCCTCAGAGTATAAACAGAATGAGTCTCAATTTTAATTTTGAGATCTTTTTCTTATCTAGTAATGATTTTTTTTCCCTAGTAGAAACCTTTGTCCATGCCCAAACAAAATGTTTCTAATATAGATCCAGCCACTGGATATCTGTGTGCACAGACCAGCTGCCCGAGTGCCTTTAACTCCTTTGAGTAGAGATCAAAGCTGGTGTTTCTCTAGGTCCAGACTTAGCAAACCACTGGAGCGCCTATTAACGTGAAACCATGGGGAACCAGGCTGCTTAAAGTCCTATAACTGAGAACATCTAGTGACTTAGTCAGAAGAGCAGGCTTAAGTCCTCTGCTGAACTGGACCACTGGGATTCCAGACCCGCTTGCCAGGCAGGGATACCTGAGCGAGGGTGGAGGCAAAAATCCCATTTAAGCAGATAGAGACTGTGAATCCACTGCTTTGCACAGTGAGTAGGTTCAACGCAATGAACTATGTAACTGATCCTCATGCAACCAAGCAACTTTACTCAAGCTTGAGCCCAAGTGACGCGCGGTGTGCACTGGTAGAACAGCAAAGTGACAGACCCATTTCCTGGGAAGCAAGCGATGCTGTGACCAGCGCATGCTGTAAACTTGCTGGAAAAAGTACACTTGGGCTGTTTAAGTGAACGAACATACGTAACATATACATCTTCTCCTTGGCACTACTTTATAGGATGTAGTACTGCAGATTGGGTTTCCAGAGCAAACCAGTCTTTCCAGAGAAAGGGCAGAAATGGACCAAAATGTTTACAGAACTTGACAGCTCTAGGGACAGTTTTCGCTTTATTTCCTGGTGTTTGCTTTTTCATATTTATCCCGTAATGCATGTGTTGGTTTTTTTAAATATAATCCCTGCTCTTAAAATACCTTCTCTTTGGAAGGAATGGCTCAGTGGTTAGACTCTGGTCTCTCAGATCCTGTCTCCAACTCTCCGTTCGCTCATCGGGTAATAATATATACATGTATCTTTAACCACAAGGAACCTACTCCAGATTTTAAAGGTGTAACCTCATCACATGCCAGCAGAGTGAGAACTCTTCTTATTACTTCCACTTCACAGATGGGAATAAACTCATTGAGTTCTTCAGGGGATGCTGCAAACTGGCATTGGCAGCAGGTTGCATGAAAAGGTCATGCTGAAAACTGTGGTGTTGAGGAAAAGGCACACATCCTCTTTGAAAAACCAGCAAAATGGGCCGAGTGGAGCAGAGGGAGGTGGGGTGCAGACAGCTGGAAGCTGCTGCAATTCAGTTACCAGCACTGAATTTCAGTCAATACCCTCATCACTACTCTATTTAATGCTCTTGAAAGCTTTTCAGCGCACTGGCATGAGCCATCCAGAAAAAAAAACAACCACCAAACCACACAAACCCATAACACACCTTCATGCAAAGTAACAGAAAGAGTTAAGTTTCATCCGTCATCAAAAATCATCATTTATTTTTAAAAAAGTGTTTCCTTGCACATCCTTTAATGTCACCATTCAACTGACTTTAACAGAGAAGTGAGGTATTTTAAACCCCTTAAATGGAAAATAATAGCTGATATTCTGTTTTCTCATAATAATGTTGATGATGATGTCACTGCAAACTCATGCGGTAGAAAACTCTAGTAGTTTCTATTCGACTCAGTACTTTCAGGGCAATGCTATCTTTCAGATTCGTCACCGACAGATTTTACTCCTGAACCTTGTTCCCTGATGTTTGTGAAATGACCCCAATCGCATGGGTTATCTCCCCAGCCCTGGCAAATCACCCCAGCTTCAGTTTGTTCTAACGCCGCGTTTCTCTCCTCTTCCACTTCGGGTACACTGTCCGTATGTCACCCCAAAGAGCAACCAAGGAATTACGAGGGATTCTCAGAGACAGCAGAGATAAAACAGGAGGATAAAGGCAAGAAACTATTTGTCTGCAGTCCTGTTAGTGGAGAAAATGCTTTACAAGGTTACCTTGTGGGGAACATGTCCTGTCCAATAGTGAAAAATCCTCCACGCAGCTGCTCTGTAAAACCCCCAAAGTATAAAACACTTCTTTGAAGGCAAATTAATGATCCACAGCACGCTGGAAAGCGTTTCTTCTGACATTTCTGTAGACAGAACGTTCTTTCACCTTTTTGCCTTTCAGCAGAGCCTCAGAAACAGACTTGCTCAGATTGATAAAACTCGGGAACAGAAAACACCGGCAGGGATTGCCACAATGGAACCTACAATGAAGAATACAGGGTGTATATTGTGCCCACAGCTATTCTTTCTAGGCATTTGGGGATATAAGGGACGTATTTTGTGCCCATTCTAATATGAGTTCAGAATAGAAACGACAGAGAATGTAATTCTCTTAATCTGGTTTCTTCATGCTTCCTCTAGGTTTTATCTGGTTAGTATCCCTTTTGTTTAGCAGAAAAGTTTTAATTTGTACAATTTGGTCTGTGGGGAACTAAAAGATGGCCTGCATTTATAAACTGTTGAACACTATTATCAAAATCTTCCACAGGACCTGAACGAATACCTTGAAACAATGGTATTTCTGTAGGTCAAATACTGCCTCTCACAGTAATATAATAAAATCAAGGAAAACCAAACCAGAAAGGCTAAAGAATAAGAGATAACTTATAACAGAGCCTATTCAGGGACCTGGAGAGGTACAAAAAACTCTCAGCCCTTCATTAGAAGCCCCTAATTACCGTGAAAGCGTGGGTCTCTCAGGCAATTCGTATATCCTGGAGACAATTTGCCCGGCGGCCTGTTGCCCACCCTCCACTGTGCTTTTCCCTCCGGATCTGTGCACACCTGCAAGGACCAGGGCGCTGCCTATGGCAATGCCATTAGGATCTCCATCGATTCCTGTGTAAAATTCTCTGAAACTCTGTATGCATTACCAGGTGGAGTGCACCAAACAACTTTTTCCCAGTTTCTTTATATCTTACCTGACCCAGCATCCTTTAGGATAGACAGAGCTCCAGACATTGCTGCCCTGTGAGAAGGAGTTGGCTGCATAGCCCATCCTCCCCTTCCTACCCACCCACTTCTAACTTCACTGGTCCTTTTAGGGGGTGGATCACATCCAGGAGGCATGTATGAGGTTCCTCCCCAGTTACTGTGTTTCAGACAGGCTTTCCAATTTACAGCTACTGTTTCTCTAAGGTGCCCGGATTAAACAGCCAGGACACTGCTTCTCTTCTCTTCTGCAAGGTCAACCCACAGCAGCTTCTCTAGCAAATAAAGCACAGTGGCTCTAGACTCTGCTCTGCAAGAGGAAATCCATGAAAGATCATACAAGCGAAATCTCTAAGAGCATCTGAGACCCAAGGGATACTATAATGCCTAAACGCCACTGAAGGAGGAGAAGTCACTGCTTAAATATACTAGGGGTTGCTTTCAGTGCCTCTTCACGTTGGGCAAAGTTTGGCTCATGTTGCTTCACGTGATGCACACAAGAGACTGCCCTTGAGCTACTTGCCAGTAACTGAGGATATGATAATTTTTAAACAATCTCCGAGGAGCTTTAATTAAAATCCATTTCTGGCCTATAAAATGGGTGAGAGTGATTGCAACAGCGGCTTCACACTTGCAGATACATAGAACTGTGGAACAAAATGTATTTATCCGTTCACCTTGCCGGGGAGTGCTGTACACACCGCAGGACAAATGCTGACCTCAGTTGCTAGGAGACTCCCACTCACCTTATCATGAAGGCCACATCTAGACCAGAACAGGTAACAACCTCAGCTCCTCGACCTCCACTGCTTCTTGGGCTGAGCGTACGAATCCAGCGAGCAGACTTCAAATGTCTGGATGGCTCCCCACTCACAACCCCTCTTGGCCTAACAAAAACCCTTCCCTCCCTCCCTCAACACATGCTGGAGCCTGCAGCAAGCAGCAAAGCATCACTGCAGCAGCGCTTGGTGACCCCGAACAACCCCAACAGGTGCACTGCTCTTGCAGAAAACACATGTTGCTCTGTCACTATTAATAGACCAGGAGTGTGAATGGCATACGCACGCTTGTTTGCACGGGGTGCATAAATTACAGAGCTCCCAGGTCTGCAGCCATCACCTCTTGCAGCTATAACTGCGCCGTTTCTGGGGACAGCCTCGGCACAGGACCACAGGCACTCGGGCTAAGTGAGGAGGGAAGCCCGGGGGGCCAGGCCATCATGGGGAGGTGTGCAAGGGCAGACCCAGGACGCCATACAGCTCAAGGTCTCCATGCTCCGCTGATCGAGAGGGTTCACAGACCAGGGAAGAAAACCAACGAATCACGCTGCCTCCAGACTGCCTGGCTGAAGAAATCCTTCCACTGACAGCCTCCCACAATGCCGCGTGGACAAGCTGCTTGCTCCCTGCACTATGAAGTACAAGGCAGGAGCTGTTTATTGTTTCAGATTGCAGAAATCAAAATGGCAAGTTAAACTGATTTCCTGGGAAGCAAAAAGAGGAGAAGTACAGTCAAACAGTCCCTTTACTCAGCATCAGCTCTATATTCACCATAGCAAAGATATACCCTGCAGGGCTAATAGCACTGGGGTGACACATCCCAGCAACTGTATTTTTCCTCTAGATAGCTCTGGAGCCACGCACAGCGGAAAAATAAGGTCTACTTTTGCAGCAAGCAAAAAGGAGCTCAGATCATGAACTCGCAGACAGAAACCAGGTTACCTGCAGAAGGCACAAAACCCCATTCCCTTCCAGGTCTTAGCCTGACCACAGCCGCCGTTCCCAAGCCACACCGGATGAGCAAAGAGGAAAGAAGATGAAAGTAAAGCGCTCTATGCTCATTTATCTCAGGACCTCCCAGTTTTGTGTACAGATAGAGGAAACGATGCCCCTGAAACCTCTCGCTCAGGGCTAGAACAGCTCTAGAAGGTGAGAAAGGCATTGATTCAAACTTCCCTGTGATCTTATCAACCCATGTTTTCATTGATCAGACTCCACCACTCCTGCCACATGAAAGCCTTGGCTGAGCAGTGCAGAATGAAAACAGAAAGCACGAGGCAGGTAGCCCTATTTTTTCCCCCCGAATTCACACAGCCGTGCTACAAACCTGTACCTTCTCTAAATTACTGATGCAAGAGAGAGATAGCCAGAAAAAATATACACACCCCCCACACTGAATGTACAGGGACCACAGCGGAGAAAGCCAGCATCCTCTGCATTCATGGAGAAAACAATGATAAAGCAAACCAAAAAGAAAAAGAACCCACTGCTGCCAGCTTAAGGGAAGGAAGACTAGCTTTTTATTGCTCCAAAAGGGTCATGCCTGTGCGTGGTGAAACCACGGCCATTAGCAACAGAGAACACATGTAGGAAGTGTCACCACCCAGGACATCCTCTGCAGCCTCACACAGGGGTAACACTTCTTTCTGTAAAGTGCGCTGGTGCAGAGGGCGTTCCCACACCTCTGCCCATCACCCCCCCCTTTGCAAAGAGACCCTTCATAGCGCTTTGGGCAAACAAGGCAAGAATCAGCCACGACCACGACTGGCCCTGATGAAAGGAGTCAATGAAATCAGGTCTCTCTGCAGTCAACTGTCCCTCAGCTGATGAGACCACCTTCGCACTCTCAGGGCGGTCCCATATATCCCGCCTCACCTTTGAGTCCCCTAGCTAGGTCCTGTTCTCTTGGGCTCGCATGGCTCCTGCTGACCAGTCAGCGCTGTAAGGCAGACTGCATCTGATGTGCAGGAGATCAGGGAAAACCTCTGCTGTCTTCTGCTGTACCTGACCTCTTCCAGATCTGTCTCCCTCTCATCTATTTCCCATCTAAAACTTTTCTCCCAAAGCCCAGGAAAAAGCAGATCTAAGGATGCGCCCACCCTGCTGCATGGAGCTGCAATTGCCTAATGCTGTCCCTCCTGATGTGGCTGTACGGGCCCAGGGGAGCCTGGGAGGGTGCACCCCGAGCTGCTCCTCACCCAAAGTGGCACTAAACCATTTATTCTTTTTTCTACAGCACAGATTACAATCCAGCAAAAATAAAAGAGCACTCTGCTTTTATACGTCTTTGGAAATATAACTTATTAGAGCAAACATGGCAGGAACTTACTGTTGCTGGGGCAGGGCTCCCTCCCTCCCTACCCACAGGCATCCGGCCCTGCCTCTCCTCCTGCCTTTTCAGTGGGGTCTCCCATGGAAGCAGGGTGGTCTACAGGCCCCAGAGGTACCACCCGACTCCACATGGCATCCAGCGGCATGCTGATTTGCTGCCAGGGGCTGTACCTGCTCCCCACAAGAAGATCAGAGTATAACACGCAGGGAAGGCACAGACCCGACATGCCCACGCAATACGCTAGAGCATCGTATCGATGCCTGTCAATCAACCCATCCCCTACACAGAGGGGAGAAAAGATGCTCAAAGCAAATCCTCTTTTGCAGGCACGACAGCTGTTACACCGCCTTTTGGCAGGAGCTGTGGTTCGTACGGCAGCCTTGTCACTCTCCACCCCTTTCCTGCAGCTCCTTTCCCTCACTGACCACCTCCACCGAGCAAGCAACTCGGCAAGGCTGATGGCAGCCCCACGACATCTTGGGACAACCGCACAGCGCCGCTTCCCTGCTCCATTTTCCTGACACCTTCTGCCTATTCGCCTCTTTTCTGGGCCACCTTTAAGCAAGGGCAATGAAAAAAGGGAAGGATCTAGAAACACTGGACTGGGACATAGTCTTCAGCTGCTCATTAATAGCGCTAAAACGGAAACAGGTAGCAGCTGTGGCTCTCAAGCCCTCACCATCCAGCTCGCTCAGGCTCACTCCCTGCTTTCACACAATTGATTAGTTTGAAAAAACTGTTTATCACAAAAGCATTCATTTAATTTAACTATCCACAGAGGCCTCAGATAACATGCTTCACAGGTCCCATTCTCAGACTCATAATGATCAGCTCAATCCCCTGCAGGCCCAAATCCCTTATTTAACAAGAACCTTTGGATCCCAGTACAATATTACACAGCTGACAAAGCAGCAATTAAAGAGAAGTATTTTTAAAAGGTAGGGATGGTGACAGAATAACCAGAAGTACAATTGTCAGATCCTTGTGTTAACTAAGGACACCAGAGAAGCACGGCTGATCCAGCCTCCTCACCACTTAATGTCAATAAACAGCTTATGAGTGGGAGAGGCTGAGAGGGGAGCAGCCTCCTTCCCTGTCACGGGAGAGGGAATGTGATGATCACCAAGCTCCAGAAAAGCACCCGTTTGTGAAACCCGTGAAGGGAAGGAGCCTGCCGCTCCTCCTGACAGCTTCCCAGCAGTGATCGCAAGCTCCTGCCGCAGGGCCTCTCATCATGCGACCTCACAGCAAGTCTCATGTCAGCTTCACAAGGCAGAGACACAACCAGGTTAGAAGACAAAAGCCTTCTGATAGCCTGTCCTTTCGGATGCCTCCATTTCTGGATGTATGACCGAAGCCCTTATGGCTGTGTTTTCTGAAAAGCAGCCCCAACACTAAACCAGTGCCATCAGCCTTTCCCCGAACAAGCCTCCACATCCTCAGAAAACACAAACCACAGTCCCTGCACCTCAGGGAGGAGCAGGACTTCCAGGGGACACCGCAGGGTACCACCACAGAGCAGCTCCTCTCCCACAGTGGGAGGTCTCTGCAGTGGGCATGGGTATGCAGCTACGTCCCAGGTCTCCTGGCACGGCTGGCCGACCACGTGTTGTCTGCAAGCAAGCGGTCAATAGCCTTGGATGTACAGTAAACTGCTAGAAGGAAGGGCTGACCGACCATAGCCTTTATGCCGTCTGCCCAGTGGCTGGTGTCGTTTAAATTAAAACACTGACCATTAAGTTTGGTCCCTGGCAGGCTGCAGCAAGGCAAGGCTGTATTTTTCAGTTAGCTGAGAAGCAAAATAAACAGCACAGTCTTGACCTCACACTGCTCTTGCCAATAAAGCCTAACCAGGGAGCAAAAGGGACAAAAAACCAAGCACAGAAGAAATACTACAGAGTGTAGTCTTCTCCCTCCGGCATGTGAGGGGCTGGCTCTGCCCCTGCAGAAGTGCTACCGTGCACCTCCACCAACAGGCTCTCCACGGCACAGATGCACGGCCATGCACCTGCAATCTAAAGGTCTGTACCTCGCAACTGTAAGGAAGAGCTGCACTGTTGTCCCTAGGTAGTCTAGAGGTTTCCCTACGAAGGACGGTTTCACAAGGGCTGGGCACTGAAGAATGGCTTTTGCCATTTCCACTGCCTAGGTTTCATAATCAGTTTTCTTCTCAAAAAAGTGGCTGGGTAAAGCACCTAAATGACACCTGAAGGATAGTTTCGAGGTAAGTCACTATCCTTCCAATAAAAACAAACTGAAAAGATACATATGATGATGGTACAAATACCTTACACTAAATGACTCCTAAACAGCAAAATCCAAGCTTTGCCAGGAAGCGTTCAAGATTGGACTGGGCTCTAGATCTGAACTTTGTAACGGCTTCCCCATCCGTCACTGCGAGCACCTCAGCCCTCCCCCTGGGTTACTGGCCTGTGAATACAGCCCCTCTCCAGGCTGGCATCAACCGCCCTGGCTTCTGTGAGAAACTCATCAGATGTTTAAAGTAAAACAGAAGGAAAACAGGCCAGGAAATTATCCAATATGGTTCTGAACAAGCATTTTAAGTGGCAGAGACCTCAGGAGTCCCATAGCTCCCACTGCTGGGAAACAATCCTCAGCTAACAAAGACATAAAAAGACCCACCCAAGTAGGAGAAGGGCTGCAAAGCTAAGGAACTAAGGAGAAGTCATGAAAGAAAATACATTATTAAGGAAAACGGAAAAAAAATCAAAGCAAGAACACCAAAGGGGAAAGAAATAAATCTCCAGGATTAGCAGGGAGAAGTACAGATTTAATAGAGATCCATTGTGTGAGTACAGCTTTATGAAAGCTTACAATGTAACAACCTGTAAAAATAGCTTCATTTCTATTGCCAAAGCACCACCACAACCTGCATCAAATAAAGTTACAATCCGTCAAGGAGCCGAATGCACTGGCTTTAATGGGATTTCATGGTGCTCAGCAACTTGCAGGATTAGGTCCCTGCCACAAAGCGCTAAGCTGTCTAGGAAAACACACAGCAGGCAACAAGAGTAAAACAGCCCCAGAGAGTTACGCTATGCACAGTCTTTTACATTTAACTGCACGCTATCAGCTGTTACGATAATGAACGCGATAATGAACGCGTCCAGCACCCCGAACTGGAATTGTTACGCTGATGCGGGGTACTGAACGCTTTTGAAAAATGCATCATTTTCCTCAGCCGTTTCATGTGAGCTTACAGCAAACAACCAGCCTCGCTCTTGGGTGTTTTGGGGTGGGGGTTACCCTTTTCTTCAGTGACATTGCTTCTAGAAGGAAGGAACGGTTATTGATGGCAACGGTTAGTCTACCTCTATCCCAAACCATCCCTCTCCATCACCACTGTGCAAAGCCTGCAAGTCCAAAGCATCAGTTGCCCCGGCTGCTGGGGGACGAGGTTGGTGAGGCTGCGGTTACACCCCTTGTGCTTTAGGCCACACTCAGAGTTAAACACGTTTTTAAACCTAGGACTGTCATTTTCTTAAGAGCAAAGGTTTGGCATCAAGTGAGACAGGCTGCAGCCAGGAATGGGTGCTGGGCACTATGCTGCAGCAGGCAGCACCGCTGAGCAAACCCAGGATGGACGTTCATGAGGGACCGCATCCTGCGCGAACAAAGCAGGGACCGAAGTTAAGCATCCATGGACAACTGACACTGGACACACCTAGAGGTTTCAGGAGTTTCTTTTGGTGGCTAGGACAATTTCCAAACCATTTTTGGTAAGAAAAGCGCACTGGCACTCGATGAGCAGGGAGATGCCATCAGCAACATTTTCATGCACTTCTTTCTTCCAGGGGTCAGCTATGAGAGGTAATTTACACAAAAGTAGCATCACATTTTTCATCTTTTTTTATGGTGCCTTCAAAGCACACAATAACAACCACAGAGGAGAGGACTTCTGCTCTAAACATTCACCTGGAGAAACAACTTGCACAAAACCAGGGTAAGAGATGCCAGGAGGAAGGGAACTGTGGTCACAAAGGGAGGTGATGCTCTGGGTGTGGGTATCGGTGCTGGAGGGGTCCAAGGGTGACAGGAACAGCCAAAAAAAAAAAAAGTTGCTTGCAAGAGAAAAGATGGAGTCACTTGCAACAGATAGGAAAGAAAAGACCCTGTGGGTCTCTTGCCACTGCTCAGCAGCCTGTCCATCTTCAAGCTAGGACTGCAGTCCCATCAGTAGGGACTGTGGAGCCAAGCTGAGTGTGAACTCCACGGCAGTAAGGCTGTACGAGCAGATGAGCCTGGTAGCCTTGCCTGTGCCAGTGTTCATCACAAGGCTGACAATCCCTGCTCAAGGGACTTGAGACCAGAACTGAAAGGGATGCTTGAAGGTCAGGTTTAATCTTCAAGAGCCTGTGGGTGGGTGAACAACAAAGGGGTGGGCGTGCATGTAAAAAGACAAGACCGCAAGACACCTGGTTCTGAGTACCGCTACTAGCTTATTCCTTCCAACACCATTAATAGCATGCCAGACTTCACAGAAACAAAAGCAAGCAGCCAGGTCCTTCCTCCCTTGAACAATAAAATAGAATAGTAAAACAGAAGAAAAGACTGATTCAATTAGCCCAAGATCTTTTTTGAAAAAGGTTACTCAAATAAGCCACGTACGGAAGCTCTCTGCATCTACAACATTTCAGCACCATTATTTGTAATAATATGACACCTCAGCTTGCAGAAGGTGCCACACTGGATACTAATAGCACATTTATTATTAGATTTTCTGCATGGTTACATAAGCCTGCAAAAGGGGAAAAATGTAAATGATTCAAAAAGATATTCTTCTTGTGGTTCTCACGAAGTCTTTAGTATCTGAAGATTGAAGACGATCCCTCCTGGCAAGAAACAATCAATTTTTATGCTTCATTAAAAGAGTTCTTTTAGTACTTTTAAGAAAATGCTCAAAGGCAAGTCAAGCGAAGAACATACTTTTTTTTTTTAATCTAAACATTCTGTGCTAAATTTTACTCTCAGACCTCCAAAACTCTTCTCCTAAAATGAAATAAAACCATGCATGTAACTTTCTGTTTACCTCTTCGTCATAATCTAACTATGATCTGAGGACATTTTACCCTATCTAAACCCAGATGTGTGAGCGGGCACAGATTTAAAAATCGGACACACTAAGGGCAAAAGCAAGGGGGTTATGCACACTCTCTGGTAACACTGAGGCAAGAAGATTCCAGCCATAATACAAGCTTGTAAGTCAGCATCAGCCCAGAGAGAATAACTTGCCCGTGTCAACGCACCAGCAGTAGGTGCTCAGGAACCTGCTGCGTGACCAAGAGCACATCTCTTCCATTATTCGGAAATGCACAGGCCATTGCAGTGATCTCTTAAGCGCGTGATGACGGTATAATCCCCAAAGGACCTTTTCCCTGAAATCAATCAGTGGCACATGCTCATCCCCACAGCCCACTTCTGCACCCGCTGGATCTAACTCAGCCTGCTGACCTCCCTCTGGAAATACTGTCTAACATGACACACGCCCAGAGGAATGGTGGGCTCAGACAGTGCTATTAACCACATTTATCCGGTCCGAGTTTACAGGTCACTTGGCCATATCACAGCATTGCACACAGGATCCTACAAAGCAGCAGACGCAGGCAGGGTTTACTACACGCTACAGCATCTGTCCTTACCTATCAACGAGCAGAACGCTAATTTAAGTGTCATGTTGTCTCATACTTCGCTGCTGTGCAAATGGCATATAAATGCTGCTGTTACAAGAGCAGAGGGTCTGCTCGCAGCTTAGGTAAGTGAGACAAATCTAACCCAAGTTCAGAGGGCTGGCTGACAAGCAGTTGTGAGCAGGAATCACTGTTCTTCTCCCTTCAAATGTAAATGGCGTCTAGCAAACTTACTTTTTGGAGGACACAGCACTCTTGCCTTCATGCATATGGAACAGTCCTCAGCCCAGGGCAAGCCTCTGGCAGCAGCAGGGAACTAGGTGGACATCACCAACACAGCAGAAGGTTTTGCCATTGCACTACCAGCTCACGTAACCTACCTCTAGATCACTAAGACAGCATGACAGCTGGCTCACCTTGTCTCTCGTAAACGTACTACTCCCACAACTCATATGCAACACATATAGTGCCTTCTGAGACACTCCTTGAACTGCCCACATGAGAAAAGTTTTAGGGCACTGTATCACCGTACCTTCATCTACTGCAACAACAAAAATCAACTACTGCAAAAGTGCTAAGCCTTTGCAGACAGAGTAAACTGTAGCAAGGCTTTTTTAGATCCTGCATCCAGGCTGTGGTACAAGAGGTCAAATTCAGGCTGGTTTCTTCACCTGAACTACGGCTGGAAGGAGCTACGTTTTACCTCTACACTTCTGATAAAATGAGCCGCGCTACCGCAGCAAAGCTGGGATGCAACAGGGTGCTGGTAAGAGGCAGCCGTTACGTTCTGGAGAAGCAAAAGTGTTTTAAGTCCTCAAAGACCAGAACTTGGGGCTTCCACCTTGTGACCTCTATTTGTAAGAAGCAAAATAACTTTGGGTACTGCCGGTTCTCGAGTCCCCTCATGAATTTCTGTAACTCTGTGAATAAAGTATTTTGACAAAAGCCTTTTCTTCCCACACTGCTCCACGAAGTGCTTACTCTAACCATGACGGGCAGCTCTGCACAAACATTGCAGTATGTCTGCCTCCCTGCTCAGTTCATCGCGGAAATGGACTTTGTGTGGACCAGTATTTTGAACCTCACATTCCTAAGCTGCCCTTCTAAATCCATTTTTAGGAACCTAAAAAAGTGCTTGATTTTTAGATGGGCTGAGCAGTTGCATCTCCTTGTTACTGAAACAGAAGACGCAGTTGTTCAGCACCTTTGAGTATCGGACCAGCCTTATTTACGTCCCTAACTTCAGTCACCCGTGGTACAGTAAATTCAAGTGAGATTTGTACCCTTTTCAAAGTGTCATGCTTTTTATATACGCAAGTGATAAAGCTGCCTGTATTAGTGAACACATAACCCGAACCAGCATGCTTGGAGCCACTTGTACCACCAACATCCCGCATCTAAGTAAGTCCATTCAAATGTAAATGAGACACATCGCAATTTCAGGATTATTTACTACATTTGTTTAGTACAATCACCTTGCAAGAAGTCTTTAAGCACTTTATTTGCAAAGAACTGCAAAAATTGTCCCTAGAAATGTGGATACAATGTGTCGTATTTTACTGTTTTCGGAAGCACCAAAAAAATCTGAACAGAAAAACAAAAAAAAGCCCCAGAAAAACGTGCTTCAAAACCTGGAAAAGAGGTATAAGACCCTTTTGAAAATGCAGCTCTCAAACCAGAAGGAAAAATGCTTGCTTGCTCTTCACACATGTGGAAGCTACCTGCATTCATGGGGGCACAGGAAGCAAAACAACATAAAAAAAACTAGAGGACTCATCTGAAATGTCTTAACTAACTTAATACACCTAGATTGAATATTGTAAGCAGGTTATTCTATTAATTATTTACAGTCTTGCCTTAAGAGGATGTAGATTTTTGTGTGTGTATGCACATTTGGATTTTTTTAATACATTTGTAACTGCTGATATAAAGAGTTTTGTTCTTTGCCTCAGAAGAAATGATCTGATTCTGCCTTCATTTACATTGATCTAACTCTTAAATCCAACAGTTACATTGCTATAAAATTACTATTATCAAGGGGAAGAACATTCTAAAATTATCCCTTTGGCAGAGAACATGAAGCCTGAAACTCTGAGTGCTTTCAACACCATTTTATCGGGACTGTGATCTCGGCGCGGCTGGTAATGCAGCCAGCCAAAGCCATGAAAGGGAGCTTTGTGCCCAGCTACACACCAGGCCATGTAAGACTTCCAGCTTTTTGACTGGCCGACAGGGATGTTGATCTTAGTAACACGGCAAGATTGATTAGGTAGAATTAAAAAAAAAAAGGTGTTGAGAAAGACAGCAGTGGAATGAAGTTCCTCCTCTATGAAAGCTGCTACAGTGCATGCAAGCAGAAAATGTCAAGTTGTCAGAAAAGGCAAAGTGCTCAAACATTTCAGATACTCAGCTAGTAGGGAGGTTCAGAGATTTGTTCATAATGGGAGAAACCTCAGCCCTGTCTGATCCAGAATGAATGCAGTGCGATGTCTCTGGTGAACCACACATCAACCTGCAACGGCATCTCCAGAGCATGACCCGGCGAAGGCAAACCCAACTACTCTCACTACTGTTGTGACGTTTACCCTCGAGACCTCCTTCTGACTTCTGCTGGTACTTTGCTCCCGAGGGTGGAGGCTGGCCAGCAAGAAGACAGAGATCTTCCCTGCTGCCCTCCCGGAGGACGCTCCAGCAGACACATCCCAGCCACGATGCCAGAGAGCAGAGAGATGACTGCAGTGAACCAGCCCCTTCTCTGATGATCCCACATCCCATCTCTTCCCCTTCAGGGCTGTTTTACGGGATCCAGGCTTAGAAACCGGCTTTTTCCTGGGAAGACAGGGGTAGAGGGGAGCAGTTCTTCTGGCCCGCTGAAAACCACAGAGGCAGCTCCTTCACAGGGTGCTACCACGGCAGAAGGAACGGGTTAGGACCAACATCTCTGTTGTATGCCATGTACAAGAATGCCACGTACTCAGTAAGACTTCATTGACTTTCCCATCACAGACCTCGGCAGCAGGTGAGAACTGCACCCAACATCTAACCCATCTGCAAAACTTACCCCCACACAGCAGCAAAAACTTCACCAACAAATGTGCTGGTTGCAACAGGCTCCAAACCTATCAGCTAACCTTTTCGCAAGATGATTAAGAACGCGCATCACAGCGCTGATGTTTTACTCATCTGTCAAAAAGCATGACTCATGGCAGGCAGGTGGTGAGCACCCTACACCACGACTGGCATGGAGCAGGGCTTCCTGACTCCCTCGGGCCGAGCTGACAAACAAGTAGCTGTCACCCTGCTACCTCCACTCTGCCTCTCCGCGCAATGCCCGAGCAGGGCACAGTTGGTGCTGGCTTTCTCCTAGCTCCTGCCTGCTCTTCAAACCGGGCAGGTAGCCACCAGCCACAGGCAGGGAGGAGAAGGACGCTGGTCATGAAGAAGTGAGACAGTGATGATCCGACACTCCCAGTGCCTCCTTAGCCCATGGGGATGGCTTTTAAACAACCTCGTTCCACACTTCATCACTCCGTGACACCTTCAGGGGATTCAGATTAGATTTTGGGCTGGGTAACCCCCCTTTGTTCCTCGGACTTCTCCCCTTCATCTGTATTCCTAATCCATGTGCCTGTTTCTTGGCATTTATGTAGCTACCCACGAATACATACTGGAATCGTATACACAAAGCAATGCAGATCAGACCAGCTTTGCTGCAAGTCCCCGCAGAGACAAGCCCAGCTAGTCTCTCCCAGTGCTATCAAGTTTGCAGAGCTGCTTTAAATATCTCTGCTCTTCAGAACACAGATTGGCTCGGCGAGGTGGTATATACACATTACTCTGTATACTGTGTATGTGTGAACATATGTTTGATAGCTAGATCGCTCTATTCCGATACATAAAACCGCGTATACGCTTGTTCTTTTAAAACCTCGCCGCTGCTGACTTTAGCAGAGGTTTCCTCCAGGAATCTCACTCCCCTCTGCCCCTCTCGCCTTGCCCCGGGAAGGTTCTCCCCAGCCATGCGCAGGGCTTCGCAGCGGGCTCCGGAGCAGGGCAACGATGCTGCGAGCACCAGGCAGAGGGGGCTGCGAGCGCGCGTTGCGAGGTGCCACCGCCGCCGAGGGCTGAGCCTGCCGACGGTGCTAGAGGCTCTTCTCGCTTGCGTAAATCATTTCTTGAAATAATAACGCTTAAAATAGTTCAGCAAGTCTCCAGGTTTCTCACTTTTTTATGCCCACAGCATTAGGCAGCCAGGACTGAAGACGTACATCTGCACACCGGCCGGCGATTAGCACCGGTGTCTGAGGTCGTACGCAAAACGCAGTCGGATTCTGGTGCCGCCAAACTCAAAGGGATGGTGCAGTGCGTCCCTTCACTAAACCACCATCACCTACAGTCTGTGAGCAGACAGACAAAATGACAACGCTGTCATTCACTGTTTTCTTCTCCAGCTGGATGTTAACGGTAAAGAAAGGGGCCAGACTTCTTGGGGTAATGCATTTGACGGTGATAAAAATGTTTCCATGGAGCTTTACGGCAAAACAAAAATTGCTGCCCTTTATCTGATGTGCACACTTTTCATACTTGCAATATGTCTAAAGTGATTTTATGACTAAATCCTGGGAAAAATGCAAAGAATGCTTGGCTAGAAGCATACTTTTCCAGTAAAAACACAACATGGCTTATTAACTGCGGCACTTGGAGGAGGCTATTCAACATGAAGTGCATTTTTTTAGCTCAAGACCGAAAACATGTGTTCGCATATATGTTTTCTTTGGCTTCAGGCACCCGTTTGACTGACTACATTAGAGGGGTCTCCAAGCCCTTTTAGCATACGCTAGCTTCAGTACAAATGAAGTGGTATTCTATTAAACATGCCAGGGTACTGCAGCTGAAGGCAAGGTTAAAACCTCCTGACTTTTTCAGAATATATTAAGCAGAAATAATGGAAACAAAAAGCTCTATTAGGTACCTCGTTAAGGTTTTTGTAGTTGCTGATCAGCAACCTTGTTATGGCAACACTTTTCAAAGTCACTGCAAGAAATGTTAATTGTGGCAATGGCGGGGTGGGGACGATGCACAATGAACTGCGGGAGCAGTACTATTAGTGTTACCGTGAGAACAGATTATGCCATTTCCATTCTATCTTTGAATTCTGGTGGGTGTAGGGTGATGTGACTCTGAATGATGTCAGATTACCCAGCCTACATTTTTCTTGGAAAGAAGCTCCTTCCTCCACTTCTCTAGCAGGAGGGCTTGTAGAGACTGCGCTTAGGAAATCTCAGCTTCATCAGACTCTGAAACGATCCCTGCACTATCTGGAATTTCTTTAATTGGACAGCTGGAGGGCGTATGCTTCTTGCATACCTGGAAACACCAGAATATGCCCACTTGGGCTTGTGAAATGGTGAGAACTGATAACAAACAGTGGTTTTCTGGACTAATCCCCAGGAAACAGGACTTCACTCTCCCCAGTGTGGGCTGAAATCCAGACGATCTCAGGCACATTTGTAATCAGGTCACAATGTCACTCCTCTTCTCTCCCATTAAAATACTAATTGTAAAAGCTTTTGTCTCTAATCTGCAGCTAACAAACCGGCAACACTGCACAAAGGGGAAGAGTGCAACTCCGTCCAGCAAGCCTGAAGGGTACACTATCTCCATGGCATGCAACTACGACTACGAAACTGCCCAAGACAGAGCTTGTCAGGAAACACAATCAACATGCTCCCTCCCCTCACTCCCGAGGCGCTTTTCCCAACCATACGGGTAGGTCATGCTGGCACTGGCTCCACTCAACCAGGTGAATTTTTTTTTTTTTTTTCCTTTCCTACCAGGAGGCTGCGGACTGTGCCGCTGTGTGAGAATAGACTGGGACAGATTTTTCATTACCCCTTTTTGTTGCGCTGTCACGGGTGGGGAAGCAGAGAGATGCTGGTCTGGTTCAGTCTATCACAATCTACCAAGAGACTAACGTTTCTCCCCCCTTTGGCAGCGCACATGAGCGTGGGCACGCTCCTTACCTTTCCTCTTCCATATCGGGGAACAACTCCAGTAACACTCAAACCAGGATACATCATCTGGCAACAGACCCAGGATCAAGCCCAGAAAGAAAACAAACATCAAATCCTGCTTATTTCTGCTGCTGCTGAACTAATGCAGGGCATAGCCAGGATGAATTACAAAGATCATCTCGTTTCACGTGAAAATCGCTTGCACAATGCTACTCTCCTCTTCATACCACATCAAGCAAGCTCCCAGTGACACTAGAAGGGAAGCACAGAGCTGCTGATGCCAGAGCTGTGAGAGGGTACCTACATTAATCATTTCACCTCCAGCTTTTTAAATGCTTAAAAAAGTCCTGTCTCACAACAAAAAAAGGAACTGCACATGCCATGTTCAGAAGCATTTGTTTCTTTTCTGGAAGTAAATACAGGAATTGAATTATTATTTTTCCTACAGAAAAATACAATGCAGTGGTTTTTTTCCCTTGTGTTCACAAAAAAAACCAAACAAAAAACCCACACCTGAAATCCAGAATTTTAAAACTTTTAAAAAGGTCTTTCAAATGTGCATTGAAGCTTTAAAAAAAATCCAGCAATTTTCAGGTTTGACAATTCTTCCCGCACACACACACACTTACATAAGCACACATGTGCAAACTTTTCTATTGGAAAAGCCATGCATACGGGGAAAGCAGTCTGTCCCCAGGTACACACAGAAATCCCAGACACACTGCTGGAAGGTGGAAGGATGGAGAGCCCAGCTAAAGCAGCCTTCAGCACACAGCTGTGTCAGGAAACAGAACTCCTCAGCTCTTCTCACAAATCTGAGTATTTAAATGTGATGGGAAAGTAAGAGTAACACCATCTTCTTCGAGGTGAGTCTGCTGGTAATCACAGATGTGTTAATGTGTGTGCGTGTAAAAGGCAAAGACTGTTTATGATACACTGAAACATGTATTTTTATTCACCACAAGACTGGTGTGTGGGGTTTTCCCTCCGCTGAATAATTCCACCCCTCACGATCATCCCTCGGTTTCTTACATTTCTGCCTGCTTCTCCTATAACCTTTTAGTGTCTGCTCTTTACTCTTCAAATACAGTTACTGCTGAACCATTTATATCTCATCCAAAATGCTCGTCTCACACTTGGCACAGCTGATGAGTCCTAAAGGGAGCTGCTGCCATGTGAGGCTGATTCGGTCCCCGCTTAGTGCCACCTCACGTGTATCAGTGTCCCATTTACCTTCACAGTTACAACCCAGACTCGCTGATATGCCGTCCGCAAATGTCAGGCCAAGCTCTGAGCTGTCTGTTGCTCACTTCCTCTGCCTCTTAAATCGGTGAGGGAATCTCTACAAGAATATTCTGCTGACCCACTGCAATTTTTCTGGTGCTTCTTAATTTGTGTGTGCCTACTCTGACCTGCAAAACAGTACTTTGCACATTATGGTTTGTTAACGAAACACAGGCAATTTCTCTCCAAGCATCTTCCTCGCTCCTTTATTCCCCTCTATTTTAAGCAACTCTCAGCTGAGAACAATGTCACACTGACAGCTCTGGAGACCGGGGTATTTCAGGGACAGAAGCCAAGCACAACTCCCTTCCTCTCAAAAGCTAAAGGCGACCTCTCTACCCTCTTTGCTGTACTGTAAGAAACTGTATCCTCTTTCAGTCTGCCTTAGTCATTGAAAAGTCCCTGCTCACCAAACCGATGTGCAGGGCAGGCCAAACCTGCCCACACAAATCCCTCTGAAGGACCAGGATGCAAATCCTTGACCAAGAGGGATGAGTTATCCTGGTGAAGGGGTTGCCTTCCACTCCTATATGGTGCCATACCTCCTCAGACGATGAACAGAGGGAGTCCCAGGCCATGTGCCTGTGCAGGAAGGCTTTGGCAGAGAGCCGTGGGGAGCCTGGAAATACAAATTCCTCTGCAGCCAGTCAGGGCCAGGTGGAGCCTTCCCAGTTGTCAGCCCAAGCAGTCCCACCAGCAGATGGTCCCTGGCTTAACAGTGCCCACACAGCCAAGAGAGTGAGCATCTTGCATCTCACTGCCTCCCTAGGGCGGGGCAAGACTCTCCATATAGCCCTCAAAGGGGAAAAAATTGGTATCTTGACCTTCCAGTTCTGCTGTCAGAGATGCCGAACACCAAAATCCTCATCTGATTGCTTAGGGAGAAGAAGGTGGCACTCAAGGAGTGAGAAGGGCAGCAGTAAATGGAAGCTACCACTCCGAAACCCTCCAAAACCACTCTTGCCAGTTAAATGATTTCTCCACCTGAGAAACTAGTTTCACTGAGCAAACAAAAGTATTGCCATACCCTAAAACATTCACTTGTTCAGAGATGAGCAGGCCGGCTTCTGAAGCGAAAGTTAAGCATGTGCCACAGAAATGTCGTGCCATGTCCTCTGCAATGGCTGCCGAGGAAGGCAGCACTGCCGTTGATTCATGAGGTTAAAATTAGTTGACCAAAGGATGGGGGAGACAGGCGTTTCATAGCTTATTCTTTCGAGATCTAACTGTAATGACAGACAAGACCATTTAAAAATTATCTCAGAATCTGAGCCTAGCAGGACTACTTACAGAAAAGCTCAAGATAATATAAGGAGCATCATATTTTCTGTTGAATTCTACAGGACTTAGCAGAAACACGGCTCTTGTGCCTATCCTTCTTTACCACTGCTGCAATTCAGTTGCTTCTTGACTGTATGATCAATTTAAAAAGCAAATTAAAAGCGAAGGACGCCTCACAAACACGGCACAAAAAAATCACTACTTTCCTCCCAGATCTGGAACACGGGCTTTAATTCAAAAGGTTCCCAACCATTTTTGAACCATTTTTGTTCTCTACAAGCATACGTTTAGGAGGATACAATGCTGTCTGAGAGGTGACCCCGACTGCTCCTTTGAAACAGGCTTACAAACAATGAAAACAAGAAAAGCACATTAACAAGCAGAAGCACGGTTCATTATTTGCAGGCATTACTCAGTGTCGATAAACGCTGATTAAAAAAAAAAGAGTAAATCAGGCAACTAAAGCCTAGTGCACCACTAAGTGACAAAATAAAGCTTTAAAATCTTGATTTTCAGGCCAAACCCTATTTTTGGGTTGTTAAAAACAGCGAACCAGCCAGCAGCAGACTAAGATGTGCACGGTGACCAACCGCTACGTTGGCTTGCCAACATCCATCACACAAATTGATTAAATATAGTCTGCATCAGTCATTTAATATAGGAGAAATAACGCTATTGTAATAGAATATAGTTTGCAGGATCAATACTTCCTGCTAAGGAAATAAATGTTTTGACAACACCTTGACATATATTTCTCTCCAGCACCCGGTTTGTGTGCTGCTACTTAGACGGCAGCAGGAAATCATTCACCTTGCTTTTCAGAGACTCAGAAAACTGTACAAAACCCAGCTGTGCCATCTAACCCTGTATGAAGCCACACAAATCCCTTTCCCCACTCAGGGGGCTCTTGGAGGGAGAAAATAGAGTACCGACACACCAGGCAGCTGCAGATGCAGGATGCTTCCAGCCCGGTCCACACACCGTGGCCAAGCTCTGCATCAAGAACACCATGCGGGAGCGTGCGCCTGCTCCCCCACCTTCTCAACACAAAGTTTCCGAGGATGCCATCCCTGCAAGCTTCAGGTGAACAGCCATCTCCGCATCACGCTTTTCTCTCTCTAAAATTTCATAGCATGGACTTGACCTGAAGGAAGTGAAGGGAAGGCGGCGATAGCTTCACCTCAGTTTATCCACAGAGCAGCAAACAGAATACAGCAATCCAAAGCCCTGCAGCCACAGCAGTGCAGGGAGGGGAAGGTAAAGCATTTCCTTTCCATGCCATTCTTTAAAAGAGAATCTAGCGGTAAGGCAAAACTATGGTAGATATGGTACTGTGAACATAAGTAAAACAAAAAAAACCTTATAAGCTTCTTACAAAAAAAAAAAAAAAACCCTAGTTTTCCTCATACACGTTGTAGCTTTCTAGCCATGCTCTGGAAAATTAGCTTTATGGCCAAATAAAAAAAAAAAAAAAAAAAAAA
>Ga0065711_1002792_pt1 | contig 54497 bp, 22 predicted proteins | sample Hoacrofraction12_FD_59098 | JGI IMG/M metagenome (GOLD analysis project Ga0065711, IMG submission 59098) | Hoatzin crop microbial communities from Cojedes, Venezuela - Epithelial fraction 12 v2 (version 2) | ecosystem: Host-associated > Birds > Digestive system > Esophagus > Crop | place...
GAACTTCCTGTGCCTCAGTTTGTGCCCATTACCCCTTGTCCTGTCACTGGGCACCACTGAAAAGAGCTTGGCCCCATCCTCCTGACACCCACCATTCAGATATTTGTAGGCATGTTTTGACATGACCTAGTGATAAAGATCAAAACGGACTACTTAATCAAGGAAATCCCCCCGTGAATGTACTAAAAAAGGGATCTTGCAGCCATGAAAGTCCCCAGCCAGAACAGCCATAGCCATACCAATAGCGTTTGAGAATTGCACTGAAGAGTCAGATCCATTCTAAACTGTGTTATTTCTGCAAAACTGTTTTTTTCAAAACAAACAAACAAACAAAAAGAGACTGAGTAGTGCATTGTTACTTTTGTTTTCACACAAGGGTGGCCCAGAGAGAGACATGGTATGGGACCATTGTGCTAGCAGTGGTACAAACATGGAATGCTTTTCGGCTTTGGGTTCCAGAAAAAAAACAACATACATAAGTTGCATTCCAGTGTGGTCACATTCGGAACACAGATTAAGGCCAATACTGGCTGATATGAACAAGTTGCCCCATGGTCTAGCAGAAAGCAAATCCCCGGGCTTGTTAACAGAGGTGAAGAAATTTCCTTGCTTGGAAACAGCATGGGGGAAATGACTACTTGAGCCCACATCTTACACTGCACATCATTTTCCCAGGGAAGGAGAGCACAAGTTAGACACTACGTAAGATGCTGAAGAACACTCAGCACTTCTCCAAAACAGAACAGCATGTACCTCACTCTTGAAACTCATGTCTTGAGCTGCACACACTGTGGTGGCTTGGCCTTGGCCCAAGGCTAACTGAAGGGCTTTTTGGGGACGACCACCATCTACCAAATTTGGCCATAATCAGTTCCTCATTTAGCCTCGTCTGAGATTCAGAAGCATCGCTTGTTGTCCACATGGAGTGAAGAGGAAGAAAATGTTCCCTCCTTCCCTGTTTGCTCACATAGATAGGGCTCAGCCTTGCAAGGTCATAAAGTCTGTAAGCCTGATGGAGCACCTCACTCAACTATATTCTTTATCTTTGCATAAACAATATAACAATAAAATGACTCCCATGCCACAAGGACAAAATTTTGTGTGGTGTTCACCTACATGAATTTTCTTCCACTAAATCAATACACATGGAATTACAGGCACAAATTTGTAACAAATGGCTAAATTTAAACACCAGAACTCCAACCACATCTTTGTATGTGTTGAGTAGCTGCCTTGGAAAAAGTGGAGAAAGTACCAAAATTCTGTGAATCATATAAACAGACACTAAAATACCTTTTCACCACTAATTTTTCAGAGAATGAGAGGTAGAGCTGGAAACCACAGGAACCACAGGGGTTGTTAACTGTAAATTACACTGCTTCACCTGTGATTTTATCAAGCCTGTGTAACAAGGAAACAATGCATTCTTGAAGTAGCAGACTCAACAGACTCAATATCTATTTGTTTACCCTAAGGTCCTGGATCCCGTACTCTTTCTTCAGTGTGATTTGGAAAACCTCCAGGGAGCAGATGTACGCTGCCAGCCTTGACAAGCTTTGTTTACCACTACCACCTACTCTAATTAGAAGTGCATAACCCCTAGGGGCTTCTAGGATATGACTGATCCAACACCTGATGACAAAAAACCACAACAACGTTACATAGACTTCAACAACCTTCTTAGCCAAGTGTTTCATTTTTTTTTTATTGCATCAAGCTTTCTTAACTTTTCTTTTACTTCTGTCTTTTTTTGTCTGTGATTGTGGCAATGTGCTCCTGACACCTAAAGGTATGTTATCTTCATGTCAGCATTTTGTTTCTTTCCAATACTTGAGCAAGTGGAAAGAAAAGCTGTTTTCCTTTGTCAAATATTGAAGGTCTGCACTGACCTCTACAATGACCAGAGCTGACTGGTGGCTCGTTCTTTACATTGAGCTGCTCCAAAGCATCATTCCAAGATCCTGATGGACCCTGACTGGACTCAGATTAAAGACCTAGTTAACTTGAAGGGAGGTTGACTGGGCCTTAGGAGAACATGAGAATTTCACATCTGGCAGTTTGCACCTCAGAGGCTGAAGGATGATGAATAACTTCAGGAAAAATATGTGTCAAACTTTAATTCACTCTTGGAATATCTAACCCAGACTACTGAAGGCATGCTTTTATTTGCTGATCATGGAATATTATAGGATGATTGAGGTCAGATGAAAATCTGGCCCAAAATTAAACAAAATTTAGCTGCTAGAATTTTCAAATGTGAGCACTGAGGTAATTCTTTCCCCCCAAAATTACATTTGAGACGTTGAAAGAGATCTCTTGCAATTGATATTTTAATAATTTATAGAAGCATCTGAAAATTATTATCAGAATTTCATTTTTTAAAATCAGATGTAGGTTCTAAGGGATTACAGCCTAATATCAGCAGACTAGAGTTTAGAGACAGTACGTTGCACCTTTTGCTTCACTTTTCTTCCAAGTATCTATGAAAAAAAACCTCAAAGCAACACCCTCATTCTCTTTATGTCTCATGCCACTGAAAAAATCATCTCTGAAAAAACACCGATGAGAAATTTCTGAAATAAAGGGATAATGTGTCTAATCTGGTTGCTTCTAATAAAGAGGTAGAAACCTGTTCAACCAAAACATTACTGGAAGCCAGTTCTCTTTGACCTCACTGTAGAGCTTTGTCAGCCTTATTCATAATTTCACAATGGATCCATAAAAAACCCCAATAAAAGGTAGTGAAAAAGATTTGCAGGATTTAATTTCACATATGCTTTTCTAGGACTGCCAAATTGTAAGGCTAAGACACCCTGCCACTTTGTTTGCCAAACTGGGATACTGCTCTCAGTCACTAGACTTCAGAGAGAAGATAATGGCTTACCAACATTTTCAAGCAATGCTAGTGATACCCGAGAAGGCTTCTGTCTGCGATTCTGATGATTATCACATCAACCTCTAAATCAGCAGAACAAATTCTACAGTCCCTATGAAAGATCCATATGATTATCTTTGTAATTTAAGCTCTTTTTTAATCCTCTTGGAGAGAAACTTCTACAATAGACTGCTTTGTCAAGAGTGCCTTCTCTCAAATAACTCCTGCCTGAACATGTGCAAAGTGAAAAACGATGACACTTAAATCCTAGTCCAACTCAGTGAGAATAAAAGGTTCCAAGTTAAATGATTTGACACTGCAAATAATAGAAACTGCTTTAACAAAACTAAGCTCTGCCAGCATGGGCCTCTGTCTCTTTCTGGAAACCACTGATATTATACATGACCAGAATGACTGTACATGTTGAAGAAAGTATAAATAATGACAAGGAGCAAGCAACAATGAAATCTGTGCCTCGCTTATTCAGCAAAATCTTCTGAAAACTGGCTGGAAAACAAAGCAGGTGTAGCTAATCAGATTTCAGAAACAGAAACAGATTTTGGGCCATGATGGATACTAAGATATTGCCCGACGTGAGAAAAACAAATTACATTAAACTGAGATAAGGTGAGAATACATATAGAAAAAATTTATTGATAAATAAAATCAAATTTAAAAAAAAAATCTGTGATGACACTTAGAAGTCTGGGCTGGTTTAGGTTTAAAAATGTACAGGGCTAGGCAGCAAAGCAACTTCAAGTCTGCCATGCATTGGCATCATTTAGTATATACTTAAGGTAATACTTGTCCTTGTTTTGAACTTTCCCTTTCTTGGAAAATAAAGATAAACATTACTTTTCTTGTAAAGGCCTGTTACATCATTAACTAATTAAAGATAAGGCAGACTATCTACAGCGTTACAGATTATCTTGCCAACCTCAGAGAATAAGTGGTGCTTATTTCTGTGCAGCGCAATAAAGAACGAATCTCTGTTTAAACAAACAAAACCGAGGTTACCTTGAACAATGAGCCACAATCTACTCTTCCATAATGGCACCAATAACGTATATTTAGCAGAACTACTGCTTATGGTGCCTCACATAAGCCTTCCATTGAGAGTGAGTGAGTCTCCAACACAACCATCTCTGAACAGTAAAAACCAACAACTTCATGCAAACATTGGCAGTATCATTATGAACTACTTGCTCCTTTTATAGATATTCCACTTAGACATGCTGCATGGCACCCTCGAATAAGACTGGGTTCATAGAAGCATGCATTTCATTGTAGCTTTCTAGGAACTCCTCAAGTATATTCCTCAGTGATTCCCACCCTCTCACTGGCTTGTAGCAAGGGTCTGCTCTGCCGTTTGCAAAATGGCAATAGATGAGTGGAGACTTCAGCAACACTTGGTCTTCCACATTCTACCACACAGTAAGAGAGAAAAATAACAGTTAAAAAATCCCCCAAACACAGCACATGAAAAAGTTTTCATGAAAAATAGTCTATTAGTGTAGTGATCGATGTACCCATGCATCTATGCCCTGAAAGACTAAAAGTAGGTGCAAGTATGGGCTCAAAGCATTTGCACAATATGTCCAAACAAGCTCCAAACAAATTATTAGTAAAGCTGTCTGTATCTTTAATTGTTCATGTTTAAACTAATTAAGGAAAAAAATCAAGGAAAAAAATTAAGGAACAGTCATTTTTTTTGTGATAGGAAGTCACTGCTCAATCTAGGTTCAAACACACCCAAATATTTTAAACTTCCCATTTGAGTGTCCTCATTCCTATCCTTATTCTATTTCTTTTCACTCCTTTTTTACTGGAAAATAGAAATTAGAAAGGAAGGGGAAAAAAGACTTATAAAAAAAGCTGAGGTTTTCCAGTTTCCATTTTTTGTCAAATAAATTCAAATACTCCCTCCATCTCCATCCCTTCCCACCTCCCCCCCTCCCCCGCCAGTCAGGAAAACTATTTTCTTTTTCAAAAATCAAATATACATGCATTTAAGATGTTCATTTGAGTTCATGTTTCTGCTGCTTTGTCTGCTGCAAAATGAGCATGCATTTAAGCGAAGCGTTTTTGAAGGGCAAGTAGAAACAGTGTTGTGGTCCTCACTAGCTAGTTCATCCTTGGTAGTGGCACCAACACACATTAATTCCAGAATGAACTGTATATGCAATAATACTACATAATATGTGACATTATTTTGTCTTCCTTGTGCCATGTCTGATACAATGAACAATATTGAGAAGTACTATATTTCATTACATATGACAGGTTAAGGAAACGAGGCATACATAACAGAACTTACGTGAGAACATCAAGGCAAAGGAATATACTTGTGTCCTGGCTTATATTTGCAGTATTTCCACTGTGAAAACCAGGTGGTTGTATTATCCCTCATCCCCATATAGCAGAAAGACCAAAACAAAACCTGTATACCTATTTATATGTTTCGCAATTTACAGTGTCTTAACTGTTTAATAGTTTAATTCTGATAACAGATACTTTTATTTGGATAACCAACAGTGCTCACAGTTCAAAAAGTACCTGCTGTTTTACTGACATGCCCCGAAGCCCAAAGAGAGACTGCAATTTAAAATTATGTGAAAAATCACTTAATTGAATGTTTTAATATATATGCATACATATACATACCTACACACACTTAGTACTCAAACTATTCAGGAAAAGAAAACTAATACAAAAGGAAGAATTGGTAAAGGAAAATGAAAGTATCTTATTTTTGTGGTTTGAACCACAGAACCAGGAAACAGAAAACAAAGACCGCAACTTGTTTCCATACATCCAGTGAAAGACAAAGAGTCACGTCCACAGATATGTTGGTACATCCCCGTTCCTGAGAAGGCTCCAGTGTTTGCTCTGAGTTACTAACAACACCACAACAGAGATACCTGACAGTCCTCTGCTAGTCAAACATTACAGTCAAGGTAAGAATAACCACCTCTGATTCTTCTCAAGCGGGAAGCTTCCTTGATTTCCCCTTTTCACTTACTCTGGTGCATGGTTTTCCTCCATAAGGAAGATGCTTGCACTGGGGGCTGAGCATAAAAAGATAGTGCACTGCTGCTGCTTACAGTTCCAGTAAACAACAGCTTTCACTACCCAGTTTTTAATTGCTGGCATTAGGCAATATACTTTGAAGCTACCAACATACCTCAAAATACTTGTGCATAGCGTCCATCATCATTTTATGAAAGAAATTTCAGTCTTTGTCTTCCACCAGTTTATCCCCATAGACACGTTCTGATTCATGAAGCCAAAGACGTTGAAGATCATTTGGTTGCTGTAAACACTTGTGTGTAGCACACAGAATGCCCTAAAGTTAACATAATATATATATCCTTTTTAAAATGCTGTCATCTGGCATTAAAATAGGCCACCCTGCAGAATATCAGTTAGTGTCCCTTAAAAGGCGCTAATCATACTGAGTAGATACCCAATACACATCGTGCTTGCAACTATATAGTCTGTAACATGAACCAGAATGTCTATAAATTAGCAAGTTCTCCAGCCAACTAAGCATGCATCATGTAATTAAAACAAATGTCTGCTCTCCGCTGACTAGCACACTTAGGTGACTCGTTATGGTTTGAGACCCTGGTGCAGTACAGGATGCAGTGAAGCATCAGCACTGCCAGGATCTTACGTGTTCATTGGCCCTGTTTTGCAACACCACTCAAGAAAACAGAACACAGTTTATCCTGACAAAATCAGCACTTCACTCAAAACTTCCTTCCTTAAAAAATTCCATACCAGGATGGGTGCAAATGTGCGTGATGGGCCAGTGCACCCCCATCAAACCAAGCACATGTTATACAGGGCAGTATTAACAGCAGACCTGACAAATCCTTGCCTCCTTGCTCACAGTTCATGATGATCCATGGGGTGGGCAGGCAAGAAAAATACTCTGGAAGAGAACAGAGCTGTACTCCAAGGAACAGGACAGCAGGTAAACCAAAACCAGGACCAGATGTCCCTGATTTTACAAGAGGGACCCAGATTTGCTGACCATATTATATCTTTTCCTCATTTTTCTCTTTAATTCCTGCTCTGATGCTTGGCTACCAGTTTCAGTGTCTGATTCAGAGCTTCTTCAAGCTCTTTTTCGTTCTACCTAGTCTCTAGACAGTTGTTCCTCCCTCCAAACAAATGCTGACTTTCTCTCTCAAAATAATAAATAAGCACAGCAAACTTTGCAAACCATTGCTCTATTTCCACTAAACATCTTTTCTTTCTCGGCTTTCTACCCCTTTCATCTACTGGACCATAGTCACCTCAGGGGAGGAACTATCTCCTGCTTTGTACAAAGAGCATCTGTTCTTCATTAGTCCACTGGCCAATATACATCATTAAATAATAAAGACCAGCCATAATAGAGTGTTGTTAGGTAGAAAATTAACCCATGATATAGACCTGGAAGATGCTGGAGAGGTCTCTTATGTTAAAGATATAGTGGAACTTAATAGCAGTTGGAGGGAAGTTTTGAATCACCGCCTGGTAAAGCCATATGGCTGCTTGTACTATGGCTGGAATATTCTTGATTACTGGTAGTGTAAAAGCATGTTTCTGGATGTGGAAGCAAACTACCTTGCTGTAGATGGTAGTCAGTGAATCTGAAGAAGGGAAGTTTAAAGCAAATACTGAAAAATGTCTCTGAAAATGAAAAGGGAAAAAAGAGATGAAGATTCTCCAGCATCAGGAAGCAAGTAAAAGTCAATGCAGTGTTAAATGACAATACAGCCTAGTGAAAATACAGTTACTTGTGCATCACACAAAGTACTTCATTTCTAGCCTTATCCTTGATGCAGTTTCACAGCAGTTGCATGTCTGGGTATGAGCCCCAAGGGGAAATCTGCCAGGCGAAGGACCACATGAGACTGCAATTGCTATGAAGTTCAGGGGAATTTCAATATCGTAATAAATATGGTGTGTCTCTTTCTGTTTAGCTATAGGAATGGTAGGATTTTGAACCTGTACTAATTTTCAGACACTATGCCTTCTCCTATCCCTTTTCATCTCCTACCTACTGTAGTGAAAAGCAAAATAGTAATTATCTCACGTATTAAATACAATATTGCTATAATATGACACTTCAAACCATACCTGGAGTCTAGGATTGATAGTGAAGCTGCCAGCAGTTGGATTCATACAGCCAATATACTGACATTTATTAATTTCTTTAATAGTTAGCTTCTGCCTATCATACCTGTGAAAGAAAATGTAGCTTGATTAATATTAGTGACAAAATACTGTACATTTTCCAGGCTTAACCTCAGTTGAAGAATCAACGTTTCTGCCCTATGGGAAATCTGGAATAAAATGGCCATGGAAGTATCAAATTCAGGCTGACATTTTAAAATTAAGAAAAATCCCACAATTTCCATCACGTAATATTGTGTTCAACATTTTTGTTGAAATGAAGATACTGTATTCTCACAAAACATTACGATGATGATAAAGAGAAATTTTAATTAAACTCTCTCCAAACAAACTTGGATGAGTACAACATGGTCAAAGGAATCTCATATCAGTTTTAGAATGCACACAATCATCATAGATAAGAGCAGACAAAATTAACACATCTCAGTCAGAAAAAAAAAAAGCAAATATCATCATAGAGTATCAGGTGGCATGATTAAAAGATCACTCCTTTTTTTTGCGGCATCATCCAATAGATACTGTTTCTGGCTCTCCATATGACACAGCTCCAGGTGCATTAAAAGGAGGCCACTTAAAAAAAAATTAATTAAAAAAGATTGAGGCTTTCAGTAACTGGCAATTTGAGTTCTGATTGCACAAATCTGAAGACAGAGGCTCGCTTCTTTAGAAGTTAGTGTACAACTGAACTCGGCCAAGTAGGTACCATCTTTAAAAAAAATACTGCAAAAGGAAAACTCATAAATAATGCAGCCACTCCCTGCTTAAATCAACAGATCCTTCCCAGAACTTCATAGTATAATGCATTCTCTTTCTTTCTAAGCATTTGCAACAAATTCTACTCTATTTTAGAATTCTCAAAGGGTGATGTTTTAAATTCTTGTTGTAAAATAGAGATTTTTAATTTTTGACTTGGCTTTCTTTCAGAAGAAAAAATTGAAAACAATTCAAAAGAAAGAAGCATCAACCGTTTTAAGCAGGAGCGACTTTTAAGATCTGAAGTTTGAAATCTGTGTGAGAAAACAAAAAGATTCCTGGCTAGAACACCATATAGCTCTGGGGTGAACACAGACTGAGACATCAGTTTTGCATGTCACTGAATTAGACGTGATTGATTTCACTGAGCTAGAGATGCTTCAGGTTTGAGCAGTCACTTTCTTTTTTCTCTTTCCATCTTGTTCCTGAACAAGATATTCAGCTGATGCCTGGCATTATTCCTTCATGAGGTGAAGCATGACCTAGTGAAAAGCTTGCACGATTCAATTGAATCTGCATTAAAAGATGCAAGAACAGTACAGACATTATTGCCTCAGCTTGGTCACAGTTATACTCAGATCACAGCATACATGCCAGTGAAAAGAAGAACCTTCTGTGAAACAAAAGGTTTAAGGGTATGGGTAAAATCCTAGCACACATGGTGAAGAGGCAGAGAACTGAGTAGATACACGCAGCCTCCTAATACCACTGAAGTATGGCTGGTTTTGTGCATGGACTGCTTGCCTATCTGTCTGTGAACCAGCTTTTAACAATACACAGAAAAATAGCTATGTGTATGTAACTTTTTTTTTAACTGTCCGATTAATTCTCTCCTTTACTCACCAAATCATTCACAATGTATTCTTTGTATGGCACAGGTTTTCTTCATGTCACATAAAAATGACATGTTTGTACATGAACAAGAATCAAATATGCATTTATAATAACAATGAAGTATTTACATAAGATATAGAACTTCCTGTAACAGAACGAAATCAAGTACTACTCAATTGATTTTAAACTGAAAATTTTCTTTTTCCACAGACTCTTGTGATAGGATACTAATATATTTTAACTGCCAAAAAATGAAATTGTCCTCTGGAAGGTAATAAGGGAATTACCTTAATTGCCAAAATCAACTTAATTCTCCTTCAGTGGTCATCTTCTATGGTTTTCTTCTCATGGCAGAGAAAGAGCATTTGTTTGAACCAGTATCATAAAGTTCCTGTGGATTTTGTCTGTTGTCTTTACAGGGTGATAAAAAGATAGAGGGTAGCGTAGGCTAAACATCTCACAAGCTGCAATTTAGGGAGTCAGTTTCTGCGTCTTATACATCCCTGTTCTCATCAGGTCAATCGACAGGGGCAATGTGCAGCAGCTCCATCAGGAGCAGCTGAAGGATGTTTTCCTTCCTAGACTCTCTATAGCCCCTTCACTTTCTGCTTCTCTTCTAGAACTGTTTATAACCTCCAGGGAAAGCATGCTTTTCTGTTGAAGCAATTCTCCTAGAAGTTTTCTGTTTCTATGTGGTTTAGGGGTCCAATTATGGACCACAATACAAAAATGATAACATAACATTAAATAAGAAGTAAATGCTCACCAGTGTCCATAATCTATATGTTGCCAAATCAATGCATGAGGATGAACCGTTCCATATCTATCCACTTCAGGCATATTCAAATCATCAACAAAATATATAAGTTTCTTATTTCCTACTGGACCATAGTTATGACCAGCTTTTTTCTCCAGCCTTTTTTCAAGCATCTCTGAAATGTAACACAACATACATAAAAATTATTACCATACTAAGCAATACTAAAACTAAACAAAATCAAGAATTCAAAATCATGCTGGCCAAAATTTATGGAATATTTCACCACCTACAAGGGTTTTTGAACTACTGAAGTCCTTAGTAGTCAGTGAAACTCACGGGATGTCTTTGAAAAAATGTCACACTGGGATTGTGAATTCCCGAAGAGTCTTGTTGATTTAGTTGGTTGACTGCTTCACGGTGTTTGAAAATCTCTCTGCATATCCATCTGCATCCTTTGGAAGTGAAATGCTTTGAATGTGAAATCCCCAGGTATCCTGACACTCAACAAGTTTATCAGTGAAGTAGATTATGTTCTCCTTCTCTTGGGAAGGATTAAACAAGGACTTTACAATATGTAAAGTGTAAAAATAGAAATGATAAATATCATTTAATCAGGACAGTTAATCAGGAAACTAGTATGGCATCTCCCATACTAAGGCATATTAAGCTGATTATATTAAATTTCAACCTATTCCCCAAAATGAGATGCTTACATGATGCTGAATGTAGATCATCAGATAACAAAACTGCTACAACACAGTGAACAAATTGATTCAAATACCCTTATGTATTCATCAGAACGATAAAATCTTGAGACATAAATTTTGAGTTTTTGAGTTTATACAGTTTTTATCCAACTGCAATTCATTCCCTTAGAGGTGTAAGGGAAAGAATAACAACAGAAAGCACCGAAGTCATCCTGATAATACAGAAGAAAAGCACTTGTAATAAGCATTATTAAAATGTTGAATGTCGGTATGATGTGATTGTCAACATTTGCCACTTAGTGAAGTATTCCACAGATTCACAGGAAAGGATTTATTGTCCATTGAAATTTGATTTCTAATTGTGCTGCTTCTATTTTGTGCATGGAAATAAGAACCTGCAGAAATCATTAGGAATTTATTAAAGCAGAACTGGAAACTAACAATCATCTCCTCTCTCTTCATTCCTAGGTCATATATTTTTGTTGTCTAAATGATCACATAAACGTTTTGCACAAAATGAAACCACAGTAGTGGGTGGACTCAAGGAAATCTTTTCAGCATGTCCCAGTCACTGGGGCTCTCATCTTTGGTGAGCAGTCTAATTTCAGAAGTTCTCTTTGCCTCATTCAGAGCAGGAATTTGAACCAAAGCTGGTTACAAAACATTTAGGGAAGATGGTGGTTACAACCATTGCAGCACAGGAGAAAATTTAATTCCGATTTTATATGCATGAGATTTCTCACTCAATACTGCTGGGCAAGAGGAAAAAGATTTCTCAAGAACTTTGCCTGTCTAGCCCAGATTTTCTTTTTTGCCTAGTCAATAGTGTTGTGAATTTGGGCTATGCCTGCTATTGGTTTTGAGATGACCAAGCCTACATTTTTTGTGCCTTTAACATCTGTCAAAAAGAGAGTGAGGAAGGAAAAAAACAACCCCCAAAACAACGATTATCAGTTCCATGTATAATAAGCGGAATAGGAAAAACCGCAGACTACAGACTCTTTATTTTTCCATTATAATAGACTGTATGTTAAAAACCTTTGGGTTAGATTAACAAAAAAAGAAATGTAAGCATGTGCTTTTGAACTTGTCTTGTTTTTTTAAAAACTGGGCAACACGTTCACAAGAGCTTGTAGGAAATGTAAACTGCACTTGCACAGGGACAGCTGAAGGCCGTATGCCATAGTCCTGCCATGGTTCTGACTTGCAGCAGACTTCTTGGTTTCTTAGGCAAAGCAGTATAAACATATATATCACTGCAAACAGTTTCCATTAGGACAAAAGGAGTATTGTGTTGTCATCTTAGATTCTTCAAACAGTGAAATAAATCATCTGCAAACCTCAACAGTGATTCTGTCTGGCCAGTTCAAGAAAGGTAACAAATGCTTCCAAGGACATTTCCGTCTAGCCACAGTCAGCGAAAAGGATGGTTACTGACTGTGGAGAGGAAAAGTAAGCAGATAAAAAAAAGGTGTGCTGGAGGACAAGACAGAAATGTAGAATGACAACATATTTACAACTGAATGATCATAAATCTGGGAGAAAAAAGCCAGGACTGCAATTATCCTGCTTTTCTACCACAAAAGGGGAAAAAAATTTTGCAAGAACTATGTGCATATGAAAGGTTTAAAGTATCTTAATTACCATAAAAACTTAGGTAAAAGAAGATTTTCTGCTTCTTTTAGCTGAGGTACATGCATACCCATACTTTTAAACCCAAAATTAGGAATAGTCCTTCCTTCACCTTATCTAAAAATTAAATAATGTCCTCAAATATAATCTATTACTCCTATTATTTTAAATGCTGCCTTATTGCAGTACAATAAGTAAATATATTGTACCAAATTCCATTGTACATAAATATTTATGCAAATTTCTTCTCTGTAGCACTTTTCCAGACTTTAGCACTATTGAAGACCCCAAACTTAATGTACAAATATTAGTTGGCATTAGAACCTGCCTCCATCGAGTAACATTTTGAAATTCTCTGCTATTCTAGAGGCAGAGTTGGTGAGTCATATGCCTTGGGGGAATGCTAAATAAAACCCAATAGTACATGCTATTCTCACCCACTGTAGCAGACACATCAAAAAAAGTTACAAATAAGATGGGAGCTAGCATAAAATACCGCAGATTAGAAGTGATACGATCTGCAAGAAAAATCTTTCAACCTCTGAACTATAGAAAGACCATGGCAATGTAGTGAATAACTGTACTTCAACACGTTCAGGTCATAAGCTCTTTCTTTTGAACTGAGACTTAATTTAAATTGCTCATTTGTGTAATTGTGTTGTGAATACCTCCTTCCATTAAAAAAAAAAAATCCAACAACTTGATTGTTCCAAATAATTGCTTAGAGTGGTAGCCTAAAACACCTAAGGAAGGCATTTCAGTGTATCACTTGAATGCATTTTATGGGAAGAAGCATTGGCACACATAAACACAAAAATAACATAAAAGGCAGTTACTCTGAGCTATACATGACAGTAAAAAATCATTCCGTCACAACTCACCGAAGAAATGTTGTAAACACAATGGGAAGCCAGCACGATATTTTCCTTCCTGGATTGTCATGCAGTTCTTCACACGCTGTGATTAGCACAGGGACTTGTAGCAGAGCATTTAAAAAGAGGGACTTCGCTGTAAAGCAGTGGACAGAAGGAGGAGTTGCAGACAACCAGAGTCCACTTCTTCGTTCATCTCTTAGTATTTCTTAGAAGGAGCGGTGGATATTTTACAACACCGACTTAAAATCTAAAGGAATACTACTAACATTACACAGCAAATCCTTAAAGGTTCGTAAACCCTAAAATTTTATGCCACAGTACAGTTGGTGGGTGTGATACACTTGCAGAGAAAGCCCCTATGATGCTGACTTCACCTATTTCATGTATTTCAGAAGTTTCCTGCAAGAAGAATACACACCCTTCGCTGCCTAGCGTCTCCTTTCATCAGCTTCTCTTTGCAATGGAAAGTGTTATGCTTTTGTGACACTAGAGTGCCTCGCTCATGGTTGCTGCTGGAATGGCAATCATTAGCTAAACAAATCCCTCTCTGGTCAGAGGAATACCTGAAAAATCTTTTAAGGCTGACTCCCCATTAAAGGAGCTGTAATGGTTTACATTGGTTCATGGTCTTGCTCCGATGCTTAGCAGACTTCTTATCCTCAAAGCTCTCCATTTATTTTGAGTGACAAAAAGGTGATTAAGTTCTGTTAATGCAGGATTCTAAGTTAATGTGAATTTGGAAATATTCCAAAGAATAAAAAACTCCTAACTGTCCTTTTTGGTACATCTACCGGCACAATGCAGAGACATTTAGGCTAGTCAAAGCTGGCTCAAGGCTGCATGTTAACATAGGTAAAGCCAAATTTTCTCTTGTCCACAAGCACAGAGCAACTTGTGGGAGCACAGTGTCACTGACGGCTTGCACCAAACAATTTCACCCTCCTCCTCTCCTCCTACCGGCTTCAACTTCACTAAATTTGCCACTTTGTGAAGCACTGATCTTGCCAAGACCCAGGCAATGACAGTAGCCAACAGCTGTATGAGATTGCAATAACTGCACAATATTTTTCACCTTTGCTGTTGAGGGAAGATAGGTTTCTTGCATCTGTATGGAACTCACTCTGGAGCACTGCTGATGTTGTATAGTAGTTGAAAGGGATGTTAGCTAGGAGGTAGCCTTCAGAAAGAGCAGCAAGCCTATTGCCCACAAACACCATTTTTCCTGCTCCAGCATTTCCAACAAGCATGACTGGTTTGCCTTTTATTAAGAGTAAATCAATAAAATATTTTAGACGTGCAGTTTCAGATGTGTGAACAAAGATTGCCTGAAATTGAAAAGAGGGAAAAAAAAAAAATCAAACACTTGCACAACAGTTTAGTTTTAAAAGCAAACAGTAATTTCTGTCTCTTTCCCTGGCTAGGACTGAATTCTAAAAAGCAACGAAACAGGATACACTGTTCTCTAGTTCTCAGACGTAATTACTGGAACAAAATGTGCTACTGGATTACTCTTTACACAGCATTTCTACTTGAAAATTTGTATTCAATTGCTTCTAGTAGGAAGATATTGAAACCAGTTTGTAGCTGAAATGCATTGGTTTCATCTCAACCTTTACAGAACACCAGTCTCCCAAAAACTGGTAGAGAAACAAAGGCTGGTGCAACAGGTAGTTGGTTTAATTTTTCAATTAGTATTTCCTTTTACTTTTTGGCCTGGTTTTCAGAATACATAAAACTGTTTGGGGAAGTAGTTGGCAACAGATTAGACTTACTTACTGTGAGTATCTAACACCATTGCCTGATAAAGCTTTCTTTTCTATGCTTTGTATTTTCCTACCAAATGTTAACCCTCAAAGGGAACTTGTTACAAGATAGCTGATAATGGATAATGTCTTTTGATCATCGCTCCATGTTTCTATGCCCACAACTTCTAACCTCCCCAGGAAAATTCCTACTCATCTAAGCATTTAAAAAGAAAAAGACCTACAAGTTCATGCAATCAAAACGCAATGAAGCATTTGAGAATATTCTATATGAAACACAGTGAAAAAGGAGCAAAAACAACCAAACCCCCAAACACAGGCAATTACAATAGCTCATGATTTCTATTTATCCACTAATACGTATCATACTATCATGACTTCTACAATTTGTATTCCATAAATATGGCTCTAACTCTGTAAGTGGATCAGGAGCATAGTGGAAAGGTGATAAAGTGATTTGCTTACCCTAGACCTCATACACTTCTGTTAGTACGAATGGAATTTAACTGGCAAAAGAACACCTGTGCATAAAGCTGGCAATAAAAAAATGTGAAGGCTTCAATTTGTGGTGTACTGTTGCTGTGGTCATTATTTTCAATTACTAGGGCCACAAAAATGATCAGAGGGATGGAACACCTCTCTTATGAGGAAAGGCTGAGAGAGTTGCGGTTGTTCAGTCTGGAGAAGAGAATAAGGTCTCCAGGGATGTACCTTATTGCAGCCTTCCAGTACCTGAAGGGGACCTACAAGAAATCTGGAGAGCGACTTTTGACAAGGACATGTAGTGATAGGACAAGGGGGAATGGCTGTAAACTGAAAGAGGGTACATTTAGATTAGACAGAAGAAAGAAATTCTTCACTATGAGGGTGGTGAGGCACTAGAACAGGTTGCCCAGAGAAGCTGTGGATGCTCCTCCATGGAAGTGTTCAAGGCCGGGTTGGATGCAACTCTGAGCAACCTGGTCTAGTGGAAGATGTCCCTGCCCATGTCAGGGGGGTTGGAACCAGATGATCTTTAAGGTCCCTTCCAACCCTTACCATTCTATGATTCTATGATTAAATGGACCTGGAGCCTGAATTTCTCCTACTGTAAAAAAACGGTATAAACCACTAACAAATTGAATATGGTATGTCTTCAGCAGTGCTTTTTTAAAAAAAAAATAAAATCAAGAAAAGCAGTGCTTGATCATTAATCCTCAACACTTGACTAAAGGCACGTGGCCCAGATAGCAGGGATTTATCCAAATACATCTAGAGAGTGTTACTTTCGGGATATCAAAGAAGACATCAGAAAGGATGACAAGACTTCAAAACGTTCCTGCATGTAGCAATGCTCAGTGTGTGGTCAATGGTGTGCACTGTACCTATAGTGGGGCATCTGGATCCACAGCAGGACTTGGGACCTTATCCACCCAGGGTAGGAACTTCCTTGTCTCTGGATCAAGGTAATAATCGAACACTGTGCCCTGGGACGGAAACTTCACTGCCTTCATCTTCTTAAGCCACCAGCAGTTGAATTCAGCTTGGTAATTTGAAAGCTACAAAATGGTGCATTAATTGTTTACAGTATTATTTCCACATCAAGCCATTCATATGAAGCACGTATGAAAAACACACATACACATGTAGGTTGTGATGAAATAACTAAGAACATCAAAGCAATATCTTAGTATTGTCGTGGTTTAAGGGGCTAAAGTCAGGCCTTGTGGTAAGAGCCTGGGTTGAGTCCAGGTGTCAAGATGTGGACGATGGGGGGCTGCAGGGCAGCCTCTGTGAGGAGAGGCCAGGGGCTGCCTCATGGTGGACATGGCAAGGTCCAGCCAGCTCCAACTGACCCTCAGGTATAGGTGGGATGCTTCTGGGAAGGTGTATTCAAGAAAGGGCACAAAGACTGAGAAACAGCAGAACACCAAGGTCAGAGAAGGAAGAGGAGGAGCTCCATGCTGCTGGAGCAGACGCCCACACTGCAGCCCATGGAGAGACCATGCCGGAGCAAGGGTAAATGTGTACTGACTGTAATCCTCTGTCCACTTATGCTGCTTGGAGTGAGAGCGTGGAAGAATCAGGGGTGAAGGAGTGAGGCTCAGCTTGAGGGCTGGGAGTGGGAAAGGAGGAAAGGTTTTGTTTTAATGCTTGCCTTTGTTTCTCATTGCCCATATTCATTTTAACTGGCAACAAATTAAATTAGTTTTCCCCAAATCAAGTCCGTTTCACCCATGAGTATAAATGCTTACCAATCTCCCCATCTTCATCTTGACCCACACTTTAGTTTATTTTGTTCCCCTCCCCTGCCAAGGGAGTGAATGAGTGAGTGGCTGGGTGAGTGTTTGACTGTTTGCCAAGCCTAACCCACCACACATCCAGCCCAAATATTTTATTTCCTAAAACTTCTAAATTTAATTTAGATTTATATAGCTGTGAGACTACAGGAATGACTTGCTTCACACAAGACCTTCCTAAGTATCTCCACAGAACAGCCAGTCTTTTTGAAGGATAGGAAAACAGATGTTAACGTGATGTTGATGCAATAATGTATTGCTTCTGATTCTTCAACTTATTCAAGGTACTTCTTTACCTATGGATGACGCATGTACAAATTTGTTCCTTCACAATGACTTAATCCAATTTAAACAGCAGTAAAGCCAACTGTATTTTCTTAGTCTTTAATAGGGGAGTATGACTAGGTATTTCTGAAGAAATAAAGGTCTGTATAAGCCAAACACTGATAAGTAATTTTAGAGTTTTAGAGCTTTCTAGCATCACAACAAAAAAATCTCACTAAGGGGAGTGCATTATACTGCCTTGCTTATATCTACATTTCTCAGTATAAATCCAACAGGTGAGATTAAGCATACATCTGTGCAGCCCTTCACTAGATGCTTTAATGCTGGTAGACATGACCAACTGGTAACACTTCCCTGAGTAAACACAGCTTCTCTATGCATGTTAAATGACTCTGCACACAGTCTCGCACTGTAGGCAGTCAGCTCCCTCCGGTTGAGTTAGCTCATTTACAGATGAGCTCTGATAGCTAAAGTACACAGTACTACAGTTCAACAAATAAGACGCATGGGCCGTTGCTCTGCACCCCCATCAGTATTAGTGGGTGGAATCCTGCATATACATACACACACACATATACATGTATTTCTATCTGTTTAAGTATGTAGGTAGGTGTGTATACATATTATATCTGTTTTTCAAGCACAGTGAGATACTTTCATTAACTCACCTGGTCTTGAGAGAGTGCCCCACCAAATGCCCAAATACAAGCAAAGACAAAATACATCTCATAGAGCTCTCTGGGGCAATCCACTGGCACATTTTCAGGGGTCAGCAAACAATCCAGCAGAGAACAGAGTGTCTGCAATAAATAAATATGTGAAGACAGTGACCTGTGATTCTTACTCCATATGAAGGAGACAGTGACCTCAAGAAGGTATTTAAGTTTAATTAGTGAGACTACAACTCCTTGCTGTTCTTCCTTATTGTCTAGGAGCTCCTGTCAGAGGTCAAAGGCATGAAGAGGTCTTCTGATAAAATGTACCAAAATACCTTCATTCTGCACTATGCAAAGCAAGGTACATGAAGATGATGACAGAGTTCAGGTATGTACATTATGGCAAATTCTCAACACTCATACTCAATAATTAGTTTTCTCCTCTCACATTGACTTATTTAGAAGCAGTGAAACAATCAGAAGAGTTTAGAACGACAAGGCATATTAAGTAAATTTAAAATGTCAATGTAAGGCTTTGCAGTATCAGATCGTTTATATACGAAACAGAGCTCAGCTCCATTCTTTAATATTGTTTAATAATGTAGGGCCTCATTATCAGAGTATGAGAGTAACTAACGCTAATGAATTCAGTGAGCATTTAATTAGAAAGGGGCAGAATGCTTGTACAGAAAGATGAAATGGCTAGCCCTAAGCTACCTAAGACATTACTAACCAAAGATACACAAGAACTGAGAAGTCAGGTTATTTTGTGCAGTGCCATAAACACACCACATTTCTTCTTGTTACAGTGGACCATTGCAATATGAAACCTCTGGATCCCAGCAGGTCTCCAGATTAAGGGTCCAGGTTTGACATACAAGAGCCTCTCAATTTCATCTCATGTACTTTTCAGTTACACAGTAATTTTAAGCATTTTTACTCCTGCATAGGACCACATGCTCAATGGATGTTTCAGAAATACTCTTTCTTAAAATATGAATAGTTTTAATCCTACTGCGTACCTGAACCATACTATTTTCAGGAATAGAATTAACAGTTTTAAATCTTGTTCTGAGTTGTTCTAAATAGGGAGGCACATATTTATCAAAGAGAACAGTCAAGTTCGCCTTGTCAGATTGGTATCTCCTTGTTTCTATCCAGCTGGCAACGTACCTGCAAAACAAATTGGAAAGCAATCAATTTTTTATCAGAGAGAAGCTGAAAAAGTACGAAATTTCTTCCCATTTTGATTTGTTCATGCAAAGGTCATCATGCTGCTGGATTTCTAAGAGCCATTATGATAGCTAAGTACACTGGCATATACTCTTTTTTCTTGACTGCATTTTTTATTCCAAAGAGGGCAGGAAGAAAGGACCCAGATGACAGTTGGCTCCTGCTTTCAGAGTTCTCGACCACCTAAAAGCTGCTGGGAGCAAGGATTCTGTTTTGGTTTATGTTGTTTGAGAACGGACTACTTAAAATACCAGTGTTTAAACTGAACAACAGACTGAGGATTATGTGACACCCAAGTTCAACATAACTTGCATTGCAGATGTCTACAGCACTATACGTAACCCAGTCTGGCTGAAAAATCTGGCTACATGTAATTGAAGACAAAAAAGTAACCTTTCTCACCTGCTAGTTCCTATCACAACCAAGTCTAGAATTCCTTATCATTACTCTAACTACAGCACATGCTTCAGGTTAGCAGTCACATGCGTAACTGTCCATATTCCAAAGGATTAGGCAATTTTATCACCTGCTCGTGTTCACACAGTATTAGTCAACACAGTCTAAACCGATTATTTACTCATTCACAGCTATTCTATTTGGACAGTTTATTGCCTACTGTTTCCATCTCTACAATCCTCTGTTTACTGTGAGAAATCATATTGCCTCCATATGTCCTCACCAGTCCTCTGATCTTCATCCCCCTAGGTGGGCAGCTTGTACAGACTCATGCTGTTTAATTAAATTCTCCTGCTGACAAGATTTCTCTGGGAAATAAATGCACTGAAAGTTGCTTGTCCCAATGGCATACAACTAACACAGACAGGCAAAACTGAATGAAATGTTTAGAACACACTGGAATGCTGCAAAACTTAATTTTGACATGAAACAGCAGTAATGCTGCTTAAAAATAAAAAATTCGACAAATGTTAAAAAGATTCACTTCTTACCAAAATTCATAAGAACTGTTTTGGATTAGCTCAACAAACGCAAAAGGAAATGATCACATCGAACTGGTTCAAGTAAATGCATTGTGCCTTGACCAACTAAATTCCCTTTTATACATGGAAACCCATATTCTTTAAAAAATGTTGTTCTCATAATTTATTTGCATGAAGCATAGATGCAAAACAAGTTAGAAGAGCAGTACTGTGATCCAAAGGAGTAAGAGAAACAAAAAGCCAAGCTGATGTACACCAGTGCTCCTAACAGTATCAAAGATGGTGACTGTTAATAAAAAGCTGTCAGAGAACAGTAGCCAAGTTATTCACTACTTGCTACTGCCAAATTTGCATTACAAATCCCAGACAGTCGGTTCACTACTTGTATTGGGTTTGTGTGGCGAGGTTTTGTTAGCAGGGGGGCTACTGGGGTGGCTTCTGTGAGAAGCTGCCAGAAGATTCCCCCCATGTCTGATAGAGCCAGTGCCCGCTGGCTCCAAGACAGACCCGCTGCTGGCCGAGGCCAAGCCAATCAGTGACGGTGGTAGCGCCTCTGGGGTACAGTATTTAAGAAGGGGAAAAAAACATTTGTGTAACGGCAATTGCAGCAGGAGAGAGGAGTGAGAACATGTGAAAGAAACAACTCTGTAGTCACCAAGGTCAGTGCAGAAGGAGGGGAAGGAGGTGCTCTAGTTGCCAGAGCAGAGATTCACCTGCAGCCTGTGGAGAAGACCATGGTGAGCCAGGCTGTCCCCCTGCAGCCCATGGAGGTCCATGCTGGAGCAGATATCCACCTGCAGACCATGGAGGGCCCCACGCCAGAGCAGGTGGATGCACCTGGAGGCGGCTGTGACCCTGTGGAGAGCCCATGCTGGAGCAGGCTCCTGCAGGACCTGTGGACCCGTGGGGAGAGGAGCCCACGCTGGAGCAGGTTTGCTGGCAGGGCTTGTGACCCCGTGGGGGACCCACGCTGTTCCTGAAGGACTGCACCCCGTGGGAAGGGCCTACGCTGGAGCAGTTCGTGGAGAACTGTCTCTTGTGGCAGGGACCCCACACTGGAGCAGGGGAAGAACGTGAGGAGGAAGGATTGGCAGAGACAACATGTGATGAACTGACTGCAACTCCCATTCGCCGTCCCCCTGCACTGCTCGGGGGGAGTAGGTAGAGAATTTAGGAGTGAAGTTGAGCCCACGAATAAGGGCAGGGTAGGGGGAAGGTGTTTTAAGATTTAGTTTTATTTCTCATTACCCTGCTCTGATTTTGACTGGTAATGAAATTAATTTCCCCGAATCAAGTCTGTTTTGCCCATGACAGTAGTTGCACAGTGATCTCTCCCTGTCCCCATCTCGACCCACGAGCATTTTGTGCTATTTTTTCTCCCCTGTCCTGTTGAGGAGGGGGAGTGACAGAGCAGCTTTGCTTGGCACCTGGCATCCAGCAGCCAGGGTCAACCCACCATGCTACTGCCTTGATTAATCAGTACATAAAGAGGGGAAAATTAAACACTTAACTGATGGTGAAATTTTCTGCACTGCATATTTGAGAATATACATAGCCAATGACTACATCACCCCACTATTATCAGAATAAAAACTAGAAGCAGAATTAATATAAATAATGGAGTCTATTCCCATTAATGTTCAAGATGTATCTTAAAACGCTAGATAGTATTATCAGATACTCAAAAATTCCACCCCAGGTCCTGGGTGTTCAGATAGAGAATACCAGCTCTGGACACCATAGCCAGGGTAGCAGCTCTTAAATGGTGTACCTCAAACAGCAGCCGCATTGACGGAGTCATAGGGACACGTTCATTACTTGTAAGGTTCAGGACCTAGAAATTATCAGTAAATTTTTCAGCAAAAACAAGCTAAGATACAATGTCTAACAAGAACGTGATCAGGGCAAGCATGTGTTTATTATAGCCTCACAACGGACAAAGAATTTTCTGTAACACCATGCACACATACTATTTTTTGAACGTAGCTAAACAAACTTTATTTGAACGTGGCTATATTTTTTTACTTCAGAAACACAGAGGAGGACAAATTCGAAAGGTTTTACTTGATTGTGTATGAGTTTTCCATAGTTTAATTCATTCAAACAACGACTAGCCTGCTTCACCAATGTCAGTTCTCCTGAAAGCTGCTAAAAGCAGGGGAGTTGAAGTCTCTGACAATGTCAATGGGAATAAATAGAAAATTATCCAGAGCAGGAGCTTAAGCTTAGGTGCTCTGAAATGTCCCTTGGAAAAGTCACTTTTTGTTCATTAGCTAAAGGTATGCTACGTGGCCAGCCCCTGACAGGCACCTTGCTGAGTAACTAGAGACTATATCACTAGACAGGTTTAAGATAGGAAAGCTTAAGAGAATGGGCTAAACTACAGTCACCTTCCTAAGGTTACATTAGATTTTAGATTTGGATTTCATTACATTATAGCATTTCAGACAGCAAACAAAATTGGTTTAGCTGTATAATTAACAAGAATGTAATAAGAAGTCTGGGTACTACTGCTAGTAGTTAAACTGATTTATTTAGATTTCCTAACACTAGCCTTCCTTACTACAGTGATACGCAGACTTCACTCATGGAATCTTAAATCTATTTTACCAAGAGGCTTGCCAAATACCAGTTTCAACACTCTTATGATTGACATCTTGAATTACATCAATTCATACACTAGGAGGCACAATCACCCTTACAGTATATGTAGGCTATTTTAAGCCTTTTAGTTGTGCAAAATAGGCAAGACAAAATGTGTTACTCAGATGCTAAAATATTACATTATAGTGAAACCCAAAGAAATAATAAAAGAAGAAAAAAAAAGAAGAAAGAAGGAGTGCACACTGAAAAACTATCTGCAGGAAAATAAAGGAAGAAGAAAATGCGAAAATTGGTAGAGGGGAAGCCACTGTATTTGATTCTCAGTTGCTCACCTTGTTATCATCCATAACAGTGTTAAGCGACTCAATCCACATAGGATCTATATCTCCATCTAAAACTAACCATTTTGGCCTCTCATGAGTAGTATTAGCTTGCTCACTCAGAAGAGATGACAGGAGACCTGCAAATTGTATTTCAGTAGAACCCCATCACTTCAGTGCTTAAATAACAACTCTGCACAGCAATTAAATCTTCAGAAGACTTAATGCATCACTGAAACAAGAAGCTTTTGTAGCATGAAACCCATACTTTTTCCTTTGCTTGCTTATTAGATGGTTATTCAAACTAAAAATCAAAAATATTTTCAGTGAACACTTGATACAGCAAAATGACTGCATTTTAGGTAATAATGACCTATTTATGTTTTGATTAGCGGAGAGTATGTCATTAGTCTTAATGATGTGGACCAGATATGGGAGGGTTCACAGGTCTGGGGAGAAAATAACTCTCCCTTTAAGGCAGGTGAATTAGCATTATTCAGGCTAGTATTTATCTGTCTACTAGCATCCTGCCCTGCCTCCAGATCTTTCCATAACCACCAGTGCTCTGCATCCAAAACACAGAAAAATACAAGGATTTGATCTCTAACACCTTCTCCGAATTCTGGCATTGTCCATTTCTTATGGAGAACGATGCCACCAGAACTGATCCTAGTAAGAAGAACTGTGTGTTACTTGCCATCTTTCCATTCTCGGGTTGCATGGTGTATGAAACCACAGTTCACCAGCTGTCAGAGCTTTTGGGTTAAGGTCATTCCAAACAGGCTTTTGTTTCATGTTCATATATGTGCGATGCAGAATTTTCAGCACCTGAAGAGGAGGCACAGGTTGCACGTTAGCGATGCAATTTTGATACAATAGAAATCTTTGACTTTCTTCCTGAAATGGGTCTCTGCAAATCCCTGCACTCAGTCAACTGTTCACCTTCGTTTACTCACGGCCTCTGTGCTAGTTTAGCCCCAAACTTCCATTAAGCCTAAGGATAGGAAAGGAGAATCCCATTCTGAAATGGCTGTACTCCGCAATCAATCTTCTCCAACAGAAAGTGTTGAATGGGGAAGAAAATCCAGACAGCTGCCAACATTTAGTAGCAGAAATGGATAAACATTATCTATTAGAAGTGTTTGTCTAGTATTTTGGCAATATATTCCACTATTTCTGTCTAGAAGCCTAATTACACCACCCTACTTCTCCTTCCAGAACAAAGTATTACTTACTGTATCTGTCAAATTGAATGCTCATTACTTGGTGCCATGATTAATTTTCCTTTGGGACTTGCAAACAACGCATAAAATGTAGAATTTTCTTGTAACATTTAAGCCTTGCCATTGCACATTATGTGGTTGACTGGATGGCCTGAACAGCGTGTTATTACGCTGCAGCCTAAAGGCAAAGGCAACATGCAGAATGTTTTCTTCAAAGAACTGCGGCAATTTCTTTACAATGCAAGATAGAAAACATGCTGTGTTTGGTACCTTGCTCTTTCCAGTCCCTGCATTTCCTACAACAAACACAGAGTGACGCACTGCCAGTAGCTCCTCCAGCTGAACAACCTACAGCACAGAAGGGATACACAGTGAATGTGACCTCTGTGGTCCTCTAAACAGACACACCATTATTCACAAAAATTATCTCTCCCTTGATGTTCCTGTTCCCTTTAACAGAATAAGCGGACTTACACCTTCTCAGCAGACTTGTGTCAGCTGAGCTGATGCTGCATCAAGCAACATCATTTATTTCCCAGTAAATGGGAAGAGATTTGGCTTAAATTAATGAATACAATTACCTCAGCAAGTGAGAACAAATCTTCTTCTGCTATACAGCCATACAGTCCAGTAGGATTGTGCCAGTCCAGGGATACAGAACAGTTACCACAATTTTGCCGTCATTTTAGCAGTGAGAATTCCACACTCAGTTGTGCAGCTACAATTTGATAAAATACAAAATCAGTCCACTAAAGAAACACATTTCTTCCAAAGAAATAGTTCTGTGAGCTGCAGAAAGAAAATAAGTTGGTTGTTTATAGACTTCTGTCTTAGTGAAGAGCATCCACACTGATTTTCTGAAATCCAGTAGGAACAAGTCCATGTTCCTCAGTGCTTGTCTTCTGATTCACCCAGTTAGCAGGAATCAAAATACTCTATAGAAGACTGATTGCAAAGTTCATAATACCCCAAGGTATAGCTTATTGTCTTTCATCCTTCTGCCAGGATAATGGAACAAGACAGACCACAGTAGAAAATCCTTAATAAATCCTGAGATTAATCACATTTAACAAGTTTGATTATTTCAGTTTCCAATATACCCTAATAAAGATAAGGAGCGTACTATCGCATACAGCAGATGTGGATGTTTCTTGAAGGAGTGTGGGAATGTACTTCTTTAGTAGTCCAAATAAGCACACTTTTTATTTGGTCCTTATACTAACCAGTGTTTCTAAGTTTCACCTTTTTGCGCTGTCTGTAATTCAAAATAAATTAGTGTTGAAATTTACCTTATAGACAATTAACCCTTATGAGAATACATGCATACATAGATGTACATGCATGCTCTTAATGTCTACAGCACAACATGCATTATATTATGCAGAAATACCTGAATGCACAAAAGTCACATGTCGCCACGTACATTCCAAATGCATGCCTTCTTATTTATATGTTTTTGCTCCCTTACTCTTCTTTCCTCCCTACAAATAATCGCCAACCATTAATTTGCTACCAAGTACAAATGCTTGGTACTGTACACAAACATGTTTGTCAGCGTAGACAGCTTTTTTGAATAGGATATGTGCTTCCTTAGGGACGTATTTATCACATTGAGGTGCATTACTGCCACGACAAAATGCCCTGAAAAACTGAGACACTGAGGACACCTTATCAATACTGTAACATACTCAAAAATAACCTTCATGTCTAATACAACCCACTTGCAATTATTTTGACTGAAACTCTTAACGGGAGTAATTAAAGGCAATGAATTCTTTTACTTTGAGAATAAAGGTCTCTTCAGGCTGCAAGAGCCGCTCCAGGGTAGATTGTTCAACCATCTGTTCAAATTGTGCATTCCTCTTTCTCAGAACTTCCAGAGCTAGAAACAGGTCACTGATCAGGCCCGTGAAAAATGGGAGATCATCTGTCACTATTTTAGGCAAATTGAAGTCTCTTAAGGCTCGCAAAAGCACCTGGAAAAGGATGGTAAAACACACATTGCAAGAACATTAAATCCTTCTCTTTTTAGGATTCTGTTTTTATTCAAAGGCAAAACATCAGAAACAGCTCCTACTCTTAGATGCTTTTAAGTGAAGATTTTACCTGATCCTCAGGTCTGTTCTATCTCCTTGTTTCAGTGAGCCAGCAACTACCAAAACTGACTTGATAGAACGAAGTCCCCAGTCATAATGGTCCTGTGAAAACATTTTAACTAGTCATGTCAGCACAGGAGATAAAACTAAATGTTAATGTTTAAGAAGAAAACAATCTGTTTACACACAAAGTAACACCTTTTCATTCTGTTGTAGTCTTGCAGTGGTTTTAGGCCAGTGTTAGAAGTCTACTAAAGAAAAAACGCAAGAGGGTGTATATCTATTTAGCTTTTAGTATTCCAGCACTTTGATCCCTATTTTTAAATGGTAAAATTTGCACCACCAAGTATTATTGTATTCGTTGCAACTATACCTCCATGATGAAACAATGCAAGCTAAAAATTGCTGCCAAACTTCTGCTAATGTGACCTGATACTAGCAATACTTTTCTGTTTCCAGAAGAGAAGACTGGACTGACCATCAACATATTTTACAACCAGCTCCAACACCAAAATTAAAGGAAAAGAGAACCAGACCGCTAACTCGGCCTAGAGGAGAAGCCTAGAAACATCTGGTAAGTGAAGGGCAGAGAAAAAGCCTGTCTCTTCGCCTAAACCCTGCCAGTGGGAAGGCAGATAACCAAAGCAGAAGGCACAACTTTTTCATCACACATAGGCTCTCCAAAACCTCTTCCTCCTTTCTCCAGAGCTGTGGAACATTCACCTCTTTCCCTCTCCTTCCTAGGTAGCATAGAAATAGAAAGAAAAGGAGTTTGAAATATTTTGGAGATTTAAACAATTTGAACATCAGCAGCTTGTATGCCAAAGTTGCAATGGCTGAAGAGGTCTACGATGAAGTTACCACTCTCTAAATTTAAGGCTACACCTACACTTAACGGTGTTCTTCCAGCTCACATAGAGATTCCAGACAGCTAATTCTGGTATAACCAGCAGTGGGACCAGCTACTACATGAGCAGCTGGGTAAGTATGTGGATAATCAGCTCCTCTCTGACCTCTGTGTGGCTGCAGCCAAGAGTTACATGGCCACTATCTCCTAACGTTAGCATGCATCACATCCCTTATGGTGGTCTACAGTTTCCTTCATGTGCACACACTACCCCTCCTTCAATTTCAAAACTCCATCTGAGGTTGCAACTACTCTGCTGTCACCAGCCAAACTGGCTACCAGTCAGATAGGGTTTCAGAATATCAACTGCAGAGACACCTATGACTTCAATATAAATACAGCCTAGCTGGTATCCTCATATACACAAAAAAAACCCCCAGCAACAACAAGCCCCTCCAAAAAATAAACCCAAAACAAACCCCAAAAAAGGGGAGGGGGCACAAAATCAGTAGCAAACCTAGACGTTAACAATATACAATTTTAAAAAGACGTCATGATCACCTTCCATGATATTGGCACTCCACAACTGTGGATCAAATGCACAAAATATATCATAAAGAAGAAAAAATAGGGAAATATTCAACCTCAGAACAGTTCATCATCAGCAAGAAAAACTGCCATTTTTTTCTGAGGTACTAAATGTGCTGAGCATCCGCAATGAAAATGAGTCTCCACGTTTTATAAATATTACACCTAGGCAAAGAAGTTAAACATGGAGACGGTTAGGAAAATAGAAAAATTTGGAAACATACTGGGCGTAGAGAGCTTTTGCTTAGATTTAGGTAAGATATTTTTTGCTTTCCAAAATGTTGTTTGTTTGCTGTCTGACGGGTTGCTAAAAAGCAAGCTATGCATCTTTACAGCAGCCTGCCATGTGGATTGTCCGCTGTACAAAGACTTTAAGACATCCAGGCCATTTACCATGCCATGACAGGACCGGAAGTCCCTTCCTTCACAGCGTATGATCCGAAAGCCCTGACAACCCTGTTCGGAAGCAGTTTTCATTGGCTAGGATCCTAGTGCCTCCAAAGGTATACTGAGAGCCCTAAAAGCCCCAACACTGGATCAATATTTTCAAAGCTCTCTGAACTGCTGTATATTTTCTGCAGCAGCCCAGAATTTTAGTCAAATGGATTTGATTTCTCCCATTTCCATTAAAAGTATAACAAATAAGATAAGAAATAATAAACAAACAAGAACATTCTAGGTGTTGCTTCAAACTTCAATATTATTACTACCATCATTAATATTAAAACAGCAAACGATTGTACAAGTGATTTTTCTGAATTCAGAAAATGACTCCAGGACAAAGTAATCAGAGTTGAGGAATGTCCATTCTAGTAAAGCAGACAATATTGCTGTCTTAAGATATACAACATTCAAATTCATTATCTCTAGAAACATTGCAAGAATGTGTCAGGAAAACTTCAGGATATTAAGAGATAATTTCAAAATTATGCAGGCATGAAAATAAAGTTGCTTTTGCTTTCATAATGGCCCTACTTGTTAGAGTTTATGGCTTAAGGTTGAAGGGTTCTCAGAGTTCTTATGCCGCTAATAAACCTGAATATTAAGAAAGCGTTGTGAAAAATTATACACTTGGAAATGTGTAAACAGTATACGTATGGGGAAGAAATTATAAACCTTCCAAGTCTTATAAGTTGTAGATTTTTAAGATAAATATTCTGAATGTGAATTCTTCCTGGTATAACAATTAAATTTTTTAGCAGTGCTTTATTTCCATTTTTCAAACAATTCTCCACTATATTCACTGGGGAAAGCTTAAATAAACATTCATCCAATTAGAATATGCTATTTGTTATTCATAATAATTCTTACTCTCCTTTAAGGCTTTTCCCTTCTCTAACAGATAGTTATATTTCTAATATAGATAGTACACAACAGCACGATGTAGTTCAGCTATCCCAGGTACAAAACAGTGATAATATAATTTTTAATGCATAATTAATGCATTATTAATGTCCCAAGATCAGACTAAAGGGCACTTTCTCCTAAATTCATATCTGACAATTTCATAAGGATGAGTATGTGATTTAAAGTGTCTTCAAAATAACAGATAAGACTATATACATACCCTCCACCCCCCGTAATTATACAACGTCCAGCAAGCACTGTTTCCAATTAAGTATGTGCTAATTAACATGTACCAAACCCAGAAGCCCAAAGAGACCCTCACCTGTATAGAAAGCAGCTCTCTGCAGAGAGAACACAAGGTAATAAACTTCCTGGCTAATAGGCGTGCATCAATAAACCCTTCAGCAACCAACATAATTTCACAGATCAGTTCAATGTCAGGGACAACCATGGCACAGGGTCTAAGGAAGAAAACAAACCCCATAATCCAAATACACAGATCAGTATTTAAACATTGGAAGAATAAGTCACTTAAATGACTGGTGTGTGCAAACATTTTTAAAAACAGAGGTCAAGAGAGTCACAATTAAGAGTGTCAGTCAAAGCTAACAAGGACCTTACTTCAAAGTAAAAGGAGCTAATTAGGCACTGTTGATTGTTGGTATTCAGTAACATCGCTGTACACAAAGGAGGCAGCTGGGAAACACAGGGCCTGCGAGACAGGTACTGCCGAAACTCGGAGCGAGTATGGTCTGCAGCGGTGTCACTTGCCATCAACAACTGGAGGACACTGCCAGCAGCTGTACGGGGTCTGGAAGTCAAATGCAACACCTTGCCACTGCTAAAAATGCCATTATTTTTAAAAGACTTCGATTTTTTGAGGGCTTTAATGCTTTTATATGAAGCTACGGTTGCCTCTGGAAGTTTCACTGTTTGTTTCTTTTTTAAACAGAAACTTTAGTTCAAACTTTTATAACAAAACCACAGCCATGATATAAATAAGAAAGATCTCCAACTAACAAAGTAACACAAAGAAATAATGCAAAAGCTAAGCAATTTCCTCACTAAAAATCACTACTTAAGTTACATAGTAGCAGAGAAGAGATCTTGAATTTTGTGTTCAGGTCAGATACAAACCAGCAAATTTGGCCCTCAGAGCACTTCTATTACTACTGACAAATACAAATACTTATTTTGTTCCCCATTCATATTTAAATATGACAAAATTAAGGCTAGTGATTTACTGCAGCAGTATATTTCACACAGAAATCAATATCATATAGTCCAGAAAAAGAGCCAGCACCCCTCTGTTAAACAATTTTGAAGTAAACTATTCCCTAAGCACCATTTCTTCATAAGCCAAAACAAGGTCTGCTATAAGCATTGCAGCCAATTATAAAAAATTATATGCTCCTCTGCCTACCATAACCAATACCCTTCTTGCAAACAGAATAGCTTGCACAAGAAATACCAGGCTAGTAGTATTTAATATATCTTCTCTCCCTTGTGAGATCTGATTAGGTGACAAATACAAGGAATTAATCCTTCATCAGTTACCTTTCCTTTCCTGTGCATTGTACAATGGCTAAGAGCTATTACAAACATCAGCTACAGGGCTGAATTCCTGAGTCTCAAATGCTCCAAAGTTCAAAAGTTCATACTTTAATTCCAAAGGCTTTTTATTTTTTGTGACAATCAAGTAAAGGTAACACTTCAGCTCTATGTAGAAAGTACATTTTGAAAATTAAAAAAAAAACAACAACAAAATGAACAACAAAAATAATAAATGAACAACAAAAATAAATCACATGCATTTTCCATCCTCTGGTAGTCCACTGATAGATGAAACACCTGGTAGCAGCAGGGAGTGATCCCTCCTGCTCTCTCGTCAAATACCACATCTCGCTGACTGTGGAAGACGCAGCTGCCAAGGCAGCCAACTCCGTCTGAACGCAGAAAGGGCAGATGGGTTCCCCATCACCTTGTCCTCCCTTGAGCGAGGTTCTGCCCAACATCGTTCCCTTGGTGCACACCAATCCTGCTTTGCCTTGAAGGGATCTTAGGTGGCAAATAATGAGAAGGCTTGGTAAAGCAACAGCTAAGTTGCGAAATATTTAAAAAAAAAAAAAAAATCACACATGCGGGGAAGCAGGATACATCTTTCAGGGTCTCCCTCCAATGTTTGCTAAGACGCAACTACAGGGTCTTACTCAGCAACAGTCTTTGCAGAGGCACACGAATTCAAATCCTAACCTCCTCCTCCTTGTAAACAGATGTTACTTACTGCTTGTTATAAATGATTGTAATTTAGGCTGAAAGAACACGGAAGCTAATTGCTGCTGCTGCCCGGTCCTGCCATCTGAAGCAGCATGTTTGGCTGACAAGAGGATGAGACGCGCCCGAGCAAACCGCTTTCTAACTTTAGCAGACTTTGTGTCTTTCTGCAGCGAAAGCATGAAGCAGTGTGGTGTCAGGAATTCCATGGCTAAAGCAGAAATCAAACACACCAAAATCTTGATGTACTTTTAATACAGAAAAAAGTACTACCTGTGTTTCAACTTGCTCACAGAAGCAACAGTGATGCCTGGTTCTGCCCTAAGTTTCTATATTTTAAAAATCAAAGGGATTTACTGCTCAGAGAAGCAGATCCCAGATAGCACGTCCATACTTGTGCCTCCCCAAACAGCCTGGCAATGCCTTGCACCTTGCCCCATTGAACTGCAATATGGTGAGAAATGAAATTGCAGAATTGTTTTTTTTCCCGAGTCTTGATTAAATCAGTGAAAAGTGTTAATGCAAGAGCAAGGACTTCAAATGACAATTCTTTTTTTAAGCAAGTCCTGCACCATTTAAATTGAAGAATATTACCACGTAGTTCGAAGTCCACTTTGTTGGAATAAACTGGCATTGTTTTATGGCCCATCATGCCGGAGCAACCACTTGTGGAATTAATTCACTCTCAGAAACACCATTTCAATACAAACTCACCGAGCACAGCACACAAAATACAGTCAGATCTTTTAAATTCAAAACTTTCTTCCTTGAAACATTAGTGTTAACATATAAACCACAAATACTTACTTTAAGATAATGGGCTGTCCTACAGTGTCCAAAAGCATATAAAGTTTTTTGCTGTGCACTATACTTTTCACAGCTTCTAAACAATCACAAATCCAGTATCTTACTAGGTAAGAGTATGCAGCTTGATTTTCAACTGGTAGTTATGAAACACCTATGAACACATGCGCGCCTACACCCATGGAAGAATGGGATAGCTAGATAGTTTTCAAATAGTCATTTTACTAGGTCAAGCCAGCTATAAGGATTCTTATTTATCACAAAACAGTGAATGTTCTTGCACATATTTAAGTACATTCTTTGTGTTCACAGGTTGCTTTAACATTTTGAATAGATTAAAAAAAAGTCAGATACAAATTTAATTTCCCCTGTCACTAGGGTGTATAGGGATGCACAACAGGAATATTGATTTTTTCCACAGAAATTCTGAATCAAACACAAATTGCATCTCACTGCAAACCAAGGCTAGTAGCATTAGGTGACATATGTACTCATAAGGGTAGACTTGATATACCTGTATACTATAAAAGTACACTACAGCATACTTGCCTGAACAGAGCTTTGAGATTTTCAGGTAGTTCTGTCCGACCTGGGTTCATGGTAATAAATATTCCAACTGATGACTTCAATGTAATGTTTTCACCAAGGAAAAAAAAATCTGTTGTAAGAAAGATAACACAAAAGTTTTACAGTTTGATTAGATGTAAAGAACTGCATCATACAAAGCCAGCCATCAGGGGTCAGATGACAAAGGCGCTTCTGGGCCTGGATCCTGTCTCACACAATGGCCAAAAGCAAATGCCCAAGAAAGTTCACTAGAGCTGAGCAGAGGTGTTTTCCTTGGTAAGCACCAGCTTTTAGTAAACTGTGGCTCCTCTGGCCAGCACTGAGTTTGGAAGGAAAAGACTGGACTGTCAGAGCAACGAAGAGTGCATATGGCTGAAGTATGTCTATAGGAGGAATTCTCTTTTGAAACCTGTAGAATAAATGAGATTTGTAAGGATGCAGTGGGCTTGGAAAGGCCAGGAGAAAGCACTAAGCAAGCAGAGAAAGAACAAGGGACAGTGTAAACACAAGGCCTGTCTCAAAAGCACTGGGAAATCCTGGAAACCTTGAGACTTCTTGCAAAGTTGAATCCCACCAAACTCCTCACCCCTATGATGGAATGATTTCACATGGTGAGACTTGAACAGAAGCAGAGATTCAACCGCAAAACTTTAACTGGATTGTTGTAGGACCAGCAGTTCACTCACATTTATTGCTACATTTTGAAGAGAAAGTTATTTTAAGGTAGTATATTACACAGGTGATTTAGTGTTACCATCTACTCCCTCATTGCATTTACAAAGGGTTTCAGAGGAACTTTGCAAGAAGATTTTATTGGCTCAGTATTTAGAGCCTGCAAAGGACAATAAAGGACCACTGCTAAAATACTAATTTCTTTTTCTTGTTCCTAATGGCATTGTGTATAGTCCTGATTTGTACTGCCACCACTGACAGAACTTCTACCGAGATGTGACTGAATTCATCAAAGCATCCCCAGGCTCCTGTCTGGACCAAGCCTTTATAGATATTCCATACAGACTAGAATAAAAAGTGAAAGATTTAACATAATTTTCTTGAAAGCAATGATTTCCAATGTACTTCACATGAAAAAGAAACTGAACAATAATTTCCATACTGCTTAGCAGAACATCTCACCTTGTAATCCATCTGCTCGGAACAGTTGAAGACGTAAACCATCATACCAAGGGCACGGCCTAAATCTTTGGTGGTCTCTGTTTTACCTGTGCCAGCTGGTCCCGCAGGAGCACCGCTTATTGTTAGGTGGAGAGACTGGGTTGGAGTAATATAACACTGGAACGTAAGCAAAGTGATTGTTAGCATTGCAAGGAACATCTGCAATGTTGGGAGGCTTTTTTCAAACCTTACGTTTCATGGGTGATTTATTCAGAGTCCACTTTCTCATTAGAATTTGATGTCCTAAACCACAAATGTACCTCTTTCACATTCATGTAAAATTGTGATGTGGCACTACTTGGAAAATGCTTATTTTAGACATGAAAACCAACCACATCAACATTTTTTAGCAAGAAGGAATATCTTATCAGTGGTCACACAAGACAGGAAACAAGAGGCTGTAGTGGCCGCTTTGCCTATTTAAAAGACTTGAGCCCCAGAATTGTCCCAGTCAACTGTGGGCCATAAGCACTAAGCTAGACAGGATTGCTGGGTACATCTTTTTGGATCATTGATTTTGACATGAAATTCCATTCTGGAGTCAAAATATTTCCACAAAAGAAGCTTCATTGTATGTGGTGTGAAAAAAGTAATAGTTTGGACACACACAAAAAAATAATACTCTTGCTGAAAACTCCTGATTAACCTTGGTATATATACACTCATATTCTTCTTCAGACTAGACACTGAACAGATACATTAAGTTATGCAAGAAATATTTCAGTTATTTTAGAAGTAACGGACATTAAAATCACACCATTACTTAAGTATGCACACCTACATGCACACACATGCTCAAATATATTTTGTTTTAATGACGTAATAAAATACAGATGAATTATGAAAGAATACTGAACTTCTAAAAAACATTTAACTTTTTATTCATTGAAACAGATAAAGCAGACACTGTTATTAGTAACAGTCATTACTTGTCAGTCAAAGGTGTAATAACTAGCCGAGGGGTATTTCCCAAGTACTCATAAAAGTACTGAAACTGAGCATCACAAATGTTGGCAAAACAGTGTTTCTGGGCATTATCCCATCTGTGGCGTAGCTGTTACAGCCAAGCAAAAGCTCGGGAACTGGTGACCTAAAAAGCCATTGCAGAGCCATCAGGCCAGGTAGGAGCTCTTCAGATGAAAGAAACAAGACCCATGAGACAAAGCTACAGCTGTCAACAGTAGGGCTCACACCTCATTCCCAGTCATTTATGAATAATAACTACTACTACCAATTCTAAAGGCTTAGACACACCTCGAGGCATTTGTGCTTTTATACAGATGCAAATGTAATAAGATCTTTTTAATAGAGCTATTACAGCAGAACACATTGCCACTTATTAAATCAAGACCTCTCCTTACAAACAATGCAGTCTTTGCCTGGGAGCAGACATTACTTTGACCAGAATGAGTTTCATTTAACTCTCAAGCCTTGTTTCTTCTTATCTTCATACCATCTTAGAAACCCATTTTATTTCTGAGGCTGAGCAAGTCAGAAGGAAAATGGGAATTCTTTCCTATTTCAACACCCATCCAGTGAAACATTTTGTGCATTCAAACCAGCAACATGTGCCAGCCACCTTAGTGTTACCTGAACAATTTTATACATAGGGCGAGCACTTTGGTTTAAATAATCCTCCAAAATGGTAATTGCATGCACTTGTAAAGAGTCACCCCAGGAGAAGAGTGCCTTGCTCTAGAGATGCACGTGTATGCCTCTAAAAGGAGAGCAAAAGCACACTGCGAATGACTGAAGATGGAATAATTAAAAGCAGAATAACTAAAGACATTTGAAAAAAAAACCACTCCGATTGCCCAAGGACTCTCTGCACTCAGTTTTGTGATCTGAAATTTAAAGGAACGATCTGGCTGCTCGCAGAAAGCCTACTAAAAGCTTGAAGAATTCTCAGAAGTAAGGTAAAAGTTGACATCTGACTTTTTTTAGGCAACTTTTAAATTCATAAAGCAGTAGCCTGTAAAAACACAGGCAGGGCACACAGGTCTGAAGCAGGCTGTCTTCATGATTATAAATACTCCACCTCCACTGTCCTAGTGCCCACATGCAGATTCAGACTCAAACTTGGCTTAATTACTATGAAGACCTGTCAAAACCACTAAAACTGTGCATGTAAAATATAGCCAATCCAAACACATTCCTTCTGAGCTACAAGGCTTGCTACAACATCTCTAGCATCAACATCTTATGGTGCAAATGGTCATGATTTTCTGCCGATCACCTGAGGAAGCAGCACAGTAATACAAGCATTTAGCTGAGTGACCTGAAAAGATTTAGGTAACCCTCTAAGACCAGATGGATCCTACTACCATGTACTATTATTGCTACTAGAAATTAGTTCTGTCTACATCATTAATTATATCACTACAAAAAACTGGCTTGTATATACAACTTAACTGATATTAAACATGAGATGCCAGAAGAAATCCTCGTGTAAACAGATATTGAACCACCTCCAAAACAATGACAGTCCAGATGAGCACAAATACTGAAGACTGTCAGCTAGGCAGGGTAGGAGGAATGGACAGATAAGAAGATGTGCATGAAGCTGAATTGTAAATTTTGTTGTTACAATCTCCATAGAGATATGCACCAGACTCTGTAAAAATTGTACTAGTTGCATGAGAACAAATAGACTTTAGGAAAGATCAGCGACTTACATTTTAAAAAGAGGCAAAGCAATGGTGGGAAGATCACAAAATATGATATGAACGATTATACAGTTACATAGTAGAAAGACCCAATGCAATTTTTCAGGTTTCATATTAATAGGCAAGAAAAACAAACAGTTACTGCATGTAATTCTAAGGAGACAAATGTAACTTTTATTAGAAGTATATAACTTATTGGGTAGCTAGTGTGAGACAGAACTATGCTTGTACATGTTTTAAAACTCTGGCTTAAAAATGGGTGGTGCATTAGTGAGACCTTAAACACTACACTTGCTGTATTGTTTTTACATTATATACAGAAACACCTACTGGTGCTGTGTTCACTAAGACACAGTTAAAGGCCCAGAAGACAATACTCCATGCTAACAAATTATTTGAGAATCACAGTCTAAAGCCTTAACAGGTTTTGAAAACGCTTACAAAAAATAAACCAGAAGGTAATTTCACTGGACTCCCTATTTTTTTCTGTATCATATCATAAAGGACATATCAATAGCAACATTCTCAACAAAACTGTCTAGCAACCTGAAGTATTTATGTCATCTTCCTTTAAACACATCCAAAGCTCCACTTCTTTATGGCAGTGAGGTGCCATCCGCAGAGAGGTTCAGATGATCTTTCTTAGTTCACTCTTATTACAGCAGAACCACTCCAAAGTCCCCACCGCAGGCTGAGGAAGCAGCAACAGCAGGAAACAGTGCTCTGCTCTACTGGCAAGGTGACCACAGAACCACAGCCTGCTTGGATTACATAGAGGTTCATCGCGGACCTGCCTCTGCCTTTCACAGAAGCTAGAGGAGATTGCTTTGAAACAACCAAAAGGAACATTAAAAAAAAGTACAGGAGAAGGATATCCTGGGAACACGTGACAAAATTTGTCTCAGACACAGCAGAGAGAATTTACAAAACAAACAAAAAAGAAGCAAGTCAACAAACCCAAATCCCCAAAACTACGCTACCTATTTTAACATCCTATTTAATAGCCATGAACTGGACTGAAATTTGGCTAACCCTTCATTTGACCTTATTTATACTTCTGTCATTCTGTAGCCAAAAAGTTCTGTATTTTAAACTGTACATGGTGTGAAAGTATTTCTTTTATTTAAGTCTGCTACCTAATACCTTCAGGTAGTCCCTATTAGCTCTTATGAGAAATGGCAAACAAAGATTAATCTTTATCCACCTTCTCTATTACAGGGGTAATATTAGACACCTCTATCAGATTTCTTTCCCCGATAAGTCTCTTTCATATTTCGTATTTCCCTTCAGTAGATGTTCTAGGTTGGAAAAGAAAACTGAAATTACTTAAGAGTTTTCATGAAGAGAAACAATATTCACATCAGGAGAAAAAAAATTCAAAAGAAGCTGGAGGTAAACAAGGGCAAAGCAAAAATCAAACTGCAGAAGGAAACCCTTCTGAAATGGGACTACAATTGATAATATTAGAAGTAAAATGTTTGGTTGATTTTAAACCCACCAATTTTGTCTTCCTTACACAAATATGTGTTTAGTATCTTTATATGTACTGGTTACATAATCTGTTCTTGTCACACCATCATGGCTGAAGTTTGGCAGTATCTTTTCTTTTACCTTTCATCTCAGTTCAGAATAATTCTACAGAAACCCCAGCAATTAAGATGCAATAACAATGCCCATGAGATAACAGAAATGGAAGAAAAAGGTGTATTTCTTTTTTGAGTAGGTGCTACCAAGACTCTATCTTTTGAAGGCAAAAAAACCCCACAACCGTGCATAAATTTATGCATGTAACAAAAATGGTACATTTTATAGTAACAACATAGGAAGCTTATCTCATTAGTCTTAACAAAGGATTTTCTTTATGTCAACATTCTTCACAAACTTGAAAGGAGAGTGGGTTTTTTTCTTCCTTTTTCTCTCTCCTACTGCCTCTTCAGTAGGATTCTGCTCAGAAGAGCCCTTCCTGTTACTGAGATACCAGACATTGTTTTGGTTTACATATCCATTTGACTTGAAGACATAGGCATACTGTCCTAGAGCTCCAAATATCAAAGTCTGAAGTTTTTCTGTTCACAGACACAGAATAAACACAGACAATACAGTCTTTCCTATGTCTTTATGCACTCAGACATAGCTGTATCTTGGAGAAACTCTAAGAGGCAAGCTGCATATATTTGTTCGTTCACTCTGGGGCCTCCCTGCTGAGACAATCAATCATTAGCACCACATGCAACATTGATTTTATGCAATGTGAATGCTTATCCATTCAGCACTGTTCTGAGAACAATAAGTTATTGTCTCAGAAGCTGCTGATCTGTTCTTTCTGACCTACCACTACCCAGTTAGCACACATACTCGCTGGCCAATTAGCAAATATGAGGCTCAAAACCAGCTAAAGCCCTGTTCAGCTGATAGGGGATATGGGAGAGAGCTGGCAGTCTGGAGAGTTGTGTGCTAAAGGATAAGAGAGAAGGGGATCTGAAAGTATAGTGGAAGATGAAATAAAAGGGCAGAACAAGAGAGGAAGTATTAGAAATGCAACATTCAACCATAGACTTCATCAATTCTGTGGCTTATAGTTCTTTTTTTTTCCTTTTCATTGCTCCTAAATATTTAACTCGCTACACTTCTTAAAAAAACCCCAACACTTACGTACAAGGGGCAGCCAGTAAATGTATTAAGTTATTGGCTCATTACACAGTTTTGGGTCACAAAACATTCTGAAATTTTGAAAAAAACAGTTTTCAGGTTTTTTAATTATTATTTTTTCTAAATTTACATTTTTAAAAGCAGCATTTCATGCTACTGAAAGTGTCTATTTAATCTACATCCTAAAGAGGGCAAAATCCATAAAGGATATTTCACATAACTCAACATACCTGACCACTGCATCCACACTCTTCATGGAATGGAACATAGTCCTTTTCTCTGCTGTACATCCCAAGGGCAGCATTTCTAGATTTCTCTATATTCTCTTGAAATTCAAGATCAGCAATGTTGTCAAAACGTTTGGTGAGATGATGGGTCACCTGCACCCAAAAATACCAGATGTATAAGGAAACCATTTACCTTAGATTTGTGTCAATCATACTACTTTAATGTGTATTTCTATTAAAGTGGATGACTACCACGCTAACATTTGCTACACATAATAAGATTTGGCATTTCGGCAAAGTTTAACGCAGTTCTTCGCATCTAACTGGATAATGGGAAGTCTTTGCACTAATCTTACAATTGTGTTTCTTATTCTAGTGCTTCCAGCACTTCCATAATGCCTCTATTGACCTCAGCAAGATACACTGAATGACCAGGTGATCAGTCAGCATTCCTTACATTTTAAAGACAATAAAAAAATTAACCCTTTTTTTTTTTCCATAGTATTAGAACACTTATGCCAACCGAACAAGTAAGAACAGTACTTCTGATTTCCCTGGTGGCGCAGACTGACACGGCAACACCATCTAATCATCCATGATCACTACACAGGAGGTTTTTATGGGAAAAGCTGGGGGTCACAGATAAAGTAGTGAAAAATTCTGCAGGACAAAGATAGCTCAATATAAAACTAAGAAGTCTTGAAATTTTTGTTAATTATGGCTAGTGCTTATTTCACGAATTGACAGTTCAGGTCCAAATGTCTTGTGTAACTACACACCTCTACAAAGACCACGGACTTTGAAGATCACTGTCTACACACCAGTATGCTCTATGCCTGACAACTAGAGCAGAAGATTTGTTTGGTTGCCCTTCTTATATGTGGTGTATAGCAGTGAGTGGGTGATACAAATCACTGAGATTTAGTTACATGAAGAAGCTGTGAGACTCTACCACCATGTTTGAAAAGGCTCAGTGTTCAAGCCTCATAAGCTTTTCATCCTCTTGGAAAGTATCAGTTCTTCTGTTACATGTCACACTGCATCTAAAAAGGCTTTGCCCGAGACACACCAATAACTCTAGCACTCAGAGAATTAATGGCCATGGCTGGATAGTCACTGAGGCCAGGAGTATCATCTGGCATGTAGATAACATAGTATAAAGCTTCTGAAATACATCAAAGTGCCTGTGCTGTTACACAGATTGGTCTCAAAGTGTCACAAAACCTAGCAGATTATTGTTCAAGGGAGGAAAACAGAAGGATGGCTACAAAAAAACAATGGTCAGCAGCTCAGTCAGTAACAGCCTAACAGAGACCATCGAACTTTCAGTCTTACTTATCATCGCTACGCGTAGCATGCTTGAAATTTCATCAGTCCATGCCAGAAAAATAGATTTGATGATCACATTGACCTTTTCCATTTCTATTCCTGCAAATCTACAATCCAAAAATCCACATAAATACAAGCTGCACATGGCTAAATTTACAGCAAGTGAGAGCACAGGATTTGTAACACTTCTCCTCAGAGCGATGGTTTCATCTCTCCTTGCTGAACACCTTGTACTTGTCCTAGCTGGGGAGAAAAATGTTAACTACCTCCTTTACACAAAATGTTCCTATTTGTAAAGTAAATTAACCCTCAGAAAAAAAGGTGTAGTTCTGCAATGCTATCTCCGCACACGGCTAGCTGGAAAACTTGCCTTTCTGTAGATGAAATGAAGCACAATAGCATGTAAGGAGGTTCACCTGTTTTGGTTGTGTTCCTTTTGAAAGGAGAGCTTTTTCGCCAGAGCTTTTTCACAAAGGGAAAATCTGAAAAGAAAACAGAGGATTTAACAACATGTGCCTTTAATCACCCTAAAGCCAAGAATTCCCTCCCAGATAAAGAAAAAATCAGACCAAACAGTAAGACACAGCAATACAATCCACTTCTGATTTAAAATAATGACAACTACAGCTGTAAGGAACAGAAAATGTGGCAAACCTGACATGTTCTTTTCTACAAACTGAAAGAGAACATGCTCTTTTTACTCATTCAGACCAAGGAACCCAAGAGAACCAAACTGTACCAGAAAAGTCCCCGAAAAGGTAAGTATGGGTAGGTGGATTCCAAAGAGTCCAGCCTTAGAAAGTAAATGACAAGAACAAAATTTGTTACTTGTCAGGGCAGGCGTCTGCATGTATATTAAAGAAAAAGAAGAGGATAAGAGAGGAGAAAAAGGCTAAGAACCAGTCTAAAGGGGGAGAAAAACAACCACTTTTCTTAAGATGCACACATTTTCTTTTGTGTATGAAGGAGAACAAACATGAAAACACATGTTGGTATTGACACAAAAAGTAGTAAGAATCAAAATACTCAATTACATGCCTAACTGGAGAGGAAAAAAACCACATTTATTTACATGTGACATGCACTTTAGCTATTAGCTTGGTATCTCTCACAACAAAAGTGACATCTCAAAAAACAGGTTTGCATTTTGGCTTTTTGTTTAACTTCCTATTACAACTTTTTCCTGAAAAGAGAAGCAGGCTGTGACTCCAAGTATCACTGCTTCTACAGGTAGGAAGAGTGCACATCAGCGGTAAGTTCAAGGCATACCTTTAAGCGTGTTGAAGGAGAACCTTCGCTGTACACAATCCACGATCTCCTGCTGTAAGCATGAAATAAAGGCTCCTGGCTCTCAGTTTGTGGATAGGGACAAAATGAATTTGATCCAAATTGAACATATTTTTAAGACCTTTGATATTTTTTACATAATGTAATCCATAAGTAAGGAACCAAGGCCTAAAATGTAACTGATCATATAAAAAGCACTGAAAGTCTAATATGTCAGATAGCAATAAATGACAAAAATATTACCATCAGATCATCTTATATCAGTATAAAAAGCAAATGTGACCACCTGACAGCTCTCATTTCCTGACTGCTCCAGAACTACAGTTTAGAGCAATTCATAATCATACTGGAAATTTTACTTGTACCACAAAGCTTCAAATTTTTCATACACCTTTGGCTTGGTTGTAACTTCCATCACATTTTTGGTATTTGTTATGTCAGTGACCAGCTCCCATACAGAAGTGCAAGGAAGTTATTGCCACATGTGGAATTCCCCTCAGATTTTTTTCTATTTCATACTGTTTACTCTACTGGGACAAGAAAAGCACTGGGAAAACGATTTGGAAGAAGGGACCTCACCATCTCGTTTTAAGTTCTATTTCTTAAACGGGGGAGGGTGAGGGTGGGTGGAGAATCCATAAACACCTATTTTGACAGTGTTTAGACTCAATATGAAGGAAACATACAATGAACAGAGAACTAAACTGGAGGAAAGCAAATACCACTGATTATACTTTAAGAAATCTTCTAACAAGATAAAAATGACAGATTGTAACAGAGACATTAACTTATACAATAATTTGGCTCACGCGTGCAAGCCGAATGCCTTTTTCAACATGCACCATGAAAAAAATTCTGCATGTTAAACATCATGAATAACTTCACTGGTCTTAACAGGGTTCTCAACATGTACAAAACTATGAATATAGGGGGGTTTGGATTTTTTTTGCCATATAGTTAGACATGCTGCTGCCCACATTGTTAAAATTGCAGATTTAAACAATTAGAATGGTATTTGAAATTTTAAATGTAGAACCTTCCCTACATAAAATTATCATATCTTAGCTTTTCAGAATTGTGCAAAATGAGAACTTTCCCTGGCATACGTGGATTGAATTGTAGGTATATTGGTAACCCACAAGTTACTCTCTTTACTAAGCAAGGCTTCAGTGACTTTTTTTGGTCAAAATGAACAATGAAGGCACAATATTTTGTGTAAGTTCAAATGTTTAGGTTCATTGCTGTAATCACCTTTGGCCAATAATAAATAAGAGACTTGTATTTCAACTATCATTGTCCTAAATGATAGGGCGTTTGGCAGAAGGGATTTCTGTAACTCAGAAGTATCGTATCTCTATGTGACTCCAGGAGGTTAAAAAGCTAACAAAGCGTAAAGATATTAAAGTCATGCGAAGGAATGACCTGCAGAATTTTGTCACAAATCATGGTTTGTGACAATGGGTAAACCAGCAGTTGCCAGTCCATGCACAAGGAAAGCAACACAAATAACTGCTTTGATTTTAATAACAAATAATGCAAAATCCACTTCTGATTTTCCCTCAAGTAAGCCTGACACTCTTGTAATAATGTTAATTCAGTGGGTTAGAAGCAAGCCTATCAAATAAATACTCAAACTAAAAGTCAATACAGTATTATTTCAAAAATATCTATTTAATTACCCACTTTAAATAATTCAAATGCAAGATACAAAGGGATATAAAACACTAACTCTACTAACTTTGAAGTCGCTGTTGATTTCATCAAATCTGTTTGCCTCTTCAGGCAGCTGGCTTCTAGTATCTTCGGAGCCAGTGAAAATACCTTCTAGATGAGACCGCGTGTGTTGAATGTCCATCCAAATGGATATGACAGAATCTGCCATGTTTAATTTATTTTGCCAACTTCTCACTTGTTCAATGAAATATGCCACATATTTACTTTTTAGAATCATTTGCAGATGAACCTAGGTAAACAAAAAACAGTGAAAAACTGCACTCAAGAAAATAATTAATCAAATAGAGGAACTAGAGCTAAGAAGAGTTTTAAAAAATTCTCCTGTAACCTGTTATTATTGTATATCATAACAGAAGACATCTTTAAGCACTGCAAATGGACAGCATATTATTAAATGATAAAAAAAAACCAACAACTAAGAAAATATAAGCTTAGAAAGCTGTCATTTTGTTAACTCCTACATGGAGACAGGAATATATAACACATAATTTCCCAGGACTAACATCTGGAGAAAACAACTCTCTGCAATAAAGATTTAGGAAAAATGTTTTAACTAACAAAGTGTATCAAGGGAGTGAATAATATTGATATACTAACAGTGTTTCTATTAATTCCAGTGTTTCTATTAATTCTATTAAATCCTTACTTGATTGTTATCTAAAGTTTCAAGCAGCTGTTCATCTGACTTTAATAAAGGAGCTCCATTCCTATGATGCTCCTCATAAGAAAATTCAATGGCAGCCCATGTTTGGCTGATTTCTGTCAAAATCTAGGAACAAGAAGAGTAATAATAACATCTGTCTGTACATATCACATTTCATATTTTCAGTTTCATATTTTGAGTTGAGAACTTTAATTAAATTGTATTTAACTCATAGTGATAGTAAACTATACCACAGATAAGAAGTCAGTTACATTAGGCTGTGAATTTTGCTCCTTAGGTAAGTCACATGAAAATATTCACTTCTATCATTAATTTATTGAAACAAAACTTAATCAAATAAATACTTTGTTACATACTATTCTGCAAAAACGGAAAAAAGAAATGGGCACCTCTTACCTTTTCAGTACCCAACTCTTTCACAGCGTTGTTAACTATATTTTGGACTTCATCTTCTACTTTATGAAGCTGGAGTCCCAGAAGGTCTGTCAAGGTAGTATCTTCTGCTACTAAAAGCCTGACCTATAAGGCAAAGAGACAGCAGGGAGCAAAATAAGCAGACAAATAAGAAAAATCACACATAAGCATATAACAAAGTTTTCAAACAGTATCCATTCAAAAAAACAACGAAATAAGTTATATGCACTCCAGATACTGGATATACTTTCAGATTTGCACCAAACCCATGAACTTAATCAGCCTAGATGAAATACTTCTTGATGCTGTTACCGTATTTTTTCATTTTTTTCTTGTACTGTGACATACTCTGTATCACAGCACTAAAAGGCAAGTTCATTTGCACAGCTGCCATTGAAGTCGATGCAAGCTGCAGACACGGTTTTTGCACACTAGAAATCTTTGGGAGTGTGGGGATATTGGCCATATTTTGTTACTGCTTTGTAAGATATCAATTTAAAAAAAAATTTCAAGATTTTCATGAAGGCTTTCAAAAGAGAACAGTTTTTCATTTCTTGTTTAAAAAAAAATCACAAAATTTTTGTGCTAGGCCTGTTTAGGAGCTCTCTGCATTAAAAATAATTTAAAATGTGCTTTTATTAAAACTGTATGTGAAAAATGCTTGGTATATTGGAATGGAAACATTCTGTTACACTCACTTTCTTCTGTGCTTTTCTTTCAGCTTTCCAGCTTCAACTTTAAAATGACTTAAAATGGAACTTCAATTTCTTTTTTTTCAAAATGGCTAAACAATTTTTTATTCAAAGTTTGAAAACCTACAACTGGTCCGTGTCATAGCCTAGGAACCAAAATCACTGGGATTCTTTCTGAGAAATTGAAATAATTTTTTTTTTGTTTCACAGAAAAATCTTCGGTTGTGTAGCTGTATGATCAACCGCTGTGCAAAACGTATACATCTCTCCCCCTCCTTACATGCCTCTCTTTTTTCTGTCTACTGTCAGATCAACAGTTTCCCTATGCACTAATTCTCAAAAAAATTTACTAGTAACTTGATGTTTCAAGTGGCCTTTCTTTCCTCACTTCCATTTCCCTCTTCCTATCATTTCCTCTGTTGACTATTAAGAAACATTCTCTTTTGCTATCCAGGAAAGTTTCTTGCCACATTGCTTGGTTTTCTTATAAATATTTAATAGAAATTATTACTGGGAAGTATTCCCCTGTCCCATACAAGACAGAGAAACTTTCAAGGTTAGTACTGTTTTCAGGCTCAGCAGGGAGACAGCCAGGTACGAAAGAACCCTCTAATTTAGCAAGGTAGGTCTGCCTTCAGAGAATTAGGTCCTTCTGTCTGAGTAGAGACCACTAATTCACTTCTGAACCCACAAGATGCCTCTGTTCGAAACCTCAATCTCTGCTCCACTTACGTGTTGAACAGTTGGCAGCAGCAGCTCTACCACTTTCCTGACTACTGCTGCTTCTATGAGTAAAGCATGAAAGACCATCACCAGGATCTTTTTGGTCAAATACTTCTGTCACATTCGTGACCTGGTACCAGTGTCTCTGACTGCAGAATTTTGCAACTCCAATATCACCCTCAGTAACGACATCAGGTTCTTCAGCTTTAATGCTAAGCCTCCATATACATCCCAGGAATGAACTTTATCCAAAGACCGCATTTCCTAAGGAAGAAGATTCAAAGATTAAAAGAATTACATTAATTACTTGCTGTTAACAGCCACCTTGTTGATAACCTTCAGAAAAATTTAGGAGGTTTGTCAGAAAGCATGTTTCTTATTTCATGTGCAGGTGTTTGGGATCGCTGTAGTTAGTGCAAGACTAGGGAAGATTTTATTGGGGTCATTGGTTTATGTGACAGATAAAGCAAAGCCTCTGGAAGTCTGCTTTCCGGTATGGTAATTAAAGTAATGGAACTGTATTAATGCTGTTTTTACACAGTGATTTTATGATCACAGTTGGAGCGAATCATTTGCTTTACCACAGCCCTGATGATTTAAGTCTAATTTTCTTATTAATAAATTCACTGCAGATAAAAGTATCCATAAATTTAATACATTCAAAACCACCTTTCAGAGGGGTAAGAAGGACTCATATGCACACTGCAGCATGATGAACATGACACAAGTGATCAGCTCACAGGCAGCGACCAGCATCTTCTCTGTTCCATGACCTGGCATACGTGCCACAGCGCGTGATGCAAAAGCAGCAGAAGAATGCAGTTATCCTAACCTTCACCTAGCTTTTACCAGCCCTGTCACAGAATGCCAACCCCCAGTATCAGAACTGGCTAGGCACAGTCCATAATTTTGAAGCAATTTAAGCCAAGACATCTGCTGTAAGTCTGATTCTTCTCTTACAGAACTACTATTTGGGCATGCAGCCAAACCTATTTGATCCTGAATGAAACAAACATGTAATGAAGAATAAACTTTATCCCCATTAGGTTCAAGGCTTTCTTCCTTCCATACTCAACTACTATACCGCCTATGAATCAAAGCTATTCGTCCAGTGTCCTGCAAATAGCCTGGGAGCCTTTGTTGCTATTTTTGCTTCATACTTCCCTTGTCCCAGTGAAACTGTCTTCTGCAGGGCTACTATCAACAAAAGACTGCAAATACTTCAAATAAAGAAAGTGCCCTCCCTTTTAAAATGAGCACCTTTGCTGCAACTCCCAGCACTCTGGAGTTACATCTAAGAGCAGAACAGATAAACCTCCGCACATTCCACCCATCTTTAAAAATAATGACTTTCATCTGGTGGAGCCTGCCATAAAACGTTACCCTCTTTATTCTTCCACATACTGCCTCAATTCAGAGATGTGACAGCATGGTTTTACCATGTACATCCACAGGGACTGGAAACTCATTCAGAAGAATAAAGTTCTAAAGAAAAGCCCCCATAACAAAACATGTTCCAGAACATTCAGTCTGGACATGAGTAACAAATCCACTGAAACATCAAAGTGGGTGGGACAAGCGAGGAAGGGGTGGCACCAAGACAGATCAGTTGCAGAAAGAGACAGCTACGGAACCTGCCTTGGCAAACCCTCTGAGCTCCACATCCATCTGTTCCACATTAATCTGTCTCCACTGGGTTTTAGCTCAATCATCAACGCTGCTCTGAAACAGAACGTACAGATAAAAGTGTCAACAACATTTGGTGAACACAAGCTTCTGCTATATAACAGATAAATGGATGCTGGGGGAAAGCCCATCACACAGCAACAGCTCCTGGACCTTATTTTTTCCAACCCTACGCCATCACTACCTAGAAGGCATAAAAAATAATCCAACTTCTCAAAATTCAACCCAAAATCCAAGCATTTAAACAATTTCATACTTCAGTTTTGCTAGGTATACATACATACCTACCTACCTTTCTTGCGCTGTTAAACACACATCTACATCCACTGATAATAGACAGATGCACTTGGGAGATGTGGCAGAAACTGCCCTGCACCCCCTCCTGGCAATACGAATGCTAGGCAAACAATTATGACAAGAAAATCTAGTATATATTTTTTTAACTGCCTATGAAAAACAACTTCTTGAGGTAAACAGAACTTTACAAGGCTGATTTCCTGTACAGGTCTGTTCACTGACTTTTCTGGACTCTTGCTTCTGGTCTTCTATAGATTTCTAATGTATAATCCTCAGTTCTGAGGTGGAATTTTCTGGCTTTCTGAATTTTTACTCAATGATTTTAATTATTCAAGAAAGTTATTGGTATTAAAAGCTCAAAATTAAACTACAAAAGTTGTTTCACTTTGGGATTATCTTGAAATTGGTTAATTTGAGAACAGAGATATTTTTACATTGGGTATTCTAAAACAGCAACTATAATTTCAAAAACAAAAAGATTATGAAAAACTTCAGTATTTTAAACTTTTGTTTTAAATCAAAACTATAAATACTCCCAGGATCAAAATAAAAGTATAACACTCAGAATATATCCTAAATTTATAGTTATTTTTTTAAAATCTTGCATTAATATAAACACCAATATCCCAAACTTTCTTGAGCAACCGCACTTCTTTTCGACATTGTTTCATTTGCGTGTAGTCTGGAACAGCTACTTCAAATAGTTTTGCAGATTCCTGCATTAGAAACATTTCCTTTTCCAGCATCTCAAGCTCTTGATTTGCCTTAAAGAAGAAAAGAGCAGTCAATAAAGTACAGTTACAGAATATATTGAGCTTACCTAAACACAGCATTGAAATCTACGGATCCTGTGTATATGATTCAATATAAGAAAAGCTAACAGCAATTATTGCAAAAAGAGGTTAAAAAACTGCATTTGCACTGTTTCCAAAAGAAAAAAAGAAACACACACAAAGGGCTCTATATCTGAACCATAACAAGAAAAGCTGCATAGAAAACAGTTAATTTATACTCTTGTAGCTAATCTCTTAACATTTTAAATCACTTCTCCTTATTTTAAAGATGTATATGTGTTTAACAAAGTTCCTTCATACTATTTTAAAAAGATCCACTACATCTTCCACTTCAGACTACTGTATTCAAGAGCACATTAGGGTGACTTTTTAAAAGAACATGAATAAAGAATACCAGCAAGTTCTGAAATTTTTTGTTTTATCAGTGAGCATATGTAATATTGGAAGAGAAAAAAGAGGAAAACTAGATTTGGTGGTGCTGGCATTATACCAGCTTCTTGGAAAAAAAACAAAAAACAAAAAACAAACAAAAAAAAACCCCAAACCAAAAAACTCCCCCCCCCAAAAAACCAAAACCCAAACCAAAAAAACCCAAACCAACAAAACCCCACCCAAAACCAAAACACCCCAACCCACAAATACTTCAATATTTACATAAAAATATAATTAAATTTAGTACTGAAAGATTAGAAGCAAATATGTTTTTCTGAGATTACCCTACCAAGACGAGCATATGCATTTTCCGCACCAAACTGAAAGGGAACTTCCATTTTAAATCTTTCTCCGAATTCCATCTGCTTCCCCTGATGAAACACAAGTAATGACACCTGTCACTGTTCACATTCTCATAAAAAAAAAAACAGAGATAAAAAAGACTGACCACAGAATTCAACGTACATTAAGTAAAGTGCATTTTCTATGATTCTTCTGACAACTGCAACTTGAGAGGCCTGAAGAGGAGTTACTTTGTGTTTTACTGACACAGCTTTCTTCTTAACGGCATTCCATTTTTCAGGTAATTCCTATTTAACAAAGTAAAATTATCTCTAAAGAAAAAATATTACATATGGCAGAAAAAACATCAGTAAAATTGTGTATTAACAGTAAGGATACCCCAACACCTGCCTACAAATAAGAAATTATAGTGGAGAATTTACTTAACTATGTCGTAGCTTTTACTAGAATTTTTGTCACTTGTAAAAAAATTTATTTTATGGATCATTGGTAATCATAAGCTACTTGAACTAAACAAACTCAGTTATTTTATGTATAATCACATAAAACTTCATTCAAAAATACACTGGGAATCTTCCACACAGCAAAACAGAGAGCTCCAGTCCTGCTGCTTTAATACACTTTCAAATATACAAAGCTGAGCTGGAAATAGCTTTCTCATTCTACAGTCTTCCCCAAGATCTCTAGAAAAAACATTCAGTAACCCATGTGAAAAGAGCCATTCCAGCAGGATGAAAAAAAATACCTTGGCAGGCTCTTTGTCTGTGGCAACAGAAAGTACAAGAAAGAGAAGCCTGAATCCAAGTCACTCCACAGTAACTAGAAGACTAGTTTAAGGTATGCATCAAAAATCGTAGATTTATTTTCCTGGTCATCCCCTCAATCTGGTTTGGACTAGATAGACACAGAAATGGGAGTTCCACTGTGGACTGGAAAACTCACTGCGACTACTGAGAAGTCTTCATTTTGACTGATTAGATTATCTGATGAAAAACATTTACTGAACTTCTACCCAATTCTATTTTTCACTATTTACAGTACACTGCATCTCCCAAAACAGACCAAATAGAGGTCTCTCATATGTAGGTGCTGATCTAAAGCCACAGCTTACTAAGCTCTTTTAGTGTCAGCACCAACCACGGCAGCTGCAGTGCTTTCTCACCTAGTCCTACCGCCAAGTTTTGTTTAATTTGGTTAATTCCCCCAATTTCACTTGCTACCCAATGCAATTATAGCTGGAATGGGTGTGGGTTAGAATAATACAGAAACAAGTGGCTGAAATGTCTGAGAGACAGCATCACCTGGCAGGCATCAAATCCCAGCTTTTGTACCCACATTCAAGCAGAGCCCCAAACGACTGCTAACCATGTTAACGAAGGTGAAGCAACGTAGGAACATGCACTCACTAGAGTTTCCATATAGCTCAGCTCCTGGGAGGAGGCTTATGAATGTGAACGTGATTTGATCAATAAAAAATAATAATAGCAAAAAATAACTACGGACCTCATCAGAACAAAATGTAACAGATCTCTTTTTGAACTAATTTTCCAATATTCACATGCAACAATTCTTTTAAAGAACATAAGAAGAGCTACCTGGTTTTACAGCTGGTAATTGAGAAGGAGAGGAAAGAGGAGAATGGAATTATTTTGCATCGCTGAGATCAAGTACTGCTACTCTGGGACCATATACGCACATACGGAAACATGATATATTATTTTTGCTACAGTACCTCTAACTGGGCACAAACTTCGCCTGGCATCTTCTGTCCATAGCTTTCTCACAGTGCAACCATCTCTTTTAAAGGTTCAAAGAGTTCATCAGCAGTTGTCTGCCTCTCTTTCACAGCCAAGAGGTGGCCCATGATTTCTACCAGCACACAATAATCTCCCTCCGTCATCTCTCTTTGAAGTCCAGAATCTGACACTTTTATAAATTCTTCTAAATCAGTCAGACTACCAAAGAGAGAAAGGTATGATCATGAACAGAGTAAACCTTCTTTACCATAGTGAATAAACATGCACTGGTGCTACTAGTGGCACTTACACTGTTTAAAAAAAAAAAAAAAAATTATTTATAAAATAAAATAAAAATAATATAGTTTTATTATATCATTTTAAGAGATTTTGGTCCTGACTTCCAGAAATGGCAAGTGCTGCTATTGAGAATTAACCCAACAGGATAAGCAACTACAATATCTGGAAAAAAAATTCAAAGAAAAAAACCCAACAACCAAGAACTAAAAACTCACTAAGAAAATAACAATACAAAAGCTGCAAACCCATCTCATTGAAGTAATACATGTAAGAAGACCCCAAGCTTACAGTTATTGCTTTAGTGCACGTAAACATGCACACACACACTCAATTTTACCTAACAATGACAAATCTCAAGAGATACTCCTTAAACATCCAGCTCCGTTTCTTAAGTGTTTAGCAAGCTCATTTTGAAAGGCTTCACATCCACTTTAAACCAACTTTCAAAAATTTTTGAGTCTTCAAACTTGCTTATCTGAACATAAAGATTTTCATAGTTGTCAATCTAGAGCAGAAGAGAGAGAAATGAATGCATATAGTCTTACAATTCCCTCCACCCCAAACAGGCAATTACTCTCTTGCTTGATCTTTAAATAGTTTAACAGTGGGAGGCTGTTGAGAGAATTTGTCAGTAAGAGGCATCTCTGTGGATGCTAAACCATGGCCATGGAGAAGGAATTGTAGCATGAACTTGGACTGATCCTCCAGCCAGAGAGATGCATAGCTAGCAAGAGATTTTTTGTGCTCCAAGGCTTTGCTGGTAACATTTGCCACTCTCTCCATACTCTGCTGCCTGATTACAGATGAATCAAACAGCTTGTCCATATCACTCTAGGCGTCAAAAAAAAAAGTTTTGTTATTTCGGTATGCAAGACAGTAATATCAATCAGTTAAATTTACATGCAGTTGAAAGACTGGAATTCCACCCTTGTTTCCCAGAGATCTATTAGCAGGAAAAATTACAACTGTCTCAGCTGTTCCTATTTTGGTTTATGTTTTGTTATATGAATGCATAAAACCAAATTGAACACAAACCCTTTGCAAATTGTTCAAAGCTGATCTTTTCATGGACTGTATATAATTCTGACCACCAGTTTAGTGGATGCTCCATTACTTGTCTATGAGATTAAGTTTCCACTACCTGCAGATTTACAAACTTCAACATGGTACCCAAGGTGGAAGCTCACAGCACAGGAACCAAGAGATAACTATTCAGCTAATCTAAATTAGCTTTGAGTAAAATGGGCAACTTGGTTCGGCTGCTCATGGATGCAAAAGTGTGTGAAAGCATGAGTAAGTCTTTGGAAAAGAATGGGAACTACACGTCTATAAACTGAGTAACTGAGAGAACCGATGAGGTTCAGGATTGGAAGACTGATGCTATTAAATGAGTTTACAAATAAAAATAAACTTATTCCAGTTTACAATTAACTGGATTAATTATTTCCAAACACAAGTGGAGATGCTGTACCTGGTAATGTTCTGATCCCAGATGCGCTGCTACCCTTTCCACCTGGGAAGACATTCCAAAAACATCACCCAGGAGTTCATCTACTAGGTCATAAAATCATCACCAGACTCTGTATCTAGAGAAGGTTTAAATTGAATCTCTGTGCCATTAAGGATCATTTGTACTTGAAAAAGTGGAGCTGGCTTCAAACAACCTTCTGTGTTCTCCAAAAAGAAGTCTAAAGAATGCATTATGGTGTTATATAAACCATCGACCACAATGTCATCAATGTACTCTAGATAAATCTTCCAAGAGTCTGAGGAGGAAACTGCTCTGAAGAGCTTTAAATTTTCCTAAACAAGCAAACAAAGAAACAACAACTGAAAAGTCCTTTAATATGTGGTTGCGTTACTGTAGGTCTCCATTCAATACACCTCCTTGTTTCAGTATTATTTTATATAATTGATCTATATTGCAAAACAACACCCTCA